>Ga0207866_1000144_pt1 | contig 116205 bp, 102 predicted proteins | sample HigsolmetaAR203D_FD_184835 | JGI IMG/M metagenome (GOLD analysis project Ga0207866, IMG submission 184835) | Ionic liquid and high solid enriched microbial communities from the Joint BioEnergy Institute, USA - AR20-3-D (SPAdes) (version 2) ...
ACACCGGCCTCCGGGTTCGAGGGCGGCCGTCCCGCCGCCCCGGCGGCGCCCGCCGCGTCCCCGGGCGGGCAGGCCGACGCCGACTTCTGGGCGCCGTTCCCGGACGAGCGGAAGGCCGACGCCGACTTCTGGGCGCCGTTCCCGGACGAGCGGAAGGCCGCCGCGCCCGCGGCACCGGCCCCTGCGCAGGCGGCCCCGGCCGCCGGTAAGGCGGGCGGCACGGCCGCGCCCGAGGGGGCGGCCCCGGCCCGGGCCACGGCCGCGGCCACGCCCGCCGCGCCGAAGAAGAAGCGGCGCGACCCCTACCTCGACAACGCCAAGTTCCTGCTGATCTGGCTGGTGATCCTCGGGCACTCGCTCGTGCCCACGCTGGCCGCGCACTCGGCGAAGTCGGCGTACCTGTACATCTACGTGTTCCACATGCCGCTGTTCGTGATGATCAGCGGCTACCTGAGCCGGACGTTCTGGAACTCGAACGCCAAGACCAACAAGCTCGTCGACACCTTCCTGGTGCCGTACGTGATCGTGGAGTGCCTCTTCGCCGTGCTGCGGTACGCGCTCGGCGAGAAGTGGAGCCTCACGATCATCGATCCGGCGTGGCTCAACTGGTACCTGGTGGCGCTGCTGCTCTGGCGGCTCAGCACGCCGGTGTGGAAACGCATGCGCTACCCGGTCACGTTGTCGATCATCGTGTACCTGCTGGCGGGCCTCGCCGACCTGCCCGGTGACCTGAGCATCGACCGGTTCTTCGGGCTCATGCCGTTCTTCGTGATCGGCCTCATGCTCCGCGAGGAGCACCTGGAGATGCTCAACCGCACCTGGGTGAAGATCGCGGGCGTGTTCGTGCTCGCCGGTGGCGCGGTGGCGGCGATCCTCATCGCGCCGCACGTCAAGCTCGCGCCCATCTACTACAAGCACAGCTACGAGCACATGCACATGTCGTGGTGGATGGGCATGGGCGTGCGCGTCGGCCTGCTCATCGCCGCGCTGCTCATGTCCGCGGCGATCATGGCGCTCGTGCCGCGCCGTACCACCTGGTTCTCCGACCTCGGCACCCGCACCCTGTACGCGTACATCCTGCACGGCGTGGTGGTGCTGATCGCGAAGAAGATGGGCTGGCTGAGCTTCCCGTGGCTGTTCGGCCCGCTCGGCGTGGCGGCGATCGCCACCAGCTCGTTCGCCCTCGCGATCATCCTGTGCCTGCCGGAGACCCGGAAGCTGTTCAGCTGGATGCTCGAGCCGAAGCTGCGCTGGCTCTACCGGGTCGGCACCCGGCCCGCCCCCGAGCGGCAGCCGGCGGCCGCCGCGGCCGGCGAGCAGCAGCAGGTCAGGCAGTAGGCGTCCGCGGATCCCGCGGGATCCGCCGCGCATGCGCACCGATGACGGCGGTGCCGCCACGGCCCTCAAGGCCGGTGCGGCGCCGCCGTCGCCGTCTCGCCGGACGTCCGCCCCCCGTGTTCCGGTCACCCGTACCGCCATCCGGAACGCAACCGCGTCTCACCCCGGCATCTCGGTGACACAAGGCGGCACGGCGTGGTTGCCTGGGGTTATGGCACGCCACATCATCCAGGGGCGCGAGATCACCCTGCCCGTGGAGATCCGGGACGCGACCGCCTGCCTCGCCGCCTACCTGGTGCGGGCGGACGCCGCGCGCGCCGTGCTGGCGTACTCCGGCATGGACGTCACCGAGGTGCTCCCCGGCAAGGCGATCTGCGTTCTCGGGTTCATCCGATATCACGACGGCGATCTCGGCGCCTACAACGAGTTCTGCGTCGCCTTCCTGGTCCGCCCGCCGGAGGGCGGCCCGCCGCCCCGGCGCGGCCTGCTCGCCGGGCCACGCGACCTGCGCCGGGTGGGCGCGGGCGCGTTCGTGCACTGGCTCCCCGTCGACCAGGGCTTCACCCTGGAGGCGGGCCGTACCCTCTGGGGCTTCCCCAAGGAGCTCGCCGACATCGAGCTGCGGCTCGCCTCGCCGTACAAGCGGTGCATCGTGCGCCGCGACGGGCGGCTCGTGCTCGACATGCTCATCAAGCCGGGCGTCCCGCTGCCACGGCCGTCGGCCCTGACGCCCGCGCGGCTCGCCGCCACGGTGCTGTCCGGCGCCGGGCCCGAGGCGGTCGCGCTCCCGCGCGTCGACGCGTTCACCCACCTGGAGGGGGTGGCCAGGCGCGTGCCGTGGCGGGTGCACGCCTCGGGCATCCGGCTGCGGCCGGGCGGCGCGCTCATCCGGCTCGGCAACCACCCGATCGCCAAGGAGCTGAGCGAACTCGGCCTGCCCACGACCGCCCTGCTGTCCGGCACGGTACGGCACGCCCGCATGGCGCTCGACGCCGCCGTGACCCCGCCGGACGGCCCGTGACCTGCGGCTAGACGATCGGGGGCCGGCCGAGGCGCAGCATCCGCCACGCGGTGCGCCAGGTCATCGGGCGGCGCTCACCCGCGGGCTCGCGCAGCCCCTCGAAGAAGCCCTTGAACCACGCCTTCAGCGCGGGCAGGGACCGCTCCCGGATCAGCGTGAGCACGATCCAGTTGACCAGGTACGGCACGGCGAGCACCCACGGCAGGTTCCGGCGGGCCAGCCACACCCGGTTGCGCGCGTTGAGCCGGTAGAACTCCGGGTGCCGGGTCGGCGGCACCTGCGGGTGGTACATCACCGTCTCGGCGTCGTACTCGATGCGGTAGCCCGCGCCGAGCAGCCGCCAGGCCAGGTCGGTCTCCTCGTGGGCGTAGAAGAACTTCTCCGGCAGGCCGCCCACCTGGAGGAACGCGGAGCGCCGTACCGCGCTCGCGCCGCCGAGGAAGGTGGTGACCTCGGAGGACCGCGCCGGGTCGCCCGCACGCAGCCGCGGCACGTGCCGCCGCTGGCCGGCGCCGCCGTCGGGGTCCATCACCCGCAGCGAGATCACGGCGAGGTCGGGCTCGGTCGCGAACCGCTCCCGGATGTGGGCCGCCACCTTGGAGTTGGCGTACCACCCGTCGTCGTCGAGGAAGAGCACCACGTCACCGGTGCACTCCTGCACCCCGCGGTTGCGGCCCTCGGGGATGCCGACGTTCTCCGGAAGGCGGATCGTCTTGATCGTCGCCTTCGACCCGGGCGGAATCTGCGCCGTGATCGGCGGTACGTCGGCGCCGTTGCCGACGATCACTATCTCTATGTCACCATCGGCCTGGTTCAGCGCGGACTCGACCGCCCGGTTCAACTCCGCGACCCGGTTGCCCATGGTGAGGATGACACATGAGAGCTTCAACGCGTCATCGTCCTGACGCATGGAAGGCACATGCTTTCATGATCACCAAGTCTGTGAGCGTGCATCTCGGGTCTGCGGATTTCGTTGGGCAACAAGGGTAGCGAAACCCCGGACGAAGAGCCGCCAAACGGCGGGTGTACACCCCGTTTGACGTCCCACGCCCCTGCCGGGTTCCGGTTACCGATCACGTTAGCCGCCGTGACGCGAGAATGCTCACCAAGTGAAGAATCATTTGCACAGCCGCGACGATCGCACAAGCCACGACGAGCCCGCGGGTGACGAGCGGTTCGGCGAGGAACGCGTCGGCCACCGCCGCCACCAGCGCGACGAGGCTCAGCTCGACGGCCTGCACGAGCCGGTGGAACCGCAGCGCCGCCGCGATCCGGCGCGCCCGCGCCAGACCTGACGAGCGGAACTGCCCCGCCGACTCCTCGGTCGCCGCCACGAGCCCGGAACGGGCCCGCGCCACGTCGACCAGGTCCGTCTCGGCCTTGATCAGTATGGCACCGAGCGCGGCCGCGAAGCCCAGCACGGTGTACCAGTCGGGCCACGTCGCCGAGGCGCGGAAGCCCAGCCCGATGAGCAGGGCCGCCTCGGCGAAGTAGTGCCCGACCCGGTCGAGGTAGACGCCGGCGATCGAGGTACGCCCGGTGTACCGGGCGAGCTCGCCGTCCGAGCAGTCGAGGAGCAGGTACACCTGGATGAGCAGGGCCGCGCCGAACGCCGCCGCCACGCCGGGCAGCGCGAGCACCACGCCCGCCAGCACCCCGCACACGATCATCAGGCCGGTGACCTGGTTGGGCGTGATCGGCGTGCGGGCGAGCGCGTACGTCACGTAGATCGACAGCCTGCGCATGTAGAGCAGGCCCGCCCAGTGCTCGCCGCTGCGCCGGTCGAGCGTGGTGGGCGGCTGGGCGATCCGCCGGAACTCAGCCAGCGACGGCATCGACATAACGTTCCACCCGGTGGCGAATCTCGGACTCCGACAGGCCCAGGTGCTCCAGGATCGTGTACCGGCCCGGCCGCGTGGACGGGGCGAGCAGCACCGCCTCGGTGAACTGCTCGGCGGACAGGCCGACGTCCTGCGGGGTCACCGGCAGGTTGTGCCGGCGCAGGCACCCGACCACCTGCCCCAGCCGCGCCTCGTCCTCACGCAGGAAGAAGCAGAAGGCCGTGCCGATCCCGGCGAGCTCCCCGTGGTTGGACGTGCCCGGGAAGAGCTGGTCGACGGCGTGCAGGATCTCGTGGTCCCCGCCGCTCGACGGCCGCGACGACCCGGCGACCACCATCGCCATGCCGGAGAGGATCAGCGACTCGGCGAGCACGGTGAGGAACGCGTCCGACTCGACGGAGTCCTCCCGGTTGAGCACGGCCTCGGCCGCGGTGCGGGCCATGGAGACCGCCAGCCCGTCGATCGGCTCGCCGCGCTCGGCGTTGCCGAGCTGCCAGTCCTCGATCGCCGACAGGTTACTGATCACGTCGCCGACGCCCGCCCGGACCAGCTTCGGCGGCGCCTTGTGCACGAAGTCGAGGTCGACGAGGATCGCCAGCGGCATCGTCACCCCGAACGACCCCTTGCCGCCCTCGTGCTCCAGCGACGAGACCGGCGAGCAGATGCCGTCGTGGGACAGGTTGGTCGCCACCGCCACCATCGGGATGCCGGCGAGCGAGGCGGCGTACTTGGTGACGTCGATCGTCTTGCCGCCGCCGATGCCGACCACCGCCTCGTAGGCGCCCTTGCGCAGGTCGGCGCCGAGGGACACCGCCGCGTCGACCGACCCGTCGGGCACGTGGAAGACCTTGGCGTCGCACAGCGTGGGCTCGATGATCTTGGCGATCTGGTCGCCCTGGCCCGCGCCGACCGCGACCGCGATCCGCCCCGACGTCGCCACCCGGCTGTCCGACAGCAGGGCGCCGAGGTCGGCGACGGCGCCGCGCCGTACCTGCACGGTGAGCGGCGCGGTGAGCATGCGTGCTAACAGCGGCATGGCCACCCCTTTCGCACAGGGATGCGGTGGAGCGCGGCGCGGATCATGAGACCGGCTCCGTGTACCGGGCGGCGATCTGCCGGGCCTTGGCGAGGTCGTTGTGGTCGTCCACCTCGACCCAGTCCACCGTGCCGATCGGCGCGACCCCGATCTTCTCGCCCCGGGCCACCATCTCGGCGTAGCCGTCCTCGTAGTAGAGCTGCGGGTCCCGCTCGAAGGTGGCCTTGAGCGCGTCGGCGAGCCGCTCGGCCGCGCCCGGGCGGATCAGGGTGGCGCCGATGTACTCGCCGTACGCCCGCGCCGGATCCATCAGCTTGGTGATCTCGCGAAGGTACCCGTCCTCGGTGAGGGTGACCTTCATCTCCTCCTCGCCGAGCGTCTTGACGTCGTCCACGGCGAGCAGGATGTCGGTGGTCGCGGGGGCGGACAGCAGCGTCTGTTCCACCGACACCGGATGCACGGTGTCGCCGTTGACCAGCAGCGCACCCTGCCCGAAGTACTCCCGCGCGCACCACAACGAGTAGGCGTTGTTCCACTCCTCGGCCTTGTCGTTGTGCACGAGGGTGAGCCGCACGCCGTGCCTGCGCTCCAGGTCCGCCTTGCGGTCGTGTACGGCCTGCGCCGCGTAGCCGACGATCACCACCACGTCGCGTAGGTCCACCGCCGCGAGGTTGCGCAGCGCGATGTCGAGGATCGTCGTCTCGCCGTCAACCGGCACGAGCGCCTTGGGCAGCGTGTCGGTGTACGGCCGGAGCCGTCGTCCGGCCCCGGCGGCCAGCACCATTCCGAGCAAGGTGCACTCCTGATGTCCGAGCGGTTCCTATGTAGGCCAAAAGGGTAGTTGCCTGACAGTGGTGATCGTGTAATCGGGAGTTCACCACCGTGCCCACACGGTAAGAACCGTGTGACGGCTCACTCCCCGGCATCCGCCGGGACGGCCGCCTCGTCGGAGTCCGTGGCGGCCGCCCAGCAGGTGACGCTCTCCCACAGGAACACGCCCCACAGGTAGATCGCGAGCAGCAGGACGAGCGCGGGTACCGCGCCCACGAGCGCGACGACCAGCATGCGGCCCTCCCAGCCGAGGCCGGCCGTGCCCAGCCACCGCGGCGGGTAGACCCGCTGCCGCATGCGCTGCACAAGATCATAGTGGTGGAACAGGACCGCTCCGAGCAGCGCGAACACCACCGGCCCCGGCACCTCCCAGGCGAGCGCGACGGCGAGGGCGAAGCCGTACTCCATCAGCCGCAGCACCGGCACGGTCAGCCAGTCGAGCCGGCCGTCGTGCGCGTGCGAGCTGCCCGGCCCGGCGAGCAGCACCGCCACCACCGGCACGAAGATCGACAGCGTGGGCGACTTCGCCACCCCGACCGCGAGCAGCACGCCGCCCACGAACGCCCCGGCGATCGCGGGCGGCAGCGGCGGGAGCTGCCCGGCGACCACCGCCCCCATCGTGCGGGCGAGGCCGCCGTCGTCCCGGTAGGCGACGATCGGGGAACGGGGCACGGGCACCATGTGCACGGTCACGGACATCACCCCTCCGCCGCACGCACCGACCGCAGGACGCGGCCGGCCAGCATGTAGAGCGTCGCCACCCCGCCCCAGGCGAGCAGGGCGAGGAACGTCACCCTGGCCTCGAACAGGGGGGCGGTGACGCAGATGAGCGCGGTCCGCTCGCCGATCGGGAGCACCACCATGCGCCGCGCCCACACCAGCCGCGGCGCCCGCCGCGCCCGGCCTGCGGCGCCGCGCCGCCCGCCGCCGGTCCCGGCGTCGTCGGGTGCGGCGTCGTCCGGGCCGAGGTCATAGGGCAGGGTGAGCGAGCGGGCCGGGCCGCGCCGTCCCCCGCCGTCCCGGTCGGGCGGGAACGCGTCCGCGTACGCCGAGCCGATGGCGTGGCGCAGCGCGAGCAGCAGCATGGCGGCGATCGCGAGCGGCCACACGGTCTCCCGCTGCTCGTCGACCGCCGTGTACCCGATGGCGAGCGCCGCGTACACGCCGAACTCCTTGCCCCGGTCGCACACGGTGTCGAGCCAGGCGCCGAGCGCGGTGCGGCGCCGGGTGAACCGGGCGAGCTGCCCGTCCACGCAGTCGAGCACGAACGACAGGTAGTACGCGAGCGCGCCGGCGAGCAGGCCGGCCCTGGTGCCCGCGGAGAACCAGACGGCGGCGATGGCGGCGAAGCCGACCGAGATGCCGGTGACCGCGTTCGGGGTGAGCCTGGCCCGCGCCGCGGCCCGCACCAGGTGCGCCGACCAGGAGCTCACCGCGTACCGGGTGAACACCCCGTCGTCCTGCTTGATCGCGGCGTCGAGCCGGGCCCGCTCCTCGTCCACCTCGGCGAGCGCGGCGAGCTCGGCCTCGGCGGTGGCCCGGTCGGTGACCCGGCGGGCGCGCAGCGGCCCGAGCGTCACCGCCCGCACCGGGACGCCCGCCCGGACCAGGCCGGTGAGCAGCAGTTCCCCGGCCTGGGCGGCGGGCACCGCGCCCAGCCGTCCCGACTCGACGAGGCCGGCGAGCTCCTCGGCCACCTCGGCGAGGGCCGCGAGGTCCCGGCGGCCGACCCGGAACGCCCCGGCGAAGGTGGCGTTCGCCGCGGTGACCTCGTGGAAGGCGTTGCCCGCCGCGGCCACCCGGCCGTCCTCCACCCGGACCAGGGTGCGCAGCGGGCCCGCCCCGGCGGCCGGGCCGACGAGCGCGCCGGTCTCCGGCCCGGCCAGGTCGACCAGCCGGGCGACGGCCTCGGTGTGCGCCACCAGGTCGCCGGGGAGCACGAGCAGCGGCCCCGGGTCGGCGCGGGCGACCGCGGCCACCTCGTGCAGGTCGGCGGCGAGGTCCACGCTGGTGATCACGTGCGGGCGGAGCCGCCCGCTGCGGGAGAGCACGGCCGTGACGTCGTCGGCGGTGAGCAGCGCGCTCTCGTCCGGCAGGGTGCCGGAGGCCGTGACGCCGCCTCCGGTGGCGGCGCGCGGGTCGGTGGCCGTCCCGGTGATCTGCCCGGCGGACGGGTCGGCGGCGAGGGCGGCGTGGTGCGGCGCGGCGGCGTCGCGTGCGATCACGTGCAGCCGGGCGACGGGCAGCCTGCCGAGCTGACCGGCGAGGCGGGCGAGCAGGGCGACCGGGCCGGGTGCCGGCTCCGCGTCGTCCGGTGCTCCGGCCGCCTGCGGCTCGGTGACGGTCAGCCCGGCGGCGGGCGTGGTCGCGATGATCAGGGCGGCGGCCTGCGGCACCGCGTTCGGGCCCGGCGGGAATACGACGGCGGAATCAGGCAATCGACTCAGACTCCCCGGCACGACGGGATGGAAAATCCCGATACGACGCTTCTTTCGGTGCTGCTGCGGTCTCCTGCTTCATCGAGCCGAGCCTCCGAATCGCACTATCGGGTTTCCGCGGGCCTTCGGGCCGTATCCGCCCCGGTCACCGGCGGCCGCGTGCGGTAATCGAGCACGCATCCGTTCTCCCCGGGGCCGCGCCGGCCGGGCCGGCTCGCCCCGGCCGGTGCCGATTCGCATAAACCCGACCGTTGCGGTGACCGAGCGACGTCAGCCGCGAATTCCCCGTGCGGTAAAGGTGGTGAGCGTTCAAGCTACCAAACGCAGTCACTTCGTAACAGTAAAAACGCCGTTTCCTTCCAGACTGACATGGTCGTGGCTCCGGGGACGATCCGGATGGCGGTATGTTTGCCCCGGCTGACGCGTGCGTCCCGCCCGTCGCCGGGCGTCCCGGCGCGGGTGCGCATCGTGAGGAGACAGGCGGGGAGCCGGGCAGGAGGAGTCGGACACCGTGCAGAGCGATGGGCATCCCCGGCAGGCGCGCCGGTCGCGCGCGCTGCCCGTGGTGGCGGTGGTGCTCGCCGGCGGGGTCGGGCAGCGCATGGGCGCGCCCGTGCCGAAGCAGCTCCTCACGGTCGCGGGGCGGACGATCCTCGAGCACAGCATCGCGGCCTTCGAGGCGGTGCCGGAGATCGACGAGATCGTGGTGCTCATGGCGCCGGGGCACGTGGCGGAGGCGGAGCGCATCGTCGCCCTCGGCGGCTTCCGCAAGGTGACCACGGTGGTCGAGGGCGGGGCGAGCCGTACCGAGTCGACCTGGCGGGCGCTGGCGGCGCTCGGCGAGCGGGAGTGCGACGTGCTGCTGCACGACGCGGTACGCCCGCTGGTGGACGCGGAGGTGATCCGGGCGTGCGTGGCCGCGCTGGAGCACTGCGAGGCGCTGGAGGTGGCGATCCCCAGCGCGGACACGATCGTGCGGGTGACCGGCGGGCCCGGCGGCGAGATCGTCGCGGACGTGCCGGACCGCGCCACGCTGCGCCGCACCCAGACGCCGCAGGGGTTCCGGCTGTCGGTGATCCGGGAGGCGTACCGGCGGGCGTTCGCCGACCCGGCCTTCGCCGAGCGGCCCGCCACCGACGACTGCGGGGTGGTGCTGCGCTACCTGCCCGAGGTCCCGATCCACGTGGTGCCCGGCACCGAGCACAACCTGAAGATCACCCATCCGGTGGACGTGGCGATCGCCGAGCGGCTGTTCGAGCTGACCGGGCGCGCCGCCGCCCCGCTCCCCGATCCGGCGGCGGCGCGGGCGGCGTTCGCGGGCCGGACCGTGGTGGTGTTCGGCGACGGCCGGGGCGCCGCGGCCGCGATCGCCGACCGGCTCGCCGGGTTCGGCGCGGCCGTGCACCGGTACGGCACCGCGGACGGGCCACGGCCCGGCGACGCGCGGGCGGCCGAGGAGGCGCTCGCCACCGTGCTCGCCACTGCGGCCGAGAAGTCGGGCCGCGTCGACCACGTGGTGTGCGCGGTGGACCCGCCGCCCGCCGGGCCGCTGGAGCGGGCCGCGCCGGAGGCGATCGCCGCGGCGCTCGGCGGCGGCTGCGCCACGGCGGCGCAGGTGGCGCGGGCGGCGCTGCCGTACCTGCGGGAGAGCCGGGGCCGGCTGCTGCTGTGCCTCTGGCCGCCGGAGCCGGACGAGGCGGGGAGCGCGCTGCACGCGCCGGTGCGCGCCGCGGTCGCCGCGCTCGCCGGGGCGCTGGCCGAGGAGTGGGCGGGCCACGGAATCCGCGTCAACTGCGTCGACCCCGCCACGGCGAACGGCGGCGGGGCCGGGGACATGACGGGCGCGGCCGGCGTGCCGGCGCTGGCCGAGACCGCGCTCGCCGTACTCGCCTCCGGCCGTACCGGCGCGGTGCTCGGCGTGCGCGCCGCGGGCTGACCACGCGGCGCGCTCAAACGGGTCAGTGCCGGGCGGGGTTCGCCCCGGCGCCCTGCTGGGTCCGGGCGAGCCGCGCGGCGGCGTTCTTCGCCAGGCTCGGCGGGCTGGTGAGGAAGCCGAGCCCCCAGGACATGTGCATGGTGATGTAGGCGATCGGCAGCCAGGCGCGGGACTTGGCGGACAGCCCCGACCCGGTCGCCACCGACCCGGCGAGGATCGCCGCGAGGTACCCGGCCGGGAGGATGAGCGCGGGCCAGAAGAACGGCGCGGCCACCAGCCCGGCGAGCACGCCGACCACGGCGGCCGGCGGCGCGAGGTACCGCATGTTGATCGTGCCCGGGTGGGTGCGCGCCACCACGTGCCGCCAGCGGCCGTAGTGGAAGTACTGCTTGGCGAGCGCCTTCACGTTCGGGCGGGGGCGGTAGGAGACCCGCATCCGCGGCTGGAAGTACACCAGGCCGCCGGTCTTCCGGATGCGGTAGTTCATCTCCCAGTCCTGGGCGCGCAGGAAGTGCTCGTCGTAGCCGCCGACCCGCTCCAGCGCCGAGCGCCGGAACACCCCCAGATAGACGGTGTCGGCCGGCCCGGGCTCGCCACCGGTGTGGAACCGCGCGCCGCCCACGCCGATCTTCGAGGTCATGGCGCGGGCCACGGCCTTCTCGAACGGGGTGATCCCCTCGGCGGCCATGATGCCGCCCACGTTGTCGGCGCCGGTCGCCTCCAGCGTCTCGACCGCCACCCGCAGGTAGTCCGGCGGGAGCATGGCGTGGCCGTCGACGCGGGCGATGATGTCGTATCGGGTGGCCGCGATCGCGGCGTTGAGCGCGTTCGGGGTGCGGCCGGTCGGGTTCGGCACGACCCGGACCCGGGGGTCCTCGGCGGCGAGCGCCTCGGCGACCTCCTGGGTGCGGTCCTGGGAGGGGCCGACGGCGAGCACGACCTCGATCGGTCCGTCGTACTGCTGGGACAGCACCTGGTGGACCGCGTCGCGCAGATGCCGCTCCTCATTGAGGATCGGCATGATCACGGATATGGGTGGCCAGACTCGTGTCATCTGGGCAACTCGTGGCGAGTCGGGGAACTGCTTCATGGCTGCGATCACGCTACTGTACGAGCGGGCAGGGATCGCAACAGACGCGGAATTCCGCGCGCGGCCCGGCGCCCCGGGATGTCGAGAACGCCCCGAGATTGACGGAGAGGGGGCACCGCGATGCGCGACGACGACCCCGGTGCCCGTGCGGCCGGCTCCGGTGACGAGACCGAGGCCGACTCCGGGGTGCGGGTCGGCGGGGACGCCTACGGCAAGGTACGGCTCGACCCGCCCCGCGCGTCCCGTACCGGTGGCCGGTCCGGACCGCGGCCCGCGCCGCCCGGCGGCGTGCGCCGTGCCGTACGGCGGAAGCGGCGGGACCCGCGGGCGCGGCGGCGGTCGCTGATCGTCACCGGCGCGCTGTCCGCGCTCGTGCTCGCCGGGTCGGGCGTGGTGTGGGCGCTGCCGAACTACGCGTCCGGGCAGGTCGAGGCGGTCGACGCGGGCACGGTGGAGGCCGAGCCGCGCGGCGCGCTCAACATCCTGCTCGTCGGCGTGGACCGGCGCGACCACCTCACCCGCAGGCAGCAGAACCTGCTCCACCTCGGCCGTGACCTCGGGCGGCGCACCGACACGATGATGCTCATCCACCTGTCCGAGGAGCACGACCGGATCACCGTGGTGAGCCTGCCCCGGGACAGCTGGGTGACCATCCCCGGCAAGGGCGAACACAAGATCAACTCGGCGTACCAGTTCGGCGGGCCCAAGCTGACCGTGGAGACGGTACGGCAGGTCACCGGGCTGCCGATCCACCACTACGTCGAGGTGAACGTGCTCGGCTTCATCGACGTGGTGGACGCGGTGGGCGGCATCGAGGTGTGCACCCCGGTGCCGATCAACGATACGAAGACGAAGTTCCAGCTGCCCGCGGGCACGCACGAGCTCGACGGGGTGCAGGCGCTGTTCTACGCCCGCACCCGGGCGACCGCCCGCTCCGACCTCGACCGCATCGACCGGCAGCAGCAGGTGCTGTCCGCCCTGCTCGACCGGGCGCTCAGCGGCGGCACCCTCGCCAACCCGGTCCGGCTCACCAACCTGATCAACTCGGCGCTGCGCACGATCACCGTGGACCGGGCGCTCAGCCAGAACCTGCTCGGCCTCGCCGAGCAGCTCCGCGACGTGTCCACCGACGACGTGGAGTTCACCACGGTGCCGCTCGCCGACGTGGACTACCGCACGCCCACCGGCGAGTCGGCCGTGCTGTGGGACAAGGCCGCCGCGGCCGAGCTGTTCCGCCGCATCAAGGAGGACGAGCCGCTCATCAAACCGGCCAGGTCGCCGTCCGCCACGCCCTCCGCCGGCGGCTCGGCCACCCCCGGCGGCGCCGCCTCGGCCACGCCGAGCCCGTCCGCGTCCCCCACGATCCCGCCGTCGCGGATCGTGCTGCGCGTCTACAACGGCACCGACGTCAACGGGCTCGGCGCCCGTACCCGGCAGGAGCTGATCGACGTCGGCTTCCTCGTCCCCTCCCCCGCCGGGAACACCGCGACCGCCTACGAGAAGACCGTGATCAGGTACGCGCCGGGCCGGGAGGACTCGGCGCGCACGGTCGCCGCCGCGATCCCCGGCGCCGAGGTACGGCAGGCCGACATCGAGGGCGTCGAGGTCATCGTCGGCCGGCAGCACCCGGGCGTGCGCAAGGTGACCGTGGCCGTGCCCTCGCCCGCGGCCACGCCGGGGGCGTCGCCGTCCCCGTCGGCGCGGACCGCGACCCAGAACATCTGCCGGAGCTGACGCGCCCCGGCGACCGGCTCACATGATCAGCGTGAGCCAGTCGCTGTACCGGGCGTCGCGGCCGTGCACCACGTCGTCGAACGCGTGCTTGACGGTCTTGGTCACCGGTCCCTCGCCGCCGACGACCTCCCGGTTGTCGACCGAGGCGACCCACACGATCCCGGCGGTGGCGTCGCACAGGAACAGCTCGTCGGCCGTGTACAGCTCGGCGCGCACGATCTCGCGGCGCCGTACCGGGATGCCGAGGTCGGAGGCGAGCCGTTCCACGGTGTCCCGGACGACGTCGGCGTGCCCGCCGGCGGTGTGCGGCGGGGTGACGAGCGCGCCGTCGGCGACGAGGAAGAGGTCCGCGCCCGTGCACCCGGTGACGTTCCCGCCCGCGTCGAGCAGCACGGCCTCGTCGAACCCGGCCTCGGCCGCCTCGGCTCTGGCGAGCGCCGCGGTGAGCTGGGCGCCGCTCGCCCGCGCGAGCACAGGGACGGCGGCGGGGTCGTTGCGCCGCCACGGGCTCGTCATCAGCCGCACCCCGTCGGCGGTAGGCTCCGGCCACTCCCAGGTGGCGATCGTCACCGAGACCGGGCAGTCCCGGGCGAGCAGGCCCATCCCGCCGTGGCCGCGGTAGACGAGGTGCCGGATGTGACAGGACGAGTGACCGTTGGCGACGACCGTCATCACCGTCGCCTCGTGCAGCTCGTCGAAGTCGTACGGGATGCGCAACCCGATCATCCGGGCGCTGCGGTAGAGCCGCTCCAGGTGGGCGTCGAGGCGGAAGATGGCGGGCCCGTCCGGCGTGAGATACGCGTTCGTGTCCTCGAGTACGGCGGTGCCGTAGTGCAGCGCGTGCGTCAGAACGTGGATGCGGGCCTCGTGCCCCGGCACTAACGCCCCGTCCATCCAGATCCTGGCGCCTTCCACCTGCTTCACCGTGCCTCCAAGGGGGCTGTGTCCGGCCCGGCATTCTCAGCCACGCCGCCATGGCCGGTCAACGACCTTGCCGCCCAGTGGAGAACTGATCGGCGAAGGTAAGAGAAACCTCGCGCCCGGTGGACCGCCACCTTGCCCTGCGGTACACGTGCCTGCCGCGCGACCGCGAGTGCCGTCTACCGCCCTGGCGGAGTCCCTGGCCTCAGGCGGCCTCCCGGACACGCCGCAGCTCCCGGGCGGCCTCCAGATCGCGGGCCTGCTCCGGCAGCGCCTCGAGAACCTTTCCCGCCAGATGCCGCCGCGCGGTCGTCAGGGTACCGGAGCCGACCACGTCGAGCGCACGGCCGAGCCCTGCGGTGACGTCACGCTCGCGGACCAGGTGTACGGCCTGCATGAGCCGCAGCAGGGCCACCGGCCCGGGGGTGTCGTCCGGATACCCGCCGATCGCCCGGTCGGCCACCGCGGCGGCCCGCCCGTCCCCGATCAGCGTCCGCGCGTAGGCCTCGTGCCAGTCGAGGAAGGCCCCGGCGTGCCCGGACACGAACAGGCTCACCGCCGCGTCCGGAGCGTCGGCGTCCTCCGGAAGGCCCTCCGCGGTACGGACGAAGTCCCGGATCGCGGCGCGAGCCGTACCGTGATCCCCGCGGGCGGCGGCGAGCTCGGCCCGGACCGTGTGCGCACGGAAGAGCCCGTACGAGGGCGTCTCACCGGCGAGCGCGACGGCCTCGTCCACCTGCGCGGCGATCACGGACGCGGGCGCCCCGAACCAGCGCAGGTCGTCCGCCTCCTTGGCGCGTACCCACACCGCCAGCTCCCGATCACCGGACGCGTCCGCGGCCCGGCGCGCGGCCCGCCACGACAACCGCGCGGCCCGCCGATCCCCCAGATCACCGAACTCGGTGGCGAGAAGACCGGACAACCCGGCGCTCACCCGCAGCAGCCCGGCCTGCGTCTGCGGCGGATTCCCACGTTCCAGCAGCCGCGCCACGGCGGCGATATCGGCCGTGAGTTCCTCCACCAAGGCACCGACCGGCCGCCTCACGTTGAGATAGGCGTACTCGGCGACCGTACGCTCCCAGTCGTCGAGATCGACGCGCTCATCCAACACACGCTCGATCCGATCGAGCACGCTCTCGAGCGCGGGCATGGGAACCGCCGCGCCCGACCCGATACCGGCGAACAGGCGGATCGCGTCCCGACGCTCCACGTCGTCCTCACCACATGCCGAGACCTTCTCCTCGAGACTACCTCCGGCAACCTCGGCGAGCTCGGCCATCGCGGCCCGTAATCCGGCCGCCACGATCTCTCCTCGTGCCTCCAGCACCACATCCAGCCGGCCGATCGCCTCGGCGGGCGGCCGCCTTTCACCTCGCTCCCATTTGGCGAGCTGGGAGAAGCTCCAATAGGTCTTCCTGGCCAGATCACGCAGGCTCATTCCGCGTGCCTCGCGCCGGCGGCGCACCTCCTCACCGAACGTCTTCCAGGGCGTCTCCCTCCCACCTCGCGACGCTCCCGCCATGACCCCTCGCAGCGTGTCCCTGTGTCCGCACGACGCGAACACGCTTCGCACCTTGTTCGCCACAGATCGTTACACCAAGGATTGCTCCGTCGCACGCCAAAGCGCGGTAACGGCACCGGGAGTGGTGGATGAACCTGTTCGAGAGCTGGGAAGTCGTGCGGGAGCCCAAGTTCGTCTCCGAGGCCCGCGACCGGGCTCGGGTCGTTCTGGCGGCGTGGGGCCTCCTCGACGACGACGTCCTGCTCATGCTGACGGAGCTCCTCACGAACGCTCTCGTGCACGGCGAGGGGCGTATCTTCGTCTCACTGTCCTGGAACGCCGAGCAGGGCCGGTTGACCTGCGCGGTCGGCGACGGCGGGGACGCGCCGACCACACCCTGGGACGTGGCCACAGCGGCGTCGCAGCAGGATGACGATCTCGCCGAGAACGGACGTGGTCTTGCGATCGTCGACATGCTCGCCGACGAGTGGGGTGTCACCTCGGGCCCTGACGGCGTTGGAAAGGCCGTCTGGTTCTGCTGTACGCCTCACGTTCGGGGTGGTTTCGCTCGCGTTCGTCGCCAGGGTGCTGCGGCTCGACCGTGAGCTGCGTGCGTTGGTGGTTTGGTGCCGGTTCGACGCGCGCACCCTGGCCCTGGGGATCGGGGGCGGGGTAACGGTCGCGGCCCCGGTGGTGCTAGGCCGGCATTTGTGGGCGCACCCGGCCCGGCGTGCCGGCCGGGCCGCTCGCGGCGCTGCTCTTCCTCGCGCTCGCGGGCAACATCGCCGAGGAGGTGCTGTTCCGCGGGCTGCTCCAGGGACGGCTGGAGCGCACGGCCGGCCCGGTCCGGGCCGCCGCGCTCTCGGCGCTGCTCTTCGCCGCCTGCCACGTCTTCCTCGCCACGACCGTCACGGACATCGGCCTGCCGCTGCTCGCCTTCACCCTGTACGAAGGAGCCGTCTGCGCTTTTGTGCGGATGCGCCGGGGTGTCGTTCCCGCGGCGCTGAGCCACGGCCTCGGGATATTCCTGATCGCGAGTGGCGTGTTCTGACGGCCTGCCCTCGTGACCGGGCCGCCTCCTCCTTTCGTAGGATGCTTCGGACGATTTCCGTACGGCTCGCCCGTTTCGGCCCGCCAGACGTGCGTTCATGGACCCGTCGCACGTGACGCGCCGCCGCGCTCGGCCGCGAACCTCCGCGAGGGAGTCCCATGAACCTGCTCAACGGTCATCACGCGCCCACGACGGCCCTCGATGGCGGCACGACGTTCGATCCGCTGCTGCTGTTCGTGATCGCGGGCTGCGAGGTCGCGTTCTGGGTGTTCCTGCTGGCCGGGCTGTTCGCCCGGTACGCGCTCCGGCGCCGGCGGCTCGGCGGGGTCCTGCTGGTCTGTGTGCCGCTCGTGGACCTCGTGCTGGTCGTGGTCTCGCTGCTGGATCTGCGGCGCGGCGGCGAGCCCGGGCTGTCGCACGGCCTCGCCGCGGTGTATCTCGGGGTCAGCGTCGCCTTCGGCCCGGCGCTGGTACGCCGTACGGACGCCTGGTTCGCCCACCGGTTCGAGGGGAGGCCGCGGCCGCCCCGCCCGCGGGGGCGTGAGGCGGTGCGGCACGAGTGGCGGATGTGGGGACGGTGGGCGGCCGCCACGGCGATCTCCAACGGGGTCGCGCTGGTGATGTCCCTGGCCGCCGTGGCGGAGGCGGATACCGGGGTGCTGTGGGACCTCCCGCTCCGGATGGCCCTCGTCGCCGTGGTCTGGCTGGTCGGCTGGCCGCTACGGCTGACGATCTTCCCGCCGCCGGAGCCGGAGGAAGGCGTGCACGAACGGCGGCCCGGCCGGGCCCGTACCGGTGTCTGAGGGCGTCAGCCGTCGAGGAGCCCGGACTCCTGGGCGAGGATCGCCGCCTGGACGCGGGAGCGCAGCTCCAGCTTGGCGAGCACCTTCGAGACGTGGGTCTTCACGGTGGTCTCGCTGATGAACAGCCTGGCGGCGATCTGCGCGTTCGACATGCCCATGCCGATGCAGCGGAGCACCTCGCGCTCCCGTTCGGTGAGCCGGCTCAGGTCCGGGGCGGGCTTCGGCGGGGCGGTCCGCGCGAACGCGTCGATGAGCCGCCGGGTGACCTGCGGGGCGAGCACGCCCTCCCCCGCGGCCACCAGGCGCACGGCCTCCACCAGCCGTGGCGCCTCCACCGACTTGAGCAGGAAACCGGCGGCCCCGGCCCGCAGCGCCCCGTACACGTACTCGTCGAGGTCGAAGGTGGTGAGCACGAGCACCTGGGCCAGCCCTTCGCCGACCAGGACGCGGGTGGCGGCGACGCCGTCCATGCCGGGCATGCGGACGTCCATCAGCACCACGTCCGGCCGCAGCGCCCGCGCCTGGCGGATGGCCGAGGCGCCGTCGGCGGCCTCCCCCACCACCTCGATACCGGGCTGGTTGTTCAGCAGCAGCGCCAGCCCGGCCCGTACCGCGGCGTGGTCGTCGGCGAGCAGCACCCGGATCGTCATGACCGCACCCCCGCCAGCGGCAGCACGGCGCGCACCAGCCAGCCCTGCCCCGCCGGGCCGGCCACGAGGCTTCCCCCGACCGCCATGGCGCGCTCCCGCATGTTCGCCAGGCCCGTGCCGGTGCCCGGACCGCGATCGGCCCCGGCGGGCAGCTCGTTGACCACCTCGACGGTGAGCGCACCGTCGGCGACGCGGAGGTCCATCCGGGCGCGTGCCCCTGGCGCGTGTTTCATCACGTTCGTCAACGCCTCCTGCGCGATCCGGTACGCGGTGAGGTCGACCGCGGTCGGCAGCGCGGCCGACTCGCCGATCTCCGAGTGGACCTCGATGTCGAGGCCGCCCGCCCGCGCCGACTCGACCAGCGTGCCGAGCTCGGACAGCCCGGCCGGGACGACCGTCTCCCCCGTGTCGGCCTCCTCCGCGCCGGGCATGTCGGCCCGCAGCAGTTCGATCATCGCGCGCATCTCCTCCAGCGCGCGCACGCTGTTCTCCCGGACCGAGGCGAGCACCGCGCGCTGGGTCTCGGGGGAGGCGTCGGTGAGGTTGAGCGCGGCCTCGGACTGGATCGCGATCGCGGACAGGTGCCCCGCGATCACGTCGTGCAGGTCGCGGGCGAGCCGGGCGCGCTCGGCCGCCACGGCCGCCCGCCGGTCCAGCTCGGCGATCCGGGCGAGCTGCTCGGCGTTGACACGTTCGGCCTCGGCGATCTCCATGTGGTGCCGGACGCTCGTCGCCCACCATGCCGAGATGGCGAGAAGGGGCACGAGCGCCAGCCCGGTCAGCACGAGGAGGATCGGCGCCGTCCCGGACACCGCGCCGATGCCGATCAGCGCGACCGCGGTCAGCGCCAGGACCGTGACCAGGATCCGGCCGGACCGCCGCGGGCCGTACAGCACGGCCGAGTAGACGATGTCGCTGAACACGAGCAGCACGGCCAGGCTCGGCCCGATGAGCCCGTCGGCGACCACGATCACGAACCCGGCGACGAGTGCGCCGATCGGCGCCCTCCGCCGGAACACCTGCACGACGCAGATGCCGCCGAACAGCGCGACCCGCACCCACTCCGGCACGGTGAGCCCGGTCAGGAACAGCGGGAGCCAGTTGAGCGGGTAGGCGATCACGCCGATCGCCGCCGAGCTGAGGGCGATGAGGACGTCCTGCCACACCGCGGGCAGGCTCCGCCACCACGTGACCACGGCCGTGCTGTGACGAGGCACGCCACCATCCCACCACGGCCGGCCGCGCCCGCCCATCCGCCGAAATGAGGACCCGTCATCCTCCCGATCGCCGATGCCCCGGCCGGCCGTACCGGGCCGGGCGCCGGCGGGCCCGCTCCCGGCCAGGTACGGCCCGGTACGGCCGGCCGCGGATCGGCACGCGTGCCGATCCGGCCCAGGACACGGGCGACCCCGCCTCCGGCGGTGCGACAGGCGGGGTTCGCCGACGATGTTTCGCCTGATCGGCCTACTTGAGCAGCTGGCGGGCCATCACCATGCGCTGGATCTGGTTGGTGCCCTCGTAGATCTGGGTGATCTTGGCGTCGCGCATCATGCGCTCGACCGGGAAGTCGTTGGTGTACCCGTAGCCGCCGAGGAGCTGGACCGCGTCGGTGGTGATCTCCATGGCGGCGTCCGAGGCGGCGCACTTGGCGGCGCTGGAGAAGAAGGTGAGGTCCTCCACCTTCTCGCCGCGCATGGCACGCTCCGACCTGGCCGCGGCGGCGTAGGTGAGCTGGCGGGCCGCCTCTAGCTTCATCGCCATGTCGGCGAGCATGAACTGCACGCCCTGGAACTCGGCGATCGCCTTGCCGAACTGCTTGCGCTCCTTGACGTACCCGAGGGCGTAGTCGAGCGCGCCCTGGGCGATGCCGATCGCCTGGGCGGCGATCGTGATCCGGGTGTGGTCGAGGGTGGCGAGCGCGGTCTTGAAGCCGGTGCCGGGCTCGCCGATCATGCGCCAGGCCGGGATGCGGCAGTCGTCGAAGTACAGCTCACAGGTGGGCGAGCCCTTGATGCCGAGCTTCTTCTCCGGGGCGCCGACCGAGAAGCCGGGGTCGTCCTTCTCCACCACGAAGGCCGAGATGCCCCGGGCGCCGGCCCCGGGCTCGGTGACGGCCATCACCGTGTAGTACGTCGACACGCCCGCGTTGGTGATCCACCGCTTGGTGCCGTTGAGCACGTAGTGGTCGCCGTCCCGCACCGCCGTGGTGCGCATCGCCGCGGCGTCGGAGCCCGCCTCGGGCTCGGAGAGCGCGTACGAGAACATCGCCTCGCCGCGGGCGACCGGCGGCAGGTAGCGCTGCTTGAGCTCCTCGGACCCCGACAGCAGCAGCGGTACGGTGCCGAGCTTGTTGACGGCGGGTATGAGGGACGTGGAGGCGCACGCGCGGGCCACCTCTTCGATCACGATCACCGCCGCGAGGGCGTCACCGCCCGCCCCGCCGTACTCCTCGGGGATGTGGATGGCGTGCATGTCCGCCTCCACCAGGGCCTGGTAGACGTCCCACGGGAACTCTCCGGTCCGGTCGACCTCCGCGGCCCGCGGGGCGATCTTGTCCTCGGCGAGGGCCCGGATCGCCTGCCGGAGCATGGTGTGTTCCTCGAGGGGTGCATACAGAGGGAAGCTCATAGCCAGATGGTAGGACGTCCAACAATCGCAGTCCCCACCGGGACCGAACAAGTTTCGGTTTTCTTGACGCGAGCGCGCTCCGGGATCGTGGCCGGGCCCGCCGGGGTGGCCCGGTAGCATGCCTCGGCAACGCGCGCGCGATTATGGGACTTAGTCACGATCACGGGTAAAGGTGGTCGAGCCGGACGCGGTGGGAGGGCGACACGCGGCCTCCGCGCCGGTACGGCGAGGCGGACCAGACCCGCGGAGGGAAGGGAAGGAGCGCTCGTGCCGTACCGCCTCACAGTGCTGGGAACGGGATATCTGGGCGCCACGCACGCGGCGTGCATGGCGGACCTGGGCTTCGAGGTGCTCGGTCTCGACGTCGACGCCGCGAAGATCGCCCGGCTGCGGGCGGGGGATCTCCCTATCTACGAGCCGGGCCTGGACGAGCTGCTCAAACGGAACCTGGAGGCCGGCCGGCTGCGCTTCACCACCTCCTACGAGGAGGCCGCCGAGTTCGGGGACGTGCACTTCATCTGCGTGGGCACCCCGCAGAAGCCGGGCGAGTACGCGGCGGACACCTCCTACCTCGACGCGGTCGTCGAATCGCTCGCCCCGCACCTCACCCGCGAGTGCCTCGTGGTGGGCAAGAGCACGGTGCCGGTGGGCACCGCGGCCCGCCTCGCCGAGAGGCTGGTACGGCTCGCCCCGGCCGGCGAGCAGGTCGAGCTCGCCTGGAACCCGGAGTTCCTGCGCGAGGGTTACGCCGTCCGCGACACCCTGCACCCCGACCGGATCGTGATCGGCGTGGCCTCGGAGAAGGCCGAGAAGATCCTGCGCGAGGTCTACGCCCCGATGCTGACCGCGGGCGTGCCGCTGATCGTCACCGACTACCCGACCGCCGAGCTGGTGAAGACCGCGGCGAACGCCTTCCTCGCCACCAAGATCTCGTTCATCAACGCGATGGCCGAGGTGTGCGAGGCCGCCCACGCCGACGTCAAGCAGCTCTCCCTCGCGCTCTCCTACGACGAGCGGATCGGCGGCAAGTTCCTCAACCCCGGCCTCGGCTTCGGCGGCGGCTGCCTGCCCAAGGACATCCGCGCCTTCATGGCCCGCGCCGGTGAGCTCGGCGCCGACCAGGCGCTGTCGTTCCTCCGCGAGGTGGACGCGATCAACATGCGCCGCCGCGCCCGCATGGTCGACCTCGCCCGCGAGCTCGCCGGCGGGTCGTTCCACGGCTGCAACGTGGCCGTGCTCGGCGCCGCGTTCAAGCCGAACTCCGACGACATCCGCGACTCGCCCGCGCTCGACGTCGCGGTCAACATCCGCAACCAGGGCGGCCGGGTGCGGGTGTACGACCCGGTGGCGCTCGACAACGCGCGGCGCGCCCACCCCGAGCTCGAGTACGGCGAGTCCGCGTTCGACGTCGCCCGCGACGCGCACGTGGTGCTGCTGCTCACCGAGTGGCAGGAGTTCGTCGAGCTCGACCCCGAGGAGCTGGGCCGGGTCGTGGCCGAGCGCAACGTGGTCGACGGCCGCAACGCCCTCGACGCGGAGGCCTGGCGCGCGGCGGGCTGGCACTACCGGGCCCTCGGCCGCCCCTGAGCGGCCCGCACGCCCCGGGCGGCCCTTCGCCCCCGGGGCGGATCGTCTCCGCGGGCCGGGCGGGCGAGGTCAGCCCGCCTGGGGCGGCACGGCGCCGAGCGCCGCGGCCTCGGCGCGCAGCCGCTCCCCCTTGGCGTACGCCTGCTCCCGCAGCGACTCCTGGAACGCGGCCATCTTCGCGCGCAGCGCGGTGTCGGTGGCGGCGAGGATGCGTACGGCGAGCAGCCCGGCGTTGCGGGCGTTGCCCACGGCCACCGTGGCGACCGGCACGCCGGCGGGCATCTGGACGATCGACAGCAGCGAGTCGAGGCCGTCGAGGTGCTTGAGCGGCACCGGGACGCCGATCACCGGCAGCGGGGTGACCGAGGCGAGCATGCCCGGCAGGTGGGCGGCGCCGCCCGCCCCCGCGATGATCACCTGGAGGCCGCGGCCCGCCGCGCGAGAGCCGTACTCGATCATCTCGTGCGGCATGCGGTGGGCCGACACGACGTCGGCCTCGAACGGCACGCCGAACTCGGTGAGCGCCTCGGCGGCCTGGCGCATCACCGGCCAGTCCGAGTCGCTGCCCATCACGATGCCGACCCGGGCGGCGCCGGGGGCGCTCTCAGGGGTGCTCGCGGTGGTCATGGTCAGACGTACTCCCCCGTGGCCAGATAGACGGCGGCGTGGCGAGCGCGGGCCCGCACCTCCTCCAGGTCGGTGCCGACCGCGGTGACGTGGCCGATCTTGCGGCCGGGCCGTACCTGCTTGCCGTAGAAGTGCACCTTCACCCGCGGGTCGTGCGCCATCACGTGCTCGTAGCGGGAGAACACGTCCGGGTCGGGCCCGCCGAGCACGTTCGCCATCACCACCACCGGGGCGGTCATCTCCGGCGAGCCGAGCGGCAGGTCGAGGATCGCGCGCAGGTGCTGCTCGAACTGCGAGGTCCGGGAGCCCTCGATCGTCCAGTGGCCGCTGTTGTGCGGGCGCATCGCGAGCTCGTTCACCACCACCGAGCCGTCGGCGAGCTGGAACATCTCGACCGCGAGCAGCCCGGTCACGCCGAGCTCGCGGGCCACGGTGAGGGCGATGCGCTGGGCGTTCGCCGCGTGCTCGGGGTCGATCCCGGGGGCGGGCGCGAGCACCTCGACGCAGATGCCGTCGCGCTGCACGGTCTCCACGACCGGGTAGCTCACCCCCTGGCCGTGCGGGGAGCGGGCGACGAGCACCGCGACCTCGCGCTCGAACGGCACGAACGCCTCGGCGAGCACCGCCGTGCCGGTGGCGAGCACCTCGCCCGCCTCCTCGGCGTCCGCGCACACCCACACGCCCTTGCCGTCGTAGCCGCCGCGCACCGCCTTGAGCACGACCGGCCAGCCGTGCTCCTCGGCGAACGCCTCGACCGCGGCGAGCGAGTCCACCGGCGCCCACGCCGGGCACGGCACGCCGAGGTCGCTCAGCCGCCGCCGCATCGCCAGCTTGTCCTGGGCGTGCACGAGCGCGTCCGCGCCGGGCCGTACCGGAAGGCCGCCCGCCTCCAGGGCCCGGATGTGCTCGGTGGGCACGTGCTCGTGGTCGAAGGTGATCACGTCGCAGCCCTTGGCGAAGGCGCGCAGGTCGGCGAGGTCGCGGTGGTCGCCGAGGCGCACGTCGGCGACGACGCGCGCCGCGCTCTCGTCGCGCGCGTTCGCCAGCACGCGCAGCTCCACGCCGAGCGCGATCGCGGCCTGCTGGGTCATGCGGGCGAGCTGCCCGGCCCCCACCATGCCGACCACCGGCCCGAGCGGCGCCGCGAGGTCGCGGGCGTCGCGGGGCAGCGGGGCGTCGGCGCCGGAGGCCATGTCGCCGCTGGTGGTTGGACCTGTCACGAGATCCCAGCCTAGCCGAGGCGGAAACGGCGGCCTCCGGGGTGTGCCCCGGCCTCGTCCGGCGGCCCGCCAGGCGTCCGGCGGCGGGCCGGAAACATCTCGGTACGCCTTCTTTAGCGCTTCTCCCCCCGAGAACGCCCCGCTCCCCCGGTAGCCTGGTGGCAACCGGCTCCGACGTGAGCGATCGCGAACCCCGCTCAGGAAAGGAACCACGCCGACCGTGCAACTGGTCCGACGGCTCTACGAGCGTTTCTCCGAACTCGTGCATGAGATGGCGAAGTTCGGCACGGTCGGAGCCGCGATGTTCGTCCTCGACTGGGGCTGCACGAACTTCCTGCGGTACGGCCTGCACCTGGGGCCGCTCACGTCCAAGGTGATCGCCACGGTCATCGCGGCGACCTGCTCGTACCTGCTCAACCGCTACTGGACCTGGCGGCACCGGGAGAAGTCCGGCCTGGCCCGCGAGTACTTCCTGTTCTTCCTGCTCAACGGCATCGGGCTGCTGATCGCGCTGCTCGTGATCGGCTTCGTGGAGTACACGCTCAAGCTGCAGACCGCGCTCGCCTACAACGTCTCCATCGTGCTGGGGAACGGCCTCGGCACGCTGTTCCGCTTCTGGTCGTACAAGAAGTGGGTGTTCCTGCCCGCGGACATGCCGCCGGTCGACCCGCACACCGGCCTGCCCGAGGCCGAGGGCTCGGGCCGTGAGGAGTCCGCGGCGCGCGCGCACCTGCCGGCGGCCGAGGTCCGCGCCGCGGGCAGGCAGCCCGAAGCGTCCTGAGCACGGCGCCCCTCCCGGCACGGTGCTCCGGGCGGCGCGGTGTTCAGGCGGTACGGCGCGCCGTCCGCGACCGGTGCCGGGCGCGGTCCGGCCACCGGTCGGGCATCTCGCGGCCGGCACGTCCGGCCGAGCGCGTTCGGTCGGGCGTCCTGGACCGGGCACGGCCGGGCCGGAGGGGTACGGCCCGGGCCTGCGCGGACCGCCCGGACGGTCAGGCCGGGCCGCTGACCACGCGGTAGCGCTCCCGGTCGCCCACCGGGCGCAGGAAGACGGCGAAGGCCGCGGGGCAACGCCGTACCAGTTCCAGGCGTCCGCCGTCGGCGACCGCCAGGGTGCGGGCGAGGGTGAGGCCGAGACCGGTGCCGCCGCCGCCGCTGACGTTGCGCTCGAAGATGCGGCCGGCGAGCTCGTCCGGCACGCCGGGTCCCTCGTCGGCGACCTCGATCACGATGGAACGCTCCACACTCGTCGTGGTGATCGTGACCGTTCCGGCGCCGTGCTCGAGGGAGTTCTCCAGCAGGGTGGAGATGACCTGGCTGAGGCCGCCCTCGGTGGCGAGCGCGCTCAGCCCGCGCTCACCCGTGAGCACGAGGCTGCGCCCGGCCCTGCGAAAGGCGGGCTCCCACTCGGTCATCTGCTGCTTGAGGATGGTGTCCACCTCAAGCGGCTCGGCCTGCGCGTGGCGCTGCCGCCGGGCGGCGGCGAGCAGCTCGTCGATCACGGCGGTGAGCCGCTCGACCTGCACGATCGCGGCCTCGCCCTCCTCCCGGACCACGGCGGGCTGGTCCGCGGCGGCGACGATCTCCTCCAGGCGCATGGTCAACCCGGTCAGCGGCGTGCGGAGCTGGTGGGACGCGTCGGTGGCGAACTCCCGCTCCCTGCCGAGCAGCTCGGAGATGCGCGTCGCACTGCGGTCGAGCACCTCCGCCACCCGGTCCAGCTCCGGGATGCCGTAGCGGTGCCTGCTGGGCCGGGCGTCGCCGGAGCCGAGCCGCTCCGCGATCGCGCCCAGGTCCTGCAGCGGCAGCACGAGACGGCGCGACTGCACGATCGCCAGCCCGACGGCGACGGCGAGCGCCGCGAGCGCGAGCACCACGATGAACAGCAGGCGTGCCCGCACCTCGGCCTCGACCTGGCCGCCGTCCCGGGTCACCCGGACGTAGACCCCGCTCTCGGACTGCACCTCCTCGGTGATCTGGCGGTCCTCGGGCGGAGCCGTACCGGCGACGACCGGTTCCTGCCCGGTGACGAAGATCTGGATGTGGCGGTCGGGGTAATCCCGCTCCAGATGCTGCGCCGTGACCGGGCGCTCCCCGGTCATGCGGGCATACTCCATCGCCCCGAGCAGTCGCGTCGCCTCGGCCCGCAGCTCCTGGACGGCCTCGTCATAGATGAGGCGGCTGACCACCACCCCCAGGGGCACCCCCAGGAGCAACACCGCTATGGCCGCGACGACCAGCGTGGAGGAGAGCAGACGCCGCCGCACCCGCCCCCCTAGTCACGCTCGAACCGGAAACCGACTCCTCGGACGGTCGTGATGTACCTGGGCTTCGCCGCGTCGTCACCGAGTTTGCGGCGGAGCCAGGAGATGTGCATGTCGAGCGTCTTGGTGGAACCCCACCAGTTCGTGTCCCACACCTCCCGCATGATCTGCTCACGGGTCACGACCTTGCCGGCGTCCCGCACGAGCACGCGCAGCAAGTCGAATTCCTTGGTGGTGAGGTGCAGCTCCTTGTCGCCCAGCCAGGCCCGGCGGGAGTCCGCGTCGATGCGCACCCCCTGAACCACGGGCGTCTCGGAGGTGCCACGCCGCAGCAGCGCCCGTACCCGGGCGAGCAGCTCGGCGAGGCGGAACGGTTTGGTGACGTAGTCGTCGGCCCCGGCGTCGAGACCGACCACGGTGTCCACCTCGTCGACCCGTGCGGTCAGGATGAGCACGGGCGTGCCGTGACCCTCGGCGCGGAGGCGGCGGGCGACCTCGAGCCCGTCCATCTCCGGCAGCCCCAGGTCCAGAACGATGAGATCGACGCCACCGGACAGAGCCCTCTCCAGGGCCTGCGGGCCGTCGGGGCTCACCTCCACCTGATAGCCCTCGCGGCGCAGTGCACGCGCCAGCGGCTCAGAGATCGAGGTGTCGTCCTCGGCGAGAAGTACGCAGGTCATAAGCCGATCGTATGACCTTAGGCGATCGTTTCCCGGCTACAGCGCGCGGTTTGACCAGCCGTTGACCCATTGATTGACCTGCGCAAACTCAGACAAATGAGCGACACCTAGGGTGTATCGCCGGGGGTTCGCCGACCCTGACCGGGGTTGCGGACGGCTAGTCGTCGTCCGCCGAACGGGGCTCGGCGTACCGCTGGAGGTACAGCCGCTCGCCGAGGCTCTCGACCAGCTCCAGCTCGGTCTCGAGGTAGTCGATGTGGCGCTCCTCGTCCTCGAGGATGTCCTCGAAGATCCGCGCGGAGGTGATGTCGCCCTTCTCGCGCATGATGCGGATGCCGCTGCGCAGCCGGTCGACGACGCCGAGCTCCAGGTCGAGGTCGGCCCGGATCTGCTCGGGCACGGTCTGGCCGATGTGCAGGGTGTTGAGCTTCTGGTAGTTCGGCAGGCCCTCGAGGAACAGGATGCGGTCGGTGAGCCGCTCGGCGTGCCGCATCTCGTCGATCGACTCGGCCCGCGTGTAGGCGGCGATGCGCGTGTAGCCCCAGTTCTCCTGCATCTTCGCGTGCAGGAAGTACTGGTTGATCGCGGTCAGCTCCGAGGTGAGCTGCTCGTTGAGCAGTGTGATGATCTCCGGGTCGCCCTGCATGAGTGGCCCCTTCTTCCGCGCCGGTGGGGCGGGGTGCGTCATCGCCTGACCGCCGCCGGACAGACGACCCGGATGTTCTTCCCTAGGACGCGGCCGCCAACTCCGTCTCGCGCTTCAACATCGCGCATATTCTCCGTATGCAGATCGCACAGTCACTGCCCGCGCCGGTGGCGTCGCGGATCTGCTTCGCGCTCTTCGCGCCGGCCGCGATGCACTCGATGATCTCGCTCTCGGTCACGGCTCGGCAGACGCAGGCGTACATGACGCGTTGAGGCCTTTCGCGTACGGAGGTCGGGCACGGACCCGTTGCCTTAGGTAAGGCAAGCCTAAGATAGCGCACCCTGACCACGCCTCACCAGCGGGGTTCGGTCATCGTGCGCCCAAGGGTTTCCGTGCCCGACCTCCTGCGCCCGGCCTGCAGCGGGCGACCCTTTTGCGCTCCCGCCGCCGGCGTCCGGCCTCCCGCGCCGGAGCCGCGCCGCCCGGCCGGCTACGCCCGGCCTACGGCGTCCGGGCGGCGGCGGGGGCCGGAGCCGGGATCGGGCCGGCTCAGAGCTCGACCACGGACCGCAGCACCTCGCCGCGGTGCATCTTGGCGAAGGCCTCCTCCACCTGGTCGAGCCGGATCGTCTCGGTCACGAACCCCTCGAGGTCGAGCCGGCCCTGCAGGTAGAGGTCGATGAGCATGGGGAAGTCCCGCGACGGCAGGCAGTCGCCGTACCAGGAGGACTTCAGCGCGCCGCCCCGGCCGAACACGTCGAGCAGCGGCAGCTCGATCGTCATCTCCGGGGTGGGCACGCCCACGAGCACCACGGTGCCCGCGAGGTCGCGGGCGTAGAACGCCTGCTTGTAGGTCTCCGGACGGCCCACCGCCTCGATCACGACGTCCGCGCCGAAGCCGCCGGTGAGCTCGCGGATCGCCTCGACCGGGTCGGTCTTGGTGGAGTTGATCGTGTGCGTGGCGCCGAACCGCTTCGCCCACTCGAGCTTGCGGTCGTCCACGTCCACCGCGATGATCTTCGACGCGCCGGCGAGGGACGAGCCGAGGATCGCCGCGTCGCCCACGCCGCCGCAGCCGATCACCGCCACCGAGTCGCCGCGGGTCACCCCGCCGGTGTTGATCGCCGCGCCGATGCCCGCCATCACGCCGCAGCCGAGCAGGCCGGCCACGGCCGGGCGGGCGGCCGGGTCGACCTTCGTGCACTGCCCGGCGGCGACCAGCGTCTTCTCGATGAACGCGCCGATGCCGAGCGCCGGGGTGAGCTCGGTGCCGTCCTCGAGCGTCATCTTCTGCTTCGCGTTGTGCGTGGCGAAGCAGTACCAGGGCCGCCCGCGCAGGCAGGCACGGCAGTTGCCGCACACCGCGCGCCAGTTGAGGATGACGTAGTCACCCGGCTGGACCGTGGTCACGTCCGGGCCGACCGCCTCGACCGTACCGGCCGCCTCGTGGCCGAGCAGGAACGGGAAGTCGTCGGTGATCCCGCCCTCGCGGTAGTGCAGGTCGGTGTGGCAGACACCGCAGGCCTGGATGTTCACCACCGCCTCGCCCGGGCCCGGGTCGGGCACGTGCACGCGCTCCACGCGCACCGGCTCGCCCTTGGCCCTGGCGACCACACCTTGCACCTCGTACGGCATATCGCACCTCACTTGCACTCGCCGGTGATCCCGGGGCCGGGCGTGGGGCCGTCGGCGCGCCCCGCCGTCCCGTCGGCCCGGATCACCGTGCCTGTCTCGCCGACGCCTGTGCCGGCTGTTCGCCGGTCTCCCCCGCTTGTTCCCGATCCGCCGGTACGGCCCGCAGGACGTACGGCTGGATCACCCCGAAGCCACGGGCCGGCCTGCGCCTGATCTTGCAGATCTCCAGGCCGGGCACGCCGGCAAGCCCCTCCGCCATGCCGGTGTCGATGATGATCGTTCCTGGCCGGGCGATCGCGGTGAGCCGCGCCGCCAGGTTCACCGTGGGGCCGAAGACGTCGCCCATCACGGGCAGGATCGGGCCGTAGGCGAGGCCGACCCGGACGTCCGGCCCGTCGTGCCGCTCCCGCACGGCGTCGGCGAGCTCCAGCGCGATCGCCGCCGCGGCCGGCGGGTCCTGGGCGGTGAACAGCACCTCGTCGCCGAGCGCCTTCACCAGCCGCCCGCCCCGCGCCGCGATCACGTCCGAGGCGCGGGCCTCGAAGCCCTCCACCAGCTCGGTGAGCGCCGACTCGTCGAGCTCCCGCGAGTAGCGGGTGAACGAGACCAGGTCGGCGAAGCCCACCGCGAGGGTGACGCGCGGGGACGGCGTGCCGCCCGCGAGCTCGTCGTGGGCGAGGAGGCGGTTGACGGCCGCGGCGAGCTGCACCCGCCAGACGTGCACGAGGAGCTTCTCGAAGTCCGGCAGCAGCCGCTCGGCCGTCTGCAGGAGCCGGGCGATGTCCGCGTCGGCGACCGGCTCGCCGGAGTCGGCGAGGTGGTCGAGGACGATCTCGGTCTGCCACTGGGCGAGCCGCGCGGTGGTCTGCCCGAGCGCCCGGGCCATGCGGATCACGATCTTCTCGTCGAGCAGGCCCTCCTCGAGCAGCACGCCGATGCGGCGCAGCGCGGCGACATCGGCGTCGCTGAACGCGATCGCGTCGTCGGCGGGGGCGGCGAACCCCAGCGCGCGCCAGATGCGGGCGGCCAGCTCCGACGGCACCCCGGCCGCCGCGGCGACCTGGTGCCGGGTGTGGCGAGCGGGTGGACCGAGGAACACGCGCTCGATGTCCTCCGCTGTCGGCCGCTTCGCCGGAACCTCATTCATTGCTTTGTTTATATCGTTTGCCGGGGACCGCTGTCGCTCACCGTCCGTCCACCTGCCCGTCCGAGATGTCCTCCACAGAGCGGAACAGCTCGGATCGCACCAGCTGGATGCGGGGGACGTCGGTGATCCGGATGTCGCCGCTGTCGGACGCCGACTCCACCACCAGGGTGCCGCATCCGAGGATGCGCTCGAGCAGGCGCTGGTCCGAGCTCACGCTGGTGACCTTGGCGAGCGGGATGTCGTCCTGGGACTTGTTGAGGATGCCGGTACTGATCGAGAACCGGTGTGTGGTGAGCGTGTACGACGTGGTCACCCAGCGCAGGTAGGGCACGAGCGCCCACCAGACGAGCAGGATCACGACCACCACGGTGACCGCGATCCGCGCGTAGGGGGTGTACGGCTCGCCGCCGGGGATGAGCAGGAGGGCGGTCACGAGGGCGGCGAGGAGGACGACGACCGCGAGGACCGGCCGCACCAGCCGCTTCCAGTGCGGGTGGAACGAGTGCACCACGCGCTCGCCCTCGGTCAGGTGATGCTCGGGGATTCCCATGCGGCACATCGTGGCACGGCGCGGGCCGTGTCGTCCGCCCCCTCGTCCGCCCTGTGGATGACTCTCCGCCGCCGTACCCGGCTGCCGTTGCGGGCACCGCACGGACGGTGTCTCACCCCCGCGCCGCACGAGGCCGTCCCATCGCGCACGTCGCGCGGGGTGTCCCATCCCCGCCCCAACGCCCAGGCGGTCCGGGCGGGTGGCGGCCCCGCTCCCTCGGCTCACCGGGCTTGATCACCGTGGCCGGCCCACCCCCGGCGGCTCACCGTGCCGCTGTCCCCGCTCAATGTGCCGGCCGTACGTGCACGACCTCCCCGGCGCTCACCGCACGCTCCCCGTCGCCGGTGCGCACCAGCAGGCACCCGGACTCGTCCACCCCCGTGGCCACGCCGGTGAGCACCCGGTCGCCGGGCAGCTCGACCCGCACCTCCCGGCCGACGGTGGCGCAGGAGGCCAGGTACGCCGAGCGCAGCCCGGCCGCGTCCGCGTCGCCGCCCGCGGCCGTCCAGTCCCGGTAGTGCCGCTCGATCTCGCGCAGCACGGCCCGCAGCAGCGGGTCGCGGTCGGTGCACGCGGCCTTTTCCACCGCGAGCGAGGTCGCGGCCGGCACCGGCAGCTCGTCCGGACGCAGGCTCACGTTCAACCCCATGCCCACCACGATCGCCGCGTCGCCGCCGGAGTCCACCCGCTCGGCGAGCACCCCGGCGAGCTTGCGCTCCCCGGCCAGCAGGTCGTTGGGCCACTTCAGCCGCACGTCGACCTCGGCGATCCGCCGTACCGCGGTGGCCCCGGCCACGCCGACGAGCAGCGGCAGCCACCCCAGCCGCGCGGCGGGCACCCGCGGCCGCAGCAGCACCGAGAACATCAGCCCGGACCGCGGCGGCGCCGACCAGGTACGGCCCAGCCGCCCCCGCCCGGCGGACTGGTACTCGGTGACGAGCACGGCGCCCTCCGGCGCGCCCGCCCGCGCCGCCTCGGCGAGGTCGGCGTTGGTCGACCCGGTGCGCCCGACGACGGTGAGCGACGACCACAGCGATCCGGGGCGCACCAGCGCCCGCGTCAGCGCCCGCTGGGACAGCGGCGGGCGGTCGAGATCGGTGTACGGCGATTCCTCCACCCGCCCATCCTGCCCGGTCACGCGGACCGCTCCGGCCGGGCCGCGCGGATCACCCGGTGTTCTGCAGCCCGGCGGCCACGCCGTTCACCGAGAGCAGCAGCAGCGTGGAGAGCCGGTCGCGCTCGTGCTCGCCCAGCTCGCCGTTCGCCCGCAGCGCGGACAGCGCGCGCAGCTGCAGGTGGGACAGCGCGTCCACGTACGGGTTGCGGAGCTGGACCGCGCGGGAGAGCACCCGGCGGTTCTCCAGCAGCCGCGAGTGCCCGGTCACCTCGAGCACGAGCCGCAGGGTGAGGTCGTACTCGGCGAGCACCCGCTGGGTGAAGTCCTCCCGGCCGCCGAGCGACAGGTACCGCTCGGCGATCGCCCGGTCGGTCTTCGCCAGCGACATCTCGGCGTTGTCGATGAGCGAGTTGAACAGCGGCCACTCGTGGTAGGCGCGGCGCAGCTCGTCGAGGTCGTCCACGGCGGCCAGGCCGCTGCCGAGGCCGTACCAGCCGGGCAGGTTGACCCGGGTCTGCGCCCAGGCGAACACCCACGGGATCGCCCGCAGGTCGTCGAGCGAGCGCGGGGCGCCGAGGCCGCGCCGCGGCGGCCGGGAGCCGAGCCGCAGCGAGCCGATCTCCTCCAGCGGGCTGACCAGGGCGAACCACTCGGGGAAGCCCGGCGCCTCGGTGAGCGCGCGGTACGCCCGCTCGGAGGCGTACGCGACCCGGTCGGCGAGCGCGCGGAACCGGGACGCCGCCTTGCGGGCACGGTCCTCCACGCTCGGCGTGGAGGCGAGCATGACCGCGTTCGTCACCTGCTCGATGTGCCGCCGGGCGATCGCCATGTGGCCGTACCGGGCGAAGATCACCTCACCCTGCTCGGTCACCTTGAACCGGCCCGCGACCGACCCGGGCGCCTGGGCGAGCACCGCCCGGTTCGCCGGGCCGCCGCCGCGGCCGAGCGCGCCGCCGCGGCCGTGGAACAGGGTGAGCTTGATGTCGTTCGCCGCGGCCCACTCGGCGAGCTCGGCCTGCGCGTCGTACAGCTTGAGCGTCGCGGCGGCCGGGCCGAGCTCCTTGGCCGAGTCGGAGTAGCCGAGCATCACCTCCAGCCGCCTGCCGTTCTCCGCCAGGCGGCGCTGGACCGCGGGCAGCTCGAGCATGCCGGACAGCACGTGCGGCGCGTTGTCGAGGTCCTCGCCGGACTCGAACAGCGGCACCACGTCGAGCACCGGGGCGCGCTCGCCGAGGGCGTGCTCGGCGAGCTCGTAGACCGCGGCGACGTCCTCGGCCGAGCGGGTGAACGACACCACGTACCGGGAGCAGGCGGCCACGCCGAACCGCTCCTGGATCCAGGCGACGGTCCGGATCGTGGCGAGCACCTCCTCGGTGCGCTCGGACAGCGGCCCGCCGCTCCGGATCTCGGCGAGCGCCGCCTCGTGCACCTGGGAGTGCTGCCGGATCTCCAGCTCGGCGAGGTGGAAGCCGAACGTCTCCACCTGCCAGATGAGGTTCTGCAGCTCGCCGTACGCCTGCCGGACCGCCCCGGCGGCGGCGAGCGAGCGCTGGCACAGCCGCAGGTCCTCCAGGAAGGCGTCGGCCGACCGGTAGGCGAGGTCGAGGTCGCGCCGCCGGGTGGCGCCGATGCGGTGGGCGCAGAACAGCAGCCACTGCCGGTGCGGCTCGCGCGGCGAGCGCATGGCGAGCTCGGCGAGCAGGTCGGGGTGGTCGCCCTCGGCGTGGGCGAGCGCGGCGCGCAGCTCGGGCGAGGCCGGGGTGTCGCCGTCGGAGAGGGTGAGGGTACGGCCGATGCGGGTGGTGGCGTTCTCCAGCGCGATCAGCACGTGCTCGGCCTGGATGAGCAGCGCCTCGCGGGTCTTCTTCGCGGTGACGTTGGGGTTGCCGTCCCGGTCGCCGCCGATCCAGCTTCCGTACCGGATGAACGGCCGGGCGAGCGGCGGGCGGGTCCCGGAGCCGTCGGCGAGCGCGTCGTCGAGGGCCCGGTAGATCACCGGCACCACCCGGAACAGCGTCTCGTCGAACATCGCCATCGCGGTGCGGACCTCGTCGAGCGGGTCGAGCGGGGTCGCCCGCAGCTGCGCGGTCCGCCACAGCAGGTCGATCTCCTCCAGCAGCCGCCGCCGGGCCTCCCGGCGCTCCCCTGCGCCCGCGCCCGGCGCGTTGTAGGCGGCGAGCTGGGCGCTGATGCGCTGGATCGCGGTGACGACGGCGCGGCGCCGCGCCTCGGTCGGGTGGGCGGTGAGCACCGGGTGGTAGACGAGCTCGTCGACGAGGTGCTGGAGCCGCTCCGGCCCGAGGTCCTTGCGCAGCTCCCGCACCGCCGCGGCGATCGACTCCGGCTGCACGGCCTCCTCGGTGTCGCGCCGCCGGAGCGTACGGATGCGGTAGTGTTCCTCGGCGAGATTGGCGAGGTGGAAGTAACAGGTGAAGGCGCGGGCGATCTGCACCGCGCGGTCGAGCGGCCACGCCGCGACCATCTCGGCCACCTCGTCCGCGGACACCTCGCCCCGGCGGGCGCCGATCACGGCCTTCCGCAGCCGCTCCACGTCCTCGAGCAGGTCCGGACCGCCGCTCTCGGCGATGACCTGACCCAGTAGCTCACCGAGCAGCCGCACGTCCGCCCGCATCTCCTCGGGCATCTCGGCGGCCACGCTCTGCCTGCCTACGGCCATGTCTCGAAGGGTATCGAGTCCGCTTTCACACGTTGTGAGCCGACCCCCCGATTGGACTAGACCACTGGTCAGCGCCGGTCCGGCCGTTGAAAAGATCATTACCCCGACGTAACTTCCGGCACGCCGCAAGGATCGAGGGGTGTGCCCGCTGGTCGCGCGGGCGAGAGGGCTACGCTGTGCCCCATGACCGCTGAGCCCGTAGCCGAGCCCACGCCCGAGCAGGAGCGCATCGACATCCACACCACCGCGGGGAAGATCGCGGACCTCAAGCGGCGGCGGGAGGAGGCGCTCCACGCCGGCTCCGCGCGTGCGGTGGAGAAGCAGCACGCCAAAGGCAAGATGACCGCGCGCGAGCGGATCGAGGCGTTCCTCGACAAGGGATCGTTCGTCGAGTTCGACGAGCTCGCCCGGCACCGCTCGCACAACTTCGGGATCGACAGGAACCGGCCGTACGGCGACGGCGTGATCACCGGCCACGGCACGGTGGACGGGCGGCCGGTGGCGATCTTCAGCCAGGACTTCACCGTGTTCGGCGGCTCGCTCGGCGAGGTGTACGGCGAGAAGATCGTCAAGGTGATGGACTACGCGCTCAAGGTCGGCTGCCCGATCATCGGGATCAACGACGGCGGCGGGGCGCGCATCCAGGAGGGCGTGGTCGCCCTCGGGCTGTTCGCGGAGATCTTCAAGCGGAACGTGCACGCCTCCGGCGTGGTGCCGCAGATCTCGCTCATCATGGGACCGTGCGCGGGCGGCGCGGTCTACTCCCCCGCGCTCACCGACTTCATCCTCATGGTCCGGGAGAAGTCGCACATGTTCATCACCGGGCCGGACGTGATCAAGACGGTCACCGGTGAGGAGGTCACCTTCGAGGAGCTCGGCGGCGCGCACACCCACGGCTCCCGGTCCGGCGTCGCCCACTACGAGGCCGCCGACGAGCACGACTGCCTGGAGTTCGCCCGCGAGCTGCTGAGCTACCTGCCGTCGAACAACCTCGACGAGCCGCCGGCGCTCGAGGTCGAGGAGCTCCCGTACGGCGAGCTGGAGATCACCGACGAGGACCGCGAGCTCGACACGCTCATCCCGGACTCGCCGAACCAGCCGTACGACATGCACGAGGTCATCCGGCACGTGCTCGACGACGGCGAGTTCCTGGAGATCCACGCCGGGTTCGCGCCGAACATCATCGTCGGCTTCGGCCGGGTCGAGGGCCGCTCGGTCGGCGTCGTCGCGAACCAGCCGATGAGCTTCGCCGGCACGCTCGACATCAACGCCTCGGAGAAGGCCGCCCGGTTCGTCCGCACCTGCGACGCCTTCAACATCCCGGTGCTCACCTTCGTCGACGTGCCCGGCTTCCTGCCCGGCACCGACCAGGAGTGGAACGGCATCATCCGCCGCGGCGCCAAGCTGCTCTACGCGTACGCCGAGGCCACCGTGCCGCTGGTCACCGTGATCACCCGCAAGGCGTACGGCGGGGCGTACGACGTCATGGGCTCCAAGCACCTCGGCGCCGACATCAACCTCGCCTGGCCCACCGCGCAGATCGCGGTGATGGGCGCCCAGGGCGCGGTGAACATCCTCTACCGGCGCGAGCTCGCCGCCGCCGAGGACCCGGACGCGCTGCGGGCCCGGCTGGTGCAGGAGTACGAGGACACCCTCGCCAACCCGTACCTGGCGGCCGAGCGCGGCTACGTCGACGCGGTGATCCTCCCGTCGGAGACCCGGGTCGAGGTGATCAAGGCGCTGCGGGCGCTGCGCAACAAGCGCAAGACCCTGCCGCCGAAGAAGCACGGCAACATCCCGCTCTGACGGCCCGATACGCACCGCGCGCTTTGACAGGGCCGCCGCCACTCCCTACGGTGGAGTGACAGAGCGCGTTCGAAAGGTCACATTCGGCTATCCGGTCCGGTGCGGGTGGCGGCGCACCGGCCCGGAGGCCGGGCCTGGGAAGGAGGCCAGGTGTCCGAGAACGACGAGCCCGGCGGGGACCGGCCCCGCCTGCGGGTGATCCGGGGTGACGCCACGCCCGAGGAGATCGCCGCACTCGTCGTGGCGCTCGCCACGCGGACCGCCGCGCCCGCGAGGCCACCGGTGCGCCCCCGGGCGAACTGGCGGCGTCCGGTGCTGCGCGCCCCGCTCGCGCACGGCCCGGGAGCATGGAGGGCGAGCGCGCTCCCCCGCTAGATGCCCGGAAGAGGGTGTCAAGTAGTCCAAGAGTTGGGACTATCTATGAAAGGGGGACGGACCGAGTACGCACCGAGCAGAGGCCTGGAGGAGAGCATGGGCACCCCGGACCTCACGGCCTATCGGGCAATGGCGAAGTACGCGATTCTCGTCGACGTCGGCTACCTGTACGCCGCGGCCGGCGAGGTCCTGCTCGGCGCGAAGGAGCGCAAGGAGTACCGCGTCGCCGCCGACGAGCTCATCGGCGCGCTGAAGAAGCACGCCATGGAGCGCATCCCCGGCGAGCTGCTCCGCGTCTACTGGTACGACGCGGCCCGCGACCGCGTGCCCACCGTCGACCAGCGCGTCATCGCCCAGCTCCCCTGGGTCAAGGTACGGCTCGGCAACCTCAACGCCCGCGGCCAGCAGAAGGGCGTGGACGCCCAGATCCGCAGCGACCTGGAGGCGCTCGCCCGCCACCACGCGGTCACCGACACCGTGCTGATCGCCGGCGACGAGGACATGGTCCCCGCGGTCGAGGCCGCCCAGGCGTTCGGCGTGCGCGTCCACCTGTGGGGGGTGGAGCCGCCGTTCGGCACGAACCAGGCCGAGCGCCTGGTCTGGGAGGCCGACACGGTCGAGATCCTCAGCGCCGACTTCCTGCGCGCGTACTTCAGCCGCGCCCCGCAGCCGGTCGCGCCGACCCCGGCCCAGGTGTTCGCCGGCCGCAGCCCGGTGGTGAAGCCCCCGGTCAAGTCCCCCGTCGGCCAGGTCGCCAAGCTCGGCCCGAGCCGCCCGCGGGTGGAGGAGGTCGGCGAGCACGTCGCGCAGAAGTGGATACTCACCCGGGGCCGCGACAACATCCGCGACCTGCTGCCCGGCCCGATCCTGCCCACCGTCATCGACACCGAGCTGCTCATCGAGGCCGAGAAGGAGCTCGGCCACTCGCTGCGGCCGTACCCCGAGGCCCGGGTGTGGCTCCGGGACGGCTTCTGGGCCCGCGTCTACCGCGAGTTCGACCTCGGCGTGGGCGTATCCTCCAAATGATGACGACTTCTGACAATTTGGACGCGGCCTCCGGCCGCGAAGGGACCGCCGGGGTACGCGTCCGCGCCGGCGACGTCCGTGACGTTCCCGCCGTGCTCGCCCTCTTCGACGCCGCCGTGCGCTGGCTCGTCGCCCAGGGCCGCACCGGCCAGTGGGGCACCGAGCCGTTCTCCACCCGCCCGGAGCGGGTACGGCAGGCCCACCGCTGGGCGTCCGGCGGCGGCCTGCGCATCGCCGAGGTGGACGGCGAGGTGGCGGGCGCGATCGTGCTCGGGGACGCCCCGGAGTACGCGCCGCCCGCGACCGGGCCGGAGCTGTACGTGCAGGCGTTCGTCACCGACCGGGAGCGCCGCGGGCACGGCATCGGCGCGGCCCTGCTGGAGCGGGCGTGCGCCGAGACCGTGGCGCGCGGGCTGCCGGTGCTGCGCCTCGACTGCTGGGGCGGCGGCGACCGCGCCCTCGTCCGGTACTACGAGCGCGCCGGGTTCACCCCGACCGAGCGCTTCATGGTCGGCGAGTGGGAGGGGCAGGTGCTCGAGCGCCGGTTCCCCGGCCCCGGCGCGGCCGCCTGACGGGACCCCAGCGCACGGCCGTGGACTCGCCGGCGCCGCGAGGTCCGTTTCCCGCGAGTCCAACGGCCCGCATCGGGGATAGCGTCGAAACGTGTCCATCGCAGCGTTGCCCGCGACGGCGATCCCCGTGACGCCGGCCCCGCCCGTGACCGGGCCGCCGGCCGCGCCGGACGCGCCGTCCGCGGAGCTCGACTTCGACGCGTGCTACCGGGCGCTCGCCGCCAGGGACGCCCGGTTCGACGGGCGGTTCTACACCGGCGTGCTCACCACCGGGATCTACTGCCGGCCGATCTGCCCGGCACGCACGCCCGCCCGGCGGAACGTGCGGTTCTTCCGGCATCCGGCGGCGGCCGAGGCGGCCGGGTTCCGGCCGTGCAAGCGCTGCCGCCCGGAGCTGAGCCCCGGGGACCCCGGCTGGGACGTCCGGGCCGACCTGGTCGGCCGGGCGCTGCGGCTCATCGACGACGGGGTGGTCGACGACTGCGGCGTGGCCGGGCTCGCCCGGCGGCTGCACGTGACCGACCGGCACCTGCGGCGGCTGTTCGTGGCCGAGCTCGGGGTCGGCCCGCGCTCGGTGGCGCGGACCCGGCGGCTGCTGCTCGCCAAGCGCCTGCTCACCGAGACCACGCTGCCGATCGGCGACGTGGCGTTCGCGGCCGGGTTCGGCAGCCTGCGGCAGTTCAACGCGGCGATGCGCGAGGCGTACGGCTTCGCCCCGGGCGACCTGCGGCGCAACGGGGCAGGCGCCGCGGCGGCCCGCCGTGCCGGCCGGGCGGAGGGCGGCGGCGCGATCACGCTGCGGCTGCACCACCGCCGGCCGTACGACGCCGGGGCGCTGCTGGAGTTCCTCGCGGCGCGGGCGGTGCCCGGGGTGGAGACGGTGGACGGCACGGGCTACCGGCGGGTGGTGCCGGGCGGGGTGATCACGCTCACCCCCGCCGACGATCACGTCGCGCTCCGCGCCGAGCTGTCCGACACGCGGCATCTCGCGCGGATCGTCGCCCGCTGCCGCCGCCTGCTCGACCTCGACGCCGACCCGGACGCGATCGCCACGACGCTGGGCGCGACGCCGCTGCGGCCGCTGGTGGAGCGCCGCCCGGGGCTGCGCGTACCGGGCGCGTTCGACGGGTTCGAGATGGCGGTGCGGGCCGTGGTCGGGCAGCAGGTGTCGGTGGCGGGCGCGCGCACCTTGCTCGGGCGGCTCGTGGCGCGGGCGGGCGAGCACACCGCGGACGGCTACCTGTTCCCCACGGCCGCGCGGCTCGCCGACGCGGACCTCGGCGGGCTCGGGCTCACCGAGCGCCGCGTCCGCACGCTGCGCGCGCTCGCCGAGCGGGTGGCCCGGGGCGAGATCGACCTCGACGGGGCGCAGGACCCGGCCGAGGTGACCGCGCGGCTGCTCGCCGTACCGGGGATCGGCCCGTGGACCGCCGGCTACATCGCGATGCGGGCGCTGCGCGACCCCGACGCCTGGCCCGACGGGGACCTCGGGCTGCGGCGGGCGATGCGGCGGCTCGGCATCGGGGACGACGAGATCGGGCGGTGGCGGCCCTGGCGGGCGTACGCCGCCCAGTACCTGTGGAGCGCATCATGATCCTCACGCAGACCATGCGGACCCCGGCGGGCCCGCTCTCCCTGCTCGTGCACGACGACGTGCTCGTCGGCGCGGGCTTCACCGCCGATCCCGAGGAGCTGCACCTGCGGCTGGCGCCGGAGCTGCGCGCGCTGCCGCTGCGGCCGGTCGACGACGTGGGCAAGGCCGCCCAGGCGGTGCGGGACTACCTCGACGGCGACCTGGCCGCGCTCGACGCGATCGCGGCGAGGCAGCACGGCAGCGAGCGGCGGCAGCGGCTGCTCGCCGCGCTGCGCGCGGTACCCGCGGGCACGGTGGTGACGTACGCGGAGCTCGCCGAGCGGGCGGGCATGCCGCGGAGCGCGGCCCGGGCGGCCGGCGGGGCGTGCGCGGGGAACCTGGTCGCCCCGTTCGTGCCCTGCCACCGGGTGGTGCCCGCCACCGGCGGGGTGGGCTCGTACTACTACGGGCCCGAGGTGAAGCGGTGGCTGCTGCGCCACGAGGGCGCGCCGGTGTGACCCTCGGCCCGGCGACGGCCCCGCCGCCCGGCGAAAACGAGTGATGCTCATTTTGTCCGTTGATGTATCAGGACGGCGGGGAACGGGTCTGGCTCATTGGGGAGGTCCCCCAGTCGCCGGGCGGAAGGGGCGGACATGTCCAGACCAGGGGTCGGCTGGACGGGCCGGGCGCCGGGGGGACGTCCCCGTGCCTGAGGACTGGAGCGACGAGGAGCTGCTGGCGCGGCTCGCCGACTATCTGCGGGCGGCCGAGCACATCCCGCCGCACCTCATCGCGGCCGCGAAGGCGGCGATCACCGAGCTCCACCTCGACCCCGATCTCGCCACCTGGGACGCCGACCTCGCCGAGCTGTGCCTCGGCCACGGCGTCGCCCGGCCCGCCTTCGACTCCGCGCTCGCCGGCGGGGCTGCCTCACCGGCCCGGTCGCCGGACGCCGTGCGGGCGCTCACCTTCGTCGCCGCCGAGCTCACGATCGAGCTGGAGATCCGCCCGGACGCGCTGACCGGGCGCCTCCTGCCCCCTACCCCGGCCGAGGTGCGCGTCCACACCCTCGGCGGCGACGTCGTCGGCGTGCCCGCCGACCGGCTCGGCCGCTTCGTGCTGCGCGGCGCCGTCTCCGGGCCGTTCCGGCTGCACTGCCGCAACGGCTCCGGTCTGGACGTGTCCACCACCTGGATCGTCCCGTAGCGCACGCGCGGTCCCGGCCTTCCCGCCCGCTCACGGTCCGGCATCGGCCGTTTTCGAACGTCTCCTCCGGTCGCGCCACCGTCGGGGGGCGGGAGCCGCACCGTCATGTCGCCGGACAAATACGGCACACAATCGAACTCGCGACAAATCTCGCATCCATTCACACACAGCATAATCGCGCCCCGCAACCCTGATATCGGCCCACCAGGGCCCGGAATTACGGAATGGATAAATCGCAACATGACGTAAATCACAGAGATTGCGCGCAATCGACGGTAAGATCACCATTCCCGATCGCGCCGCTGCCGGCGGCACCGACGGAAGGGGTCAGGTTGTCCGAGGAGAAGCGCAACTGGGCCTGGGCCGATGACCGGGAGAACGTGCGTGTGCCCCCGGAAATCGATCCGAGCAAGCCGAGCGTGGCCCGGGTGTACGACTTCATGATCGGCGGAAAGGACAACTTCGCCGCCGACCGTGAGGTCGCCCGGAAAATGCTGGAGATCGCCCCCGAGGCCCCGTACAACGGCAAGGCGAACCGCGCCTTCCTGCGGCGGGCGGTGACCTACATGGCGCGGGAGGCGGGCATCCGGCAGTTCCTCGACATCGGCTCGGGCCTGCCCACCGTCGGGAACGTGCACGAGGTGGCCCACGAGGTCGATCCCTCGATCCGGGTCGTGTACGTGGACAACGACCCGATCGTGCTGGTGCACGGCCGGGCGATCCTCGCGGACAACACGACCACCACGGTCATCCAGGCCGACGTCCGCGAGCCGGAGTCGATCCTCGAGAACCCCGAGGTGCGGAAGTTCATCGACTTCCGCGAGCCCGTCGGCCTGCTGTTCGTCGCGATCCTCCACCACCTGAAGGACGAGGAGGACCCGGCCGGCCTCGCCGCCCGGTTCTACGAGGTCCTCGCCCCCGGCAGCCGCGTCGCCATCTCCCACTTCTGCAACCCCGGCGACCGGCACCCGGGCGCGTCCCGGCTCGCGGTGGAGTCCGAGCGGGTGTTCGCCGAGAGCCTCGGCACCGGCCGGTTCCGCACCCCCGAGGAGATCCAGGGCTTCTTCGGCGACCTGGAGCTGCTCGAGCCGGGCCTGGTGCCGCCGCTCGACTGGCGCCAGGACCCGGAGACGGTGGCCGGCATCCTGCCGCCCAACCGCGACCTCTACTACTGCATCTACGCGGGCGTGGCCCGGAAGAACTGAGGTACGCCCGGGCCGGCGGCGGCCCCCGGGAGGACCGGTCAGGAGGCGCCGCCGGTGACCGTGCTCTGCACCTCGCCCACCGGCACGTCCACCGTGGCCGAGGCGCGGACCGGCGCGTAGCCGATCGGGCCGACGGGCCGGGTGGCGGTGACGCTCACCTGCCACAGCGTGGTGACGGTGAGCCGGTACACGCCGCGCGGCCGGTCGGCCGAGGCGCGCAGGTAGCGGACGCCGCAGGTGAACTCGCCTCCCTTGGTGTAGGGGCGTCCGGTGCCGCCGCACGCGTCGCGCACCTCGGCCCGGTCCCGGGTGGTGCCGGGGTCGATCTCGATCCGGGTGCGGGTCGCGGTCACGGTCGCGCTCATCACGCCGGGCAGGGTCGCGGTGACCGAGCGGGTGGCCCCGCCGGGGTCGGTCAGCCACACCCAGGTGGGCAGGTTCACGTAGCTCCTGGTCCGCGGGCTGAGCCGTACCCGGGGCTCGGGCACGGTGAGCGCGGCGCGGGCCACGTCGACGAGCTCGCGGACGGTGACGCCGCCCTGCGGGACGGTGCCGTTCGGCACGAACAGGAAGGCCTGCAGCTTCGACCGGCAGGCGAGGGCGTCCGGGTCGAGGTGGTTGTACGCGGGCTGCCACCACATGCCGTCCTGCCCGATGCGCTCGCGGAACTGGTCGAGGAACCTCTGCCACTTCTCCTCGGTGGCGCCCGGGGTGTGGTGGAACCAGTAGTGGCGCAGGGCCTCCTGGGTCTTCAGCATCTCCTCGGGCGTCTTCGACGGCTCGTACCAGCAGGGGCGGCGCAGCCGGTAGCCGTCGCTCCTCCCGCGGCGCAGGCCGTCGCCGGACAGCCGGATCCGGGAGTTCGTCAGCTGCACTCCGGCGGTACGGCCGCGCTGGAAGCCCTCCCCGGTCACGCCCGGCGGCCTGGTGGCGACGGACCCGGCGCGTCCCGGGTCGGGCGCGGCGGCGTGCGCGGGCCCCGGCGGCGCGAGGACGGCCGCCAGCGGGATCAGGGCGGCGGCCGCGCGCGTGGCACGCAGCAGCGGGTTCGCGTTCATCGCAGACACCCCTTCGCACGCTCGTCGGGCTGCTCGGCGTAGTGGAGCACCGTGACCCGCCAGACGCCGTCCTCGCCGCGCCGTACCCCGGCCGCCTGGAAGTGCACGGCCTGCCCGGGCCTGGTCCAGTCGGGCTGGTCGGCGAGGGCGCGGCCGGTCGCGGCGTCGGTCACCCGCACCCCGGATCGGTCGATGCACGCGTCCACCTCGGCGCCGGTGCCCTGCACCGACGTGACCCGCAGGCCGTAGAGGCGGACCGTGCCCTTGGCGGCCATCGCGCCCTCGGCGTACGCCCGCACCCACTCGTAGCCGTGGAAGCGCGCGGGCTCCTCGAGGGTCTCCAGGTAGGAGCGGTCCTTGCCGCTCGTCGCGATCGCGCCCCAGATCTTCGTGACGTAGTCGCGGTACGCGCGCACCATGGCCGCGTGCTCGGCGGACAGGCCGCCGGGCCACTCCACGACGACCTCCATGCCGGGCGCGGAGCGCACCCGCTCGACCCGCGGCCCGGACCCGGCCGGGGCGGACGCCTGCGGTGCGGCGGCCCCGGTGGCGGCCGTGCCCGGGGCCGGGCCGTCGCCGGGGACGAACGTCTCCTCCTCGCCCGCCGCGCAGCCGGCGGCGAGCAGCGCCGCGGTCGCGGCGAGGGCCGTCCACCGCGGGCGGGTACGGCCCGGGCGGGTGCGGCGGCCGGGGTGCGGGGGCCGGCCTGCCACGGTTCGGCGGAGCACTGCGGTACCCCTTTCTCTCGTGCCCGTTTCCCTGTGTCCGTTCGTCACGCCGACGGCAGCGAGTGCAGGCGCCAGGCGGGCAGCAGCTCGTCGATGAGGGCCTCGGTCTCCGGGGCCATGCCGATCCGGTGCGAGGCGGCCCGCCGGTGGAGGCTGTCGACCACGGCCCGCAGCCGCGCCGTGTCGCCGGTGGCGTGGACGGCGCGCAGCAGCGCGCGCCACAGGTTCTCGTCGTCGGCGGCGAGCAGCAGCCCGGACCGCACCGCGCGCACGGCGCGTTCCGGGTCGCCCTGCGCCAGCCGGATCTCGCACAGCCGCAGCGCCGCGTCGGCGACGGCCGCGGTGACGTCGTACTCGAGGTCGTCGGCGGCGAGCCAGGCGTACCGGCCCTCCGGGCGGTCGGCGAGGAGCGGGCCGCGCACCAGGTCGAGCGCCTGCTCCAGCAGCGCGGCCTGGTCGGGGCCGTCGCCGCGGGCCCGCCGGGTGAGCGCGACGAACATCTGCCAGTCGGTCTGCACCTCCGGGCCGAGGCGGAGCCTGCCGGAGGCGTCGGTGTACAGGTGCGGGCGACCGGTCCGGTCGGTGCCGAGCCAGCGGGCCACCCGCTCGAAGGTGGCGTCCCGCACCGACTGCTGCACCCCGCGCGGCCACAGGATGCCGCCGAGCACGACCGGATGCACGCCGCCGGGGTGGGTGGCGAGGTAGACGAGCATCTCGTGCACCAGGTCGGCGCGGCCCTCCTCGAGCGGCCTCGCCGGGGTGATCTCGATGGGGCCGAGGATGCGCACCTCGATCGAGGCCGGTCCGGCGGGCGGCGGCACGTTCGCCGCCGGGATCGGCTCGCCCTCCTCCCGCCGTGCGGTGCGGAACAGGTCGACGACCGCGTCGTAGTGGCGGCGGGGCAGCAGCTGCGCCCGCGCCTCCAGGCCGAGGGCGTCCACGCGCACGGTGCGGTCCTCGTCGATCGCCCAGGTCCACGCCGCGTACGGCACGGCGCCCGCGACCACGTACCCGGCGGCGGTGCGGATGCCCGCGCGGGCGAGCATGGCGAGCCGCCGCGCCTCGTAGGCGTCCGGCCGCAGCGCGGACAGCAGGTAGTGCGGCGGCCACGCCGGGTCGGTGGCACTCGCGGCGATGCGGCCGGTGAGCACGTCGCCGGGGCCGGGGAGATTGGCGGCCCGGGCCTCCAGCTCGGGCAGCGCCTCGGCGAGCGAGCCCACGTGGCGCACCCGGTCCGGGGCGATCATGGTGAGCTCCTCGCCGAAGCCGACGAGGGTGATGCGCATGCCGTCGGACCAGCGGTTGGTGGCGAGCTCGACGGCGAGCGCGGCGAGCGCCTCGGTGGTGTGCGCGCCGATCACCGAGATGAGCCCGTACGCGGCCTCGAGGTCGACCATGATCCGGCCGCTGGCGTTCGTGCCGAGCGAGACGAGCCCCGGGTACGGCGCGGCGACGTGCGCGAGCGCCTGCTCGTCGATGCGCCTGCCCTCGTGCGCGGCGAGCCGCCACACCTGGCCGCCGTCGAGCGCGGTCCACGGCTCGGGGGCGTCCGGCTCGGGCGGGTGGATCCACAGGTCGATGCCGTAGCGGGACAGGTGGGCGGCGTAGATCGTGGGCGGGGTGCGGCCCTCCTCGGCGAGGCGGCGGCCGAGCAGCCGCAGCCCGAGGTCGAGCAGGCGGCTGCCGGGCGCGTCGGAGCCGAGGCGCAGCGCGACCTCGGCCTCGGCGGCGTCGCCCTGCGGGCGTGGGATGCGGTGGCCGAAGGCCCGTCGCCAGAGCTGCTCCCGGCGCCGCCGCCCCAGCGCGGCGAGCACCCCGGCCGCGACGAGCGAGCCGGTGGCGAGGTAGTCGAGCAGGTCCGGCCACGGCTCCCGGGCCCCGCTCGCGGCCTCCCCGGCGTCGCCCGCGGCGCCGTCCTCCGTGCCGGCCCCGGTGGCTCCCTTCCCGGCCCGCGCCGTGGCCGCCGCATCGGATCCGGCCCCGGCGCGTGCGCCGCTCCCCGCACCGGACCGGTCGCCCGGCCGCCCGGCCGCCCCTTCGCCCGAACGTTCCCCCGGCCCGGCCTCGGCGTCCGCGCGCCCCGCCGTACCGCCGCCCGGCGCGCCGCTCGTCCCGGCCGCTTCCCCGCGCGCGGACCGGCCAGGGGCGTCGGGCGAGCCGCCGGGGTCGACGTGGGTGGTGCGGCCGTCGCTCTCGGCCGGCTTTCCGGGATGGTTGCGCAGCGTCTCGGCGGGGTCCTGGTCGGCGGGCACGACGTGCACGTTGACGGCGTCGTCCGGCATCTCGAGCACCCAGCCGGGGCGAATGAGGTCGGCCATGCGCAGCCGTGACCCGTCCGGCTGCACCTTGTCCCGGTTGAGGCGGAAGATCTCGGGGTAGCGGCGGCCGTCGCCGAGGCATTTCTCGGCGATCTCCCACAGGCTCTCGTGGTGCCGCCCCTCCGGCGGCTGCACCACGTACACCTTCTTGACCTTGCGCGCGCCGAGCGGTGGCCGGACCTGCTGGAGCGCACTTCGCTCCTCCTGGCCCGCCTCGGCAGCGGCGGCGGTCGCCGCGGGACGGAGCGGCGCGGCCGATCCCGAGCCGAGGATCGGCCCGGCCACCGTGGAGACCGCGAACAGCAGCAGGACCGCCGAGACGAGCCGGTTCGCCAGCGCCTGGGTGCCGCCCGCGAACGGCACCCGGGCGGGCATGCCGACCCGGCGCACGCCCGCGTACACCTCGACGATCACGCACAGGACGAGCTGGGCCCAGGCGAGCCAGACCACCAGCACCAGCAGCGCGACGATCATCTCCGGGCCGACGCGCCGGGTGAGCAGGTCCGGGTTGAGCAGCTCCCCCGTCAGCGGCGGGCCCGCGTACCGCAGCAGCGCGAACGGGACGCCGCCGAGCAGGGCGGCGAGCAGGACCAGCGCACCCAGCCCGGCGAGCACGTCCCCGGCCGAGCGCCCGGCCCGGATCCGCACCGGCCGCCGATCGCCCGGCGGCGCCCCGCCTAGGTGCGGCGCGGACCTGTATGGCGCGCCCATGGCGTCTCCTCCCCGTTCTCCCTGAGTCGTCTCAGCGTCGTCGCGGCACCCTCCGTGCGCCGATCACCGCCCGGGTGCCCCGGGCGGACCCGTCCGGTGGCCGGTCCCGGCGCACGGCCCCGGGCCGCCGCGCTCCCCCGTGCGTCACGGCGTCCCGCCCCCGTCCCCGGTGTCGGGCGCGGCCGTGGCGCTCGCCTCCATCTCGCCGTCCGCGAAGCCCAGCGCGGCGAGGAACATCGCGGTCCACCGCACGCGCACCGCCACGGTCACCTCGGTGGCGCCGACGTCGCAGCGGGACATGCGCGCGCCCTCCTCGCCCTGGGCGTCGACGATCTCCCGGGCGCGGCGGCACACCGCGTCCTCGTCGCCGCGCAGCACGACCCGGCCGGTCTCGTGCAGCCGGTCGACGTCGATCTCGTCGGCCGCGGCCCGGGCGCCCTGCTCGGCGATGTCCGCCGCCCGCAGGCGGGCGTTGATCGCGGCCCCGCCGTCCACGAGGAGCCCGGCGAGCAGGAACACCGCCGCGGCGAAGACCACGGTGAACACCGCCATCGAGCCGCGGTCCCGCCGGTCGCGGGCCCACCGGCCGGGCCGGGGCGCGCTCACTCCACCCTCCGCAGCCGCTCGATCGGCACCACCGCCCTGCCGGTCAGCTCGCGGGTCGCCCCGAAGCCGAGGAAGCCCAGATCGAGCTCGCAGGTGACGGTCGCCACCACGGTGCCGCCCGGCCGCCACCGGGCGTCGTCGAGCTCGACCCGCGGCGCGCAGTCCCGGCCGAGCGCCGCCTCGGCCGCCTGCCGCGCGGCGGCCTGCGCCTCGGCGAACGTGCGCCGCACCGAGGCCGCCCGGGCCGCGTCCCGCGCCGCGCCGTTCACCTCGCCCTGCGCCTCGACGACCCGGCCGGCGCCGACGAGGAACAACAGGAAGAGCACGAACACCGGGGCGAGCAGCACCGTCTCCACCGCCATCGAGCCCCGCTCGCGGACCTGCGGCGGCGTACGGCGGCACCGGGCGGGCGCGGTCATCCGCACCCCTCCGTGCCGTCGTCCGGGCGGAAGCACTCGACCGGCCCGCCGAACCGGGAGGTGACGGTGAAGGTAAGCGCGGGCAGCAGCGGGATCACCTGGACCGCCGAGCCGGTCACCTCGACGCCGCGCAGGTCACCCTCCTCCCAGGCCCGCACCCGGACGTCGGCGAGCAGGCGGGGGCCGACCGAACGCACGATCTGCTCGGCCTTCGCCTCGGCGTCGTCCTCCCAGCCGGTCTCGCCGCCCGCCCGCGCGACGCGCGCCCCCTCCCGGGCGGCGGCGTCCGCGACCTGGCGGCCGTGGAACCAGAGGGCCACCTGCACGATGAGCAGCACGATCGCGAGCACGACCGGCATGATCATGGCGAGCTCGACCACGGTCGCCCCGCGGTCGCGGCCCGCCCGGTCGCCCCGCGCCGGGCCGGTACGGCCCGCGGCGAGGGCGGTGGCACGACTACCGGCCGGCGTCGCCGCCGGTGCGGTAGCCACCGCTGCCTCCTCCGTTGAAGGCGTTCTCGATCTCGGTCTGCCGCTCCTCTACGAGGGTCCGGATCAGCGTGGCGAGGCCGAGCGCGACGCCCGCGATGATCGCGGTGATCAGCACCCATTCGACCGCGGAGGCCCCCTTGGACGGGGCGTTACGCGCCCGGTCGAGCCGCACGCTGAGCAGGATCAGCAGGTAGGACAACCACGGCGGTGGGGTGAACATCTAGACTCCCAACATCTTCATCGCAGCCGGAAAACTCAGGAAGACCAGGAACCCGGCGCACAGCAGGAGCTGGGCGACGAGCATCGACTGGGACCGCTCGCCCGCCTGCCCCTCGATCTCGGCGAGCTCCCGGCGGCGCAGCGTCGCCGCGCGGGCGCTGAGCGACGCCCGCACCTTCGCCCCGTCGTCGGCGACGAGGCCGAGCGCGGCCGACAGGTCCCGCAGCTCGTCGACGTCGAGCTCGTCGCCGAGCCGGCCGAGCGCCTGCCAGGGGGTGATGCCGACGATCCGGGCGTTACCGAGCGCCTCGCGGATGCGGGCCATCGCCCAGTTGCCGTCGTCGCCGACCGAGACCGCCATCATCAGCGCCTCGGGCACGCCGCGCCCGCCCGCCAGGTTCATCGCGACCAGGTCGAGGAAGGCGCCCACGGCGTGCCGGAAGTCCCGCCTGCGCGCCGCGGCCTCCCGCCGTACCTGCAGGTCGGGCAGGAAGAAGCAGACGACGGCCGCGAGCACGGCGGTCCACAGCGGCACCTGCGGGGAGAAGCCCCAGCCCAGCAGCGCCAGCCAGCCCGCGAGCAGCGGGGAGAAGAGCAGGCCGGAGGCGGCGAGCAGCGCCTTGGTGGCGAGGAATCCCTCGAAGGAGCGGCCGAGCAGCGCGAGGTCGGCGCGGATCGACCGCACCTCCCAGCCGCGGGCCGCGTAGAACCGGGCGAGCCGTTCGCCGAGGCCGCGCCGGAACGCGCTGAGCCGCTCGTCGGTGGCGACGAGCCTGGTGCGCGGCCCGGTGCCGCCCTCGCCGCGGGCCGCGTCGAGCGCGCCGATCCGGGCCACGAGGCCGGGCCGTGCCGGGAAGAGGGCGCGGATCAGCAGGAACACCCCGAGGCCCAGCATCGCCCCGAACAGCGCCGGCTCAGCCATCGCCGCTCCTCGTCGCCGGGCCCGCGAGCAGGCGGGCGGGCTTGTCGAACCGGGCGAGCCGCCGCATCCACGCGAACCCGGCGCCGAACAGGGCGGCCACCACCACGAGCACGGCCTGGCCGAGCAGGCCGTCGTACTCGCTCACGTACGAGGGGTTGAACAGCACGAGCAGGGCCGCGAAGAGCAGGGCCGCCCCGACCACGATCTGCACACTGCGCCGGGTGGCCCGGCGTTCCGCCTCGACCTTGCGGCGCACGTCGAGCTCCTCGCGGGCCGAGGCGGCGAGCGCGGAGAGCACCTCGCGCAGGCCGGGGCCGCGCAGCCGGGCGTTGAGGATGAGCGCGGCCACCACGAGGTCGGCGGAGGTGTCGTCGAGCTCGTCGGCGAACTCGCGCAGTGCCTCCGGCAGCGGCATGCGGGTGTGCAGCCGGTCGACGAGCGCGCGCAGGTGGGGCCGGAGGGTCGGGGCCGCCGCCCGCACCGAGGCGGGGATCGCCTGCTCCAGCCCGGCCGCGCCGGCGATGGTGTCGCGCAGCGACTCGGTCCACGCGGCGAGCGCCTCCAGCCTGCGCATCGCCAGGCGCTCCTCGGCCGCGCCGCCGGCGAGGCCGCGCCAGGCGAGCACGAGCAGCACCGCACCGGCCGCCGCCACCGGCCAGCCGGTGACGACGAGCACGAGCCCGCCGGCGACGGCCGCCACCGCCGCCCGGGTGGACAGGGCGTCCAGCGTCCGCCGCGGGTCGCGCCGCCGCCCCGGCCGGATGGGCCGTGGCGGCAGGCCGTACAGGGCGAGGCCGAGCAGGAACAGCCCCCCGCCGACCGCCGCGCCGGCGAGCATGACGAGCGGGTCGAACAGCCCGGCGGGGATCGCTGCGGGGATCACCTCCACACCTCCAGCGCCGGGTCATAGCCGTGCGCGGCGAGCTCCTCGATGCAGGAAATCGGGGCGTGCGGTACGGCACGGCCGTCCGGGCCGGGCGCGAACACCTCGCTGGACAGCACCCGGCCGTCGCACCCGGTCACCTCACGGATGCTCGACACGAACCGCCGCAGCCGCCCGCCCCGCGCGTAGTCGTTGCGTTTCTCGATGAACACCACGAAGTCGATCGCCCCGGCGATGAGCATGTGCGTCGCCTCGATCGGCAGCCGCTCCTCGGCCTGCAGGGCGTAGGTGGCGATGCGGTTGAACACCTCCATCGACGAGTTGGCGTGGATCGTCGACAGCGACCCGTCGTTGCCCTGGGTCATCGCGTTGAGCATGGTGACGATCTCGTCGCCGAGCACCTCGCCGACGATCACCCGGGACGGGTTCATCCGCAGCGACCGCCGGACCAGCTCGGCCATGCTGATCGCCCCCTGGCCCTCGGAGTTCGGCAGGCGCTGCTCGAAGGCGACCACGTTGGGGTGGAGCTCGGGGAACTGGTCGAGGCCGAGCTCGAGCGCGCGCTCCACGGTGATCAGCCGCTCGTTCGGCGGGATCTCGTTCGCCAGCGCGCGCAGCAGGGTGGTCTTCCCCGCGTTCGTCGACCCGGCGATCATGATGTTCTTGCGGGCGGCGACCGCCGCAGAGAGGAACCGGCCGACCTCGGGGGTGAGCGTGCCGTTCCCCACCAGGTCGGACAGGAACACCTTGCTGAGCCGGGCGCGGCGGATCGACAGGGCCGGCCGTACCGTGACGTCCATCACCGCCGACAACCGGGAGCCGTCCGGCAGCCGCAGGTCGAGCTGGGGGTTGGCGGTGTCGAACGGGCGGCTGGACAGGCCCGAGTAGGCGGCGAGGATCTGGACGAGTTCGATCAGCTCCTCGTCGGAGTCGGCGACCGGCTCGCCCATCACCTCGCGCCCGTCCGCGTAGCCGATGAACACCCGGTCGCAGCCGTTGATGTCGATGTTCTCGATCTCGGGGTCGTCGAGCAGCGGCTGCAGCCGGCCGACGCCGAACAGCGCGGCGTGCACCGCCGACGCCAGCGCCTCCTCCTCTTCCGCGGTGGGCGGGGTACGGCCCTGCGCGATCTCGGTGCGCGCGTGCTCCTCGAGCACCTGGGCGATGAGCGCGCGGGCGAACTGGCGCTCGTCCTCGGCGGTCATCGGCGGCAGACCGTTCGCCTGGTCGATGCGGCGCTGGCGCGCCAGGCGGTCGCCGACCTCCTTGCGGAACCGCTTCACCAGGGTGTGATCGATCATCTGCCCTCCCTCGCCGGACGGGGCCGGGGGACGACCGACCCGTCGGCGGCCGGCCGGACGGTCTGCGGGTCTGCGGGTTCGGCGGGTTCGGCGGGCGCGACCGTGCCGGGGGCGACGGGCACGCGGGCGACGAGCCGCCCGGCGAGTTCCCGGGCGGTCCGGATGAGCAGGCTGCGGTCGAGCCGCCCGCCCCACTGGCCGCGCAGCAGCTCGGCGCCCTTGGGGTCGTGGGCGAGGCCGCCGACGAAGGCGACCCGGTCGCTCGCGGCGGTGACGATGCGGCGCACCTCGTCGATCGCCTGTCGGTAGGACCGCGGGTCGGCGATGACCACGACGCCCCGCTCGGGGCCCCTCGGCAGCAGGGTGAGGCGCTCGCGCAGGTGCGCGACGTGGTCGAGGCTCGCCCGGGTGAACAGCACGACCAGGTCGGCCTCGGCGATCAGGTCGTTGATCTGCGGGTGGCCGCCGAGCCGGCCGCAGTCGGCGAGCACGTCGGCCTGCGGCAGCGCGGCGAAGGCCCGGCCGAGCGGACCCCACAGCCAGGTGAGCCCGGCGGCCTGCTCGGCGTGGGTGAGGCCGGTGAGCACGTCGAGGCCGCCGACGAGGCGCTGGGTGTGCGCGTAGATCTGCTCGGGCTGCAGCCCGCGCCGGGCGGTGGCGCCGAGGCTGAGCAGGCCGCGGTCCGGGTTGAGCATGCGGCCGTCCTCGCCCGGCAGGCGGTAGACGAGGTCCCCGCCCGCGGGGTCGCACTCGGCGACCAGCACCGGGCGCGGCCACACCGCGCCGAGGGCGGTGGCGGCGGTGGTGACGCCGGGCGCGCCCTTGTCGGCGGCGAGCGCGATGAGTCCCACCTCAGCTCGCTCCGGGGAGTACGGCGAGGGCGATCTCGCCACTCGAGGAGTGCTGGGCGACCGTGGGCGAGTCGGCGGTGTCCACGATGATCGACACCAGGCCGCCACCGCCCCGGCCGGAGGCGCCGATCGAGTGGACGAGGGCGTTCTGCACGAGGACCCGGCTCGCGCCGTCGCTCCGCGCCGGTACGTGGATCACCTGGACGCGGTCGCCCTCGGCGAGGTCGGCGGGCATCTGCCCGGCCTTGAGGGCGAGGCCCACGATCGCCTTGCCGGGGGCGAGCTCCTCGCTCGCGGAGGCGGTCATGCCCCGGATCAGCAGCGTGCCGGGGACGAGGGGCACCTTGGCGTACGTCTTCGCCACCTGGTCGCGCAGCCGCCACGGCACGTACTCGACGCCGGTCCGGGCGACCTGCACCTCTTCCATGGCGGCAAGGGCGATCGGCTGCCCGGCCGCGATCTGCCGGGTGATCCTGATCGCCGAGACGCGGTCACCGGCGCGCATCGTCAGCAGCGTGGTGGCGAGCGCCCCGCCCAGGATGAGGAGCACGGCGAGCGCCGCCAGGGCGGGCTTGCGCTCCCGGGGCGGCACCGGGAGCCTTCGGGACGCGGGCGCGGACAGCCCGGGATGGCCGCCGTTCGCCTCCGGGCGGCCGGCGGCGGGGCGCCCGTCGCGCGCGGGCTTCTCGCTGGTCCTCATGGGTGCGTGACTCCAAAGGGCGTGATCGCGGCTGGTCACCGCGCGGGTGGGCGAACCTCGATTTGGAGCTGGGTAACGCGTATCCGATTCGGAATTCACGCCATTATGGGCGGATCGGCCTGCCCGGCCGGGGCGAAATCAACGACCCATGCCTATCCGTTATGGCCGGACGCCGTCAACAGGGCTGCACGATTTTATCCGCGCCGCGCCCGAAGGGCACCGCTTATTACCATAAGGCATGATTAACTACGATAACTACAACAACTTTACTAACTTCGTTACCGCTCGCGTGAGCGCGCGCCTCCGGGCCGCGGCGCTCCCCATCATGCCACGTGAACGCGCACGCCTCGCCCGGTTGTCCACAGGTCCGGCTCGATCCGGGGCGGTTATCCACAGATCGCCGCCCACCCGCTCCACAGGTCCCGTGACTCTGCTGACATGGCGGAGTCCGATCGGCTCCAAGGAGGAAACCATCGTGATCAACGGGACCACGGTTGCATACCGTACAGAAAGGTGTGACCTACCCCATAGGCATTACCGCAAAGGCAGGGATCGGATCGCATTCCCTCGCTACCGTGTGGGGCGTACGGGCCGTGGCGGCGTTTTTCGCCGGCCGGATATCCGCGGGAGGCCTCGCATGCGACTCATGCTCACCGTGGTCACGGATCGCGGCAACCGCGACGTGCTCGTCGAGGGTGACGAGACGACGACCGTCGCCGACCTCGCGGAGGCCCTGCACGGCACGTCCCCCCGCTCGCCGGACGCGGACCTGTCGAACGTCGTACGGCTCCGCGCCCGCGCCCCCTACGGCCTGGATCGTGTCGACGGCGGCCGGCCCGGACGAACGCCGCGGGATCGCATTCACGGGGCGGCCGACCGGCGCCGCCTGTGGCTCGACGGCCGCCCGCTCGAGCCCGACGCGCTCGTCTTCGGCCTGCTGCGGGACGGCGACGTGGTCGCACTCGAGCCGAGGAGCGCGGCCGCGACGGTGACCGAGGAACCCGGCGGCGTGGTGGAGGTGCGGGTCGTCGGCGGCCCGGCCGCGGGCGCGGTGCACCGGCTCGGGCTCGGCGTCTACACGATCGGCTCGGATCCGGCCGCCGCCGTCGTCGTGGACGATCCCGCGATGCCGCCGCTCGGCGCGATCCTCCGCATCACCCCGCACGGCATCACCGTCGAGCCTCCCCCCGAGGACCACGCACATCTCACCCCCGGTTACCTCGACGCGCCGGAGCCCACCCCCGGGCACCGCTACGACGGCGCGGCACCGGACCGAACGCTCCCCCACCGGACCGCCCGGGCCTTCCACGACGGCGACCCGCGGTACGGCGACGGCCGATGGCCCGGCGGCCTGGACGGAGGCGGCGAGCGGAACGCCCCCGGCCGGGAGCGGGCGGGCGACGTCCAGCGGCGGCCGGTGCGGCGTCCCCCGCGCGCCCGGCCGCGGGCACGGGGACCGAACGCGGCGGACACCCCTGCGGACGGGTACCTCGGCCGCGCGGCCGGAGGCGCCGTCCCCGGCGGCCGGGCGATCTCGTGGGCGTTCCCCGGCGACGGCACCCCGGCGGGCGACACGGCATGGCCGGACGCCCACCTCGCCGGGCGCCGGCCCCACCCCGGCGCGTCGCGGACCGGAGCGGGCGGCGTCACCGCCATCGGCCCCCATTTGCACGACGTCGCGGCGCCCGGCATCGGCGGCGCCGGGCGCATGGCAGGCGGTGGACGGCACGGACCGCGAACGGGCGAGCCGCTCCCCGGTGCGGCATGGCCTCGCCGGGAGCCGGGACCCACTCGGCCATCGGGCGCCCCGGACCGGCCCACACGCGGATACGGCACCCGTCTCACCCGAGGCCCGGACGAATGGGCGAGCGAGTCCTCCGGTCGCGGGCGGCGGCGCGGGGAACGCGGCGACGCCCCGCGGGATCGCCGCAGTCGCGTGGACGAGGAGGAGACCGGCCGCCGGAGGCTGTGGCGCAGGCGAAGGCGACGCGCTGCCGAGCCGGACACGGCCGAGTGGGAGGACCCTTACGCGCCCCGCCTCGACGGGACGCCGCTGACCGAGCCGACGGCCTGGGGCGACGGGCGACTGCTGCGATGCGGCAACTCGCTGTTCGCCTGCGGCCCCGTCGAACCGCCGGACGCGCACCTCGACACGCTGCCCGACGGCGGCCTCGCGTACAACCGGCCGCCCCGGCTCGCCCCGGCGGAGCGGGTCAGGCGCTTCGAGGTGCCCGCCGAGCCCAAACGCACCGAGGGTATGCGGCTCCAGCTGCTCGCCGCGCTGCTGCCCGCCGTGTTCGGGCTGGTCATGGCGGTGGCCTTCCAGCTCTGGTACTTCCTGCTGATCGCCCTCATGACGCCCGCGATCATGATCGGCCAGTGGTGGAGCGACCGCCGGCACGGACGCAAGAAGCACCGGCAGGCGATGAAGGTGTACCGGCGGCGCCTCGCCGAGTTCGAGGAGGAGATCGAGCGCGCCCGCGTGCTCGACGAGGCCGAGCGGCGGGCCGCCGCCCCGGACCCGGCGGAGCTGCTGCTCACCGCCAAGGGCCCGCGCCGGCGGCTGTGGGAGCGGCGGATCCACGATCCCGACGTGCTGCGGCTGCGGGTCGGGCTCGCCGACCTGCCCGCCGACCTGGAGTTCGTGCCGGAGCGGGGTGCCGCGGACGTCAAGCTCCCCGACCCCCCGATCGCGCGGAACGTGCCCGTCAGCCTCGCCATGCGCCGCCTCGGTGTGGCGGGGGTCACCGGCGCACGCCCGACCGCCACCGCGGTGGCCCGCTGGCTCGTCGGCCAGGCCGCGACCCTGCACAGCCCGCGCGATCTCGCGATCGTGGTGCTTTCCGCGAAGGCCGACGGCGCCGAGCAGTGGTCGTGGGTGCGCTGGCTGCCGCACTGCGGCCCGCGCGACTCCGACTGCGCCGCGCTCGTCGGCGCGGACCCGGAGGCGGCGGCGAAGCGGGTGGCCGAGCTGGCGTCGCTCGTCGCCGAACGCCTCGACGAGGACGGGTCCTACGGCCGGGCGTTCCGCGGCGCCGGGCTCGACGCGCGGCCGGGCGGCTGGGACGACCCCCAGTGGACGGGCACCGGGAAGGCCGACACCGGCCCGGCCTTCGCGGCCTACAGCGACCGGCCCTACGACGTGCTGCTGATCCTCGACGGCGCCCAGGTGCTGCGCGCGCTCCCCGGCATGCCGCAGGTGCTCCGTCAGGGCCCGCGCGTCGGGGTGTACACGATCGCGATCGACGACGACCGCCGGCTGCTGCCCGAGGAGTGCGCCACGGTCGTCTCCTGCGGCGTCGACGGGTACGTCCGGCTGCACGGAGGCGGCCTCGACGCACTCGGCCCGATCCTCGCCGACCAGGTCTCCCCCTGGTGGGCCGAGCAGCTCGCCCGCTCCCTCGCCCCGCTGCGGGACGTCGGTCGCGGCGACCCGTCCGCCGCCCTGCCCTCGTCGGCCCGGCTCCTCGACCTGCTCGGCCTTTCACCCCCGACCGCACAGGCGATCCGCGCGAAGTGGACCGGCCACACCACCGAGGCCCTGATCGGTGTCGGCCCCGAGGGCCCGTACAGCATCGACCTGCGCCTTGACGGCCCGCACGGGCTCGTCGCCGGCACCACGGGCGCCGGCAAGTCCGAGCTGCTGCAGACCCTGATCTGTGCCCTGGCGGTGGTGAACCGCCCCGACGAGATGACCTTCGTGCTCATCGATTACAAGGGCGGGGCGGCGTTCAAGGAGTGTGTACGGCTGCCGCACACCGTGGGCATGGTGAGCGACCTCGACGGCCACCTCACCCAGCGTGCCCTGGAGTCCCTCACCGCCGAGATCCGCCGCCGCGAGCGCATCCTCCTCGCCGCAGGCGCCAAGGACATCGAGGACTACCAGGACCTCCGCGCCAAGTACGCGGGCACGTCCGCCCGGCGAGACGTCCCGGGTCCGGCCACGCTCCGATCCCGGTCGGATGGCCCGCTGACGGGCGGGCCGCCCCCGAACGGACGGCCTGACGGCTCCGTGCCGGGGCATCTTGCCGTGGACGACCGCGCGTGGGCCGCAGCCGCGACCGACCGCCGCGCCTCCACCGGGCGCGTTCCGGCCGACTCCCTGACCACCGAGTCCGTGGCCGCCGCCCCTCTGCGGTTCGGTGCCGCGTCCCCCGATGCCGTACCGGTGGCGTCCACGGTCGAGCTGCGGACGGCCGTGGACGGAATGACCGGTCACGGGGTGCTCGGGCGCGAGGTGGCCGCCGCTCCAGAGGCGGCCGGGATGGCCGCGACCGGACACGACGCGACCGCGTCCATACCGAGCCTGGCCGCGGCGGCGGATCCGGGCGGTCCGAGGCACTCCCCCGCCGCGGATTCCGAGGTGCGGCCTGCCGCCGGGACGGCCGACGCGGGTGCGGCGGGGACAGCGCTGGAGCCGCTGCCCAGACTGGTGCTGATCATCGACGAGTTCGCCGCGCTCGTGGCCGAGCTGCCGGACTTCGTGGAAGGGCTGGTCGACATCGCGCGGCGCGGGCGCTCGCTCGGCATCCACCTCATCCTCGCGACCCAGCGGCCGCAGGGTGTGGTGACCGCCGACATCCAGGCGAACACCTCGCTGCGGATCGCGCTCCGGGTGACCGACACGACCGAGTCCACCGACGTCATCGACGGGCCGGAGGCCGCGCACATCCCCAAGTCCCTGCCCGGCCGCTGCTACGTGAAATCGGGCGCGGGCGCCCCGGTGGCCGTGCAGGCGGCCAGGGTCGGCGGCCGGACCCCCAACCGGGAGGACCAGGGCAAGGCCCGGGTGGTCGAGCTGTCCTGGCAGGCCCTCGGCCATCCGGTTCGGCTCGCGGGCCCCGTCCGGGAGGACGTCGAGGAGACCGACCTGTCCCTGCTCGTCGACGCGATCCGCGACGCCGCCCGGGAGGCGGGCATTCCGGCCCAGCCGAGCCCGTGGCTGCCGCCGCTGCCCGGCACCGTCGTGCTCGGCGAGACCCCTGAGCTTCCGCTGCACGTCGCCGACCGCCCGGACGGGGAGGTCCCGCCGCTGCCCTTCGGGCTGACCGACCTGCCCTGGGCGCAGTCACGCCGCCCGCTCGTCCTCGACCTCGTCCACGGCGGCCACCTGCTCATCGCGGGCACGTCCCGCACCGGCCGGTCGACGGCGCTGCGCACGATCGCCGGTTCGATCGCGGCGAACGCCTCGCCTGCCGACGTCCACCTGCACGCCATCGACTGCGGCTCGGGTGCGCTGCTCCCGCTCGTCGCCATGCCGCACTGCGGGGCCGTGGTGACCCGGGACCAGATCGACCGGGTGGAGCGCCTGCTCGGCCGCCTGCGCGCCGAGGTCGCCCGGCGCCAGCGCGTGCTCGCCGAGGCGGGCTACGCCTCCCTCGCCGAAGCGAGGGCCGCCGCGCGCGCCGCGGACGGCTCCTTCCGCGGCGGCAGGCCCGTCGAGCGCATGCCGTGGCTGGTGCTCATGCTCGACCGCTGGGAGGGCTTCGTCGCCGCGTTCGAGCAGTACGACTACGGAAGGCTGATCGAGGCCCTCATGCAGCTGCTGCGCGAGGGGCCCGCCGTCGGGCTGCGCGCCGTGGTGACCTCCGACCGTTCCGGTCTGCTCGGGCAGATCTCCACGGTGTTCGACGACAGGCTCGTGCTGCGCCTCGCCGACGCGACCGACTACGGGCTCGCCGGGCTGCCGTCCAAGAACCTGCCCTCGTCGATGCCGCCCGGCCGCGTGCTCGCCCCGGCCGAGCACGGCCTCGTCGAAAGCCAGATCGCCCTGCTCTGCCCGGATCCGGCCGGGCCCGCGCAGGTGGCCGCGCTGCAGGCACTGGCGCGAAAGGCCGCCGAACGCTGGGGCTCGAACCCGAATCCGCCGCTGCGCGTCGACGCCCTGCCGATGCGCATCACCGCGTCGCAGGTACGGGACCTCGACCCGGCGTTCACGCCGCCGTCGCCACTGTGGGCGATGCTCGGCGCGGGCGGGGACGCCCTCGCCCCGCTCGGCATCGATCTGCTCGCCCAGGGTCCCGCGGCGATCGTCGCCGGCCCCGCGCGTTCCGGCCGCTCGTCCGCGCTCGTCACCGCCGCCCGGTCGCTGCTCTCCCGGGACGTCCCGGTGGTCGTCGTGACCCCGCGGCGCAGCCCGCTGCGCGACCTCGCCGGCACCCCGGGCGTGCTCGCCGTGCTCGACGGCGGCGGCAGACCCATAGACGGCTCGCCTGAGGAGCCTCTCGCCGCCCTGGTGGCGGGCCATGCCCGCTACGTCGTCCTCGTCGACGACGCCGAACTCGTCTCCCCCGACACGCCCACCGGCATGGCCCTCGAGGAGATCCTGCGTACCGGCCGGGACGAGGAACACGGCCTGCTCATCGCGGGCACCACGGGCGACCTCGCCACCGCCTACCGCGGCTTCGTCGCCGAGGCCCGAAAATCCCGCACCGGACTGCTGCTCTCGGTGCAGAGCCCCGCCGACGGTGACCTGTTCACCGTCCGCCTCCCCCGCGGCGCCGTAGGCGGCCCCACCGGCCGCGGCCTGCTGATCATCTCCGGCACCGCCACCCCCATCCAGGCCGCCGTTCCCGACTGACCGCCACGATCCCCGCGGACGATGCGCCGCCGCCCACCACACCCTCATCCCTGAAACACGGATCGCTGGCCGGGCTGCGCCGCAGCCCAAGCCGACCGCCACCTGCCCGCAGGCCCCCGCGGCGCCGTACGCGGCCCCACCGGCCGCGGCAGGCTCATCTCTCCCGGCAGCGCCACCCTGCCGATCGACGTTTCCGAGCGACCGCCTCTACGCCTACCCGATGTGACCCACACCGCCCACCGCGGATCAACCCCGACCGCGCTCGGCACAGCCCTTGACACGCCCGGCAGGAATGAACCACGGATGACCTCGCCACCGCCCACCGTGGCATACTGCCGAACCCTCGGATTTCCTGGACCGGTGTGCGGCCACCGGTACCTGACTCCGCCAGCGGTTCCTGTTCGCTTCCGGCTCTCCGGCGACGACGGAACGGCCACAGCGGACGGCATGCCCGTCTCGTTCGGCGCGCCGCCCTCCTCACCGGAACATCCAAGCTGATCTTGAACGGGTTCCTGCCCATCGTCCACGTACGGTGCCACCTTCGGATAGAACCAGCGCCCCGGCCTACGGCGGGAATGCGGTCGCCATCCGCGCAGTCCCTGACCGATCGGTGGGGCCGTCGCGGGAGTATCCGGAGGTCGGCATGGGCCGGCCCGATGCCCTCAGGGGTGTCGTTCGTACCGGGGATGACGCGGCCCAGATGGATGCGGCGCCGACCTGGGGGAGGCCGGCGCCGGTGGTGCACGGAGGGAGGAAGGTCAGCGGGTGGCGGACTCGATGTTGCCGCGGTAGGTGTTGATGACGCGGGAGGCCTCGGTGAGCTCCTCGGCCATGCGCTGGAAGGCGGCGCGGTAGCTTTCCCAGGCGTCCTTGAAGCGCATCGCGCCCGGACCGGTCCACGCGGTGCCGACCTTGGCCGCCTCGCGGTCGAGGTTGGTCATCGTGGCGCGCACCTGGTCGGCCTGCTGGGTGAACTGCGCGGCCATGGCCTGCATCTCCGCCGGGTCGCCGCCGAGCAAGCTGTGGCTCATGCCGTCTCCTTCTCTTGACATGTCAAGTGGCCTTTACCGTAAGCGTCAGGAGTCGGCGATGAGCGGCGGTATATCCAGCGGATATGGCGGATGGAACGTTCCCGTGGCGGTCGCTACCCAGGAGCGGGGCGGGCCCGCGATCCGCCAACGGCGCGTACCCGAACATCTCGGACGGCGGTGCCCGACCGTCACGCCCGCGAGCGCGCCACCCCATGGCGACGTCACCATGACCACCATCCCGGTGGCCTTCGGACGACTCGGCCGGGGATGGGTAACGGGCCCCGCCGCACGCGTAGTGGGTCAGCGTTCGAGTTCGCGGTACCAGCGCGGGCGCAGGGACGGCGGCGTCCAGAAGAGCGAGATCCCCCCGATGAGGTGCAGGGCCATGCCCATGGCGGCGAGCAGACGGCCGAGACCGTCGGCCCCGGCGTCCTGGACGAGCGAGCCCAGCAGCAGGAACTCGGCACCTGCACCGATCCAGAGCAACGCCAGCGGCGCGTACAGCACGTAGGGCGTATGGACCCAGCCGGTCCACCTGCCGGAATAGGCCAGCCAGCCGGGCAGCACGAAGACGACGGCCACCGCCACCATCGCCGCGAGAGTTCCGAGCGTGCTCATCGGACCGGCTCCCTTCACCCGGGGCGTCACTTCCCGACCGGTCGCGCTGCCGGCCAAGCGGCGGCGAGACGGGCTACCGGCTAGAGTGGCACGTTCGCGTTCTCGGCGCGGCGCGCCAGACGGTTCGCCTCTTCCTCGAGACGGTCCGCTTCCTGGCGGATCCGCTCGGCGACGTCACCGCACCGGGTCTTCCAGGTCCTGATCTCGCCCCGCACCCGGTCGGTGAGCGGGCCGGACCAGTCCATCTTCGCCGCCTCGTTGTTCACCTTGTCGGGAAGCTCCTGCACGTGGTCGGCGAAGACCCGGAGCTTCGACGCCCGGTCCCTGAGCTCCTGAACTGCGGGATCCGCCATGATCGCCCCATTTCCTCCGTCAAATCACCGATCTTGTCAACTTGTCAGATATACAGTGTGGGGCCATGGGTGGAGACGGTCTTCGCACATTGAATCCTGACGAGCTCGAACGGCTGGCCGACCGCATGGACGACCTGGACACGGCCACCGGGGACGCCTTCACACGGGCCTCCACCCTCCAGGTGTCCGGTCTGATGTCCCCGCTTCGGGAGCTGCCGACCTGGGCCCGCAACACCGGCCAGGACCTGCGCCGCCGTGCCGCCATCGCCCGGCTCCAGACCGGGGATCCGTTCGCCGGTCTCGCCTGGGCCGGGTTCTCCGGGCTGGAGATCTCCGCCCACGGCGACCGGCTCGACCCCCTGCTGCTCATCTGGCTCAACACGGTGGTGGACTGGGCGGCGCGGTACGGCAAGAGCGAGTACGCCCGCAAGCCCGGTGAGTCGCTCGACGACTACATCAAGCGGCTGGAGGCGGCGGCGGCCTCGAAGCTCATCCCGCAGCTGAAGCCGCACGAGGCCACGGTCCAGCAGGTCCTCGAGGTCATCGGGGACATCCGCGGGGTGGCCGTCACCGCACCCGTCGTGTTGACCCAGAGCATCTCGCTCGGGCGGGTGCTGATGAACAACAAGGTCTGGCAGCCGCTGATCAGCAAGCTCACCGGCGGGCGCTGGACGATCCAGACCCGCTCGGCCACGGCCCCCGGCAGCACGCTCGGCATGGTGGTACGCGGCCTGTTCGAGCGCAGCTCCTTCTACCGGAACTACGTCTCGCGCTGGGCGCCCTACTACCTGCACATGGACGGGATCAACCGGGTGGTCGACTACGGCCGGGCGGGCCTGGGCCTGCGCGTCAACCAGTTCCTCGACCTGACCTTCGGCAACAGCAAGCTCGCCGAGGCCCTCGGCGGCCTCACCCACTCGGGCCAGCCCGTCACGACCGCGGGCCAGGCGAACCTGCTCAAGGTCTGGTCGGCCACCGCCGATCCGGAGAAGCTCAAGACGGCCGCCGAGATCCTCAACAAGACGCCGGAGGAGGTGAGCCGGCTCGGCACGGTCGCCAGGACCGCGGGCGTGCTGCGGGTGGGGGGCATCGTCACCAGCGGCGCTTCCACGGTGTACAGCGCGGCGAACGTGATCTCCCAGGGCAACCCGGTCGAGGCGTTCAAGCGCAAGGGCGCCGGGTACGTGGCGGACGTCGCCGAGCTCGGGTTCAACGCCTCGCTCACCGCGGCGATGATCGCCCCGAACCCGGTGACGATCGGCGCCGCCGTGGTGACCGGAAGCATCTATGTCGGCGCCAAGGTCGTCGAGAACTGGGACGATATCAAGGCCGGGGCGAAGAAGGCCGCCGACGCCGTCGGCAAGGGCCTGCAGAAGGCGGGCGACGCGATCGGCGGCGGCCTGAAGAAGGCGGGCGACGCCCTCAAGAGCCTCAACCCGTTCGGCTAGGACCTTCGGTAGGAGTGATCAGGAGACGACATGCCGTCCTTCGACAGCGCACGTGAGCGGTTCCGGCTGGGAGCCGACCATCTGAAGGTCCTCGGCCACCTGTACGACGGCGAGGCGATCCCCGAGGACCTCGTGCCGGCGCGTGACGCCATGCGGGAGGCGGGCCTGCTGAGCGAGGAGGACGCGGTCCTGCCCGAGCTCGCCACCCTCACCCGGACGCTCGCCGACACCGTCATGCTCGTGCAGATCGAGGTGACCGGCGGCCAGGGGACGACGCTGCACGGCGCCCTGGTCGGCCAGGACGCCTGCTACACCTACGAGACCTGGCCGGGCGAGGAGGAGTCGGAGTACGTCCCGACCGACCTCGGCACCCTCGTCTGGTCGCTCGCCCGCGCGGTCGGCCTGCGGAACCGGGACGGCAAGCCGCCGCAGGCCCCGATCGTCACCACGACCGTCGGCGTGCTCGACGCGGGCTTCGCCGCCCTCGCCCAGATGAACGCCGAGTCCGTGGAGGAGGCCGCCGAGCGGCTGCGCGCCGCGCTCAGCGAGGCCGGTGCCCCCGCCGACCCCGAGCTGACCGTCCTCACCCACCTGATCCTCCAGCTCAACTCGAACTGGCGGATGACCGTGGCCTACCAGAACCGGTCCGGCCAGAACACCGAGATCCGCGGCATCGCCGTACTCGACTGCGGGCCGCTCGGGTACTGGCTGCGGGAACGCCCGGCCGAGCCGATCATGCCGGGCGGGGTCGATCCCTCCGCCGAGCTGCGGCTCGTCTACGTCGAGCCGAAGGACCTGTGGGACCTGATCACCAACCTGATCCCGGATCGGGACGAGCTGCGTATCGTGGCATGAGCGTCGAGTTCACGCTCACCGGCCGTAAGCTGCGGGGCCGCGAGAAGCACGACTTCTTCCTCGTGCTCACCGGTACGGCAGGGCCGTACGGCGAGGCGACGGTCAGCGTGGGCACCCTCTCCCGGCGGGCCGAGCTGTCCTGCTCGGCCCTGCCGGAGGCATGGGTCGAGCATCCCGACAAGGGGCAGAACGGACTGATCGCCGTCGACGAGCACACCCGGCTGGTCGTGGACGGCCGGCAGGCCACGCTCACCCAGAACCGACGGGCCCTCAGCCGGGAGGGCCGGGCGCTGCGCATCGCCCTGGGCGAGCGCCGCTACGGCTACCTCGCCATCGGCACCGGCAAGGAGGAGCTCCGCGACGAGACGCGAGGCGCTCTCGTACGGGTCCGCATCCCGCCGCGCGTCGAGCGCGTGTTCACCGTCCTCCCCGCGGCCGACCCCGTCGACGTCGCCCTCGCCCTCATCCTCCAGGGCGCCGACCTGCGCGCGCTCACCCTCACCCGCGCCGCGCTCACCGGCGCCCTCTCCTTCCTCGACACGGGCAGAGGAGAGGGCTGACGCAAGGCCGACCCCGGCCGCGGTGTCGGCCACCGGACAGCCGGCGGCGTGTCGGTGCCCGGCCCGCTCAGGCGGTCCTCATCCGGCCGCATGCTCCGCCACGCCGGTTCGTACGGCGGTCGCCACCACTGCGGTGTAGCGCATGGTGAACCCACCCCCGAACGCGTCGATGGCGGCGCCGATGGCCGCGAGGAGGTTCCGCAGCGTGTCGGCGGGGAGCCGGGAGTGCACGGAATGGGTGGGCACCAGGTCGAGCCACTCGTCCCGGGTGTAGTGCCGCTCCCAGTCGAACCGCCACTCCTCGGGCTCGCCGAACCCGCCCGCCCTGCGCAGGCCGTCGGCCGTCGTGTGGAAGAACGGCGTGTGCCCGCCGGTGACGGGCATCCACCGGCGAGGAGGCGGCGTGTCGGGCGCCACCCGCGCGTACACCTCGGCGAAGGCCTCGGCGATCTCCGCGGGCGGCTGCGCGACGTTCCAGAACACCGCGAGGCGGCCGCCGGGCCGCAGCACCCGCGCGGCCTTGGCCGCACCCGCGACCGGCTCCACCCAGTGCCAGGCCTGCGCGGAGATCAGCGCGTCGAACCGCCGCCCCGCAGGGTCCCACTCCTCGAAGCTCGCCACCTCGACCTCGATACCGTGCCGCCGGGCGACCTCGGCCATGCGGGCGTCGACGTCCACGCCGAGCACCCGGCAGCCCGCATCCCGGAACTGACGGGCCGCGATGCCGGTCCCGCAGCCGACGTCGAGGACCTCGGGCCCAGGGCTGCCCGCCACGATCGCCTCGACCATGGCCTCGGGGTAGCGCGGCCGGGACCGGTCATAGCGCTCGGCATCCGCACCGAACGACTCGGCGGCGTACCGATAGAGGTGCGGCCGGTCACCAAGAGGATGAATCCAGTGCGGGGGTATGGTCGGCACACACCCACGGTAACCGGGACCGTACCGACACAACAGGCACTGCGCCGGTCCCGCACCGCCCTTTCCCCCGCCCGACCGTTCGCATGGGTCACATGGCAGCGCATGCATCGCCAGGCCCGCCTGCTCCACCGATCCGCCGTCCTGGCGGGCCGCCATCCCCATTGGTTCGTAGCGGGCCTGCCAATAAAGACCGCCGTTCAGATCGCCCGAGCATCCCGGGATCGAGGAGCACGACGAGAGAAATCGCCGTAAGCCCTTCATTCGGATACGACTGAGGACGCACCTCGGTTCAATGGATTCCAAATAATGACGCAACGCCCGCCCCAAACAGCGAATTATGGCCGAGTCATTATTCCGGACGACTTTCTCAACAGGCACGGCGGTCACTACCACCACCCCCGTCAGCGCCCGAGCCAGCCATGAAGAACCCGCAGGTCATCGACCTCTTCACGGCACCCGCCCCGGCGCGACCAGCGGTTTTCTCACCTATCCGTGACGATTATCGACCTGACCTCCCGCCACCTTGATCCGCATGATCAGGACGCGACATACGCCGTTCCAACTTTCTCGCCAAAAACACCCATTCTCCCGACGGATCACATATAAAGTTTGGCCATGGGCGGAGGTGGCTTTCGCGGTTTCCATCCTGACCAGCTCGAACGGCTCGCCGACCTGATGGATGATCTCTTCATCTCCGCCGACGAGGCATTCGTCCGCGCCTCGAGGCTCGAGGTCTCCTCACTCCTCGTCCCCATCCGGGAAGTGCCTCGCTGGGCCACGGACACCGGGCGCGACCTACGCCGCCGCGCCGCGATCGGCCGACTCCAGACCGGCGACCCCTTCGCCGGCCTCGCCTGGACGGGTTTCTCCCCACTGGAGATCGCCGCCACCGGCGACAAGCTCGACCCCGCGTCCCTCGTCTACGTCAATTCCGTCGCCGAGTGGGCCATCCAGACCGGCAACACCGACTACACCCGCAAACCCGGCGAATCCCTCGACGACTACTTCAAACGATTACAGGCCGCACTTCTGGCCAAGGCCATCCCCGCCCTGGAGCCCCATCAGGCCACCGTCGCCAACATCCTCGAGATCGTGGGCGACATCCGCCAGATCGGCGTGACCGTCCGGGTGGTCGCCACTCAGAGTTTCAGCCTTGGCCACGTCCTGTTCGCCAACAAAGTCTGGCGGCCGCTGCTCGCACAACTCACTCAAGGCACTCCGTTACAAGGGATGGTACGGACGGTCGCACCGGTACGTTCGCTGACGGCTCCCGGGACCTACCTCAGCTCTCTGATGCGCAATCTGTTCATGCGCAGCAGGCTCTATCGCGACTATGTGGCCCGTCTCCCCAATCACGGAGAAATGGATCTCGTCGGAAAGGCCGTAAAGGCGGGTCGGGCGATTGCGGGAATGCGCGTCAATCAGTTCCTCGATATTGCTTTCGGCAATGACCGTCTCGCCGCCCTGCTAGGCGGGAAAAACGCATTCCGGCGTAGATGTGGCGACCTCCGGTCAGGCAAACCTGCTCAAGGTCTGGCGCGCAACCGCGGATCCAAAGAAGCTGGAGGCCGCGGCCGACATCCTGAAGGTCAAACCGACCGAACTCAGCAGGATAGGTGCGGTGGCCCGGACCGCGGGCGGGCTGAGGGTGCTCGGCATCGCCGGTAGTGCAGCGTACGCCGCCTATGGCGCTGCAAACCTTATTTCTCAAGGCGATCCTCGAGAGGCGTTCAAGCGCCGAGGCGCGGGTTATATCGCGGACATCGCGGAGTTCGGATTCAACGCATCGCTGACCGCGGCAATGATCGCCCCCACGCCACTCGCCATAGGAGCGACGGTTGTCACGGGCGCACTGTACGTCGGCGCCAAGGCGGTGGAACATTGGGATGACATAAAGGCTGGAGCACAAAAGGCGGCCAACGCGCTCAGTACCGGCCTGAAGAAAGCCGGTGACTTTATTAAGAACGTTAACCCGTTCGGGTAGACGCACAATGAGGAGCAATAGGCAATCGATGAGATCGGACTCGACCTCCCTAAGGTCGTCCTCGCCGCTCTGTTTCATCCGATCCCCGGTGGTGGTAGTAGTGAGTGTGATCCCTGACCCCCTACCACATCAGAGTTGCGCTGGTGCTTCGACGGCAAGGATCAACGAAGATCATATCCGTCGAGCGGCTTGAGAGAATGACCGGCACGTAGATACATTCTACACAGGAGCACTTTTCATTCGTTCGGTGGGCATCATGGGTTTCGAATTCGACCTCAGTCGAAAGCGACTGCCTCGGCGTCAAAGACGCGGGGTCTACGACGCGTACACCGGAATCGCCGGTCCTTACGGAGAGGTGACCATCATCATAACGATGGGACCTCAGAAAGCCGAGTTGTCCTCGACCACCTTGCCATCCGCATCGATCCTGCATCCCGAAGATCGTCGACAAAGTCCGGTCACACTCGATGACAAGACCTACTTCGTGGTAGGCGATCAGGAAGCGAAAATCGTCCAAAACCGCCGCGCCCTCCGTAAGGAGGACAGGGCACTACACATCTATCTCGGCGACCGCCACTACGAATACTTAGTCCCCAAGTTCAACGTGGAGGAACTCCGCGACACCGAACGCGGCACACTCCTCCGAATGACGAGTCCACCCAAGGTGATCTCACGGGTCACCGTATTTCCCAGTGCCGATCCCACCGACATCGCACTCGGACTGATCCTACATGGCGCCGATACAAGCGGACTGACCCTCGCACGAACGGTGACCTCAAACATCTGGTATCTGTTCAATAACGGGGAAGGCCAGCTCTGATGCTCTCGCTGGGAGTTACCTCCCGATGCCACATCGGCCGTCTATCGACCTGTGTATGGATGCCATTTCCTGAACCTCATGGAGCAGGCATGACAAGCCCGAGCGAAGGAGTCAGGCCACACGAAACGACATCCGCTGTTTGATGGTCTACGACGAGCGCCGAGGGAATGAACGGACAGCGCAGAGGGAGTAGGCGCAACCACGACCTCCATGAGCTTCTATTTCGATCTGGATATAAAGTCGCCATCTCGACGTCGGATGCGTGACATCTACAACGTGTTCACAGGAGTGGCCGGCCCGTACGGCGAGGTGACCATCACCGTCACCCGGGTGCCCAGAAAGGCCGAGTTGTCCTCCACGACTTTGCCATCTGCCTGGATCCTTCATCCTCTCGGAATCCGAGAAGGGCTGGTAACCATCGACGAAACGACCCGCCTTTTGGTGGGTGACCACGAGGCCGAACTCGTCCAGAATCGTCGCGCCCTCCGCAAAGAGGATCGAGGGCTGCACATCCACATCGGCGACCGCAACTACCAGTACCTCGCCGTCAAGCCTCGGAAGGAGGAACTAAGCGACACCTTACGTGGCCCCGTATGTCGGATCGAGCGTACGCCAAAGGTATTGATGCGAGTGACAGTCCTTCCCAATGCTGATCCGACCGACATCGCTCTCGCGCTGATCCTACAAGGTGCTGATAGGCATAACCTGACCCTCGCTCGGGCGGTCGCGTCCAATATCTGGTACTTCTTCAACAACGGCACGGCGCCGACCTGACAAACACTTTGAGACGTGTCCTTGTGAGGACTTCATCGCCGCGGAATGATTCAGATGCATTTCGAGTTCGATCTCGGCCGAAAACGGCTGCCTCGCCGTCAAAGACGAGGTGTCTACGACGCGTACACCGGAGTCGCCGGCCCATATGGTGAGGTGACCATCACCGTCACGAAGGTTCCTCAAAAGGCCGAGTTATCCTCGGCCACCCTGCCATCCGCATGGATTCTTCATCCCGAAGGGCTGCGGGAAGGACGGGTCTATATCGATGACACGACACGCCTTGCGGTGGGCGACCAGGAAGCCAAGCTCACCCAGAACCGCCACGCCCTCCGTAAGGAAGACCGGGCACTGCACATTCACCTCGGCGACCGCCACCACGAGTATCAGGCCGTCAAAACCGGCGTGGAGGAACTTCGTGACGCCGAACGCGGTCCCCTACTCCGAGTCCGATTTCCGCCCAAGGTGGTAGCGCGGGTCACGGTACTCCCCCAGGCCGACCCGATCGACATCGCCCTGGGCCTGATCCTGCAGGGCGCTGATAGAAGCATCCTCACCCTCACAGGAACGGTCCTCTCGAACATCTGGCACTTTTTCAACACCGGCAAAGCGGACATTTGATCGAGGGGTCAGGATCTGCAACCCCGGCGGCCCGCTGCCCGGCGACCCATTGGGGTGCGACCTTCGACCCAGGCTCGGCAGGACGACAGCCGAGAGGTCGGAGAGGCAGGTCATCGACGACGAAGGTTTGGTCTGCCCGCTCTCCCGCCAGGCCCGCGTGAGAGAAACAGGACCGTTGGTCGGCAGTGCGGTCGAGAGCTCAGGGAAGCGTTGCCGGAGGTCGGTGAGCGGCGGGCTCCAAGGCGTTCTGCGGGCGGGTCGGATGACGTTGCAGGTGTCAGGCCGCGGGAACGCATCCGATGGTCGACGGCCAAGGGAGGCTCCAGGCGCTCGGTCGTGGTGACGAGCGCGGCCGGACGGGGCCGGGTGATGAACGCCGGGCGGCAGGGCCGACGGGCGGTCTTCTCGGCGTTTCCTGAATCAGTGGAACGAAAACCCTAGGCTGGGTCTTACTCCACAGGAACCCCGCGAGAGGACAGGATGCGCATCTCTCTCACGGCTCTCACCCCCAATGGCGCGCACGACGTCGTGGTGACCGGCGACGACGCCACCACGGTCGGCGTGCTCGCGGAGGCGCTGGTGGAGCGGCTGACGGGGCACGCCCAGCACGTGCCCATGCCGCAGTACGGCCAGGGCCCCGTGCCGGTGGTGCCGCAGCAGCGGCCGGGTGCGGCCGGGTACCCGCAGCGGCCCCCGGTGGAGCTGTGGGTGAACGGGCGGCGGCTCGATCCGGCGGCGCCGGTGACGCGGGTGCTGCGCGACGGCGACGTGGTCGCGTTCGACCCGGCGGGCGCCGCGGCAACCTGGCGGCACGAGCCGACCGGCGTCGTCGAGGTGCGGATCTCCAGCGGGCCGGGCGCCGGCACGGTGCACCGGCTCGGGTTCGGGCCCGCCACCCTCGGCAGCGACCGCGGCTGCACCATGCCGGTCGCCGACCCGCACATGGCCCCGCGCGTGGCCACCGTGTACGTCACCGCCCAGAACGTGACGATCGACCCGGTGCCGGGCGTGGCGGTCACCCTCGACGGCGTGCCGATCACCGAACCCGTGCTCTGGCCGATCGGCGGTGTGCTGATCAGCGGCTCGTCGGTGTTCACGCTGCGGCCGCCGGAGGCGCCCGACGCCCACCTGACCCCGATGCCCGACGGCGGGCTCGCCTACAACCGGCCGCCCCGGCTGTCCGGGCCGAGCCGTACCAAGACCATCGAGGTCCCGGCCGAGCCGCGCCGCCCGGAGAACTACCGGCTGCAGCTGCTCTCCTCGATGGTCTTCGCGGTCGGCGGCGTGGTGATGGCGGTGGTGCTCGAGCAGCCGTGGTTCCTGCTCATGACGCTGCTCACCCCGCTGTCGATGATCGCCCAGTGGTGGAGCGACCGCCGGTACGGCCGCAAGCGGTACCGGCAGGCGCTGAAGGAGTACCGGCAGCGCCAGGCCGCGTTCGCCGAGGAGGTCGAGCGGCTGCGGCAGACCGACCAGGCCGAGCGCCGGTCCGAGTGCCCGGACCCGGCCGAGGTGCTGCTCACCGCGATCGGGCCGCGGCGGCGGCTGTGGGAGCGCCGCATCCACGACGCCGACACCCTCCACCTGCGGCTGGGCCTCGCCGACCTGCCCTCGCGCATCGAGTTCACCGCCGAGCGCGGCACGTACTCCTCCGACCCCAAGGAGCTGCCGCCGGTCCCGGTGTCGCACGCGGTGCCGGTCACCGTGCCGCTCGCCCAGGTCGGCGTGCTCGGCATCACCGGGCTGCGGCAGGTCTCCCGCGCGCTCGCCCGCTGGCTCGTCGCCCAGGCCGCCGCGCTGCACAGCCCGCGCGACCTGGAGATCGTCGTGCTCAGCGCGGACGGCGAGGCCGCGCAGAGCTGGAACTGGGTGCGCTGGCTGCCGCACTGCGCCCCGCACGAGGGCGAGGACTGCGTGGCGCTGGTGGGCACCGACCCGGACAGCACGGCGCGCCGCATCAGCGAGCTGCTCAACAAGATCAACGAGCGGCGGGCGGCGCAGTCCCGGAGCCTCGGCCCGTTCGGCGGCCTCGAGGGCGGCGGCCAGGGCGCCGGCAACCCGTTCGCGCAGGGGTACGCCGCGCAGCGGCCGTACAACGTGCTCGTGGTGCTCGACGGCGCCCGGGTGCTGCGCGGCATGCCGGGCATGCCGCAGGTGCTGCAGTTCGGCCCCACCGTGGGCGTGTACGCGATCTGCGTCGACGACGACCAGCGGCTGCTGCCCGAGGAGTGCACCACGGTCGCGGTGTGCATGTTCGAGAAGCCCGGCTTCGTCCGGCTGTACGGCGGGCGCGTGGTCGACGAGCTGCCGCCGGACACCGAGGTCGTCGCCGACCAGGTGAGCGTGCCGTGGTGCGACCGGACGGCCCGGGCGATGGGGCCGCTGCGCGACGTGAGCCGCGACGACGCCGACTCGGTGATCCCCAACTCGGCCCGGCTGCTCGACCTGCTCGGCATGCCCGACCCGCGGCCGGAGCAGATCCACGCCTACTGGCGGCGGGGCCGTACCACCCGGGTGCCGATCGGCGTCGGCGCGGAGGGCATGTTCACCGTCGACCTGCGGCTCGACGGCCCGCACGGGCTCGTCGCCGGCACCACCGGCGCGGGTAAGTCGGAGCTGCTGCAGTCGCTCATCGCCTCGCTCGCGGTGGCGAACCGGCCCGACGAGATGACGTTCGTGCTCATCGACTACAAGGGCGGCAGCGCGTTCAAGGACTGCGCGAAGCTGCCGCACACCGTGGGCATGGTGAGCGACCTCGACGGGCACCTCACCGAGCGGGCGCTGGAGTCCCTCGCCGCGGAGCTGAAGCGGCGCGAGCACATGCTGCTGCGCGCGAACGCCAAGGACATCGAGGACTACAACGACCTGCGGGACGCGGGCGAGCCGCTGGAGCCGATGCCCCGGCTCGTGCTCGTGATCGACGAGTTCGCGGCGATGGTGCAGGAGCTGCCCGACTTCATGGTGGGCCTCGTCGACATCGCCCGCCGGGGCCGCTCGCTCGGCGTGCACCTCATCCTCGCCACCCAGCGCCCGGCCGGTGTGGTCACCCCGGAGATCGCGGCGAACACGAACCTGCGGATCTCGCTGCGGGTGACGAGCGCCCAGGAGTCGACCGACGTGATCAACGCGCCGAACGCGGTGTCGATCTCGAAGGACACCCCGGGCCGCTGCTACGTGCGCTCGGGCGCCTCCTCGCTGCACCTGGTGCAGTCGGCGCGGATCGGCGGCCGGCGGCCCGGCGCCGCCTCGGCGCGGCCGGACCCGGTGCACGTGGTCCCGGTGGGCTGGCAGCACCTGGGCATGCCGCTGCCCGCGCCGCCGGAGGACGACGAGGACGACTCGACGATGGTGACCGACCTCGCCGTGCTCGTCGACGCGATCTCCGCCGCGGCCCGGCAGCTCGGCATCGACCGGCAGCGCAGCCCGTGGCTGCCGCCGCTGCCGGACCAGGTCACGCTGCGCGAGCTGCCGCTGGAGCACCCGACCCGGCTGCCGTTCGGCCTCGCCGACATCCCCGCCGAGCAGCGGCGCGCCGTCGAGTGCTTCGACCTCTCCGGCGGGCACCTGCTGGTGTGCGGGGCGAGCCGCAGCGGCCGGTCCACCGTGCTGCGCGCGATCGCGGGCTCGGTGGGCGTTTACACCTCCCCGCGCGAAGTGCACCTGTACGCGGTGGACTGCGGCAACAACGCGCTGCTGCCGCTGGTGCGCATGCCGCACACCGGCGCGGTGGTCGGCCGGGACTCGCCCGACCGGCTCAGCCGGCTCACCGACCGGCTGCTGGAGGAGATCTCCCGCCGCCAGCAGATCCTCGCCGCGCAGGGCTTCGCCGACGTCACCGAGCAGCGCGCCGCGGTGCCGCCCGAGCAGCGCATGCCGTACCTGCTGGTGCTGTTCGACCGGTGGGAGGGCTTCGTCGCGGCGTTCGAGAACTACGACAACGGGCGGCTCGTCGACCAGTGGCTGCAGATCCTGCAGGAGGGCTCGGGCGCCGGGGTGAAGGTGGTGATGACCGGCGACCGGTCCACCCTCGTCGGCCGCGTCTCCACGCAGTTCGACGACCGGCTCGTGCTCAAGCTCACCGACGCCATGGACTACACCTACGTCGGCATGAAGACCAAGGACGTGCCGGAGCACTTCCCGCCCGGCCGGGGCTTCCGGGCCACCACCGGGCTGCGCGAGGTGCAGGTCGCCCTGCTCACCGACGACCCGGCGGGTACCGCGCAGGTGGCGGCGCTGCACGAGATCGCCCGGGTGGCGCGGGAGCGGGTGGGCGACATTCCGCGCCCGCTGCGGCCGTTCCGGGTCGACGCGCTGCCGCCGGTGATCGACCTCGCCGAGGCGCTGCGGCTCGACGACGAGCCGGTCCCGGCCGACGCGGTGGTGTTCGGCGTGGGCGGCGACGCGCTCGGGCTGCGCTACTTCCGCGCCGAGGAGCACGGCCCCGGCATCGTGGTCGCCGGGCCGCCGAAGAGCGGGCGCAGCACGGCGCTGTGCACGATGGCGACCTGGCTGCTCGGCCGCGGGTACGAGGTGGCGCTGATCACGCCGCGGCGCAGCCCGCTGCGCGAGCTCGCCGGGCGGCCGGGGGTCCTCGGCTCGTTCACCGCCGACGACGCGGTGGACGCGGTGAAGAAGGCGGTGGCGGGCGCGGGACGGCACGTACTGCTCATCGACGACCTGGAGCTGCTCGGCAACGACAGCGAGCTCGCCGAGTGGGTCACCGAGTACGTCGGCGAGCTGCGGGACAGCGGCAACCTGGTGATCGGGGCGGGCAGCGTGGACGACCTCGACAGCATGTACCGGGGGCCGGTGGTGGCGATGAAGAAGTCCCGCAACGGGCTGCTGCTGCGGCCCACCTCGACCGGCCAGGGCGACCTGCTCGGGGTACGGCTGCCGCGCAGCGTGGCGAGCGGCGCCGGGCCGGTGGGCCGCGGGCTGTTCGTGGTCGGCGGCCAGTGGGAGCAGATCCAGGTCGCCCGGGTGTGACCGGCCGGAACGCGGCCCGCAAAAGGGGCCGAAAAGGCATATAAATATGGAAAGAGCCGGGTTGACCCGGCTCTTTCGATATCCACCCGCCACCGGCGCGGATGCGTCCGCCCCGGTCGCGGTCGGCCGGCGTATGTCAGGCGCCGGTCGCGGCGGCGATCGCCTCGCGGTTCTTGCGGATGCCCTCCTGGGCCTCGATCAGCGTCTGCTGGACGTTGTCGAAGGTCTTCTTGTAGCTCTCCCAGGCCTGCAGGAACTTCTCGGCGTTCGGGCCGGACCAGGACGCGGGGATCTTGCGCGCCTCGGCGTCGAGCGCCCGCTGCACGTTCATGATGGCCTCGGCCTGGACCTTGAAGGTCTGCGCCATCTGGTCCATGTCAGCGAGAACGCCACCGACCTTGGTCATAGAGCCCCCTTCTGTCCCACCTTTCACAGGGATGGTCGGTCTACACAATAGGCCCCTAGGTCCCACAAGATGCACGCTTCCACAAATCCCGGTCAGATTCGGTGGCCGATTTCCGTGATGGCCCATGCCGTGACCTGCACGGTCACGGGGGCAGGTGACCATCGACAGGTGGCCGGCACGATTCCGCGGAAGCCGCGGGCGGCGCGGCCGACTCGCGGTGGGGTGGCTCCGCGTGAGAACGCGGGGACGCTTACACTCCTGTGCCAGGTCCTACAGGGTGCGGACCGAGAAAGGCGGACGACACACGTGCAGAAGGTCCTGATCGCCAACCGGGGTGAGATCGCCGTCCGGATCGCCCGCGCGTGCCGGGACGCCGGCCTGGTCAGCGTGGCGGTGTACGCCGACCAGGACCTCGACGCGCTGCACGTCCGCGTCGCCGACGAGGCGTACGCGCTCGGCGGCCAGTCCCCCGCCGAGACGTACCTCAACATCGGCAAGCTGCTCGACATCGCCCGCTCCGCGGGCGCCGACGCGGTGCACCCCGGCTACGGCTTCCTCGCCGAGAACGCCGACTTCGCGCAGGCCGTGATCGACGCCGGGCTGATCTGGATCGGCCCGCCGCCCGCCGCGATCAAGGCGCTCGGCGACAAGGTCGCCGCCCGGCACATCGCCCAGCGGGTGGGCGCGCCGCTCGTCGCCGGCACCCCCGACCCGGTCTCCGGCGTCGACGAGGTGGTCGAGTTCGCCAAGAAGCACGGCCTGCCGATCGCGATCAAGGCCGCGTACGGCGGCGGCGGGCGCGGCCTCAAGGTCGCCCGCACCCTCGAGGAGATCCCGGACCTCTACGACAGCGCGGTGCGCGAGGCGGTGACCGCGTTCGGCCGCGGCGAGTGCTTCGTCGAGCGCTACCTCGACCGCCCGCGGCACGTGGAGACCCAGTGCCTCGCCGACGCGCACGGCAACGTCGTCGTGGTCGGCACCCGCGACTGCTCGCTGCAGCGGCGGCACCAGAAGCTGGTGGAGGAGGCCCCGGCCCCGTTCCTCACCGCCGAGCAGGTCGAGCTGCTGCGCACCAGCTCCAAGGCGATCCTCAAGGAGGCCGGGTACGTCGGCGCGGGCACCTGCGAGTTCCTCGTCGGCCAGGACGGCACGATCTCCTTCCTCGAGGTCAACACCCGGCTGCAGGTCGAGCACCCGGTGACCGAGGAGGTGACCGGCATCGACCTGGTGCGCGAGCAGTTCCGCATCGCCGCCGGGGAGGAGATCGGCTACGACGACCCGGAGCCGCGCGGCCACTCCATCGAGTTCCGCATCAACGCCGAGGACCCGGGCCGCAACTTCCTGCCCGCGCCGGGCACGCTCGCCGTGATGCGCGCCCCGTCCGGCCCGGGCGTGCGGCTCGACTCGGGCTACGAGGCGGGCATGACCGTGCCGCAGGCGTTCGACTCGCTCATCGCCAAGCTCATCGTCACCGGCCGCACCCGGGACGAGGCGCTCGCCCGGGCGCGCCGGGCGCTCGCCGAGTTCGAGATCGAGGGCATGCCGACGGTGCTGCCGTTCCACCGCGCCGTGGTCGACGACCCGGCGTTCACCGGCGAGCCGTTCGGCGTGCACACCCGGTGGATCGAGACCGAGTTCGCCGCGGACATCCCGCCGTACGCCGGGGAGATCGCCGTGGCCGAGCCCGCCGGGCGGGAGCGGATCACCGTCGAGGTGGGCGGCAAGCGGCTCGAGGTCGTGCTCCCGGCCGGGCTGACCGCGGGCGGCGGCGCCAAGTCCGGCGGGCGGAACCCGGGCCGTACGGCGAGGCGCTCCGCGCGTCGCGGCGGCCCCGCTCCGGCCGCCGGGGGTGACGCCCTCGTGTCGCCGATGCAGGGCACGATCGTCAAGGTGGTCGTCTCCGACGGCGACACCGTGGCCGCGGGCGACACCGTCGTCGTGCTCGAGGCGATGAAGATGGAGCAGCCGATCACCGCGCACAAGGCGGGGACGATCACCGGGCTCTCCGCGGCGGTGGGCCAGACGGTGAGCGCGGGTGCCACGCTCTGTGAGATCAAGGACGCGTGAGGTCTTCGGCCACGGCCGAACCGGCTACGGTGGAAGGGATTCGTGTCGGGAACCCTGACCACTCGCCGTTCGTCCTCAAGGGCGAAGGAGGCATCGAGCCGTGACCACTGACCTGCTACGCCGCGCGGGATCCGCACTCCTCGCGCTGCTCACCGGTGTGCTGGTGCTGGTCGCGTTCGCGTCCCCCGCGAGCGCGCGCGCAGCCGCCGCGCCGGACACCAACGAGATCGTTTCCTACTGGAAGGACAAGAAGGACCGGCTCTTCGTCGAGTCCGGTTCCCCGTTGACCTCCGACCAGCAGTCGGAGATCCGCGACGCGCTCAGCGAGTCGAAGACGAGGATCTACGTCGCCGCGCTGGCCGACTCCTCCATCGCCGACGAGGCCGCCGCGGGCAATCTGATCAACTCGCTGGGCCAGGCCCTGGAGCGGGAGGGGCGCGGTAAGTTCACCGTGGTCGTCCTCGACGGCACCCGGATCTACTCGCGCTCGAACCTGATCGGCCGGAACGCGGCCACGCTCGCCGACCTGGCCGCATCCGCGGCGAACGGCGACATCGCCGCGGGCATGAAGGACTTCATCAACCGCGTCAACCTCGCCGCCGACGGCAACCGCCGCGCCGCGCTCGACCCCGACAGCACGGTGAGCAGCGACAGTGGCGGCGGTGGCGGCTTCGGCGTGCTCGTCGGCATCCTCGTGCTGTTCCTCGCCGGCGGCGTCGGCCTGTTCCTCTACTCCCGCAAGAAGCAGCGGGAGCGGGAGGCGCGCGAGGCGGCCGAGCTCGCCGCCGTCAAGCAGACGGTCGAGGAGGACATCACCAAGCTCGGCGAGGAGATCACCGAGCTCGACACCGAGGTGAAGCTCGCCGCGTCCCAGGCGGACACCCAGGCCGACTGGCAGCGCGCGCTCGACGCCTACGAGCGGGCGAAGGCCGAGCTCGCCGCGGTCAAGCACGTCGACCAGCTGCGCAGCGTGACCGAGGCGCTCGAGGAGGGCCGGTACGCGCTCGCCTGCGTGCGCGCCCGGGTCAACAACCAGCCGGTGCCCGAGCGGCGTCCCCCCTGCTTCTTCAACCCGCAGCACGGCCCGTCCGTGCGTGACGTGCGCTGGGCCCCGCCCGGCGGCGCGCCGCGCGACGTGCCCGCCTGCGCCGCCGACGCGCAGCGCGTCGAGCAGGGCTTCGACCCGCACATCCGCGAGGTCATGGTCGACGGCCACCGCCGGCCGTACTACGACGCCGGCCCGGCCTACGCCCCCTACGCCTACGGCTACTACGGCGGGTTCGGCGACGTGATGACCGGCATGCTCGTCGGCACCATGCTCGGCAGCATGATCGGCGGCGGCTTCGGCTTCGGCGGCTTCGGCGCGGGCTACAGCGCCGGGTACGCCGAGGGCGTGCAGGACGCCGGCGGCTTCGGTGGCGGCGACTTCGGAGCCGGTGACTGGAGCGGCGGCGACTGGACCAGCGGCGGCGACTTCGGAGGCGGCGACTTCGGAGGCGACTGGTAGGCCGTCGCCGACCAGGCCCTTGGCCCCGGTCCGCACGGCGGCCGGCGCCTGAGTGGTCACAGGCCCCGGCGTTCGGAAACGCTTCTCCGGCCCCGGGCGGTGCGATCGACCGCCCGGGGCCGTCGCGTGTCCGGGGCCCGGGTCGCGGGCGGCGCGGGGATCGGCGCGTGCGCCGCCCGGTGCGAGGATCGGTGGCGGACCGGGGATCAGATGCCGACGGAGGCGACCGGCTGCATGAGGCGGCGGGCCGCCTCGGTGATCGACCCGGACAGCGACGGGTAGACGGCGAAGGTGTGCGCGACCTGGTCGACGGTGAGCCGCTGCTGCACGGCGAGCGAGATCGCGAGGATCAGCTCGGAGGCGCGCGGCGCGACGATCACGCCGCCGAGCACGATGCCGGTGTTGGGGCGGCAGAACAGCTTGACGAACCCGTCGGTGAAGCCCTGCATCTTCGCCCGGGCGTTGGTGGCGAGCGGCAGCTTGACCACGTTCGCCTCGACCTCGCCGCGCTCGATCTGGGCCTGGGTGACGCCGACGGCCGCGATCTCCGGGTCGGTGAAGATGTTCGCGGCGACCGTGGCGAGCCGCAGCGGCTGCACCGCCTCGCCGAGCGCGTGCCAGACCGCGATCCGGCCCTGCATCGCGGCGACCGAGGCGAGCATGAGCACGCCGGTGCAGTCACCGGCCGCGTACACGCCGGGGGCCGAGGTGCGGGACACCTTGTCCACCTCGACGAACCCGCCCCGGCCGAGCCGTACCCCGGCCTCCTCCAGGCCGATACCGGTGGTGTTCGGCACCATGCCGACGGTCATCAGGCAGTGCGTGCCCTCGCAGGTACGGCCGTCCTCCAGGGTGACGACCACGCCGTCGGCGGTGCGCTTCACCGAGGCGGCGCGGGAACGTGCCATGACGTTCATGCCCCGGCGCCGGTAGACCTCCTCGAGCACCTCGGCCGCGTCCTGGTCCTCGTTCGGCATCATGCGGTCGCGCGAGGAGACGAGGGTCACCTGCGAGCCGAGCGACCGGTACGCGCCGGCGAACTCGGCGCCGGTCACGCCGGAGCCGACCACGATGAGGTGCTCGGGCAGGGTGTCGAGGTCGTAGAGCTGCCGCCAGTCGAGGATGCGCTCGCCGTCGGGCTCGGAGCCGGGCAGCACGCGCGGCGTGGCGCCGGTCGCGATGATCACGACGTCGGCGCGGATCGTCTGGTTGCCCACGCGGACCCGCTGCGGGTCGACGAGGCGCCCCTCCCCCTCGATCACCTCGACGCCCTCGGCGGCGAGGCGGTTGGCGATGTCGTTCGACTGTGCCCGGGCGAGCTCCTTGACCCGCCGGTTCACCTGGGGCAGGTCCACCCGCACCCCGGTGCCGCCGTCGGCGGCGCCGTCGAAGCGCACGCCCAGCGACGCGGCGTCGAGCAGGGCCTGCTTGCGTACCGATGTGGCGATCAGCGTCTTGGACGGGACGCAGTCGGTCAGCACGCAGGAGCCGCCCGGCCCGTTGCGCTCGACCACGGTGACCTCCGCGCCGAGCTGTGCCGCCACCAGCGCCGCTTCGTATCCTCCTGGTCCGCCGCCTATGATCACGATCCTCGTCACATATCCCATTCTCCCGTATCCCGGTGACCGGGCCGACCCGGCCCCGAACCGCCCGTGGGCCGGGCGAACCGGCCGGTCGGCGATCTTGGATTACCCTGGGATGCCGTGCCTGTCTACGCCGCCTACGGCAGCAACATGGATCCCAAGCAGATGGCCCAGCGCGCCCCGCACTCGCCGATGCGCGGCACCGGCTGGCTGCAGGGCTGGCGGCTGACGTTCGGGGGCGAGGACATCGGCTGGGCGGGCGCGCTCGCCACCATCGTCGAGGATCCCGGTAGCCAGGTGTTCGTGGTGCTCTACGACGTCCCGGAGTGGGACGAGCCGTTGCTCGACCAGTGGGAGGGGGCCGCGCTCGGCCTCTACCGCAAGATCCGGCTCCCCGTCGCCACGCTCGACGGCGACGTCGTCGCCTGGTTCTACGTCCTCGACGACTACGAGGGCGGGCTGCCCTCCGCGCACTACCTCGGCATCCTCGCCGACGCCGCGGAGAAGGCGGGAGCGCCCGACGACTACGTGCGCGACCTGCGCAACCGCCCCTGCAAGTCACTTGGAGACTGACATGCTCTCCTCTCACGGGTCCTCCCCCACCGGCGCCGCGTCGCCGGACCCCTTCGCGCGCGCGGCCGAGGCCGCCTCGGCGCTGCTGTCCCGGGCGGGCCTCGCCTCGATCGAGATCGCGCTCGTGATGGGCTCTGGCTGGAGCCCCGCGGCCGACGCGATCGGCGAGCCGATCGCCGAGTTCCCGGTGACCGAGCTGCCCGGCTTCGCCCCGCCCGCCGTGGAGGGCCACGCCGGCCGGGCGCGCGTCGCCCGCACCGCGGCCGGCCGCCACGTGCTGATCTTCCTCGGCCGCACCCACCTGTACGAGGGCCGCGGCGTCGAGCCGGTGGTGCACGGCGTGCGCACCGCGATCGCCGCGGGCGCCCGGGTCGTCGTGCTCACCAACGCCGCCGGCGGCCTGCGGCCGGAGTGGCAGAAGGTCGGCGAGCCGGTGCTGATCAGCGACCACGTCAACCTCACCGGCGCGAACCCGGTCACCGGCGCGAAGTTCATCGACCTCACCGAGGTCTACTCGGCCCGGCTGCGCGAGCTCGCCCGGGAGGCCGACCCGTCCCTCGCCGAGGGCGTGTACGTCGCGCTGCGCGGCCCGACGTACGAGACCCCCGCCGAGATCCGCATGCTGCGCACCCTCGGTGGCGACATGGTCGGCATGTCCACCGTGCTCGAGGCGATCGCCGCCCGGGAGGGCGGGGCCGAGGTGCTCGGCATCTCGCTGGTCACCAACCCCGGGGCCGGCCTCGTCGGCGAACCCCTCGACCACGAGGAGGTGCTCGCCGTGGGCCGGGCCACGGCGAGCCGCATGGGCGCCCTCCTCGCCAGGCTGGTCGACAAGCTGTAGCGGCCCGCCCGCGCGCGACGCGGGCCGGCGATCCGAGATGGCGTGAGGGGACGCGATGGCATCCGATGACGTGCTGGAGGCCCGGGCGCGGGAGTGGCTCGCCCAGGACCCCGATCCGGAGACCCGTGCCGAGCTGCGGGCGCTGCTCGAGGCCGGGGCGCCGCTGGAGGACCGGTTCGGCGCCGAGCTGCGGTTCGGTACGGCCGGCCTGCGCGGCGAGCTCGGCGCGGGGCCGAACCGGATGAACCGGGTGACGGTGATGCGGGCGGCGGCCGCGCTGGCGAAGGTGCTCGGCCCGGGCGGGCACGTGGTGATCGGCTACGACGCGCGGCACAAGTCCGAGGTGTTCGCCCGCGACACGGCCGCGGTGCTCACCGGCGCGGGCCTGCGGGCCTCGCTGATGGCCGCGCACTGGCCCACCCCGGTGCTCGCGTTCGCGGTCCGGCACCTCGGCTGCGCGGCCGGGGTGATGGTCACCGCGTCGCACAACCCGCCCCGGGACAACGGCTACAAGGTGTACTGGGGCGACGGCATGCAGATCGTGCCGCCGGTCGACCAGGAGATCGCCGCCGCGATCGCCACGGTCGGCCGGGTGGACGAGCTGCCGCTCGGCTCGGCGTGGGAGACGCTCACCGCCGACCGCATCGTCGAGCCGTACCTGGAGGCGGTCACCGCGCTGCCCATCGGGGACGCACGCGACGTGCGGGTCGCCTACACCCCGCTGCACGGCGTCGGCGGCGAGGTGCTCGCCGCGGCGTTCCGGCGGGCCGGGTTCCCGGAGCCCCAGGTGGTCCCGTCGCAGGCCGCGCCCGACCCGGACTTCCCCACCGTCGGCTTCCCCAACCCGGAGGAGCCGGGCGCGATGGACCGGCTGCTCGACCTCGCCGCCGAGACCGGCGCGGACATCGCGATCGCGAACGACCCGGACGCCGACCGGTGCGCGGTCGCCGTACCCGGGCCGGACGGCTCCTGGCGCATGCTCACCGGCGACGAGGTCGGCGGGCTGCTCGCCGAGCACGTGCTCGCCCGCACCTCGGGCGACGACCGGGTGGTGGCGACGACGATCGTGTCCTCCTCGCTGCTCGGCCGCATCGCCGCGGCCCACGGGGTACGGCAGGCCGTCACGCTCACCGGGTTCAAGTGGATCGCCCGGGCCGCACGCCCCGGCGAGCGGCTGGTGTTCGGCTACGAGGAGGCGCTCGGCTACACGGTCGGCACCGACAAGGGCCTGCCGGTGCGGGACAAGGACGGCATCGGCGCGGCGCTCGTCATCGCCGGGCTCGCCGCCGAGGCGAAACGGGACGGCCGCACCCTGCTCGACCTCCTCGACGACCAGGCCCGCCGGTACGGCGTGCACGCCACGGCCCAGCTCTCGGTGCGGGTCACCGACCTCGGGCGCATCCACCGTTCCATGGCGCGGCTGCGCGCCGAGCCGCCGCGCGAGCTCGGCGGCCGGGCGGTGGAGTGCGCCGACGACCTCACCGAGGGGGTGGACGGGCTGCCCCCGACCGACGGGCTGCGCTACCGGCTCGCCGGGGACGCACGCGTGGTGATCCGGCCCAGCGGCACCGAGCCGAAGCTCAAGTGCTACATGGAGGTCGTGGTCCCGGTCGCGGGCTCGGTCGCCGACGCGCGGGCGCGGGCCGACCGCGCGCTCGACGCGATCCGGGACGACCTCGCCGCGATCGTGGACTGACCCGCGTCAGCGGCGGCGGGCGCGCCGCCCGCGCGACCGGGTCGCGCCCCGCACCAGGCCTGTAACGATCCAGACCAGGGCGGCGAGCAGCGCCGCGCCCACGGTGTACGGCACCACGCCGGACGTGGCGGACGCGGACGAGGCGGCGGCGCCCGACGCGTCGCCCGTGCCGCCGTCCGGGTTCGCCACGCCCGTGGCGGTGGCGCTAGGGGTGGCGGCGGGGGCGGCGGCCGGCGGCCCGTCGGGCGACGGGCTGAGCACGGGCTCCGGCAGCGGGTCGACGAGACGGCCGACGGGCTCGGCCTTGCCGCGCACCGCGAAGCCCCAGTCGAGCAGCGCGGCGACCTCGTCCCAGAAGTAGCCCTCGTGCCGCATGATCGCGACGATGATGGTGTGGCCGTCGCGCTTCGCCGCGCCCACGAAGCTCGCCCGCGCCTTCGACGTCCAGCCGTTCTTCACGCCGAGCATGCCCTTGTACCGGCCGAGCAGCCGGTTGTGGTTGGCGATCTGGTACGTCTTGCCGCGCGGCGCGGGGAAGTCGGCGAGCCGGGTGCCGACGTAGCGCCGGAAGTCGGGGTACGCCAGGCCCGCCCGGCTGATCAGCGCGAGGTCGTAGGCGGAGGTGAGCTGCCCCGGCTTGTCGAGCCCGCTCGGGGTCTTGGCGACCGTGTCGTACGCCTGCAGCCGCCGCGCCTCGGCGTTCATCGCGCGCAGCGTGGCGGCGAGGCCGCCGTTCGCCTCGGCGAGCGCCATCGCCGCGTCGTTGCCGGAGACCATCATGAGCGCGAGCATGAGGTCGTCGACGGTGTAGATGCGCTGCGGCTTGAGCCCGACCGCGCTGCCCTCCTGGTTGACCGCGGTGACGCTCGGCTTGACCTTCATGTTCTTGTCGATGCCGGCGCGCAGCAGGGTGACCGCGGTGAGGATCTTCAGCGTGCTCGCCGGGCGGTAGCGCCCGTGCGGGTCCTTGGCCGCGAGCACCTCGCCGGTGTCGGCGTCGGCGACGACGAACGCGGCCGCCTTGGTCTTCGGCGGCGGCTTCACCCCGCGGGGCAGCACGAGCCCGCGGCTCGCCAGCCGTTCCCCGCCGACCACGGGCCGCGGCTCCGCCGTACCGGACCGGCGGGCGGCGGGCCCGTTGGGGAGGCGGTCCCCCTGGGCCGTAGGCTGGACCGTGACCCCGGCCCGGACCATGCGGCCGGAGTCCGGCGCGCCGGTGGGCGCCTGGAGGGCGTATGCCGGAGCCGCCGGCAGCAGCACACACGCGACGACCACCGAGACCGGACGTACGCCCCAGCACCCCCACAACCTTCGCATAGAGCCCTCAGCGTAGCGTTCGCGTCCTCGATGGGGAGTGTGATGCCCCGCGGCGCCCATAGGCACCCTCGGAGATCGTCAAGGATACGACAGGGAGATAGGCCCCAAATGACGCGACGCGGAGCGGCGTTCCTCCTCGGCCTCGCCGCCTTCATGATCATCGAGTGGATCAACCTGGGCTTCAACCTCCAGGACGGCCACGAGACCTCGTTCTACGTGATCCACGGCATCCTCATCGTGGTGAACGTGATCCTCGGCGCGATCCTCGGCGTGATCGGCCTGCGCGCCTGGCGGGCCACCGGGGACGACGCGCGGCGGACCGGCACCGGCGAGCGGACCCCGTCGGGGAGCACCCGGGCCTGAGCGCACCCGGCGCCGGAACGAGGTGTGCGGAGGGACACATGGGACAGGAGTGATGATTCTGACTTAAGTGACAAAATAGATTCCACTCGATGCGCACCTTGAATGGCGCATAACGCACAAAGAGGCATAAATCCCCACACTCTGGTACAGGGTGTGCCGACTGTCCATAACCCGGACGTGATCTAGAAACCTGCCTGTTTGCGGTTCACCATGCACTTGTGCCGCTGTTTCGACCGGTTTGGTGATGGCCGGAAGTCATGGCGGCGCGGATGGTTGCGCCATCGTTAAAAAGATCACCGGACCGGGAGGTCGATGGTGGGGATCGAGTTCACGCCCTCGCGTGGCGCCAGCCTCGGCGTCGAATGGGAACTCCAGCTCGTGGACCGGCACACCCGCCGGCTACGGCAGGACGCCGGGGAGGTGCTCGCCGAGATCCGCGACCTGAGCGAGGCCCCGCGGCCCAAGGCGATGCACGAACTGATGCAATCGCAAATCGAGATCGTTACCGGGGTCTGTCACACGGTAGCGGAGGTGCTGCAGGATCTTAGCGGTACCATCGAACGTATCCGCCAGGTCGTCGAACCGCGGGGCACCGGGCTCGCGTGCACGGGGACGCACGCCATCAGCGATTGGCGTGAGGCCGTCTACGCCCCCATCCAGCGCTACGCCGAGCTGGTGGAGGAGATGCAGTGGCTGGCATGGCGCATACAAACATTTGGCGTACATGTCCACGTGGGGGTGCGGGAGAGGGATAAAGTCATCCCCATCGTCAACGCACTCGCGGCCTACCTGCCGCATTTTCTCGCGTTGACGGCCTCCAGCCCGTTCTGGGGCGGTCAGGACACCGGACTCGCCTCCAGTCGGGCCATCGTTTTTGGAGCCCTGCCCACGGCCGGCCCACCCCACCTGCTGGCCGACTGGGCGGAGTTCGAGGAGTACATGGAAACGCTCATGCGTGCCGGGACCATCAAAAGCATCAAGGAGGTGTGGTGGGATGTCCGGCCACACCCCGATCTCGGCACGATCGAGATTCGCATGTTCGACGGCATCCCGACCCTCCGCGAGGTCGGGATGGTGACCGCGCTGTCGCAGTGCCTGGTCCACCAGTTCGACCAGCAGCTCGACCGCGGGTACAAGCTGCCGCGCCCGCCGGCGTGGGTGGTGCGGGACAACAAGTGGCGCGCCACCCGGTACGGCATGGACGCCGTGATCGTCACCGACGACCGCGGCGGCACCGCGCCGCTGCGCGACGTGCTCTACGAGCTGCACCGGGAGCTGGAGCCGATCGCGGACCGGCTGGGCTGCGCCGAGGAGCTCGCCGTGATGAGCGAGGTTCTGGAGCACGGCGGGTCGGCCGAGCGACAGCGGGCAGTGATAGCGGAGGGCGGCACGCTCGAGGACGTGGTGGACGCCACGATGATCGAGCTCGCCGAGAACCGGTTTGTGACGTCACGACAACACTTGGTGGATGGAACGGTGGATCATGCGGGGACGTGAACTGCGGGGGGAACTAGACGCGTTCCTGAGCGCGCGGGAGGACGAGCTCATCGCCTTCCGCCGCGACATTCACGCGCATCCCGAGCTGGGGTTCGCCGAACACCGCACCACCCAGCGCGTCATGGACCGGCTGATCCGCGCCGGGCTGGAACCGGCGCGGCTTCCCCGCGGCACCGGCCTCATCTGCGACATCGGCAGCGGTGACGGCCCCACGGTCGCGCTCCGCGCCGACCTCGACGCGCTCCCCCTCATGGACGAGAAGGACGTCCCCTACCGCTCCACCGTGCAGGGCGTCTGCCACGCCTGCGGCCACGACGTGCACACCACCGTGGTGCTCGGCGCCGGCCTCTTCCTCGCCCAGCAGGCCGAGGCCGGGCTGCTGCCCGGCCGGGTCCGGCTCGTGTTCCAGCCCGCCGAGGAGGTGCCCGGCGGCGCGCTGCGGGTGATGGAGGCGGGCGGCATCAGCGGCGTGGACCGCATCTTCGCCCTGCACTGCGACCCGCGCCTCGACGTCGGCCACATCGGCATGCGGGTCGGCGCGATCACCGCCGCCTGCGACAAGGTCACGGTACGGCTCAGCGGCCCCGGCGGCCACACCGCCCGGCCCCACCTCACCGCCGACCTCGTCTACGCGCTCGCCAAGATCGTGACCGAGCTGCCCGCGGCGCTCTCCCGCCGGGTGGACCCGCGCTCCTCGCTCTCCCTCGTCTGGGGCCGGGTGCAGGCCGGGTCGGTGGCGAACGCCATCCCCGACGACGGCCTCGCCGAGGGCACCGTGCGCTGCCTCGACGAGCAGGCCTGGCACGACGCGCCCGACCTGTTCAAGGCGCTGCTCGAGTCGGTGGCGAGCGCCTACGGCGTGGAGGCCGACCTCGGCTACGTGCGCGGCGTGCCGCCCACGATCAACGAGGCGACGAGCGTGCAGATGATGCGCGACGCCGTGGAGCAGGTGCTCGGCCCGGAGGCCGCGATGCCGACCCCGCAGTCGCTCGGCGGCGAGGACTTCGGCTGGTACCTGGAGTCGATCCCCGGCGCGATGGCCCGGCTCGGCACCCGCACCCCCGGCGACCCGCGCGAGCTCGACATCCACCAGGGCACCTTCGACGTCGACGAGCGCTGCATCGCCGTCGGCGTGCGCACCCTCGCCGCGACCGCGCTCACCGCGCTGTGGGAGGGCGGCCGCCCGGTCGGCGAGGAGGCCGCCGCGGAGGCGGTCGTCGCCTGACCCGCCCGGCCGCCGCCGTGGCGCGGCCGTACCGCCGCCTCCGCCGCCGTGCGCCCGGCGCCGCCACGTGAGATCCGTCACGTCCCGCCCGGCTCAGGCGACCTCGCCGGGCGGTTCCCCGGGCGCGCCGGCCGGTGCCGTACCGGGTCTCCCGCTGGTCACAGGGTGGCGTGTGCTGCATAACGGAGCTGTTGCGGAGCGGTGCCGCCACTTTGGTACCCGAAGTGCGGAGAACTATCTTCCGTGAAGGGTCGCCCTGCGTAGTTTGCGCTGGGCGATGTTGGTTCGGCACTGAGGGAGTCCACCTTGCTCCGCGATCGAGTTCGCAGACTGGGCGCCGCCGTACTCGCGGGTGCCCTCGTCACCATGGGGGCCGCCGCGTGTGGCGGAGGCGAGGAGAGCAGCGGTGAGGCCGCTCCGAGCGGCGCCGCGTCCGGGGGTTCGAACCTGAAGGTGGGCCTCGCCTACGACGTGGGCGGCCGTGGTGACCAGTCGTTCAACGACGCCGCCGCGGCGGGCCTCGACAAGGCGAAGGCGGAGCTGAACCTCGCTGACGCGCGCGAGCTGTCGGCGGGCCCGGGCGAGACCGACGCGCAGAAGGAGGAGCGGCTGCGGCTGCTCGCCGGCAGCGGCTACAACCCGATCATCGCGGTCGGCTTCGCGTACTCCGGCGCGCTCGGCAAGGTCGCCAAGGAGTTCCCGGACGTCAAGTTCGCCATCGTCGACGACGCCGTCGAGGGCGCGAACATCACCAACCTGCTCTTCGCCGAGCACGAGGGCTCCTTCCTGGTCGGCGCGGCCGCGGCGCTGAAGAGCGAGAAGAACAACATCGGCTTCATCGGCGGCGTGCGCACCCCGCTGATCGAGAAGTTCCAGGCCGGCTACGAGGCGGGCGCCAAGTCGGTGAAGCCGGACATCAAGATCCAGTCCGACTACCTCACCGACCCGCCGGACTTCAACGGCTTCAACGACCCGGCGAAGGGCAAGACCACCGCCGAGGGCATGTACGACGCCGGCGCGGACGTCATCTACCAGGCCGCGGGCGGCTCCGGCGGTGGCGTGTTCGAGGCCGCGAAGGCCGCGAACGCGTGGGCGATCGGCGTCGACTCCGACCAGGCGAAGACCGCCGACCCGGGCGTGCGGGACGTGATCATCACGTCGATGCTGAAGAAGGTGGACGTCGCCGTCTTCGACTTCATCAAGAGCGTGAGCGACGGCTCGGTGCAGGCCGGCCCGAAGGTCTACGACCTGAAGGCGGGCGGCGTCGACTACTCCACCACCGGCGGCAAGATCGACGACATCACCGCCAAGCTCGACGAGCTCAAGCAGAAGATCATCAGCGGCGAGATCACCGTTCCCGACAAGCTCTCCTGACGTGAAGCCCGCCGTCGAACTCCGGGGAATCACCAAACGATTCCCCGGAGTGGTCGCCAACAAGAACATCGAGCTCAGCGTCGCCGCCGGCCACGTTCACGCCATCGTGGGCGAGAACGGGGCCGGCAAGTCGACGCTGATGAAGATCCTGTACGGCATGCTGCGCCCCGACGAGGGCGAGATCAGGGTCAACGGCGAGAAGGTGATCTTCCACTCCCCGGCCGACGCGATCGCGGCCGGGATCGGCATGGTGCACCAGCACTTCATGCTCGCCGACAACCTGACCGTGCTGGAGAACGTGATCCTCGGCAGCGAGCCGCGGCGGATGTTCGGCATCGACTTCGCCGCGGCCCGCCGCCGGATCAAGGAGATCTCCGAGACGTACGGTCTCGGCGTCGACCCGGACGCGCTCGTCGAGGACATCGGGGTCGGCGAGCGGCAGCGCGTGGAGATCCTCAAGGTGCTCTACCGGGGCGCGCGCATCCTCATCCTCGACGAGCCGACCGCGGTGCTCGTGCCGCAGGAGGTGGAGGAGCTCTTCCGCAACCTGCGCTCGCTCGTCGAACAGGGCCTGACCATCATCTTCATCTCGCACAAGCTCGACGAGGTGCTCTCCGTCGCCGACGCGATCACCGTGATCCGGCGCGGCGAGACCGTGGCGAACGTCTCCCCCAAGGAGGTCACCGCCCGCAGGCTCGCCGAGCTCATGGTCGGCAGCGAGCTGCCCAGCCCGCAGACCGGCGAGTCCACGGTCACCGACGAGGTCGCCCTGGAGGTGTCCGGCCTGTCGCTGAGCAAGGACGGCCGGCCGCTGCTCTCCGGCATCGACCTGCGCATCCGCAAGGGCGAGGTGGTCGGCATCGCGGGCGTGGAGGGCAACGGGCAGGCCGAGCTGGTCGAGGCGATCATGGGCATGCGCCCGATCGACTCCGGCACGATCCGGCTGCTCGGCGAGGACATCACGCACTGGCCCACGCTGCGCCGCCGCGAGCGCGGCATCGCCTACATCCCCGAGGACCGGCACCGGCACGGCCTGCTGCTCGACGCGCCGCTGTGGGAGAACCGCATCCTCGGCCACCAGACCCGCCGCCCGAACGTCAAGGGCTTCTGGATCGACCGGGCCGGGGCGCGCCGGGACACCCAGCGCATCGTCGAGCGGTACGACGTGCGCACCCCGGGCATCGACGTGGCCGCGTCCGCGCTCTCCGGCGGCAACCAGCAGAAGCTCATCGTCGGCCGGGAGATGAGCGGCGACCCGGTGGTGCTCATCGCCGCCCACCCGACCCGCGGCGTCGACGTCGGCGCCCAGGCGGCGATCTGGGACCACCTGCGCGAGGCCCGCGCGAACGGGCTCGCCGTACTGCTCATCTCCGCCGACCTCGACGAGCTCATCGGCCTCTCCGACACGCTCAAGGTGATCCTGCGCGGGCGGCTCGTCGCCGAGTTCGACCCCGCCCGGGTCACCCCGGACGAGCTCGGGTCGGCGATGACGGGTGCTCAGGAGGTGGCGTGACCGGATTCGTCGACCGCCTGCTCGGGCGGGTCCCGCTCAACGGCGTGCTCGCGATCGTCGCGCCGCTGCTCGCCGTGCTGTTCGCGGCCCTGGTCACCTCGGTCGTGCTGGTCGTCACCGGCAACCCGCCGGTCGACACCCTGCTGCTCATGGCCGAGTACGGCATGCGGCCGCGCACGCTCGTGCTCACCATCAACCAGGCCACCACCTTCTACCTGTCCGCGGTCGCGGTGGCGATCGGGTTCCGGATGAACCTGTTCAACATCGGCGTGGACGGCCAGTACCGGCTCGCCGCGCTGGTGGCGGCCGCGGTCGGCGGCGCGGTGGTGCTGCCCGCGCCGCTGCACATCGCGCTCATCGTGGTGGTCGCGGTGCTCGTCGGCGCGCTCTGGGCGGCGATCGCCGGGATCCTCAAGGTCACCCGCGGGGTGAGCGAGGTCATCTCGACGATCATGCTGAACGCGATCGCGACCGGCCTCGGCGCGTGGCTGCTCACCCAGTGGGCGGTGCCGATCTCGGGCAGCAACAACATCGGCACCCGGCCGATCCCGGAGTCCGGGCGCTTCCCCGGGTTCGAGCTGATCCCCGGCACCACCCAGCAGGTGTTCGGGTTCATCATCGTCGCCGCGCTCGTCGGCGTCGGCTTCCACGTGATGCTCAACCACACCCGGTTCGGGTTCGAGCTGCGCGCCACCGGGCAGTCCGAGCCGGCCGCGGTGGCGAGCGGCGTGAACGTCAAGCGGATGGTCGTCCTCACGATGATCATCTCGGGCGGTACGGCCGGGCTGGTGGGCATGCCGCAGCTGCTCGGCCACTCCTACACCTACAGCCTCGACTTCCCGGCCGGGCTCGGCTTCACCGGGATCGCGATCGCGTTGCTCGGCCGCAACCACCCGGTCGGCATCGTGTTCGCCTCGCTGCTGTGGGCCTTCCTCGACAACTCCGCCCAGATCCTCGACCTGGAGGCGATCCCCAAGGAGATCGTCACCATCATGCAGGGCACGATCGTGCTCTCCGTCATCGTCGCCTACGAGCTGGCGCACCGGTACAGCCAGGTGGCGCTGCAGCGCCGCGTCGGCCGTGAGCTGGGGGAGGTGAAGGCGTGAGCGTCACCGAGGCGGCCCCGCCCGCGCGGGCCGCGGGCACCGCGGCGCCGTCCCGGTTCCGCGTGTCGTGGCAGGTGCTGCTGCTCGGCCTGTTCGGGCTGCTCGTGCTGCTGTCGGTCGCGCGGGTGCTCACCGGGGCGAACGACATCACCTCCGGCGGCACGTTCGGGGCCGCGCTCGGGCTCGCCGTACCGATCGGGCTCGCCGCGCTCGGCGGGTTGTGGTCGGAGCGGGCCGGGGTGGTGAACATCGGCCTCGAGGGCATGATGATCTTCGGCACCTGGTTCGGGGCGTGGGGCGCGCTGCAGTTCTCCAGCCCCTGGGCCGGGGTGATCGCCGGGCTGATCGGCGGCGCGCTCGGCGGCCTGCTGCACGCGATCGCCACCGTCACCTTCGGCGTCGACCACATCATCTCCGGCGTGGCGATCACCATGCTCGGCCAGGGCGTCACCCAGTACCTGTCGAAGCTCGTGTTCGAGGGCATGCCGGGCGGCGGCGAGACCCAGTCGCCCCGGGTGCCCGCGCCGGAGCGGGTGAGCATCCCGGGCATCGGCGAGCCGCTGCAGACCCTGGAGGCGAAGGGCTGGTTCCTGCTGTCCGACGTCGCCGGGCTGCTGCGCGGGCTCACCCAGAACGTCTCGCTGCTCACCATCGTGGCGATCCTGCTCGTCCCGCTCAGCTACTGGCTGCTGTGGCGGACCGCGTTCGGGCTGCGGCTGCGCTCCTGCGGCGAGCGGCCGGTGGCGGCCGAGTCGCTCGGCGTGAACGTCTACTTCTACAAGTACGTCGCGGTGATCGTGTCCGGGGCGCTCGCCGGGCTCGGCGGGGCGTTTCTCTCCCTGGTCGCGGCGGGCATCTACCGGGAGGGCCAGACCGGCGGCCGCGGCTTCATCGGCCTCGCCGCAATGATCTTCGGCAACTGGCGGCCGGGCGGGCTCGCAGGCGGCGCGGCGCTGTTCGGCTTCACCGACGCGCTCCAGCTCCGCCAGGGCGGGGTGTCGGTGCACGCGCTGCTGCTGGTGATCGTGCTGCTGCTCGTGGCGTTCGCGATCTACCAGGCGGTACGGCACCGCCACGTGCGGGCGGCGGTGATCTCCGCGGCCTGCGCGCTCGCGGTGTTCGTCGTGTTCGCGGTCACCGACACGGTGCCCGACCAGTTCACCTCGTTCACGCCGCACCTGGCGACGCTGCTCGTGCTGTCGCTCGCCTCGCAGCGGCTGCGCATGCCGGCCGCGGACGGCGTGCCGTACCGGAGAGGACAGGCGTCATGACCGAGGCACCGGACCGCGGCGCGACCACCGAGCGGGAGATCGACTGGGCGCTGCTGCGCGAGCGCGCGGTCGAGGCGATGCGCCGCGCGTACGCGCCGTACTCGAAGTTCCCGGTCGGCGCGGCGGCGCTCGTCGACGACGGGCGCGTGGTGGTCGGCTGCAACGTCGAGAACGCCTCCTACGGTCTCGGCCTGTGCGCCGAGTGCGGCCTGGTGTCCGCGCTGCACGCCACCGGCGGCGGGCGGCTGGTCGCGCTCGCCTGCGTGGACGGCAACGGCGAGCCGCTCATGCCGTGCGGGCGGTGCCGTCAGCTCCTGTACGAGCACGGCGGGCCGGAGATGCTGCTGCAGACCGCCGAGGGGCCGAAGCGCATGGCGGAGGTGCTGCCGCTCGCGTTCGGCCCGGAGGACCTCGGACGGGTGCGCTGAGCCCTTTCCGAACCGGCCCGGCGCGCCTCGGCCCGGGCCGGTTCCCCGGTGACCTGATGGGGGTTTCATGAGCTTCGACGCGATCGACGTGATCATCACCAAGCGGGACGGCCGCGAGCTGTCCGACGCGCAGATCGACTGGGTCGTCGACGCGTACACCCGGGGCGAGGTGGCCGACGAGCAGATGTCCGCGCTCGCCATGGCGATCCTGCTCAACGGCATGAACCGGCGGGAGATCGCCCGGTGGACCACGGCGATGGTCGCCTCCGGCACCCGGATGGACTGGTCGGCCCTGGGCGGCCCGACCACCGACAAGCACTCCACCGGCGGCGTCGGCGACAAGATCACGCTGCCGCTCGCGCCGCTGGTCGCCGCGTGCGGGGCGTACGTGCCGCAGCTCTCCGGCCGGGGCCTCGGCCACACCGGCGGCACGCTCGACAAGCTCGAGTCGATCCCCGGCTGGCGGGCGTCGCTGTCCGCCGACGAGATGCTCGCCGTACTGCGCGAGGCGGGCGCGGTGGTGTGCGCCGCCGGGGAGGGGCTCGCCCCGGCGGACCGCAAGCTGTACGCGCTGCGCGACGTGACCGGCACCGTGGAGTCGATCCCGCTCATCGCCTCGTCGATCATGTCGAAGAAGATCGCCGAGGGCACCGGGGCGCTCGTGCTCGACGTGAAGGTCGGCTCCGGCGCGTTCATGAAGGACGTGGCCTCGGCACGGGAGCTCGCCACCACCATGGTCGAGCTCGGCGAGGACGCCGGGGTGCGCACGGTCGCCCTGCTCACCGCGATGGACCGGCCGCTCGGCCGCGCGGTCGGCAACGCGCTCGAGGTCGCCGAGGCGGTCGAGGTGCTCGCCGGCGGCGGCCCGGAGGACGTGGTCGAGCTCACGGTACGGCTCGCGCGCGAGATGCTCGCCGCCGCCGGGGTGGACGGCCGGGACCCGGCCGACGCGCTCAAGGACGGCTCGGCGATGGACGTCTGGCGGCGCATGATCCGGGCGCAGGGCGGCGACCCGGACGCCCCGCTGCCGCGCGCCGCCGAGACCATGGACGTCACCGCCCCGGCCGACGGCGTGCTCGCCCGGCTCGACGCCTACGCGGTGGGCGTCGCCGCCTGGCGGCTGGGCGCGGGCCGGGCCCGCAAGGAGGACCCGGTGGCGCACGCCGCGGGCGTCACGCTGCACGCCAAGCCCGGCGACCACGTGCGCAAGGGGCAGCCGCTGCTGACCCTGCACACCGACGAGCCCGCGCGGTTCGACCGGGCCCTGGCGGCCCTCGAGGGCGCGTACGAGATCGGCACGGCGCCCGACCCGGGCCTGCTCCCGCTGGTGATCGAGCGGGTGACCGCCTGAGCCCGCAGGACCGCGAGAGGACGGGGGAACCATGGTGCGGAAGATCGAGTCGGCCACCCGTATCCCGGTGCCGGGCGGCAAGATCATCGACGAGTACGTGGGCCGGGTGAACACCGGGGACGAGCGGCTGTCGGTGGCCCACATGGTCGCCCCGCCCGGGTGGACCGAGCCGCCGCAGACGCCGGAGTTCGCCGAGTTCACCCTGGTGCTGCGCGGCACGCTGCACGTGGAGCACGACGGCGAGGTCATCGAGGTCGGCGCGGGCCAGGCCGTGGTGACCGAGCCGGGCGAGCGCATCCGGTACGGCGTCGGCCCGGAGGGCGCCGAGTACGTGGCGATCTGCCTGCCCGCGTTCTCGCCGGACACCGTCCACCGGGAGGACGAATGACGTGCACGGCCGGGCCGTACCGGCGGCGCGGCATAGGATGAGCGAATGGACCAGAAGCCGCCCCTAGAGGAGATCCGCAAGGCGCCGAAGGTACTGCTGCACGACCATCTCGACGGCGGCCTGCGGCCGGAGACGATCGTCGATCTCGCCCGCGACTCGGGGTACGACCGGCTGCCCAGCACCGACCCGGACAACCTGCGGGAGTGGTTCCACGAGGCGGCCGACTCCGGGTCGCTCGAGCGGTACCTGGAGACCTTCGCCCACACGGTCGGGGTGATGCAGACCCGCGAGGCGCTGTACCGGGTGGCGCTCGAGTGCGCCGAGGACCTCGCGGCCGACGGCGTCGTGTACGCCGAGGTGCGGTTCGCCCCCGAGCAGCACACCTCGGCCGGGCTCGGCCTCGACGAGGTGGTGCAGGCGGTCCTCGACGGCTTCAAGGACGGCTCGCAGCGGTACGGCATCCGCGTGGGCACGCTGCTCACCGCGATGCGGCACCAGGCCCGCTCGATGGAGATCGCCGAGCTCGCGGTCCGGTACCGGGACGTGGGCGTGGTCGGCTTCGACATCGCCGGCGCCGAGGCGGGCTACCCGCCCACCCGGCACCTGGACGCGTTCGAGTACCTGCAGCGGGAGAACGCCCACTTCACCATCCACGCCGGGGAGGCGTTCGGCCTGCCGTCGATCTGGCAGGCGATCCAGTGGTGCGGCGCCGACCGGCTCGGCCACGGCGTGCGCATCATCGACGACATCCAGGTGTCCCCGGACGGCACGGCGAAGCTCGGCCGCCTCGCCGCGTACGTGCGGGACAAGCGCATCCCGCTGGAGATGTGCCCCACCTCGAACCTGCAGACCGGCGCCGCCCCGTCGATCGCCGAGCACCCGATCGGCCTGCTGCGGCGGCTCTACTTCCGGGTCACGGTGAACACCGACAACCGGCTGATGAGCAACACCTCGCTGTCCGAGGAGTTCGCCAAGCTCGTCGACGCCTTCGGCTACGGCTGGGACGACCTGCAGTGGTTCACGGTGAACGCGATGAAGTCGGCGTTCATCCCGTTCGACGAGCGCCTGGCCCTGATCAACGGCGTGATCAAGCCGGGCTTCGCCCGGCTGAAGTGGCGGGCGGGCCTGCCGTGAAGCCCCGCGTGTTCCGGTCGAAGGGCGCGTTCGTCCTCGGCTGGATCTGGCTGATCTTCGCCGCGCTCAACGCCGTCGACCTGATCGCCCGGGGCAGCATGCCCTCCTCGCTCATCGCCGGTGCCGTGCTCGGCGTGCTCACCGCGGTGATCTACGTGACCTGCCTGCGCCCCGGCATCTTCCTGCGCGAGGACGGCGTGCTCGTCCGCAACCCGCTGCGCGACGCGTTCATCCCCTGGTCGGCGCTCGGCGACGTCCGGGTCACCCACGCGATCCTCATCGAGTCCGGCGGCCGCACCATCCGCTCGTGGACCCCGCAGGTCTCGAACCGGGAACTCATGCGCATGGCCCGCGACCGGGCCGCCACCCGCCGCGCCGGCGAGCCGGACGGCACGGACGACCGGGCACCCCGCACCCCGCACGACCACGCCGCGGCCCTCGCCGGCCGTACCCACGCCCACTGGGTCGCCGAGCAGATCGTCGAGGAGTCGGCCCGCGCCCGCACCCGCACAGGCGACACCGCGGCCACCCTCACCGTGACCTGGTCCCCCGTCCCCCTCTCCGCCCTCGGCGCCGCCCTCCTGCTCGTCGCCGCCGCCGTGGTCGCCTCACTCTGACCGGCGACCCGGCGCATCCGGCGGCGGCATCGCCAGGTCGGCACGCCGTACGGCACGGCGCGACACCGAGGTGGCCACGCATGACCTTGACAGATCGTAAACTTGCAGCGAACCTCCCGGGTCTGCTGCACTACCGGAGGTTCACTGCAAAACGGCCCTTGCTGGCCTTAATCCACAGGCTTTCCACCTGCGGCTTTACCGTCGGGTCCTCATCGCCCCTAAGAGGGGTCGCAACCTGCCTGAGCCCGGCCATCAGGCCGCCCCGGCCACGTCCTCATCGCCCCTAAGAGGGGTCGCAACGCCGCCCTCGCGATGTCCTGCCAGGCGAGGCGTAGGTCCTCATCGCCCCTGAGAAGGACGCAACGCTCACCGGATGGCACCCTACGTATCCGGATGACGAGTCCTCATCGCCTTGAGCTGGCGCCCTGCGGCGCGATTTGCCCAGACCACCTCTTTTATGACTACATGCCGTTTTGGCACTTTTGCCATGTTCGAAAAGATCGACCCATCCTACGGAGCGAGTGCGTATGCGAGACAGGCGACAAAAGTAGCTTATACTCCGTTTCAGACCTTTCCGAATGACGACATTTCGTTTCAGATTCGGACAACGCTGCTTCATCGAGGCGGAAAAGAACCATCAATCGCGCAAAAGCCTGGCAGGTTTTCGGCTTTTCCATCACATTGACGAGCGATAGGGCGATACTTGAAGCAGCGCTTACGTATCACAAGCCTCACCCAGCGCATTGTGGCACCCGCGCCGCATTCGCCGGGGGAACGCCGCGAGGAGACAGATGAACAGGCCTCCTGCACCGGCAAGCCCGGATGATTTCGCAGCCGAGATGATGGCCTACGCGCTCCGCTGGTGGCGCGAGAGCGTCGCCCGGATGAGCCTTCGCCAGGCCGGTATGCGCATTCCCTTGAGCCACTCGTATCTCAGCAAACTGGAACGTAACCGGCGTCCTCTAACGCCCGATCTCGTCCCACAGCTGGACCGGGCCTATCGTGCGGAAGGGAGGATAAAGGAGTTTTACCGCCTGATCACTAAATTCGATCATGCATCCCGGTGTACTCTAGCCGTGAGTTCACCACAGGCCGAGGAGGACGAAACGGAACGCCGAAGGCTTCTCCAGCTCGCCGCCACCGGCATGGGGGTCGGCGCGTTCATCGCACCGGACGAATCGGTGCGCCGCCTGGTCGACATCGCGCTGAACACCGCGCCGCGCAGTGTCGAAGACTGGGAATTGGTCCGCGACGACCATCTGCACGCAATTCGCACCCGGCCGGCCGCCGAGGTACACGACGATCTATTGGTCGATCTTCTCCGCATTCACCGCGAACTGCTTCACGCCGACGACGGCGAGCGGACCGAGCTGTACCGCATCGCGGCCGTGCTCGCCGCCTTCCACGCCAGCGTCCTTACCCGCCTGGGCGAACGCGGCGGGGCGTTGCGCTGGTACGAGACCGCACGTGCCGCCGCCGACAGCTCCGGCGACCGCGATCTGCGCCTCCTGATCCGCGGCCACGAGGCGGGTCACAGCCTCTATGGTCTGCGCAGCCCGGAGGCGGTGTTGCGGCTGACCCAGGATGCGCTGCGTATTGCGGGTTCGAACCCGCGCCCCTCGGTCGGCCTGGTATTCGTCACGCGGGCACAGGCGCACGCGCTCGCGCTGACGAACCGCCGCGCCGAAGCCCGGAAGGCCGTGCAGCGGTTCACCGACATCGCCGAGGCGGACCTGCCCGTCATGCCGGGGTTCTGGGAGGCGTCCGACTACCGCATCTACTTCACCCACAGCCAGGTCTTCTCTGCGATCGGCGACGAGACCGCGGCGGCCAAGGCGCAGGAGTCCATCCTCAACGGCGACCCGGCCGGCTACCAGGTGCCCATTAACGCGCGCCTGCACGCCGCGCAGTGCACGGTGGTGAACGGCGGCATCGGCGAAGGCGTTCGGCAGGCCACGGAAGTCCTCGCAGCCATTCCCAAGCCCTACTGCAACCTCATGATCACCGAGACGGCGCGCCGCGTCCTCCGCGCGGTGCCTGTCCACCAGCGCAACCATCCGGCCGTGGCCGACCTCCGTGCGGTTCTCCCCATCACCACTGCGAAGGACATTGACGTGTAAGGACCACGGCCCGGCCAGGATGCGCTGGGTGACGCCCACCGCGGCGCCCGGCGGCGGACGGTCACCGTGAAGCTCAGGTCGAGCCGTTCGTCGAGAGTGTCGTTGGCCTGCCCGATGAGCCGCCAGATCCGGCAAACTCGGGGAAACCCGCCGCAGACGATCTGAGCCCCTGGATCACCCGGGGCGGCATGTCCTGCAGGCGATCAGGGGCTCTGCTCGTTCAGGACGCGGCCTAGCGCGGGATGGGCAGGAAGCCGACGCGCTCGCGGACCTGCTCCATCGTCTCCTGGGCGACGGCGCGGGCGCGCTCGGCGCCGATGGCGAGGAGCTTGTCGAGCTCGGCCTCGTCGGCGAGGAGGCGCTGGGTGCGCTCGCGGATCGGCGTGAAGGTCTCGATCACGGCCTCGGCGACGTCCTTCTTGAACGTGCCGTAGCCCTGGCCCTCGTAGCGCTTCTCCAGCTCGGGGATGGGCGTCCTGGTGAGCGCGGAGAGGATGCGCAGCAGGTTGGTGATGCCGGGCTTGTTCTCCTCGTCGGCGCGGATCTCGGTGCCGGTGTCGGTGACCGCGCGCATGATCTTCTTGCGCAGCGGGCCGGGCTCGTCGAGCAGGTCGAGGATGCCCTGCGGGCTCGAGGAGGACTTGGACATCTTGGCCGTGGGCTCCTGGAGGTCGGTGATCTTCTCGACCTCCTTGAGGATGTACGGCTGCGGCAGCCGGAACGTCTCCCCGAACCGGTGGTTGAACCGCTGGGCGAGGTCGCGGGTGAGCTCCAGGTGCTGCTTCTGGTCGGCCCCGACCGGCACCTGGTCGGCCTGGTAGAGCAGGATGTCCGCGGCCTGCAGGATCGGGTAGGTGAACAGGCCCACGCCGACGAACTCCTGCTTGGCGGACTTGTCCTTGTACTGGGTCATGCGCGACGCCTCGCCCATGCCGGTGAGGCAGGTGAGGATCCAGGCCAGCTCGGTGTGCTCGCGCACGTGGCTCTGCACGAAGACCGTGCACTTCTCCGGGTCCAGCCCGATGGCGAAGAGCTGGGCGGCGGCGACCCGGGTACGGTGGCGCAGCACCTCCGGGTTCCACTCGACGGTGATCGCGTGCAGGTCGACGACCATGTAGTACGAGTCGTGCGTCTCCTGCATCTCGACCCACTGGCGCAGCGCGCCCAGGTAGTTGCCCAGGTGGAAGGAGTCTGCGGTCGGCTGGATGCCGGAGAGAACACGGGGTCTGGCCATAACCGCAATTGTGTCAGGTTCCGGAGGCGTTCTGCGACTCGACGCCACCGCCGCCGCGCGGCGGAGAAGGATCGCCGTCGTCGCCGTCGGGCGGCGCCGGCTCGGCCGTACCGGGCGGTCCGGCGAGGCCCGGTACGGCGGCGCCGGGCGCGTACGGGGACACCCGGACCCGGGCGACCCGCCGGCCGTCCATCTCGGTCACGGTGAGCAGGTAGCCGCCGATCCGCACCTCGTCCCCGGTGTGGGGCACCCGGCCGAGCGCGGCCATGATGAAGCCGCCGAGCGTCTCGTACGGCCCGTCCGGCAGGCGCATGCCGGTCTCCGCGGCGAAGCCGTCGAGGTTGACCAGGCCGTCGAGGTCGAGCTCGCCGGAGACCCGCCGCACCGGCGCGGCGGTGCGGTCGTACTCGTCGCGGATGTCGCCGATCAGCTCCTCGACCAGGTCCTCGAGCGTGACGATGCCGCTGGTGCCGCCGTACTCGTCGACCACGATGGCGAGATGGTGGCCCTCGTCGCGCATCTCGGAGAGCGCGGCGAGCACCATCTTGCTCGCGGGCACGTACTTCACCTGGCGCACCGGCACCAGCTCGCCGAGCGGCTCCTCGCGGCCGGCGAGCGCCGGGCTGAGCAGGTCGCGCACGTGCACGAACCCGATCACGTTGTCGTGCGAGCCGCGGAACACCGGGAACCGGGAGTGCGGGGAGGCGGCGGCGCGGGCGGCGGCCTGCGCGAACGGCGTGTCGGCGTCCATGAACTCCACCTCGGTGCGTGGCAGCAGCACCTCGCGCACCTGCCGCTTGCCCGCGGCGAACACCTCGCCGATCAGCCGCCGCTCGTCCGGGGTGAGCGCCTGGCTGCCCACCACCATCTCGCGCAGCTCCTCCACGGTGACCGCGCTGCGGTCGGCGGCCGGGTTGCCGCCGAGCAGCCGTACCACGCCGTCGGTGGACTTCGACAGCAGCCAGATCACCGGCCGGGAGAGTACGGCGATGCGGTCGATGACCGGGGCCACGACGAGCGCGAGCGAGGCCGAGCGCTGCAGCGCGAGCCGTTTCGGGACGAGCTCGCCGAGCACGAGCGACACGTACGAGATGGCGAGCGTGACGAGCACGAGCGCGAGCGGGTCGGCAACCGCCTCGGGCACCCCGCGGGCGGCGAGCGCGGGCGCGAGGTCGCGGGCGAGGGTGTCGGCGCCGAACGCGGCCGAGAGCATGGTGGCGACGGTGACGCCGATCTGCACCGAGGAGAGGAAGCGGTTCGGGTCCCGTGCCAGGCGCGCGACCCGGGCGCCGCGGCGGCCACGCTCGGCGAGGCGGCGCACCTGGCTCTCCCGCAGCGAGACCAGGGCGATCTCGGCGGCGGCGAAGAAGCCGCCGATCAGGATGAAGAGCAGGACCAGGGCGATGTTCGCGGCGACGGTGCCCACATCGATGTCCGTTTCCCGAGGTCAGGTGGGTCGCACAGGCCCGGCGGCCTGGTCTGCCAGGGTACCGGGGGAAAAGGCGCGTATGCTGGGCGGCAGACCGCAATAGCCTCAAAATCAAACAGAATCCAACCAAAGTAAAAACCGATGGGGTGATTCCGTGAAGCTCCTCGTCACCGGCGGGGCCGGGTACATCGGCAGCGTCGTCGCCGCGCAGCTCCTCGAGGCGGGGCACGAGGTGACCGTGCTCGACGACCTGTCCACGGGGCACGCGGACGCGGTGCCGCCCGGCGCCCGGTTCGAGCGGCGCTCGATCACCGAGGCCGGCCCGGTGCTCGAGCGCGGCTTCGACGCCGTGCTGCACTTCGCGGCCAAGTCCCTGGTCGGCGAGTCGGTGGCGGACCCGGCGAAGTACTGGCACGCCAACCTCGGCGGCACGCTCGCGCTGCTGGACGCGATGCGCCGGGCGGGCGTGGACCGCATCGTGTTCTCCTCCACCGCCGCGACGTACGGCGAGCCGGAGCGCTGCCCCATCGAGGAGACCGACCCCACCCGGCCGACCAACCCGTACGGGGCGTCCAAGCTCGCCATCGACACCGCGCTCACCACGTTCGCGGGCCTGTACGGCCTCGGCGCGGTGAGCCTGCGGTACTTCAACGTCGCCGGGGCCTACACGGCCGCGGACGGCCGGGTGTACCGGGAGCGCCACGACACCGAGACCCACCTCATCCCGAACGTGCTCGCCGTGGCCCGCGGCGAGCGCCCGTCGGTGCGGATCTTCGGCGACGACTACCCCACCCCGGACGGCACCTGCGTGCGCGACTACATCCACGTCGCCGACCTCGCCCGCGCCCACCTGCTCGCGCTCGGCGCGTGCACGCCGGGCCGCCACGCGATCTACAACCTCGGCAACGGCTCCGGCTTCTCGGTCAAGGAGGTGATCGAGGTGTGCCGCGAGGTCACCGGGCACCCGATCCCGGCCGAGGTCGCCCCGCGCCGCCCCGGCGACCCGGCGATCCTCGTGGCCTCCAGCGAGCGCATCCGGCGCGACCTCGGCTGGTCCCCCGAGCACCCGTCGCTGAAGCAGATCGTCGCCGACGCCTGGGCCGCGCTGACCGGGTGAACGAGGACCCGGCGGCGGGGATCCGCGATGAGACCGGCATCACGCAGATTTCCGCCCATACCGTCCGGGTTTATGGTGAAATCTGCTCTGTGATGATGAGAGGCGGCTTATCGCCCCGGCCGCTCCCTTCCTGGTCCCTTCATCTCGCCGCGAGCGCCGTCATCCTCCTCGCCACCCTCCTCACCACCGCCGGGGTGGTGTTCGTCACTCCCCCGCCCGGCCCGGCCTCCCCCACGCCCACCTGCGTGCCCGGCAAGCGCGGCTGACCACCGGCTCCCCGCGGCGCGTGCGTGCCGTGCCGGTTGACGCCGCACGCCCCGGAAACGCGCGTGCGCCGGGCAGGCGGTCCTGCCCGGCGCAGGCGGGTCTCGTCAGGTGGGCCGGCGCGTCTCGGATGCGCGCCGGCGCCGGACGCGTCGCCGAACCGCGCGGCTCGGCCGTGCCTCAGCAGCGGCTCGGCAGCGGCTCAGATGAGGCCGAGGGCGCGGACGGCGTCGCGCTCCTCCTCCAGCTCGCGGACCGAGGCGTCGATCCGCTCCCGGGAGAACTCGTTGATCTCCAGGCCCTGGACGATCTCCCAGCGGCCGTCCCGGGACACCACCGGGAACGAGGAGACCAGGCCCTCCGGCACGCCGTACGAGCCGTCGGAGACGACCGCGGCGGAGGTCCAGTCGCCCTCCGGGGTGCCGTTCACCCAGTCGTAGACGTGGTCGATCGCCGCGTTCGCCGCGGAGGCGGCCGAGGACGCGCCGCGGGCCTCGATGATCGCCGCGCCGCGCTTGGCCACGGTCGGGATGAAGGTGTCCCGCAGCCAGGCCTCGTCCACCAGCTCGGCCGCGATCTTGCCGCCGACCTCGGCGTGGTAGAGGTCGGGGTACTGCGTGGCCGAGTGGTTGCCCCAGATCGTCATCTTCTTGATGTCGCTCACCGGCACGTCGAGCTTCTGGGCGAGCTGGCTGAGCGCGCGGTTGTGGTCGAGGCGGGTCATCGCGGTGAACCGCTCGGCCGGTACGTCCGGGGCCGCGGACCTGGCGATGAGCGCGTTGGTGTTCGCCGGGTTGCCCACCACGAGCACCCGGATGTCGTCGGCGGCGTGCTCGTTGATCGCACGGCCCTGCGGGCCGAAGATGCCGCCGTTCGCCTCCAGCAGGTCACGGCGCTCCATGCCCTTGGTGCGCGGGCGGGCGCCGACGAGCAGCGCGACGTTGGCGCCGTCGAAGGCGACGTTCGGGTCGTCGGTGATCTCGATACCGCGCAGCAGCGGGAAGGCGCAGTCGTCGAGCTCCATGGCGGTGCCCTCGGCGGCCTTGATGGCCTGCGGGATCTCCAGCAGGCTCAGCTTCACCGGGACGTCACTGCCGAGGAGCTGACCCGAGGCGATGCGGAACAGCAGCGCGTATCCGATCTGACCGGCGGCACCGGTGACGGTGACCTTCACGGGAGTCTTGGCCATACCTTCCCCCAACTCGACGAGCCGACGTATTGACCTGTCAGGGGGACCCTACCCGGCCCCCCTCCACGGTCCGTCGGAGGGTACGGCCCTGCCGCATCGGCGCACGCCGTGCCGTACGCGGGGCCCGCAACGCCCGGCTAGCGGCGCGGCCGGGGCATGAGCACGGTCCGATCGCCATCGGGCCCGGACCCGCCGAGCAGGCGGCCGAGGATCTCGAACGCGGTGGGCCGGTCCGCGGGCGTCTTGCTCAGGCTGGCCCGCACCGCCTCGCCCAGCGGCCCGGGCAGGCCGGTCACGTCGACGTCGTGGGTGAGCACGCGGCTGAGCACGGTCGCGATCGAGGGCCCGTCGAACGGCGACCGCCCGGTCGCGGCGAACATGATCACCGAGCCCCAGGCGAACACGTCGGTGTGCGGCCCCACCGCCGCGCCCGCGATCTGCTCGGGCGCCATGAACGCCGGGGTGCCGACCGCCCGGCTGGTGACCGTGCCGGTCGAGTCGAGGATGCGGGCGATGCCGAAGTCCACCACCCGCGGCCCGTCCGGGCCGATGAGCACGTTGTCCGGCTTGAAGTCGCGGTGCACGATGCCGGCCCGGTGGATCTCGGCGAGCGCGGTGGCGGTGCCGACCGCGAGCCGGTCGAGCTCGGGGCCGCGCAGCGGGCCGTCGGTCTCCACCACCTCGCGCAGCGACCGCCCGTCGATGAACTCGCTGGCGATGTACGGCGTGTCGCCGTCGAGGTCGGCCGCGATCACCCGGGCGGTGTAGGACGACGAGCCGACCCGGGTGGCGGCGCGCAGCTCCCGGGCGAACCGCGACCGGGCCGCCGCGTCGCCGGTGAACCTGACGTGCAGCAGCTTGACCGCGGCCCGCTCCCCGTGGCTGGTGTAGCCGAGGTAGACGGTGCCCTGTCCGCCCTCGCCGATGCGACCGGTCAGCGTGAAGGGCCCGAGCCGTACCGGGTCGCCCGCCATGAGCGGCGAGATCTGCGGCATGCCACCGTCCTTGCGTCTGGAAACGTGAATGTGACGTGCATGACTTTACGGTGATCTCGGCCCTGCCCGGTGCGGTGGGAGGGACGTTGTCACCCCGGGGTTCGGGCGACGCCGCCGCGCCGGAGGCCCGGCCCGCACCCGGGTACGGCACAGGGCCGCCCCCGGCACCGGGGACGGCCCCGAACGTCACGTCACGCGCGCACGGCGTGCGCGGGCACGCGGCCGCGGGACGGCCGTCGGGCGGCGATGCGTCCTCGGGGAGCGCACCGGGCCACGGGGCGGTCGCGGCCGCGGCTGCGGCGACGTGCTCAGGCGTTCATCGCGCGCTTGAGGTTCTCGTCGATCGCGGTAAGGAACTCCTGGGTGGTGAGCCAGGGGGTGTCGCCGCCGACGAGCAGCGCGAGGTCCTTGGTCATCTTGCCGCTCTCGACGGTCTCGATGCAGACCCGCTCGAGCGTCTGGGCGAACTCGGTCACCTCGGGGGTGTTGTCGAGCTTGCCGCGGTGCTGCAGGCCGCGGGTCCAGGCGAAGATCGACGCGATCGGGTTGGTGGAGGTGGGCTTGCCCTGCTGGTGCTGGCGGTAGTGCCGGGTGACGGTGCCGTGCGCGGCCTCCGCCTCGACGGTCCGGCCGTCCGGGGTCATGAGCACGCTCGTCATCAGGCCGAGCGAGCCGAAGCCCTGCGCCACCACGTCGGACTGCACGTCGCCGTCGTAGTTCTTGCAGGCCCAGACGATGCCGCCCTCCCACTTGAGCACCTGGGCGACCATGTCGTCGATGAGCCGGTGCTCGTAGGTGATGCCGGCGGCCTCGAACTCGGCCTTGAACTCCGACTCGAAGACCTCCTGGAAGATGTCCTTGAACCGGCCGTCGTACGCCTTGACGATCGTGTTCTTGGTCGACAGGTAGAGCGGGTACTTGCGGTCGAGCGCGTACCGCATGGTGGCGCGCGCGAAGTCCCGGATGGACTGGTCGAAGTTGTACATGCCCATGGCGACGCCGGGGCCGGTGAACTTCGCGACCTCCATCTCGATCGGCTCGCCGCCGTCCTCGGGCACGTAGGTGAGGGTCACCGTGCCGGGGCCGGGCACGACGAAGTCCGCCGCCTTGTACTGGTCGCCGTGGGCGTGACGGCCGATGATGATCGGCTTGGTCCACCCGGGCACGAGCCGGGGGATGTTGGAAACCACGATCGGCTCACGGAACACCACGCCGCCGAGGATGTTGCGGATCGTCCCGTTCGGGGACTTCCACATCTTCTTCAGGCCGAACTCCTTGACGCGGGCCTCGTCAGGAGTGATCGTCGCACACTTGACGCCGACGCCGTACTTCTTGATAGCGTGCGCCGCGTCGATCGTGACCTGGTCGTCGGTGGCGTCGCGGTTCTGGATGCTCAGGTCGTAGTACTTCAGGTCGATGTCCAGGTAGGGCAGGATCAGCTGGTCCTTGATGAACTGCCAGATGATCCGGGTCATCTCGTCGCCGTCGAGTTCGACGACGGGGCCCGCTACCTTGATCTTCGGCATGGTGTGTGGTTTCCCCTTCTGAGCTGACTGGCCAGACCGGTCCTTTTTGAGGCTCGCTGGCCAGTGAGATTATCGGACCCTTACCGGAGATCGGAGCCCGGCCCACCCAGGGTCCACCGGAGCCCCGGCCGAACGGCCCCGGAATGTCACCGGAGCCGCCCGGCCGTTCCGGTTCTCCGCTCGGCCGGAAGCCCGGTCAGAACATGACCATCAGCGCCCCGCTCAGCACCAACGCGCCCCCGAGGCCCCCGAGCGTCAGCACGTCGAGCGCCTTGGTCCGTATCGCAAGGTCACCGGGCTTCGCCACCACCAGCCGGATGAGCGCGCCGAGGAGGATCGCCGCGCCCATCACCACCGCTCCGTGCCACACCTGTGGCCCGGTGAGCGCCACGGCCACGCCGGCGGCCGCGCCCGCCAGCACGAGCCAGTACGGCCAGCCGATGCGATCCTTCTTCGGCTCCTGCGCCACTTACTCCCTTTCGTCGATCGGCACCCACTTGCGATCGCGCTCGCCGACGTACTCGCTGTCCGGCCGGATCAGCCGGTTGTCGGCGTGCTGCTCGATCACGTGTGCGGTCCATCCCGACATCCGGCTGACGGAGAACACCGGGGTGAACAGGTCCGTCGGAATGCCGAGATAGTGGTAGACGGTCGCCGCGTAGAAGTCCACGTTCGGATAGAGGCCCTTCTCCGCGTGGACGACCTCCTCCATCTCCCTCGACATCCGATAGTAGGTGTCGTCGCCGGATGCCTCGGCCAGTTCGCGCGACATCTCGCGCAGATGGGTGGCCCGCGGGTCCTCGGTCCGGTACACCCGGTGGCCGAAGCCCATGATCTTCTCGCCGGCGGCGAGCTTGGCGCGCACCGCCTCGGCGACCTTGCCGCCCTCGGCCCGGATCGCCTCCAGGGTGCGCATCACCCGCTCGTTCGCGCCGCCGTGCAGCGGGCCCTTGAGCGTGCCGATCGCCGCGACGATCGCCGAGTGCATGTCGGACAGCGTGGCCGCGCACACCCGGGCGGCGAAGGTCGAGGCGTTCATCGTGTGGTCGGCGTGCAGCACCAGGCAGGTGTCGAAGATCTCGACGTGCCGCGGCTCCGGCCTGCGGCCGGTGATCTGCAGCAGGAAGTTCCCGGCGATGCCCAGCTCGGGGTCGGGGTCGGGGGCCTTCCCGCCGGTCCGCGCCGCGTGGTAGCGGGCGACGAGGATCGGCTGCTGTGCGGTGAGGCGCGCCGCCTTGCGCCGGTTGGCCTCGAGCGAGTTGTCGTCCTTGTCGGGATCGTCGGCCCCGGCGAGGGAGACGAGGGTGCGCAACGCCTCCATCGGGGCCTGGCGCTCCGCCACGTCGGGGAGGTGCCTCTCCACGAGCGCCCCGAGGGCACGTCCCCGGGCCAGCTCCTCGCCGTACTCCTGCAGTTGCCGGCGCGTCGGCAGCGTCCCGCACTGCAGCAGGTAGGCGATCTCCTCGAACGTGGTGCGCCCGGCCAGGTCGTGGATGTCGTATCCGCGGTAGAACAGGCGACCGGCCTTGCCGTCGATGTCGCTCAGCGCTGTGGACGCGGCCACGACATCGGCGAGACCCTTGGAAATTTTGTCCGCCATACGTGTTTCCTCCGCTTAGCGTTGCGCCGAGTCTACCCGTGACCAGGCAAAATTCCTCGTTGCGGTCAAGACCAAATTTGTTCGGGATTCTGTTTTGGGAAAAGGCGATTCTCCATCGCCTCGTTTGGGTAAGCCGGTGCTGTAGCGGAAGTAACGGCGGGCTACCTGGGGAGGAACTGCCGTGGAGGGGCCGTTCATACGCATCGAGGACACCGGAGAGGTGGCCCCGCTGCGCCCCGAGATCACGACTGTCGGACGTGGCCGCGGAGTCGACATCCGCCTGAGGGACCCGAGCGTGTCCCGGCTGCACGCCGAGTTCGTCCGGCGGGGACCCTACGTGTACGTCGTTGACCTGGGCCTGTCCCGGAACGGCACACGGGTGAACGGCAGGCCGATCGCCCGAAGGGTCCTCGACGACGGCGACGTCATCTCGTTCGGCGCCGCGCGCTGCCGGATCGGCGGCATACCGCGCGAGGATCTCGAGCCGGAGGTCGAGCTGCGGCGCGCCGCCGCGCCCGAGCTCACCCGGCGCGAGATCGACGTGCTCACGTCGCTGTGCCGGCCCGCGCTGTCGGACGAGGCGTTCGTGTCTCCGGCGACGGCGCGCGAGATCGCCGACGACCTCGTGGTCACCGAGGCGGCGGTGAAGCAGCACCTGCTGCGGCTGTACCAGAAGTTCCGCATCCCCGAGGGCAGCAACCGGCGCACCCGGCTGGCCAACGAGGTGGTCGCGCTCGGGCTGGTACGGCCCACGCCGGTCGTGCCGCAGCAGCGGGGCAACCCGCCGGCGAGCGATCCGCCGCCGCGGGTGGTGAACCGCCGGGCGAGCTGAGGCCGGACGTCGTCAGGAGGCGGCCGCGCGCTCGGCCGCCTCGACGACGTTGGTGAGCAGCATCGCCCGGGTCATCGGGCCCACGCCGCCCGGGTTCGGCGCGAGGAAGCCCGCGACCTCGCGGACCTCGGGCGCCACGTCGCCGACGATGCGTCCGTCGACGCGGGAGACGCCCACGTCGAGCACGGCGGCGCCGGGCCGGACCATGTCGGGGGTGATGAGGTGCGGAGAGCCCGCCGCGGCGACGACGATGTCGGCCCGGCGGGTGTGCGCCGCCAGGTCGCGGGTGCCGGTGTGGCACATCGTGACCGTCGCGTTCTCACTGCGCCGGGTGAGCAGCAGGCCGAGCGCCCGCCCGGCGGTGATGCCGCGGCCGACCACGACCGCCTCGGCGCCGTCGAGCGGCACGTCGTACTCGCGCAGCAGGGCGACGATGCCCCGCGGGGTGCACGGCAGGGGGGCGTCGACGGTGTGCACGAGCCGGCCGAGGTTGACGGGGTGGAGGCCGTCGGCGTCCTTGGCCGGGTCGATGCGCTCCAGCAGCGGGCGCGCGTCCAGGTGGGCCGGGAGCGGGAGCTGGATGAGGTAGCCGGTGCACGCCGGGTCGGCGTTGAGCCGGTCGATCGCCTCCTCGACGTCGGCCTGGCTCGCGTCGGCGGGCAGCTCCACCCGGATCGAGGCGATGCCCACCTCGGCGCAGTCGCGGTGCTTGCCGGCCACGTACGCCTGGCTGCCGGGGTCGTCACCCACGAGGATGGTGCCGAGGCCCGGCCGCAGGCCGCGCTCGGCGAGCGCCGCGACCCGGGCGGTGAGGTCTGCCTTGATCTTCGCGGCGGTGGCCTTGCCGTCGAGAATGCGCGCGGTCATGACTCGTCATCCTGCCATGCTCGGTGGGCGGCGGTCGGCAACCGGCCTTCCGCCGCCGGTGAACGGACTCACGAACGTGCCGCCGTGTCCCGCCGGGCGACGGCCCCCGGCCGCGGGCGGATCAGCCGTCGGCGTTCTCGCCCCGCGGCGTCATGCCGCCCTCGCGCCGCTCCAGCAGCCGGCGGGTGGCGGGGATGTACTCCACGGCCACCCAGCCGACGTACGCGGAGGCCACGGCGAGGATGAGCAGCGGGATCGGGCTGCTCCAGAATCCGTCGCCGAGCACGAACGACAGCAGCGGGTTGGTCAGGGACATGAGACGCTCCGGGTCCGGGGATGGGACGAGGGAGAGGGACCCGAAAAGGTTAACCGGTCACTGACTCACTTCTTGGCACAAACCGGAAGGATCAGTGGAAGAAGTGACGCGTGCCGGTGAAGTAGAGCGAGATCCCGGCCGCCTCGCAGGCCGCGATCACGTCCTCGTCGCGGACCGAGCCGCCCGGCTGCACGATCGCCTTCACCCCGGCCTCGGCGAGCACCTTCGGCCCGTCGTCGAACGGGAAGAACGCGTCGGACGCGGCCACCGAGCCCGCGGCCCGGTCCCCGGCCCGGGACACCGCGAGCCGCGCCGAGTCCACCCGGTTCACCTGGCCCATGCCCACGCCCACGGTCGCGCCGCCGGAGGCGAGCACGATCGCGTTCGACTTCACCGCGCGGCACGCCCGCCAGGCGAAGGCGAGGTCGGCGAGGGTCCGCTCGTCGGCGGCCGGGCCGGCGCGCAGCTCCCAGTTCGCCGGGTCGTCGCCCGGCGCGTCGATGCGGTCGGCCTGCTGCACGAGCAGCCCGCCGTCGATCCGGCGGAACTCGACCGCGTTCGCCGGCGGCTCCGGGCAGACCAGCAGCCGGATGTTCTTCTTCTCGCGCAGCACCTCCACCGCCTCGGGGGCGAACGAGGGCGCGACCACGACCTCGGTGAAGATCGGCGCGATCTGCCGGGCGAGCTCCACGGTGACCTCCCGGTTCACCGCGATCACCCCGCCGAACGCGGACACCGGGTCGCAGGCGTGCGCCTTGCGGTGCGCCTCGGCCACGTCCGCGCCGATCGCGATGCCGCACGGGTTGGCGTGCTTGATGATCGCCACGCACGGCTCGGCGAAGTCCCACGCGGCCCGCCAGGCGGCGTCCGCGTCCACGTAGTTGTTGTAGGACATCTCCTTGCCGTGGAGCTGCTCGGCGTTCGCCAGCCCGCCGGAGCCGTCGGTGTAGAGCGCCGCGCCCTGGTGCGGGTTCTCGCCGTACCGCAGCACGGCCTTGCGCCGCCACGCGGCGGCGCGGAACCGCGGCCAGGCCACGTCCTCGTCCGGGGCATAGGTCTCGGCGAACCACGAGGCCACCGCGATGTCGTACGACGCGGTGTGGGCGTACGCCTCGGCCGCGAGCCGCCGCCGCTCCTCGAGCGTGAACCCGCCCTCGGCGAGCGCCCGGATCACGTCGGGGTACCTCGCCGGCGAGGTCACCACCGCGACGTTCACGTGGTTCTTCGCCGCGGCCCGCAGGATCGCCGGGCCGCCGATGTCGATCTGCTCCACGCACTCCGCGGGCGACGCGCCCGACGCCACGGTCTGCGCGAACGGGTAGAGGTTGCCCACGACGAGCTGGAACGGCTCGATCTCCAGCTCCTCGAGCTGCTTGGCGTGGCTCGGGTTGGTGAGGTCACCGAGCAGGCCGGCGTGCACCCGCGGATGGAGGGTCTTGACCCGGCCGTCGAGGCACTCGGGGAAGTGGGTGAGCGACTCGACCGGGGTGACCGGCACGCCCCAGGAGGCGATCGCCGCGGCCGTGCCACCGGTGGAGACGATCTCCACGTTCGCCGCGTCGAGGGCGCGGGCAAGCTCCTCGAGTCCGGACTTGTCGTAAACCGTGATCAACGCGCGCCTGATCGCGATCCGGGTCAAATGTGCGTCCTTCCACGTGTGCCGGTGTGTCACCGGCGGCCAGCACCGATCGAAACTATACGGCCGGTGACCGTCCAGCCCTCGCGCACCATGCGTCCCACGACGTCGACGAGCAGCCGCCGCTCCACGGTCTTGATCCGCTCGTGCAGCGTCTCCTCGTCGTCGCCCGGCTCGACCCGCACCGGCTCCTGCGCGATCACCGGCCCGGTGTCCACCCCGGCGTCCACCAGGTGCACGGTGCAGCCGGTCACCCGCACCCCGTAGGCGAGGGCGTCCCGCACCGCGTGCGCGCCCGGGAACGCGGGCAGCAGCGCCGGGTGGGTGTTGACGACGGTGAACTTCCCCAGCACGCGCGGGCCGAGGATCTTCATGAAGCCCGCGGAGACCACCAGGTCCGGCTCGTGCTCGGCGATCCGTGCGGCGAGCGCCTCGTCCCACGCCTCCCGGGTGGGGTGGTCACCGACCCGCTCGACGAAGGTCGGCACTCCGGCGCGGCGGGCGCGCTCCAGGCCCGCGATGCCGTCCCGGTCCGCGCCGACCGCCACCACGCGCGCGCCGTACGATTCGTCGTCTGCCGCATCGAGCAGGGCCTGTAGGTTGGTTCCAGAACCCGAGACCAGCACGACGAGCCGGGCGGCCCGCCGGGCGGGCCCCGTGGCGGCGGCACGAGGCGAGGATGACAGCTCCGACGCTCCTTTCGCTCTCCGGGAGGGGTACGGCCCGGCACGCGGGGCAGGTGTCCCGCACGCCCCGGCCCGGCTCCCGGGCCGACGCTGCCAGCGTATCGGCCCGCCTGCCCGGCTCCGACGGCCAGGGCATGAAGGAGGCCACGTGACGACCCCCTCACCCACGCCCCAGCGGACCCCGCGGCAGAGCATCGTCGACACCAGCGGTGGGCGCGCGCTGCTCATCGCGCTCGCCGGTCTTGCCATGGCGATGCTCATTCCCCTGGTCGGCCTGGTGTTCACGCTGTTCGCGCTCGGCGTGTCGCTGCGCACCACGCTCGAGCTGCGCCGGGCCAAGGAGCGGATCGGGGCCGCGGTCGCGGGCGTGGCCATCTCGGCGTTCTCGCTGCTGTTCGCGCTCGGCGCCGCGTTCGTGCAGCTCTACCTCGCCGAGGAGCTCGCCGCCTACTACACCTGCAAGAAGGGCGCGGGCACGGTGAGCGCCCAGCAGCACTGTGTCGACGAGCTCGAGCGGGCGATCGAGCGCCGCATCCCGGTGCTGGAGCCGGGTCAGTTCGAGCTGCCGTTCGCGCCCTGACGGGCGTACGCGCGCCCGCCCGGCAGCCGCAGCCGCGTCCAGCCCTCCGGCGCCCGCCCGGCGGTCTCCCGGGTGACGAGCACGACCCGCTCGCCGGTGGCGAGTGCCCGCCGTACCTCCTCGTCGCCCGGCCGCGGGTCGTCGCCGGTGCGCACCGAGCGGCAGCCGGTGAGGTAGCCGAGCTGGATCGCGCCCCGCCCGACGATCGCGCAGGGCGGCCGCACGCCCTGTGCGAGCAGCGCGTCCGCCTGCGCCCGCTGCGCGGCGAAGATCGGCTCCACCTGGCCGACCACCCGGTCGAGCGAGGACTTCTGGCCGTAGAGGTGCACGGCGAGCGCGGCGAGGAGCACCGCGATCGCGGGCACCCGGGTGAGCCGGGACAGCGGCAGCCGTACCAGGGCGGCCCCGGCGCACACCATGAGCAGCGCGTAGGCGGGCTGCAGGAACCGCGGGTTGGCGTAGTCGAACAGCGTCAGGTACGGCAGCGCGAACGTGACCGCGCAGGCCAGCGTGAGGGTGAGCACGGGCCGGGCCGCCTCGGCGAGCACGAACGCCGCGGCGACGAGCACCGGCAGCGTGAACCACCAGGCCACCTCGAGCCAGTGCAGGTCGGCGCAGACGCTCGGCGGGCGGCACAGCAGCGCCGGGCCGTCCACCGCCTCCAGGTGCCGCAGCAGGATGAACCCGAGCCGCGCCTCGTTCACCTCCGCGCCCTCGCGCAGCCGGGTGATCGGGTCGCCGAACCGCACGAACGCCTCGGCCACCCACACGGTCCAGCCCACCGCGAGCCCGCCCGCGGCCGCGCCGAGCAGGGCGGGCCCGCGCGGCGCCCGCCGTACCGCCCGGACCGCGCCGGCGACGAGCAGCGGCAGCGCCGCGGCGGCCGCGTCGGCGGGCCGCAGCAGCGAGGCCGCGGCGAGCGCGACCGCGACGCCGGCGAGCGGCCCGGTACGGCCCGGCTCGCGCAGCGCGCGGCAGAACCAGCCGACCGCGGCGACGAGCGCGAACGCCAGCCACAGGTTCGGGTAGGCCATCGCGCCGTAGAGCACGGTGCTCCACAGCGTGGCGAGCAGCCCGGCCGCGAGCGGCACGGCGTACGGCGAGACCGCCGCGGGCGCCTCCCCCAGGCGGTCACGCCCGCGCTCGGCCGGCCCGGGCGCGGCCGGGCCGAACAGGCCGAGCCAGGGGCGGAACGCGGCGTACAGGCAGACCCCGGCGAGCACCGCCAGGTAGCAGCGGATCACCGGGATCGACTGGGTCAGCGCGGCGACCGGGGCGAGAAGGAGCGGCATGCCCCAGGCCCGTGGGGCCGACATCGGCACCGCGGGCACGCCCGGCCGCACCTGGCTGGCGTAAACCACCTCATCCCAGTTGAACGCCACCAAGGACGGCACCTGGGACAGGGCGGCACAGCCGTACAGGACCGCGACGACGATCAGCAATCCGTGCGGAGAGGTCAAACGTCGCAACAGGCGCATGCCACTGCGGCACGCTAGCGAACGCCGTCCCCACCGCGGGCGGAAACCGCGAGAAACGGATCTTTGTCATGCCCGGCCGCGCCCAGGCGGCACGGCGCGTGAAAGGTTCACGCCCGCGGTACGGCCGGCCGCGGCGGCCGGGCGCTCAGTCGCGGTCCCAGGCGTACGGGTCCATGTAGATCACGTGCCCGCCGCGGTCGTCGGTCTCGTCCACGATGTCCCGGCGCGGCGTGGGCCGGGGCGCGGGCTCGGCCTTCTCGACGCGCCTGCGCCGGGGGATGCCGGGCAGCCGCCGCGGCCGCCTGGCGGGGCCGTCCGCGGGCGTCACGTCGCCGAAGGCGCCCGCCGCGGCGTCCTCGTCGGCCCGGCCCGCGCGGCGCTTCGGCAGCGGCTGGGTCTCGCACTCGGCGGCGTCGAGCCAGTGGCCGGGCAGCGGCCGGGACGGCTCGCGCCGCCGGAACAGCCTGGCGAGCGGCCGGGTGCGGCCGTCGGAGGGCTCTCCCGGCTCGGCGGGGGCCCGCACCGCCGCGACCGCCTTCGGCGCGGCGGCGGACCCGACGGCGGACGCAACGGCGGACACCGCGGCGCTGCGGCG
>Ga0207866_1000153_pt1 | contig 112631 bp, 93 predicted proteins | sample HigsolmetaAR203D_FD_184835 | JGI IMG/M metagenome (GOLD analysis project Ga0207866, IMG submission 184835) | Ionic liquid and high solid enriched microbial communities from the Joint BioEnergy Institute, USA - AR20-3-D (SPAdes) (version 2) ...
TTGATTTTCATATGGCACCCCGCAGGTGAATGTTTTCTTGTGATCGAATACATAAATAATTCGCCTTCGGGGCAGTGTTTACCTGCTTTTTCGCGAAATTTCGTCAATTGATGATCACGGATTCAGGTGATTATTATCCGATGTGCGGACGCCGCAAAAGTCGCCGGATCGCGATCGCCCGCGCAGGTGCGGGCGATCGCGAATGATGCGTTCCGATGAAGCTATTACTCCACGCGCATTCACCCAACCAGCCGCCGAAGAATATCCATTCGCCCAGTTGAATAAATACGCGCCGCCATCCCCTGCAGCCCTTTTTGCTGTAATACTTCCCGCCTCCAAATGTTACAACAGATGTGAGCGTCGGTCGTCGCATTTTTTGTTGCAGCCGTTTAGCGCCTTTTTTTAAAAACACTCTATGCGGAATTCCGATAACCTGTTATACTATTTTTAAATGACTGTTTCATCCGTTCGCGGTGATTGTCAGTTCATCAATGCAGGGGAGTGAGCGCATGAGCAGCACGGTGTTGCCGAAAAAGAACGAGCTCGGTTTTTTTGAGATTCGCCTGGAATCGATCGGCGGCCTGGGAGCCAATCTTGCGGGAAAAATGCTGGCGGAAGCCGGCGTGATCGGGAGCAATCTGAACGGCGTCAGCTTTTCCTCCTATGGATCGGAAAAGAAGGGTTCGCCGGTCAAGGCGCACATCCGTTTTTGCGATCTGAACACGAACATTCGCGACACCACACCGGTGGAAAGACCGCATGTGGTCGGCATTTTCCATGAAAATTTGTACAAGACGGTCAATGTCGTCAGCGGCATTTACGAGGACAGCATCGTATTGGTCAACTCGCATCGCAGTCCGGAAGAGTTGAAGGAAAAATTGAAGCTGCCCGCGGGCATCATCGCCGTCGTCGACGCCACCGGCATCGCGCTGGAGGAGAAAAACCGCGTCAACATGGCGATGCTGGGCGGACTGTTCCGGCTTTGCGATTTTCTCGATTTTGAATACATGAAAGGCGTCATCCGCAAATCGCTGGAGAAGAAATATCCGCAGGCGGTCGAACCCGCGCTGCGCACCTTCGAACGCGGATACAAGGAAGTTCGCTTTCAGGAGTTCAAACTGCCGGAAGGCATGGAAATGCCCAAGCACCAGCGCTGGGACATTCCGATGCTCGGTTACGAAACCCAACCGATCGGCGGGACGATTACGAACCCGGGCAACAGCATCCTGAAAGACCTCAGCATTTCCCGCAACGGCATGATGCCGCATTTTCACGAAGACAAGTGCATCCACTGCGCGGCGTGCGATACCGCCTGCCCGGATTTTTGCTTCGTGTGGGAAGAACAGTTGGACAAAAAGGGAAGGCCGCAAATGTTTTTGCAGGGCATCGATTACCAGTATTGCAAAGGCTGTCTGAAATGCGTCACCGCCTGCCCGACGGAAGCGCTGACGGCGGAACGCGAAACCGACGGGTACGGGGAAGCGCATCGCGTACCGCACCGGTTCAGGCTGGCAAACTGATTATTCTGGGGGGATGACGAATGGCGATTGAATACGACAAGGAAGTGCGCCAGGGTACGGTCGAACAGCGGATGGTGTACGAGTCCGGCAACGAAATGGCCGCCTACGCCGCGCATCAAATCAACTATCATATCATGGGGTATTTTCCGATTTCGCCGTCCACGGAAGTGGCGCAATTCCTCGACCTGATGAAAGCGAACGGCCAGCACGACATCAAACTGATTCCGGCCGACGGCGAGCACGGGTCCGCCGGGGTATGCTACGGCGCTTCCGCGGCGGGCGGCCGCGTGTTCAACGCGACGAGCGCCAACGGCTATCTCTACATGCTGGAGCAAATGCCGGTCCAATCCGGCACGCGCATGCCGATGGTGCTGAACCTCGTCTGCCGTTCCGTGTCCGGTCCGCTGGACATCCACGGCGACCATTCCGACCTGTATTTTGCGCTGAACACCGGTTGGCCGATTTTGCTGTGCCGCGATCCGCAGGCGGTATACGACATGAACATCATGGCGATCAAACTGGCGGAAGATCCGGAAGTGCGCCTGCCGGTGCTCGTCGCGTCCGACGGGTATTTCACTTCGCACCAGAAGCGCCGGGTGCAGACGTTCGCGCATCGCGAAGACGTGCTGAAGTTCATCGGCGAGCATCCGCCCAAAGGGTTCCCGGACGTGCTCGACCGGAACAATCCGATCACGGTCGGTCCGTACATGAACGAACCGGACTACATCAACAACTGTTATCAGCAATCGGTGGCGATGTACAACGCCGGCCGGGTGTTTGACCGCATCCGCAAAGAATACGCGGTGCTGACCGGACGCGATTATCCGCTGCTTGATCTGTACCGGATGGAAGATGCGGAAGTGGCGGTGTTTTTGCTCAATTCCGCGTCGGAAATCGTCAAGGACGTCGTCGACCAGCTGCGCGCCAAGGGCATCAAGGCGGGATCCATTTCGCCGAATATGATCCGTCCGTTCCCGCAAAAGGAAGTCGCCGAAGCGCTGAAAAACGTCAAGGCGGTGACGGTCGGCGACCGCGCCGATTCGTACGGCGCCTACGGCGGCAACATGACCCAGGAAGTCAAAGCGGCGCTGTTCACGTACGGCAACCGCGACACGATGGTGATCAGCCGCGTGTATGGTTTGGGCGGCAAAGACTTTTATGCGGAAGACGGCCATCACTTCTTTGAGCTCGCGCTGGACGCGGTGCAAAAAGGCTACGTGGAAAAGCCGTTCGATTACTACGGCCATACGCCGGGCGATCCCGAGAAAGCGCCGAAGCGCATTCTCGAACCGATGAAATACGAGGAGCTGAAAACCGGCCTCATCTCGGTGGAGAAAGACGAGGAAACCGGCAAACTGAAAGTCAAGGTGCCGCCCGTGCGCAGCTTGACGAAGAAGCCGAAACGGCTTGCGCCGGGGCACGGCGCCTGCCCGGGGTGCGGCATTTTCTCAGGCCTCGAGCTGTTCTTCAAAGGCATCGAAGGCGACATCGTCGTCCTGTATCAGACCGGATGCGCCATGGTCGTCACGACCGGTTATCCGTATTCGTCCCACAAGGCGACCTACATTCACAACTTGTTCCAGAACGGGGCGGCGACGCTGTCCGGCGTCGTGGAAATGTTCTGGGAACGGAAACGCCGCGGCGAACTGGACCATCTGAACTTGCCGGACGATTTCACGTTCGTCATGGTCACCGGCGACGGCGGCATGGACATCGGCATGGGACCGGCGATCGGCGCCGCCCTGCGCAACCACAAAATGATCATTCTCGAATACGACAACGAAGGCTATATGAACACCGGCGCGCAGCTGTCCTATTCGACGCCGCTCGGCCACCGCACGTCGACGTCGAACGTCGGCAAGTATCAGGGAGGCAAGCTGTTCCATCACAAGGATACGCCGCAGATCATGGCCGCGACCAACATTCCGTACGTGTTTACCGGCGCGGAATGCCAGCCCCAGGATCTGCTGAGAAAGGCGGCCAAAGCGCAGTATTACGCGCAAAACGAAGGTTTGGTGTACGGCAAAATTTTGATCACGTGTCCGCTCAATTGGCTCTCCGACGAGCGCGAAGGGCAGACGATCATCGATTACGCGGTGAACTCCTGCTTCTTCCCGCTGTATGAAGTGGAGCACGGCGTGACGACGATCACCTACAACCCCGAAGAGAAAAACAAGCGCGTGCCGCTGTCGGAATGGCTGAAAAAGATGGGCAAAACGCGGCATATGACCAAACCGGAATACGCCGATGCCCTCAAGGCGTTCGAAGACGAAGTGGAACGCCGCTGGCAGCGCTTGAAGGCCAAACACGAAAATCCTTATTTGTGATCATTGTCCAAAACCGCAAACGACGCGTCGTTTCGGGCTGCCCTGCGCTTACGGGGGCGGCCCCCCTTTTATTTGGCCCGATCGAGGAGGCGAGCGCCGGTGCCGTATGTGTTGAAACACCGGGAAACAGGCGAGATAGCCGCCTGCATGTTAAAAAACGTGTACGATCTCGACTATTTTGGCGTCAAATGGTGGGATTCTCCCGCGGAAGCGTCGGCCGAATCGGCCCGACTGCTGGCGGAACTCGGCCGGCGCGACGCCGCCATGTGGGACGTCGTGGAAATCGACAGTTCCACCTTGAAACTCGGCAACGTCAAACTGAACAACGATCCGCGGCGCACGCTGTATATGGATGAACAGGGAAAGCTGCGGGCAAGGTAACGGAAGGAGCGGTACGGTGTTGCAGCAGCAAACATGGCTTCCCGCGATCTTGGAGGCGGGGGCGGACGAGCAGGCGTTGGCGCAACAGCTTCGGGAAGGCGGGTACGCCGCGCTGCGGTCGCTGATCGAGGAAGTCCAGGAAAGAATTAAACGATTCGAAGACGAAGAGGCGGAGGAAACGCTGCGCCTGATCGAAGCCGCCGCGCGGCTTGCGCCCGAACCGGGACGCGTCAGCCCCGCGTGGCAGACGGTGTGGGAAGACCTGCGGACGATGGCGCAGCAAAAGATCAAGGCGCTGCGCACGGTGCCTCCCGAGGAGAGGGACGGGGAGTGGCAGGTCATCCTGGACAATCCTTACGTTCATCAGCAGATCGTCTGCTATCCCGGCCTGTCGTTCCTGGAGGCGGCCTATTTGTTCGGCTACTTCAAAACCGATCTGAAACGAAACGAATACGTGCGCCTGCAAAAAATCGTGACGGTCATCATGGACTTCGGCGGATAATGCCGAAAACGGAGACGGCTCGGGGATTTGGTTTCAACCGAACGACACGTCGAGAATCATCATGACCACAAAGCCGAGCATTAAAGCCATCGAGGCGAGATCTTTGTTGCCTTTCTCCTGCGACCCGGGGATGACTTCTTCCGCGGTGACGAAGATCATCGCACCCGCGGCAAAACCGAGCGCATACGGCAAAAGCGGCTCCACATAGGCGACGGCCAACGCGCCGACCAGCGCGGCGAGCGGCTCCATCATGCCGGAAAATTGGCCGTAAAAGAAACTTTTGCGCCGGGACATGCCTTCGCGCCTGAGCGGCATCGACACCGCCACACCCTCGGGGAAATTTTGCAATCCGATGCCGATGGCGAGCGCGACGGCGCTGGCCAGCGACGCGGATTCGAACCCGGCGGCGACCGCGCCGAAAGCGACGCCGACAGCGAGCCCTTCGGGAATGTTGTGCAGCGTGATCGCGAGCACGAGCAGCGTGCTGCGACGGCGGCCGGCCGGATTGATGCCTTCCGCGTCTTTCATCGCCGCGTTGGGATGAAGGTGCGGCAGCAATTTATCGATGAGCGAGAGGAACAGGCCGCCTCCGAGAAAGCCGACGGCGGCGGGGAACCAGACCGGCAGCGGACCGTCCGCGGCCATCTCCAGCGCGGGCGACAGAAGCGACCAGAAACTGGCCGCAATCATGACGCCGCCGGCAAACCCGAGCATCGCGTCGAGAAATTTCTGGTTGACGGTACGCGCGAAAAAAACGAGGGCGGCGCCCAGCGCGGTCATGCCCCAGGTGAACAGCGTGCCGAGCAGCGCCTGCAAGGTGGGATTGAGCTGCGCAAACCAATCGGTCATCCGTCGTGGTCCCTCCACAATATGAAGTCCATTCGTGTGCCGTTGCGAATCGGCGTCCGTTCGCAAGCCGCCCGTTTTTCCACATTTGCGGCGGAACGCACAACATGCGGCAAATGGTGACAAATATTAGATTCGTTCTTATTCAATATCCACTATTATAAAGCATCAAAGCACTCCGGCAAAGATCCCGCGCTTCGCGAAAATACCGTTCTGACGGCGCGCAGCGCCCGCCATTGCAGAGAATGGTCCAATGCGTTATGATAGGGGTGCCAAAGGAGGAGGGAAAACGGAATGCAGCGACGTTTTGTGATTGAAGCCGTCATGTTGGCCATCTACGGACAGCTCGTCGTTCCGGGCCGCCAGGTGGAATATGTCATTCCCTACTCCACCGTATTGGAACTGTACGATCTGCTTGAAGGCGAAGAGCCGCTGATGATGGACAAACGCGACGATGCGCATGCCAGGAAAAAGGTCGGCGAATTGATCCAGTATTTCGAAGAGCCGTTCCACCGCAAAAAGCTGGAACGGATATTCGTCGCGCCGTGGAAAAAGAGCAGCCCGTTCCTGATCAACGATCACGTGACGCTGACGATTGTCAACGCCATCGATCAGGCGCAGTATGGTGAAGCGTTCGACCCGGTGGAAACGGAACTGCTGCTGACCGCCGTCAGAGAAAACTGCCCGCTCTTGACCGATCAGCTCGAGTTCCAGGACAAAGTGATCGAAGCGGCGATTCCCGTACATTTGTATGATATCGAGGACTTTGAATATGCACTGGAAGACGACGCGGCCAGGGAAGAGATGGACATGACGTAAACGTCTCCCCGTCCGCCATCGGACTTTTTCGCTCAGGAACGTGCCGGGGAATCGGCGGACCGCCGTCTTTCTTCCGGCACGGCGCGTTCCTTGATCCAGAGCGACGTGAAGAGCGCCACGAAAGATACCGCGAAGCCGTACAGGAACAAATCGGCGTAAGCGGACGGGAGATGTTCGCGCCCGGCCACGATCGCGCCCATGACGGTAACCCCGATCACGGTGCCGATGTTGCGGGACAACAGCTGCAGGGACGTGGAAATGCCTTTTTGATGCGCATCCACGAGCTGCTGGGAACCGATGGTCGTCACGGTGTACAGAAGACCGAACGCAGCGCCGTGCCAGACGCTTCCCGCGAATACATACCAGAATCCGGTATGCTCATTGAGAAACATGAACCAGACGCTCGTTACGATCAACAGCAGATTGGCTCCGACGACCAGTTTGCGATATCCGTGACGGAGAATCCATTTTCCGGCGGGCACGGACATCGCCATCCAGCCGACCGTGACGCCCAAAAGCGACAATCCGCTTTCAAATACGGAATAGCCCCGGTTTTGCAAAAACATCGGCAGATAGGTGGACGTTCCGAACATGGCCGCGCTGGCCGCGAACCCGTTGACGATCATCCAGGCGACCGGCCGGTTGGTGAACAGTTCGAGCGGGACGATCGGATGCGAATGGGATTTTTCATACATGACAAAGAAAAAGAGCAGCAGCGCTCCAACGGAAAAATACAGCGCGGGATGCGTGAAGTCCACGGTGTTCATCAGCATCATGCCGATGCCGCCCGTCAACAGCAGCGCGCCGAGAAAGTCGATCGGCGACCGCGTCGGCCGATACTCCTCCTTATAGGGAAGCAGGAACATCAGCGCCGCCGCCCCGACGGGCAGGTTGATGAAAAAAATCCAGCGCCAGGTCGAAAATTCGATGAACGCGGACCCGAGCAGCGGCGCCGTGATGGAGGAGAGCCCCCACATCGCATTGAACAGCGCCTGAATTTTTCCCCTTTTTTCCACGCTGAACAAATCGCCTGCGATGATCATCGGAAAAGGCATCATGACGCCCGCGCCGATGCCCTGGAACGCGCGAAACACGATCAGCTGCACCATCGATTCGGCCATGCCGCACAGCGCGGAACCGGCCATGAACAGGACGATTCCGGCCGCAAACACTTTTTTGCGTCCGAACAAATCCGCGAGACGTCCGGCGACGGGAAACAACACGGTGGAAAAGATCATGTAGGAAGCGAAGGACCATGCGAAAAGATGCATGCCCCCCAACTCCTGCGCGATGACCGGCATGGTCGTATTCATGACGGTCGTATCGAGGGAAGCGACCAGCATGGCCAACACCACACTGGACATGACGAACCATCTGCTTTTCATCGGACACCTCGGTTGGTAGAATAGGTTTGACACCCTTCTAATTATGATGGTATGCGATGTTCGCGTCAATCTTTGGATAAACCGGCAGGATTTTTTCCGTTTTTCGGAGAAACGGTATGTAGGTGGTTCGTAAGGAAGGATGAGCCGGAGTGAACATGTTTCAGAAGCTGAAATTGAAATCGATGCTGCGCAACTGCGATTATGTGCTGGCCGGAACGGTATTGAAACAGCAATATTACGACGAGTCCAAGCCGACGGAACTGAACCGTCTGATCGACAATCTTCTGCAGCGTCCCGGATTTGAGACGGCGGTCGAGCTGATCAAGTACAACGAACTGTTTATTTATTATTTTACGGAAAGCTGCAAAGGCGGGCTCTACGTGCGCAAACAAGCGAAATCCGACGCCGCGGAGAACGCTTCCGACGGTTCGCCGGATACGGCGGGCGCCGCCGGCGGCGCGATGCCGCGGACGGCGGAAGAGGCGGCCGCGGCTTTGGAGACACCGGTGTCGGAGGAACCGGCATCGTCGCACAACACCGCGCCGCAAGCCGCACAGGACGATCCCTACGCGGATACCCGCGTCACCTATCGGCGCAAACAGTTGGAAAAACTCGAGCACGCCTGGAACGAGCTGCTGGACGAACAGCTGCAGCGCATTTCCCACAAACAGAAATCCGTCCATGGGTCCGATCCGGCGGCCAAGGCCGTGAAACCGGTCGCGGATCCCCATACGACTGCCGCTTCAGCTCGCGACGCTTACAGGGAAACGGAAGCGGAGGTATCGGAACATCTGCGCGAATTCGCCGATGATTCGGCGTCGGTGACGAGGAAACGTTCCGAAGTTCGAGAGGAGTCCGACGCAGAGCCCGCGGACACGAGACCTATCGTGTTCGGCGAGGACACCGCCCGGCGGTTGGCGGAAACGAAACCTTCCTTGTACAGTCGGGCGGAACTTCAGGCGTCGGAGAAGGGCGGTACCGTCGCATACGGAACGGAAAACGCTCCGCCCGCGGAGTCGGGAACGGATCGGTTCGGAAGGGCGGAAACCGCGGAACCGGAACCGCACGCCGCTCCCGAAGCGCCGTCCGCACAGCCGGAAGTGTTCGTGGAGACGATGCCGTTCCGCAACCCCTATGCTTCCTTGTTTCCGGATGCGGATGATATCGAAACGATGACGGAAGAAAGGGTTCGTCAAACTTCCGTTCGTGAGGCGGCCGCGCCTTCGGCATCGGACCGTACGCCGGAGGCGGCAAAAGAGAGCGTGACCGCGGAGCCGGATGCTTGGGATGCGGAAGAAGAGCCGGAAGATGCCGATCTGGCCGCGATTCAGCCGCAGTTTACCAAGTTTCCGAACGTAATCGCGACGCTGAAAATCGATATCAAGGAAATGCGTAAACAGATCGGCGTTTGCCGCCGCCGCATCGAGGAACATCCGGAAGAAAGGGAAAAGTACGAACAGTGGATCGTTCAGCTGGAAGAAGCGGTGGAAGAATTCATGCTTTCCGCCGCCATCTTGAGCCAGTACAAATAGGCGACCGCGTTAATCCAGCAATCCCAGCGATTCGTAGTCTTGATAGCCGACCACGCCGTCCTCGGGCAGCCCGTGATCGCGTTCGTATTTCCTGAGGGCGATTTCGGTCTGCGGACCGAATTTTCCGTTCGGTTCCCCGTCGAAATATCCCGCCGAACGCAGGCGGCTCTGGATCAGCATGACGTCGGATCCGGTGTCGCCTTTGGCCAACCTGCGCGGCTCCTGATTCGGTTCGCCGAGAACGTGTCCCAGGATGTAGACGCGGGTCCCGATCGGAACGTGTTCGTACAGTTCTTCCACGTGACGGTTCAGCATGCGGATGCAGCCGTGGCTCGCGTCCGTGCCGATCGAATGAGGCTTGTTGGTGCCGTGGATGCCGTAAATGCCCCACGGAACGTTCAATCCCATCCAGCGTGTGCCGAATCCGGATCCCCAGTTCTTATATTTGTTGATGATGACAAAATCGCCGACGGGGGTCGGCGTTTTTGGTTTACCGAGCGCAATCGGGTACGTTTTCCATTCTTTTCCGTTTAAATACACCGTCATCCGGTTGGTGAGCGGGTTGATATAGATCGCCGCGTCGTTGCGATCGCGCCTGCCGGCCGGATCGTCTTGCCGGGACATGGCGGAAACGGTGCCGGACGCCCAGGCGTGCACGCAAATCATGAAAGCGAAGATCGGGAATAATTGGCGAAAGGAAACCATCGGAGATCAACCTTTCCTGCGCTGATCGGATCTGACAGCATCCACGCAGTTATTATGACCGGCCGCAAATCGCTCCATGCGGCGGCAGCCGACGTCGTCCGCAAACCCGTTGGCCGTGGAAAGCGAGGCGCGGTCAGGAGAGTAAGATCGATGAAATGAAAAGCATCCGCATTTGAAGTTTGGGTGAATACCCATTTTTTGCCTTAATAATTAATAATATTAAATATTAATATAATGAATTTATATGGAATCAGCATGCTGCGGCAGTCGGTCTTCAGGGGAAGCGGCGGAACGAATCGGCGGGACGAGTCCGCGGAACGAATTCATGAACGTCTGGTTGTGCGCATCCCATACAATGCGGCATCATGTGATATAATTTTTCCAAATACGGAAATGCGAATGCGGGCTCTCGCGGCCCGGCAGCGAGGTGAACAAAGTGGAACGCGTACTGTCCTATTTGACGGAACATCGATCGAACCATCTGGAAGAGTTGAAGCAGCTGCTGCGTATCCCAAGCGTCAGCGCCGTGTCCGAACACGCCGCCGACGTGCGCCGGGCGGCGGAATGGGTCGCGGAATCGCTGCGGCGGGCGGGCATGGAAAACGTGCAGGTCATGCCGACGTCCGGCCATCCCGTCGTCGTCGCCGATTGGCTCCATGCGCCCGGCCGGCCGACGGCGGTCATATACGGCCACTATGATGTGCAGCCGCCGGATCCGCTGGAATTGTGGGATTCGCCGCCGTTTGAACCGACGATACGCGACGGGAAACTGTACGCCCGCGGAGCGACGGACGACAAGGCGCAGTTTTTTCTGCATATCAAAACGGTCGAGGCGTACTTGCGCACCCACGGGTCGCTGCCCGTCAACGTGAAGTTTTGCCTGGAAGGGGAAGAGGAAATCGCAAGCCCCAGTCTGGAGCGTTTTCTCCTCGAGCAGCGCGAACGCCTCCGCGCGGATATGATCGTCATTTCCGACGGCAACATCCATGACCGCGGCGTCCCGTCCATCTGCGTCGGCCTTAGAGGCATGTGCGCCCTGGAACTCGAAGTTCGCGGCGCAAACCGCGACCTGCACTCCGGCCTGTATGGCGGTGGCGTCGCGAATCCGATCGCCGCGTTGGCCCGCTTGATCGCCTCCTTCCATCATGCGGACGGACGGGTGGCGGTCGACGGCTTCTATGACAAAGTGGAGCCGATTGACGACGCCCTCAAAGCTTCCTACCGGCAGTTGGAAATTCCGGAAGCGGAACGCGCCGCCGAGCTGGGCGTACCCGCGATGTTCGGGGAAGAGGGATATTCGTTTCTGGAACGGACGACCGCGCGCCCGACGCTGGAATTGAACGGCATCGGCGGCGGCTACCAAGGGGAAGGCATCAAGACGGTGCTTCCTTCCCGCGCGTTCGCCAAGATCAGCTGCCGTCTGGTCGACCGGCAGGATCCCGACGAAATCATGGAGCTCATCGAACGCCACATCCGGCGCCATACGCCGCCGGGCGTGACCGTGTCCGTCCGGCGCAGAGACCGCGGCCGGCCGCTGGCGTTCTCACCCGACCATCCTTATATTCGGGCGGCCGCCCGCGCCACGGAGGCCGCGTACGGCAAGCCGCCGGTGTACGTGCGCAGCGGCGGGTCGATTCCGATCGTCGAAACGATGTCCCGCCTGCTTTCGGCGCCGGTCGTCATGCTCGATTTCGGGCTGCCCGGCGAAAATTTGCACGCGCCGAACGAACATTTCCATCTCGAACAGTGGGACAAGGGAGGCGCCGTGCTGGCCGGCTTCTGGAAAGAACTTGCGAATCTGTCCTGATTCGGCGTATCAATCGGAACATAACCTAACCATCATACCGCCAACATCTCCGGACAAAAGCCGGATGGCCGCGGACCATCCGCAAGGGCCATGGAGACGGAGGGCCTTATGACTGACATGGGATGTGCCATGAAGCGGCCATCCCGGGCCGTTTTCGCTTCGCGGGCGGCTTTACGACCTAGAAAGCGCGGGCGCGCAATCGCGAGAATGTTGCGCCGGGATGGATAAGCGTGCAAGAAGTTTCGTCCCCGGGTGAATACGATACAATGACGCATCGTATCCGAAAGGGGAGGAAACGCGCGATGAGGACCGTCGCCAACAAATGGTCGAAATGGTCGGTTCTGGAGAAACATGCCGGTGTCGCCAAGCATCTGCCCGAATCCTGTCTGTTTCAGGAGCAGCAGTTGAAAAGCATGCTGGACCGCCATCCGTTCGTCGTCGCGAAACCCCTCGTGGGCAGCGGAGGCAGCGGCGTCGTGAAAATCGAGAAAGTCGACGGCAAATACCGTTACCAAGTGCAGGGAAAAACCGCCGTCGCCAACACCTGGGACGAACTGATGTCCGCGCTCGTCCGCATCCGGAAAGGCAGGCGGTACTTGTTGCAGCAGGGCATCGCGGTCGCGCCCGTCCACGGACGAAGAGTCGACTACCGAGTCAAGCTGGTCAAAAAAGACCGCCGCTGGGTCGTGACCGCCGTCGTCGCCAAATTGGCGCGCAGCGGATTTTTCGTCACCAATTTGTGCCGCGGCGGCACGCTGTGGAGCGCCTCGCGCGCGCTGCGCCACACGTTCCCGAAACTGGCCGCCGACAAAAAGAAGACGATGATCGGCGTCGCCCGCACGTGCACGGCGCTGCTGGAAAAACGCTATCCCGGCATCGGCGAACTCGGCTACGATTTCGGCATCGACCGGCAGGGGTCGGTATGGCTGTTCGAGGTCAACACGCGGCCGCAGTAACGCCGGCGAAAACGATTTGAAAACACGGCGGAATTCCTGTAATCTGGAAACAGATTGCAGTGGAGGTGGCGTTTTGTGCCGGTGAACGAGCAACATTTGGATCGTTACGCGGAGCTGATCGTCAAAGTCGGGGCGAACGTGCAGCCTGGACAAAAAGTCGTGTTTCAGGCCCCCGTCACCGCGGCGCCGTTTGCCGCGCGGGTCGTGCGCAAGGCGTACGAGGCGGGGGCCATGGTCGTTCTAATGGATTGGATGGACAGCGACGAGATCATCCGCCACAAGTTCGAACTGGCTCCCGACGAGGCGTTTGACTGGTACCCGATGTGGCGCGCCAAAGGGTTGGAAGAAATGGTGGACGACAACGCCGCGGTGATCCAGATCTACATACCGAATCCGGATTTGTACGAGGGCATCGACCCGTCAAGGGTGGCCGCCGCCAACAGGGCGCGGCTGAAAGCGCTGGAACGCTATCGCAAACGGCTGATGAACGACGACGCCAGCTGGTGCCTGTTCTCCATTCCGTCTCCCGTATGGGCGAAGCGGATTTTTCCGGAACTGGACGAAGCGGAAGCGGTGGAATCGCTTTGGTCGCTCGTGCTGAGCATGACCCGGGCCGATCTGGACGATCCCGTCAAGGCTTGGCGGGAACATCTCGACGCGCTCGGCCGCCGGCGCGACCGCCTCAATGCGCGGCGCTACCGCAAGCTCCATTACAAATCGGCGCATGTCGATCTTTCGATCGAGCTTCCGGAGCAGCATCTGTGGATTTCCGCCGACGCCAGAAACGGAAAAGGAACCGCGTTCGTGCCGAACATCCCCACCGAAGAAGTGTTCACGCTTCCGCTGAAGACCGGGGTAAACGGCGTCGTGCACGGAACGATGCCGCTGAATTACCGCGGCAGCCTGATCGAAAATTTCCGGTTGGAGTTCAAGGACGGCCGTATCGTCAACTATCGCGCGGAAAAAGGGGAAGAGGCGCTGCGCAACTTGCTGGATACCGACGAGGGTTCCCGCTATCTCGGGGAAATCGCGCTGGTGCCTTACGATTCGCCGATATCCAGGACGGGGAAAATTTTCTACAACACGCTGTTTGACGAGAACGCTTCCTGCCATCTGGCCATCGGCGCCGCTTACCCGACGACGCTGAAAGGCGGACGGGAGATGGACGGGGAGGCGCTGCGGGCGGCCGGAGCCAACGAGTCCATGGTTCATGAAGATTTTATGATCGGCTCGGCCGATTTGTCCATCGACGGGGAACTGGCCGACGGTACCCGGGAGCCGGTGTTCCGGAACGGAAATTGGGCGGAGTAGACGCGGATCGGTACTATCGGGCGATTTGTCCGGCAATATTTCCCGGGCGAGCGCACGATGCGACGCCATTCCTCCGCCGGCGACATCGCCGCCGCGACGGAATCGCGCCGAACGGGCTCGAAAACTGTACCGCTTTGCCGTTTTTTGGACGAACGGCGCCATAACGCCGCATCCAAGGGGAGGGAGAAAGATGAAGATTGCGAAGGTGGAAGTGTTTCCGCTGATTTTGCCGATGAAGCAAAATTTTTCGATCGCCGGCGGATCGGTGGGCAGCACGGCGGAAGGAGCGCCCCATGTGTATGTCAAAATTACGGATGAGGAAGGATGCTTCGGATGGGGAGAAGCCCGACCGAGCCGCCGCTGGAGTTACGAAACGCCGGAGTCGGTGACGAGCTCGCTGGAGCGCTACCTGGGTCCCGCGCTCATCGGCCTCCCGATCGACGACTGGGATGCGCTGCACCGGGCGATGAACCGCGAAATCGCCGGCAGCCTACATGTCGGGCAGCCGATCGCGAAAGCGGCCATCGATATGGCGATGCACGACCTCGTGGCCCGCAGGCGGCGGATTCGTTTGCCCGAGCTGTGGCAGTCCCCGTTTCGCGGCACGATTCCGCTGTCGTATCTGATCAGCGTCAGCACCCCGGAGGAGGCCGAAGCGAAAGCAAGAGCGGCCGTATCGGAAGGCTACGCGGGCGTCGACGTCAAAATCGGCTTTGATCCGCGCCGCGACATCGCCGTCGTGGAAGCGGTCAAGTCCGTGCCGGGCATCGGCTTTTTCCGCGTGGACGCGAACCAGGGCTACGATCTCGCCCAAGCGGTGAAAGTGGCGCGCGAACTGGCGCGGATCGGCGTCGACGTACTGGAACAGCCGCTTCCCGCCGGCGACTGGCATGGTTACCGCGAGCTGCGGCGAAAGGCGGACGTGCCGATCGCGCTGGACGAAGGCGTGTGGACGCCGCGCGATGTCATTCAAGCCGTGCGTACGGAAGCGTGCGACGCGGTGGTGATCAAAGTCACGAAGATGGGAGGCCTGCGCGGCGCAAAACGCTGCGGCGACATTGCCGCGGCGGCGGGGCTCGCGATGCTCGGCGGAGGGCTCACCGAATCCGGTCTCGGATTGACGGCCAGCGCCCATCTTTTCCACAGTTTGCAGATCGACACGCCCGTGGACCTGAACGGACCGCTGTTTTTGTCCGACGATCCGCTGGAAACCGGCCCCGAGCTGCGCGGCGGCATCGTCACGCTGCCCGACGCGCCCGGCATCGGCTGCGTCGTGTCGGAGTCGAAGCTGCACGCCTTTTTGCGGCGGCAAGAAGGTTGAACGCCGTTTCGTGATTAACAGGTCTTCAACGAGGTGATCAAAGTGAACTACATAGAGCGCCGCATTCGCGATCTGTTCCAGTATCGTCCCGAACCGACGATGGAGCCGGACGAAATCGACCGCTACTGGGATGCCGCATTGCGCAAATTCGCGGCCAAACCGTTAAACGACACCGTTCGCAAGGAGGAACATCCGTTCAGAGGGGCGGAAGTGTTCCGGGTCGCATACGAAGGATACGACGACACGCCCGTGCACGGATGGTACTTGCTGCCTTCGTTTTTGCAGCGCGATTCGTACCCGTGCGTCGTGATGTACCAAGGATATACCGCCGACAGCGGCGAGCCGGAGCGATACGCGGCATGGCTCTTGCTCGGATTTGCCGTATTCGCCGTCGATACGAGGGGGCAGGGCGGGGAAACCGGCAGCCGGCTTTCGTTTGACCACGGCGTCGTGCGCGGCTGGGTGAGCCAAAATATTACGGTGCCCGAGCGCAGCTATTATATGGCGATCGCCATCGACGCTTGGAAAGCGGTGGAATGGGTGGCCCGCCGTCCCGAAATCGATTCGTCCATGATCGCGGTGGCGGGCGGAAGCCAGGGCGGCGGTCTCTCGCTCTTGACCGCGGCGCTGAACGACAAGGTGCGCTATGCGATTGCGGATATCCCGAACATGTGCCACATGGATTTCGGCGTGATGAATTCCACCGGCTCGCTGTCGGAGTGCGCCCAGTTCGTGAAACGGTATCCGGACCGGCTGCAGGACGTGCTGCGCACGCTCGCCCATTTTGATATCATGAACCTCGGCCACCGCATCCGGATCCCCGTGCGCATGAGCGTCGGACTGAAGGATATGATTTGCTGGCCGGAGACCGTCTTTGCGGCCTACAATCGCATCGCCAGCGAAGATAAAGCGATCGACGTGCATCCTTTTTGCGGCCACGAAGTCTGGGAATCGCAGACCCGGAAGCATATGCGATGGCTGGACAGCCTGCGGTCTACTTAACGGATCCGTCATCATACAATTAGGAAGGACAACGGCCGGATCCGTGCCATTCTCCCGAAATAGCGGCGGTCCCGACCAAGGAGCCCGGCGCAATCGAAGCAATCATCATGGGCATCATCGATCGGAGGACGCAAACATGCAAAAACTCGTATTTTTCGCCGGTGTCGCCGGCACCGGCAAAACGACGGTGGCGCGCAAAATGGCGGAGCGGATTCCCGCCGCCTTTCTTGACCGCGACACGGTCGGAGGACGCTTTGTGGAGCACATTTTGGAAATGAACGGTCTGGACAAAAACGACCGCGATTCGGAATTTTACCGAAAACATTTGCGCGACCTGGAATACGACACGACGAGGGACATTTGTGTCGACAATTTGGCCGCCGGACAAAATGTGTTCATGATTTCCCCGTTTACGAAAGAACTCAAAAGTCGCGAGTGGCTGGAGGACGTCATCGCCGCCGCGGGACGCCGCCGCGAAGAAGTGGACGTGCGCGTGGTCGTCGTGACGCTGAACGACGCCAGGCTGCAGAAGGAACGCATCATCGGCCGGGGAACGGAACGGGATCGGTGGAAACTCGACCACTGGCAGCATTTTGAGGAGCGAATCCGGTTCGTTCCCGAAATCGCCTGGGACTTGCCGGAATCTTCCATTCTCATTTTCGACAACAGCGGTCCCTTGACCGAAGAGAAACTGGACAGGCTGTACCGGTTTCTGAACGGTTGACGACGGCAGAGCGGTGAACGGGAAGGAAGGTGGCGGAAATGAAAACCGTGCTGCCGGTGCTGAAAATGTACCGCATACCGATTGCCGCCGCCGTCGCGCTCATGCTGATCGAACTCGCGGTGGAGCTGGCGCAGCCGGTCATCATCGCCCGCATGATCGACGACGGCATCGATCGGCACGACCTCGGCGTCGTCCTGCGCTGGGGCGCCGTACTGCTCGCATGTTCGCTGGTCGCCTTCACTTCGGGCGTCGTCAACTCGTTTTATTCCGCCCATACGAGCCAGGGGCTCGGCAACGAGCTGCGGGATCGGCTGTTCCGCAGCATCCAGTCGTTCGCCTACGCCGATTTGAACCGGTTTTCCACCGCCACGCTCATCACCCGGCTGACCAACGATGTGACGCAGGTGCAGAACATGGTGTTCATGAGCATGCGCATCGCGCTGCGCGCGCCGCTCTTGGTTATCGGGGGCGTCACGATGTCGTTCGTGGTGGACGCTCGGCTCGCCTTGTTTTTTTTGGCGGGAGTGCCCTTCCTGGCGGTGTTCCTGTTCGTGGCGGTCAACCGCGTGCGCCGCTGGTTTCGTTCGGTGCAGGAAAAGCTCGACGGCGTCAATCTCGTGCTGGAGGAAAACTTGGCGGGCATGCGTCTCATCCGCGCCTTTTTGCGCAGTCCCCACGAGACGCGGCGGTTTGACGACGCGAGCGGCCAGCTGATGGAGCGGACGATTTCGGCGCTGCGGCTGACGGAAACGATCCTGCCGACGATCCTGCTCGTCATGAACGCCGGATTGATGGCCGTTCTCTGGTTCGGCAGCCGCGAGATCAACGCCGGCACCGCCAGCGTCGGCGACGTCGTCGCCATCGTCAACTACACGACGCGGACGACCGGCGCGCTGTCCATCATTTCGATGATCATTATGGCGTTTTCGCGGGCGGCGGCGTCCGCCCGGCGCATTTCGGAAATTATGGAGGCGAAGTCCAACCGGCCCGCCTCCGTCGAATTCGCCGCCGAGCAACCCGCCGACGTCAAAGTGCGAAAGGAAGCGGCGTTTCAAGGCGACATCGTCTTCGACGGCGTCAGCTTCCGCTATCCGGGCACGGCCGCGCCCATCTTGCAGGACATTTCCTGCCACGTGCCGGCCAAGGCGAATGCCGCCATCCTCGGCGCGACCGGTTCCGGCAAAACGACGCTGCTGCTCTTGCTCGCGCGTCTGTATGAAGCGAGCGCCGGCCGCATTTTGCTCGACGGCATCGACCTGCGCCGGATCGATCCGGACGCGCTCCGGCACCGGATCGGATTCGTGCCGCAGGAAAACATCCTGTTCACGGGCACCGTGCGCGACAATATCGCGTGGGGAAAAGAAGACGCTTCCATGGAGGAAATCGTGGAAGCCGCCCGCAGGGCGCAAATTCACGATACGATCATGGGCTTCCCGCAGCAATACGACACCATGCTGGGGCAGCGGGGCGTCAATTTGTCCGGCGGGCAAAAGCAGCGGCTTTCGATCGCGCGGGCGCTCGTCAAGCGGCCGGACCTCCTGCTGCTCGACGACTGCACGAGCGCGCTCGATCTGAAGACCGAGGCGAATTTGCTGCGCGCCTTGAAGGACCTGGACTGCACGACGCTGATCGTCACCCAGAAAATCAGCACGGCGGCGAAAGCGGACCGGATTGTTCTGCTCGACGACGGCCGTCTGCTGGCGTGCGGGACGCATGAAGAGCTTTTGCAAACCTCGGATCTGTACCGGCGCATCTGCGCGTCACAGCTCGGAGAGGAGGCAAACCGCCATGCTGCAGGACCTGCTTAAACCGTTCCGCTACCCGAAACCGGCATGGCAAGCGCCGCTTCCGCGCGGACGCGAGCGGCGCGCGCGAACGTCCGATATCGGCGGCACGCTGAAGCAGCTGGCGCAGGTGCTGTCTCCGCACAAATACCGTCTGCTCCTCGTCATGGCCATGGTCGTGCTGAGCTCGGGGCTGGCGTTGATCGGACCGGTCTTGGTCGGCAACGTCGTCGACCGCGTCCTGATCGGCGGCGACACGAAAGCGCTCGGCGTCCTGATCGCCGGTTTGGCCGCCGTATACGCCGGCCACTCCTTGACGATGTGGCTGCAAAACTTCACGATGATCCGCATCGCCCAGCAGACGGTGTACACGATGCGGAAACGGCTGTTTCGCCATCTGCACGCCATCCCGCTCGCTTTCTTCGACCGCAGGCAGCACGGCGAACTGATGAGCCGGGCGACGAACGATATGGAAAACGTCAGCTCCACGCTGAACAGTTCGGTGATCCAGATTTTTTCCAGCGTGCTGACCTTGACCGGCACGATCTCCGTCATGCTGTGGCTCAGTCCCGCGCTGACGGCGGTGACGTTGACCGTCGTGCCCGCCCTCTTCTTCGGCATGAAATGGATCACCGCGCGCACCGGGCGGCTGTTCAAACTGCAGCAAAACCATCTGGGCGAACTGAACGGCGTCATCCAGGAAACGTTGTCCGGCCAGCGCATCGTCAAAATGTTTTCGCGTGAACAGCGCGTGATCGCCCAGTTCCGGGAAAAAAACGACCGGCTGAAAAATTCCGGTTTCTGGGCGCAAACGTACTCCGGGTTTATCCCGAAACTGATGAACTTGTTGAACAACGCAAGCTACGCGCTGATCGCCGCCGTCGGCGGATGGCTGGCGGTGCGCGGACTCGTTTCCGTCGGAACGATCGTGATCTTCGTGGAATATTCGCGCCAGTTTACGCGGCCGCTGAACGATTTGGCCAACCAGTGGAACACGCTGCTGTCGGCGATCGCCGGCGCGGAGCGCGTGTTCGAAGTGCTGCGGGAACCGGAAGAAACGAGGGACGAGGTCGCCTTGAAGGAGCTCGCGCACGTCCGCGGGGAAGTCGAATTCGAGCGCGTCCGTTTTGCGTACGAAAAGGGCGGCGACACGATCCGCGATATCAGTTTTCGCGCCGCTCCCGGCCAAACCGTCGCGCTCGTCGGTCCGACCGGCGCCGGCAAAAGCACGGTCATCCAGCTGCTCGCCCGGTTTTACACGCCGGACGGAGGCCGCATTCTCGTGGACGGCGTCGACATCGCCGAGGTGACGCGCGAAAGCCTGCGCCGCCATATGGCGTTCGTGCTGCAGGATCCGTTCCTGTTCCAGGGTACGATCCGCGACAACATCCGGTACGGGCGTCTGGATGCGACGGACGAAGAAGTGGAAGAAGCGGCCCGCATGGCCAACGCCCATTCGTTCATCGTGAAGCTGCCCGACGGATACGACACGTGGTTGAACGCCGACGGCGGCGGCATCAGCCAGGGACAAAAACAGCTGTTGTCGATCGCGCGGGCGATGCTGGCCGATCCCGCAATTTTCATCCTGGACGAGGCCACCAGCAACATCGACACGGTCACGGAAATCAAGATCCAGGAGGCGCTCAGGCGGTTGATGCAAGGCAGAACCAGTTTTGTGATCGCCCATCGGCTGAACACGATCCGCAGCGCGGACCTGATCTTGGTGCTGCGCGACGGCACCGTCGCGGAGCAGGGTACCCACAGCGAACTGATGGCCAAAAACGGGTTTTATCGGGAGCTCTATACGAGCGGTCAAACGTAACGTCACCGTTACGAAACGATCCGGATGGAGGGATCAAGATGAATTTGCAACTCTTGGGAACGGCGGCCGCGGAAGGATTTCCGGCGATGTTTTGCCGCTGCGCGCATTGTCTGGAAGCGAGAAGAAGGGGAGGGAAAAACATCCGCACGCGCACGTCCGCGCTGATCGACGGCGAAATCAAAATCGACTTTCCCGCGGATACGCTGCACCACGTGCTGACGCACGGTCTGGACCTCGGCAACGTGAAGGAACTGCTGATCACCCACACCCATGAAGATCATCTCGTCGCCAGCGAACTGACGTTTCGGGGACCGGTGTTCGCCCACGGCATCGACGAACCGTTGGACGTGTACGGACACGATCTCGCGATTTCCCGCTGCACGCAGGCGCTCGGCCGAGGCAACGCCCGGTTCCGTTTCCATCTCGTACAGCCTTTCCGCACGTTCCAAACGCGTACGGCGACCGTCACCCCGCTGCGGGCCGACCACGATCCGACGCAGACGTGCCTGCTTTACTTTATCGAAAAGGACGGGAAAACGCTGCTTTACGGCCATGACACCGGGTGGTTCCCGGACGACACGTGGGAATGGCTGGCCGGGAAAAGCATTGACGCCGCCGTGATCGACTGCACGAACGGAACGCTGGAAGGACGGCGAAACCATATGAACGTCGAAGCGGTGATCGACACGCGCAACCGGCTGCGGGACATCGGGGCGTTTCACGACGGTTCGGTGATGGTCGCCACGCATTTTTCGCACAACATCGGCTTGTTTCATGACGATTTGGAGCGCCTGTTCGCGCCGGAAGGCATTCTCGTCGCTTACGACGGGATGACATTGGATATTTGAAACGGATCGGAATCCGGTAAGAAAGAGAAATATTTTCCGACAGTTTCGCATCGCGCGAAAAAAATCTCCTTTTTTTCTATGCCTTTTTTCGATATAATGAATCCGTATAAAATCGCGATGAACAATACCGGATGGAGGTAAGAAACCGTGGGGAAAACGAAAGTGGCCATTATCGGCTGCGGAACGATCGCCAAGACTGCGCATATCCCGGCTTATTTGGCCAATCCGAATGCGGAAATCAAATATTTTTGCGATGAACAGGTGGAGCGGGCCGAACAGTTCGTGAAAGATTACGGTTGCGGCACCGCGGTCAAGGATTATCGCGACATTTTGAACGACCCCGAATTGGATGCGGTGTCCGTTTGCACGCCCAATCATATGCACGCGCGCGTCTCCATCGATTTTCTGCGTGCGGGCAAACACGTGCTGTGCGAAAAACCCGCCGCGAGAACGTACGCGGAAGCGCTGGAAATGCAAAAAGCGCAGCGGGAAACCGGCAAAATCTTGAACATCGGCGTCGTCAACCGGTTCAACACGGCGGTGAATATCATCAAGAAAATGATCGACAGCGGCGAACTGGGAGAACTGTACCATGTGTACGTCAGTTTCCGCGCGCACCGCTCGATTCCGGGACTCGGCGGCGCGTTTACGACCAAGGAAATCGCCGGCGGCGGCGTGTTGATCGACTGGGGCGTCCATTACCTCGACATCGTCATGTACTGCGCCGGAGATCCCGAAGTGAAAACGGTCAGCGGCCAAGTATTCTGCAAACTCGGTAAAGATCTGCAAAATTATACATATTTGAACATGTGGGCCGGACCGCCCAACTATTCGGGAACGTACGATGTGGACGATTTCGTGACGGCGCTGATCCGGACGGCGGGGCCGACGATCAGCGTGAACGGCGCCTGGGCGCAAAACATCGGACAAAGCGAGACGTACATCGACTTTTTGGGTGACAAGGCGGGCATTCGCCTGCAGTACGGCGGAGATTTCAAAATGTACAGCGCGAAAAACGGCGCGCTGCTGGAAATCACGCCGCAATACCGGTCGGTCGACATGTTCCAGGCCGAAATCGACAGTTTCCTGACGTGCATCCGCACCGGGGAAAAGACGCCGGCCAACATCGACACGGTGCTGATCACCGCCAAAATGATCCAGGCAATTTACGATTCTTCCGAAAGCGGAAAAGAAATCCAGTTCTAACGGAGCGCGGGCATGAAGACGATTGGCTTTATCGATTATTTTCTCGACGAATGGCACGCCAACCGTTATCCCGAATGGATCGCCCAGGCTTCGGACGGCCGCATGCGCGTCGCCTACGCCTGGGCGGCGAAGGACGCCGACAACGGGCTCTCCAACCTCGCCTGGTGCGAAAAGAACGGAGTCCAATGGGTCGACTCCGTGGAAGCGGTCGTCGAAAAGAGCGACTTCCTGGTTGTCTTGTCTCCGGACCATCCCGAACAGCACGAGCGGTTGGCGGAGCTCGCGCTCAGCTCAGGCAAACCGGTCTATGTCGACAAAACGTTCGCTCCCGACCGCGCGACCGCGATCCGGATGTTCGAACGGGCGGAACGCCACGGCACGCCGATGTATTCCACCTCCGCGCTGCGTTACGCCGAGGAATACGCGCAAGCCGCCAAAGACGGCATTGCGGTGATCCACAGCGTCGGCCCCGGGAAGTATGACAACTATTCGATCCATCAAATCGAACCGATCGTATCGCTGATGGGACCTGACGCAAGACGAGTCATGGCCATCGGAAATGAAGCGAGCCCCGCGCTGCTGTACGAGTTTTCCGACGGCCGCCAGGCGTTGATCCGCCTTTTCGGATGGGAATGCCCGTTCACGTTGACCGTGCAATACAATTCCGGAAACGCGGCGGTGCTGACGCCGAAATCGGATTTCTTCGCCCCGTTCATCCGCGATATGGTCCGATTTTTCGAAACCGGGCAGCCGACGGTGGACCCGCGGGAAACGATCGCGGTCATCACCATGATCGAATACGGTTTTCGGGCGCTTCAAAATCCGTATCGGTGGGTGGATTTGCCCGCTTGAACCGACAGACGGCATCGGTTGACAGGACGTTTCGTCACGGCGCGCATCGTCGTTCGGCATATCCGAGTCCAAGACAAAGCGAGTGGAAAACAACATGACAACCGGCATACAAAAACGCATCCAATCGAATACGCTGCTGATGATCTCCAGCATTTACAACTCCTTGACGAAGGCGGAAAAGAAAGTGGCGGACGCGGTGCTGGGTTCGCCGGACGATGCGCTGTTGGAAACGGTGACCGACCTGGCGGAACGTGCGGGCGTCGGGGAAACGTCGGTCATCCGCTTTTGCCGGAAGCTCGGCTTCCGCGGATATCACGAATTCAAGCTGTCCATCGCCCAGGATCTCGTACATGCGCCAAGTTACTCGACCGAAGAAGTGAAGCCGGAAGACGATGTGCTGACCGTCGCCCGAAAGATTACGGCCAAAAACGAGACGATGCTGAAGAAAACGCTGGATCTGATCCAGGCCGATCAGCTGCAGCGGGCGGTCGAGCGCATGTTGGCGGCGGAGAAAATTTACGTGTTCGGTGTCGGTTCGAGCGGCATTACCGCGCTCGACCTGCACTACCGGCTCATGCGCCTCGGCATGAACGTCGAGGCGCACCGTGACGCGCACATTATCGCCATGTGCGCCTCTCTCGTCCGGAAAGGGCAGCTCGTGTTCGGCATTTCCACTTCCGGCAGCACCAAAGATTTGGTCGACCCGCTCAAAATGGCGAAAGCCAACGGAGCGGAAACGATTTGTCTGACGAGCCACATGCGTTCCCCGATCACCGCGCACGCCGACACGGTGCTGCTGGTGCCTTCCAGGGAAATGCCGACGGAAGGCGGGGCGCTTTCGACAAAAATCACGAACATTCATTTGCTGGACATTTTGTGCACGCTGATCCAACTCGCCAAATCCGACGCGAAGGCGGCGCTGAAAAAAACGGCGCATTCGGTCGCGGACAAACTGTATTGATCCTCGGAAAACATATACTTCGAACGAGATACGGGGAGCGCGCGAGGACAAAAAAAACTCCGTTTCGGAGCTTTTTTTGTCGAAATAAAGGGAGGATATTTTCTTTATTTTATGATTTTATTATGGATATAACCACCATTTTGTGCTATAATCCTTTTACGTAAGATATCATTTCGGGAGCAGTCATGATTTATACCATCATTTTAAGATAAACTGTTCTAACTTACTTAAAATGTAATGAAAATTTTCATAATTCATGCGTTTGGTAACACCATTTTGGGAAAGCGTCTTTCGCGAGAGCGGTGGAACTTGGACTCGATCGAGGTTCATTCACCTTGGGAGGGGTTAACATGGACGATTTGATCAAAAAAGGCTCGAATTTGCTTTGGGTCGATTTTCTTGCCAACGCGGCCAGACTCTCTAAACCGGGAGCTGCCGGTCAACTGGCAGAAAACGCTGCCAAGTCGGGAATCACCCATCTCATCGTCGACGCCAAAATTCCCTACGGGTTCGTGACGTTTCCGAGCCGTTACGCCGCTCACGTCAGTTTGTGGTCCGACGGGCGCTACGCTGCCTGGTCGGAACGGGATTTTTTGGCGGAACTGGCGAATGCGGCCCGCCATCATGGATTGCGCATTTTCGCCAACATCGACGTGTTCGCCGAAGGAAAAAACGGAAGCGGCAACGGTTTGGCTTTCGCCAAAAAGCACTGGCAGGTCATATACGCCAAACCTTCCCGAGACGGGCATCCCGCGCGGTTCTACGCGGCGGAAGAAGGAGAGGAACCGGACGTCTTCGTCAATCCGATCCACGAAGAGGTCGTCGAGCATCAGCTCAACGTGATCCGCGAGGTGGCGGAACGAGACGATCTGGACGGCGTCGTCCTCGATCGCTGCCGCTATCCGAACGTTTACGGCGACTTCAGCGACCTCAGCCGCGCTCAATTCGAAACGTTTCTGGGACACCCGGTGGAACGATGGCCGGATGACATTATCACCGCGGCCCCCGGCAGCGACAACGGCATTTCGTTCGGCGAGCTGTTCCCGCGGTGGACGGAATGGCGGGCGAAGAACATTCGGCGTTTCGTACAGCGCGCCAAAGCGGAAGTGAAGCGGATTCGGCCGGACTGGGTGTTCAGCATTTACGTGGGTTCCTGGTACCCGGTTTACTACAATGAAGGCGTCAATTGGGGAAGCTCCAGTTTCCGGCCGGATTTGGCGTGGGTGTCCGACCGCTACCATGAAGCCGGATATGCGGACGAGCTGGACTTCCTGATGACCGGCTGCTATTATCGCGATGTTTACAAACAAGAAGCGCTGGACAACGGCAAGCCGGAAGACTGGTACAGCGTCGAGGGCGGCATCGAATGGAGCGCCCGGGCGCTGGACGGCAAAATTCCGTTTGCGGCGAGTCTGTACCTTCACGACTACGAAGGAAACCCCGCGCAATTCGAAAAAGCCGTTCGTCTGTGTCGCGAGCGTTCCCACGGCGTCATGTTGTTCGATGTTTGTTACCTCTACATGTATGATTGGTGGGAAACGCTTACAAATATATTGAACGCCCGGTCTTGAACCGAGGTTCACCGATATTGGGCAGGGGGTGGTGGAACCTATTGAGACGTACTCAACCTGTTGTTTTCGCAGGAATGGTCCGAATCGGCAATTCATCCCGAAATTGAACCGAAAGGGGGTTGTCCAGTGGTGAAGGCGAAACTTGCGGTGACTTTGATGCTCGTGTTCTGCCTCGTTTTTGTTGCGGCGTGCAGCTCGTCGAACAACAAAGATGGCGAAACGGACAAAGGAACGAACAACAGCGCCAACACAAATACGAGCACCAATTCCAGCCAAAACAACAGTAACAACAGCAACAACAACAATGAACCGGCTCCGCCCGAACCGGAACCGGAAATCAACATGAATGGAGAGGAACTGAAGATCTTGCACTGGTCGCCCGCACCGGATCCGGAAACGGCGGAAGGCGCCCTCATGCTCGAGCATTGGGCGGAAATCGAAAGTAAATACAATGTCAAGATCGTATGGGAACAAGTCCCGTGGGGAGAACCGATCAAAATGGTCACCAACGCCGCCCTGACCGGCGAATCGGTGGCGGACTTCGTGGCGTTGGACCTGTATTTTGCCATTCCCGCCATCAAGGAAGGGCTGTTCATGCCGGTGGACGAATTTTTTGATTTCGACGATCCCAAGTGGCCGAAAAACATCAGCAAAATCACCAGTTACAAAGGACGCACGTACGGCATCAACTCCATCAACAGTTTCGCGACCGGCCTTTATTTCAACAAAACGCTGCTGGAACGCGAGGGACAACCGAATCCGCACGATCTCGTCGCCCAAGGAAAATGGACGTGGGAGGAGTTTCTGAAAATCGCCAAAGCGGTCACCAAGGACCTGGACGGCGACGGCGTGACCGACCAATGGGGCATCGTGAACACCCCGGTGAACTTGTACCGGATGTTTATTTACTCCAACGGCGGTTCGTTGATGAAAGAAGTCGACGGCAAAATGGTTTTCCCGTACGACGATGCGAAAACGCTGGAAGCGCTGCATTTCTACAGCGATTTGTACAATGTGCATAAAGTCGCCATGCCGCCGAGAGGCGATTCGTGGAGTATCGACGATTACAACGACTCGCAAACGATGTTCAACGGAGGCAAAGCCGCATTCGTGACCGGCGAATTGTGGGAAGGCGCCGAGCGGAAGACGATGACGGACGAACAAGGCTTTGTCTACTTCCCGAAAGGCCCCGGCAGAATGGACTCCTGGTCCGCTACCGTGGAAAACTTCGTCGCGTTCTATATTCCGGCCAACGTAAAGCGGGCCGAGGAAAAAGCGAAAATCTGGGAAGAAATGCAGATGTGGGACCGCGTACCGCAAATTTTGCGGGAAAACGCGGAACAGCAAAACCTGGCCGACGAGAGAGATATCGAAGTGATGATGGACATTGTGAATTACTCCGAACCGCTGTTTCTTTCCATCGGCGGCGCCGGCACCGACCTTGCCTATTCGATCTCCTTCAAGGGAGAATCTCCGGAAACGATCATGGAAAGAAACAAACAGGTGGCGCAAGACGCGCTGGATCAAATGTATAACAATTGATCGCCCAAACGCGGTCGGATTGACGGCCATCGCATTTTTGAGGCCAATGCAAGGCAGCGGGGAATCCCCTTCGGGGTTCCCTTCCGTATTCTCCCTGAAACCATCTTCATGAGGAATGAGGGTTTCACGTGCGGAAAATGACGAGGAAACCGGTCATGGCGGCCGCCATTTTGCTCGTGCTGGTCGTAGGTCTCACGTTCATCCTGGACGTTCCGGGAACGTCCGGCAGCGGATACATCCTGGAACCTGTTCAAGGATCGATGGAATTTGTGGCCGATCCGCCGGAATCGGAGGCGGCCGGTCTCCGTTACGAACATTACATCCTTCACTATACCGACGCGCCTCGCCCGCCGAAACCTGTCGTCGTCGAAGCGGAGACGTTTTCCGCCGTGGAAGGGATGGAGGCGAGCGTCGCCGATTCGTTTGAAGGGGCGTCCACGCCTGTCGTGCTGACAGGGGAACACGGGACGATCCATTGGGACATCATCGTTCCGGAAAGCGGACTGTACCATATCGGGATCCGGTATTTCCCGTTGGAAGGCAACAGTTCGCCGATGGAAAGGGAGCTGTTGATCGATGGCGCCCCTCCGTTTGAGGAAGCCTCGCGGCTGGTCTTTTCCCGAGTGTGGCGCAACGAGCTGCCCGACATCGTTCGCGACGCCGACGGCAACGATTTGCGGCCGCGCCAGGTCGAGGAACCGATGTGGCAGGAAACGGTGCTGCGCGATGCGGAAGGATATTACGACGAACCTTTCGCTTTTTACCTTGGCGAAGGACGTCATCGGATTTCGCTCGTATCGCTGCGTGAACCGATGGCGGTCGATTATTTGAAATTGTACCAGGAAGAGTCCGTGCCGACCTATGAACAAGTCAAAAAAACGTATGAAGAAACGGGGGCGAAAGCGACCAGCGGACTGTTCGTCAAAGTGCAGGGCGAAGACGCCGTATTGAAATCGAGTCCTTCGCTGTACCCGATCAACGATCGTTCGAGTCCCGGGACGGAACCGTACCACGTATCGCGCATTCGCATGAACGCGATCGGCGGCGTCAACTGGAAAGTGCCCGGGCAATGGATCACCTGGGAAGTGGACATTCCGCAGGACGGTCTGTACGAATTCGGCTTGAGATTCAAGCAGAACACCAACAGGGGCTTGCGCGTCGTCCGAAAGCTGTATATCGACGGCAAGGTGCCGTTCCGTGAGGCGGAAGCGATCCCGTTCGGCTACAGCGGCGCCTGGCAGATCGGCATGCCGGGGAAAGACGGCGTCCCTTACCTGTTTTATTTGACGGCCGGCAAGCACACGTTGACGTTGGAACTGACGATGGGCGAACTGTCCGACGTCATTCGCATGGTGCGCTCCAGCATCCAGCAATTAAACGCGCTGTATTTGAAAATCATCATGCTCACGTCAACGGTGCCGGATCCGATCCGGGACTACCAACTGGACAAGAAAATCCCGGAAATGGAGACGGTGTTCCGGGAACAAAGCGAGCAGTTGTTGAAAGCCGCCGAGCGCATGGATGAAATGGCGGGAGAAGCGAGCGGCAGCACGACCATTTTGCGGACGACCGCCTATCAGCTCGCCGATTTGGGCAAGCGGCCGGAAACGATCACCAGGCGCTTGAAGGCGTTCAAAGACAACGTCAGCTCGCTCGGAACGTGGCTGTTGACCGTCAACGAACAGCCGCTGACCATCGACTATTTGTACTTCAAGTCGCCGGACGTTCCGGTTCCCCCGGTCAGCACCGGATTCGTCGGCAAAGTCGTTCATGAAATCGGTTCGTTTCTCCGTTCGTTCACCGATCAGTACAACTATGTGGCCCACGAGGGGGAAGGCGATCGGGAGATCACCGTATGGATCGCCTCCGGCCGCGACCAGGCGCAGTTGTTGCGCACGATGATCGACAATTCCTTCACGCCGTCCACCGGCATCCAGGTCCAACTGCAGCTCGTCAATCCGGCGGTCGTGCTGCCGGCGACGCTGGCCGGCCAAGGTCCGGATGTCGCGCTGACCCAGACCGGCGTCGTCAATTTCGCCATGCGCAACGCGTTGTACGACCTGTCGCGGTTTCCGGACTTCGACACCGTCAAAAGCCGGTTCATGGACAGCGCTTTTGTCAGTTTCACGTATCGGGACGGCATTTACGCGATGCCGGAAACGCAATCGTTCCCGATGCTGTTCTACCGGAAAGACATTCTCGAACAGCTCGGACTCGAAGTGCCGCGCACGTGGCAGGATTTGTACCGAATCATCCCGGAACTGCAAAAAAACAACATGCAGCTGGCCATGCCGCACCTGACCGTGTTTGAAACGCTGCTGTACCAAAACGGCGGACAGTTTTACGAGGGCGACGGCATCGCCACCGCGATCGATTCGGAAGTCGGCATCGAATCGTTCCGAAAGTGGACGGAACTGTACACGCACTACAAACTGCCGCTCGAATTCGATTTTATCAACCGGTTCCGCACCGGAGAAATGCCGATCGGCATAGCGGACTACACGACGTACAACTATTTGACCGTATTCGCTCCGGAAATTCGCGGACAGTGGAATTTCACGGTGCTGCCGGGCGTCATGACCGAAGACGGCACCGTCAGACACGACGGACTCAGCACGGTGACCGGCACCGTCCTGTTCAACAACGCCAAAGACAAAGAAGCGGCATGGGCGTTTATCAAATGGTGGACCGACGCGGAAGCGCAAGCGACGTTCGGACGCGAAATGGAGGCGATTCTCGGGGAATCGGCCCGTTACGCGGCCGCCAACGTCGATGCCCTCAAGCGGCTGCCTTGGTCCGCGAGGGAGCTGGATGTGCTGCTGGAACAGCTGAAATGGATCCGGGGCAGGCCGGACGTGCCGGGGGGCTATTCGTTTGACCGGCACATCAACAACGCCTTTTACGAAGTGTATCGGGACGGCAACGAGCCGCGGGAAACGCTGGAAAACTACGCGCGGACGATCAATCAGGAAATTACGATGAAACGTCAGGAATTCGATCTGCCGACCAAATAGAAGGGAGGACGCCCGATGCAGATCGGCACGAAAGCGCAAAGAGCGGTCGGACACGCCGCGGTTTCCGTCCGGTTGGCCCATCTCTGGAAAGAGATCAAGTTGAACCGGACGCTGTACGCGATGCTTGCGCCTTATTACCTGATTTTTTTCACGTTTACCGTCCTTCCCGTCGGCTTGTCGCTGCTCATCAGTTTCACCGATTTCAACATGCTGGAATTTCCGGATTGGGTAGGCTGGCGCAACTATGCCCATCTGTTCGTCCGCGACGACGTGTTTCTGATCGCGGTGAAAAACACGATCGTGTTTGCGACGATCACCGGGCCCGTCAGCTACGTCGCCTGTTTCGTGCTGGCGTGGATCATCAACGAACTTCCGCCCAAAATCCGCGCGTTCGCCACGCTGGTGTTTTACGCGCCCGCGCTGTCGGGCAACGCCTACATCGTCTGGACGCTGCTGTTTGCGGGCGACTCGTACGGTTACGTCAATGCGTTTTTGTTGAAATGGCGCTTTATTCTGGAACCGATCATTTGGCTGAAAGACCCGAAATACATCATGCCGATCATTATCATCGTCCAGTTGTGGCTCAGCCTCGGGACGAGTTTTCTCGCGTTCATCGCCGGGCTGCAGACGATGGACAAGACGCTGTATGAAGCGGGGGCCATCGACGGCATCCGCAACCGTTGGCAGGAGCTTTGGTACATTACGCTGCCTTCCATGCGGCCGATGCTGCTGTTCGGGGCGGTGATGCAAATTACGGCGTCGTTCGCGGTGTCGGAAGTCGCCACGACCCTTGCCGGGTTCCCGAGCGTGCAATACGCCGGCCATACGATCGTCACCCATTTGATGGACTACGGCACGATCCGCTTTGAGATGGGATACGCTTCGGCAGTCGCCACCGTGCTGTTTGGCATGATGCTCGGAACGAACCTGCTCATTCGCAAACTGCTGTTGAAGGTGGGGGAGTAGCGGCATGCAGCATTTGCTGTTCAGAAGAAAAAAAGTCAGCCGTTCCCTGGCGGGCGACCTGCTCCTGTTCCTGGTGCTGGCGCTGCTCGGTTCGTTCATGGCGATGCCGCTCGTGTTCGTCATCAACAACGCCTTTAAACCGATCAACGAAATCCTGAAGTTTCCGCCGGATTTTTTCGTGCGAAACCCGACGCTGGACAATTTTACGGATTTGTACCATTTGTTGTCCAATTCGTGGGTGCCGTTTACGCGGTATATCTACAACACGCTGTTCATCGCCGTCGTGGGGACGATCGGACACGTCATCATCGCCTCGATGGCGGCCTATCCGCTGGCCAAACGGAAGTTTCCCGGCAAAAGTTTTCTGTTTACGATCGTCGTGCTGTCGCTGATGTTTTCCGCGACGGTCACCCAGATCACCAACTATATGACGATGTCCTGGCTGGGCATGCTGGATACGCACTGGGCCGTCATCATTCCGGCGATCGGTTCCTCCCTCGGTTTGTATTTGATGAAGCAGTTCATGGAGCAGGTGCCGGACGCCTTGCTGGAAGCGGCGCAAATGGACGGCTGCAGCGAATGGCGCATTTTTTGGAACATTGTCATGCCGATCGTCAAGCCCGCCTGGCTGACGCTGATCATCTTCTCGTTTCAGGGACTGTGGGGCGCCGGCGGCGCAGCCGGATCCATGTTCATTTACAGCGAACAATTGAAAACGATCGATTACGCGCTGAACCAAATTCTCGCCGGCGGCATCATCCGGACCGGGCCGTCGATGGCCGCGACGCTGCTCATGTTGTGCGTGCCGATCACGATCTTTGTCCTGTCGCAAAGCAGCGTCATCCAGACGATGTCCACGTCCGGCATGAAAGATTAGGGGAACAAGGGGGGGGCTGCATGAACCATTGGCGAAAATGGCTGCTGATGTTTCCGCTTGCTGCACTGCTGTGCGGATGGGCCGCTCCCGCGGCGCTCGCCGCTCCTTATGAAGGTTACAACTATTCGTATTGGAACGAACCCGAGCCCGCTCCCGTGCCCTATTTGCCCGACCGGCAAATTACCGGCCAACAAGTGTCCGCCGGCCCGTTCAACGCGCCGGAAGACTTGTTCGTCACCCAGGACGGCCACATCTACGTGGCGGACACCGGCAACAACCGGATCGTGCGTCTCGACGCGAACTGGAACGTCACCCGGATCATCGACTCCTTCGACAACAACGGCAAGGAAGACGGATTTTCCGCTCCGAGCGGCCTGTTTGTCACCGGCGACGGCCATCTGTTTGTCGCCGATACGAACAACAAACGCATCGTCGAACTGACGGCGGAAGGGGAGTTGGTGCGCGTCATCGGCCCGCCGGAGGCGGACGTGCTGCCGGAAAATTTCAGCTACCAGCCGATCAAGCTGGTCGTCGATCTGGCCGGCCGCTTGTACGTGGTCGGACGCGGGGTGTTCGACGGCATCATGCAGTTCAACGCCGGCGGAACCTTCACCGGTTTTATCGGCGTCAACAAGGTGCGGTACAGTCCGGTCGAGCTGTTTTGGAAAACCGTGTTGACGCGTGAACAGCGCTCCAAGATGGTGCTGTTCATCCCGGTCGAATTCAACAACGTCGACATTGACGAAGAAGGGTTCATCTATGCGACGACCGCCGAGCAAAATTCGACGGCTCCCGTCAAGCGGCTGAATCCGTCCGGCGACGACGTGCTGAAACGCAACGGATACCGTCCGCCGATGGGCGACACCCGCTGGTCCTTCACCAGCGCCATGCCCGGCAGTTCGCAGATCGTTGCGGTCACCGTGGACGAGAAAGGCATTTACAGCATCTTGGACCGTACGCGCGGCCGCGTGTTCACCTATGATCGCGACGGAAAACTGATGTACATTTTCGGGCTGAACGGCGAACAGAAAGGCACGTTCAAAATCCCGGTCGATATCGACATGCTGGGCGACCAAATCCTCGTTCTGGACAAAGGCCTGAACCATATCGTCGTCTTCCGTCCGACACTGTACGGCAAAACGGTCAGGGATGCGGTGATCTACACGGAAATCGGGGAGGAAGAAAAGGCGATCGCCGCGTGGAGAAAAGCGCTGCAGATGAACAGCAACCTGGAAATCGCCTATATCGGCATCGGCAAGGCGGAATTGCGCCAGGGCAACAACCTGGAAGCGATGAAGAACTTCCGGCTCGGCATGCACCTCGACTATTATTCGCGCGCGTTCGAACGTTACCGCAAGGAATTCATGTGGGAACATTTCGGAACGATCGCCGGCGGATTGTTGGCGTGCGTCGCCGTCATGATCGTTGCCGCGCGGATCATGAAACGCAAAAGCGTGGAACCCGGCGTCGTCGGCATGGCATGGTACACGGCGCTGCATCCGTTCAAAGGATTTTGGGACTTGAAATTCGAGAAGAAGGGGAAAGTGTGGTTTGCGCTTGTTCTTCTGCTCCTTCTGTCGATTTTGTACACGCTGAAACGGCAGTATTCCGGTTTTATTTTCAATCCGGGCGTCGATTTCGCCAATGCGAGCATTTTGCAGGAAATGACGTATATCGTATTGCCGTTTTTCCTGTGGTGCGTCGCCAACTGGTCTTTGACGACGCTGATGGACGGCGAGGGCAAATTCCATGAAATCGTCACGGCGACCGCTTATGCGTTGGTTCCGATCATCTTGGTCCAAATTCCGCTCATTTTGTTGTCCAACATGCTCACCGTTCAGGAAGCGTCTTTCTATCGCCTCCTGGAAACGATCGCCAATTTGTGGTTTGTCTATTTGCTGTTCGTCGGCATGCTCACCGTCCACCAATACAGCGTCACCAAGACGCTGGCCACGATGCTGTTAACCTTGATCGTCATCGGCATCATCGTTTTTCTCGGACTTCTGTTTTTCAGCCTGTTGCAGCAAATGATGTCGTTCGGCACTACCGTCTACAAAGAAATCGTATTCCGGATGGCGGAGGGGTGAAGACGTGCGCAGCTGGATGAAGTTTTGGTTGACGGCATTGTCCCTGGGGATGTTGGCTGTTGTCTCCGCCTGCGGCGGCGGAGACGAAAGCGGCCGGCTCGCCCCCGGCGACGATACGGAAGCGGCGGCCGATTCCTCCGTGCGCCGCGTCGACGCGAACGCTTCTATCGAACCGGACATCGACGGCATGGAACCGGTGCTCGAAAACGACAGGCTGCGGTTGTACGTCGGCAGGTCCACCGCGGAAATCGCCGTCGTGGACAAGTCGAGCGGACACGTGTGGTACTCCAATCCGCCGGGCCGCCAGGATCAATCGGGGATGAACGAATACATCAAGGGGAAATTGTCTTCGCAGCTTTCCCTGGTGTACTTGTCGTCGAACGCGCAAAACAAAGATTATGACAGCTTTAACGACAGCGTCAAGTACAACCAGTTTGACATCGCGGTGTCCGACCGGGACGTCACGGTGACCTACCGGTTCGGCAATCCCGAAAAAGGGCTGGAATCCATTCCGGAAAAACTGACCGCCGAGCGGTTTGAGGAACTGCGCGGACGGCTGGAAGACGAGGCCGACAAGGAGGAACTCGAACGGCGCTACAAATTTGTGCCGGAGCAACAAATCTGGGAACGGCGCGAAATTCCGAAGGCGGTCCAAAAGCGCGTCATCGCCCTGTTCGAAAAACTCGGCTACACGGAGGAAGACCTGATGCGGGATCAGGAGGAAACCGGCTCGGAAGGGACGGTCGTGGCCGGCAATCCGAAATTGGAGATGGCGATTTCGTACACGCTGGACGGCGACTATCTGGTCGCCACGGTGGACACGGCATCGATTCAATCGGAGCAATCGGACCTCCGCATTCATTCGATCCGTCTGCTGGAAAACTTCGGCGCTGCGGACCAAAACGCAAGCGGGTACATTTTTCTGCCGGACGGTTCCGGCACGCTGATCCCGCTCAACAGCGGGAAACTGGCGGCGCAGCCGCTGTATTTGCCGGTGTACGGCCAGGATTTGGCCTTTTATATCGATGAAAAGTTCTCCAACCCGCAGCCCGTCCGCCTGCCGGTGTTCGGGATGAAACAAAACGACGCCGCGTTTTTCGCGATCATCGAAAAGGGCGACGGCATCGCCTGGCTGAACGCCGACATCGGCGGCAGACAACATCCCTACAACACCGTGTCGGCCAATTTCGTCATTTTGCCCAAGGACGAAGTGTTTTTGACCCAAAACGAGATTATGTACAAAACCCCGCAAAAACCGTACGAGGGCAAATTGCAAATCCGTTACACGTTCCTGAACGGGGAGAATGCGAACTATTCCGGGATGGCGGCGGCCTACCGCGCCTATCTTGAGCGGAAATACGGACTCGAAAGGCTCGCGGACGGCGACATTCCGTTTTATCTGGAACTGACCGGCGACATCCGGAAGTGGAAAAATTTCATGGGCATACCCTATCAAGGTTTGGTCGCCCTGAGCGATCTCCGGGAAGCGGCGAGCATTGTCGGCAAGCTGCAAGCGGAACATATCGGCAATATCCGGTTGAAGTATACCGGCTGGTTCAACGGCGGGCCGAAACACGAGTTTCCGGCCGATATCGAGATGGATCGCGTGATCGGCAGCAAGGAAGATTGGCACGCGCTGGCGGAGCAACTTCAGACCGGAGGCGGCGGGTTTTATCCCGACGTTGCGCTGCTGCAGGTTTACGACGCCGGCAACGGCTTTAAGGCTTCGGAAGATGCCGCGCAGTACGTGTCGCGCCGATACGTCCGGCTGTTCGACTATGACCTGGCGGCGTTTTTCAAAAATCGTTTTTCGGGTTATTTGCTCTCGCCGGTACGGTGGAGCGAAACGGTCCGCGAATTTTTGAAAGAGTATGCCCGTTTCAATCCCGGTTCCATCTCGCTACGCGACCTCGGAGACTTGCTGTACTCCGACTTTTCCAGAACGAAGGAAGCCGATCGGGACACCGTCAGGCGGACGGCGGAGGAACAGTTGCGCATCATTGCGGAACAGGCGCCGGACATCATGGTCAACGGCGGCAACGTCTACGCCATTCCTTACGCCAACCATATCGTCAACGTGCCGATGTCCAGCAACGAGTATCAGCTCGCCTCCGAATCGGTGCCGTTTTATCAGATGGTGCTGCACGGGTACGTCGATTACGCCGGACCGCCTTTCAATCTGTCCGACGACCAGGACGTTCGTCTCCATGTCCTGCGTTCCCTGGAAACGGGAGCCGGCGTGCATTACAGCTGGATTTTCCGCGATCCGTCCGTGCTGAAAAATACGCCTTTCAGCTACTTGTACGCCAACCATTATGAGGTTTGGTTGGAGGAAGCGGTGCAGGCGTACCGGGAAGTGAACGGGGTGCTCAAGCGAGTTCGCGGGCAGCCTATCGTCCGTCATGAAAAATGGTCGGACGACGTGCGGATCACGGAATACGAAAACGGTTTACGGATTATCGTGAACTACGGCGACCAGGCGGTCACGGTGAACGGCATCCTCATCGAAGCGCGGGATTATTACGTGGAGGGGTGACGGATCGATGGCCAAAAGAAAAATCGGCTTGGAACAACGTAAAGCGTTGTACGGGGTGCTGTTTGTTTCCCCGTGGCTCATCGGGTTCGTTGTGCTGATGCTGGTCCCGTTTTTCCAGTCGCTCTGGTTCAGCTTCAACAAATTGACCATCACTCCGGAAGGATATACGCTCCATTTCATCGGACTGGACAATTACCGCTTCAGCCTGTTCGTGGACGCCTGGTACGTGCGCAATCTGACCGGGGCGGTCAGCAACATGCTGCTGAATGTGCCGCTGATCATTTTTTTCAGCCTGTTTACGGCGTCGCTGCTTTCCCAGAAATTCCGCGGGCGGATGTTTGCGCGGGCGATCATTTTCCTGCCCGTCGTGCTCGCCTCCGGCGTCATCGCCAAGCTGGACAGCGGCAATTTTCTGGCGGCGTTGATGGGGAATGCGTCGACGGATATGGAAGGCAATTATTCCGGCCTGCAAAGCATCGAACTGCGGCCGGTTCTGCTGCGGGCGGGAATGAGCATGGATGCCGTCGATTACCTGGCGGGCGCGGTGGACCGCATTTATCAGATCATCTCGCAGTCGGGGGTGCAAATTCTCATTTTCCTGGCCGGCCTGCAGTCGATTTCCCCATCTTTGTACGAGGCGGCGAAAATGGAAGGCGCCACCGGGTACGAGGCGTTCTGGAAAATTACGTTTCCCATGATCTCGCCGCTCATTTTGACGAACACCATTTATACGATCATCGATTCGTTTTACAATAACAGCGTCACCGGCATGATCCAAAACTACGCGTTCACGCAGCTGAATTTCGGCGTGAGTGCCGCGATGGCGTGGCTCTATTTTCTGGTGATCAGCCTCATTCTCATCGTCGTGGCTTGGCTGGTTTCCAGAAGAGTGTTCTACTATGATTGATGGGGGGAGGCAGGAGCATGAACACGAATCGCGTCGTCAACGCCAAACACGAGTCGCCGGCCTTCCTCCGTTCCGTCATTCGTTGGCACGAACGGCATCAGCCGGTGGAAAAAGCGAAAAAATGGCTGTGGATCTTGACCCGTACCGTGCTTGTGTTCGGCATTTGTTTCGTCATCTTGTATCCGATCATCACGAAACTGTCGATCGCGCTGCGCGACCCGGTCGATTTGTTCGATTCCACCGTCGTCTGGATCCCGCGGACGTTCACCATGGAAAACATCGAATACGTCATGGAGAGGCTTCGGTATCCGCAGGCGGTGACGAACACGTTCCTGTTGAGCATCGGGACCGCCGTGCTGCAGACGATCTCCTGCGCGCTGGCGGGGTACGGATTCGCGCGTTTGCGGTTCCCGGGCAGCAACATCCTGTTCGCTCTCGTCGTGTTCACGATCGTCATTCCGCCGCAGACGATCATGGTGCCGACCTATTTGCATTTCCGTTTTTTTGACGTGTTCGGACTGTACGGCTTGGTGACCGGCAAATCGGGCATCAATTTGCTGAACAGTTTTTGGCCGTTCTTCATCTTGTCGGCGTTTGCCGTCGGACTGAAAAACGGACTGTACATTTTCATCTTCCGCCAATTTTTCCGCGGGTTGCCGAAAGAACTGGAGGAGGCGGCCTACGTCGACAGCGCGGGCATTTTCCAAACCTTTTACCGGGTCGTTTTGCCGAACGCGGTGCCCGCCATCGCGACGGTGATGTTGTTTTCGTTCATCTGGCAGTGGAACGACAGCTACTATGTCAGCATGTTCGCGCCAAACCACACGTTGCTGGCGAGAATGCTCGATATGCTGCCCGGCGCCATCCGTCCGGAATATGTCGGCGGCATCGCCCATACGTCCTTGTACTTGAACACAGGCATTCTGCTCGGCATTTTGCCGATTTTCATCCTGTATTTGTTCGCGCAACGTTACTTTGTGGAAAGCGTAGAAAGAACCGGATTGGTAGGATAAAGAGGGGAGAGAAAACACATGGAACAATCGAACATGGTGGAACAAAAGAATATTGCTTGGCATTCGCCGATGGAGCCGCCGTTTCGCATTGCGGGATTCGCCTGGTTTGCGGAGGAACGCCGATATCGCCGGCTGCCGACGGCGCCCAAGTGGAAGCTGCCGGAGGCGGTCGATATACTGGCGGACCATACCGCGGGCGGTCAAATCCAATTTGTGACGAACTCGTCCAGCCTGCACCTGAGCGTCCGTCTCAAGGGGAAGGCGGACATGTACCATATGCCGCCCACCGGGCAGTGCGGATTCGACTGCTACATCGGCCCGCCGGGAAACAAAAAATACTGCGCGACGGCGCAGTTTAAGCCGTGGGACCAGGAGTATGAAAGCAAGCTGTTTGAGAACTACAGCCGTGAACCGCGGTTGATTACGTTGAATTTTCCGCTCTATCAAGGGGTGGAAGAAGTGAAGGTGGGGCTCGACCACGACGCATGGGTCGAATCTCCGCCGGCGTACGACTCCACGAAAAAAGTGGTGCTGTACGGCACATCCATCACTCAGGGGGCTTGCGCCAGCCGGCCGGGCATCAACTATTCGAACATTCTCAGCCGCCGGATCAACATGGAATTCATCAACCTCGGTTTTTCCGGAAGCGGCAAAGGGGAGCCGGAAGTGGCGCGCGTCATTTCCGAAATTGCCGATCCCGCCTGTCTGGTGCTGGACTATGAAGCCAACTGCGTCAGTACGGAACAATTCCGCAAGACGCTGCCGGAGTTCATTCAAATTTTCCGCGAAGCCCATCCCGACGTGCCGATTTTGGTCGTTTCGCGCATTCCGTATGCCATGGATGCCCACGATCCGGAATCGGCACGCACGGCCGCCGAGCGGAAGGAGCTGCAGCGCGAAACGGTGGAGGCGCGCAGGGCGGCCGGGGACAACCGCATCCATTTCGTCGACGGTTCGAGCTACATGACCCTCGAACCCCAGGAAATTTCCGTCGACGGCATTCACCCGACCGATCTCGGATTGATGCAAATCGCCGACGGATTGACGCCGATTATCCGTAACTTGATCAAAGGCTCCTGAAACGAAAAGCCCGCCTGACGTGACACGCATGGCCACGTGCAGGCGGGCGTCGGCAAAAAAGCGCCGCCGGTTGAAGGAGCCGTGAACTCGCCATCGAGGTTGTGGAGCGGATGGCGCCCGGATTCGCCGGGCTCATCGGCCCGGCGCGCCGCTAGCGGCGTCCGGCAGCGTCGTCCGCCCCGCCGGCGTTTTCATTCGAACGTCACGTCGGTCTCAAACATGCGGTTCCACGGCTGATCCGTTCTCAAACGAGCGATGTCGGCTTCTTCCGCCACGTCGGACAAATATTGGCGGCAAAACCGCTGCAGTTTCTCCGTGATCAATGCGGAGACTTGCTCCCGGATATGTCCGACGCGGAAATAATCGCCGCCCATGGCGGGCAGGTGGTTTTCGGCGACATCCTTGCGCACGAGGGTTTGATATCCCCAGTCTTCCACGTATCGGCTGAGCAGAAACGCCCGGCTGGCCCGCTTGACCCGGTCCGGAACGCTTCCCGCACGGCCGTGCCAGTACGACGCGATGACGGCGTGCGCGATCACCGTGCCGAGCGTGTTGCCCGAAGTATTCCAGCCGGCATAGGCGGTCAGGCGGCCGAGCAGTTTTTTCTTGGACAACAGTTTCATGAGCGCATGGTCCGAACCGTTGCTGGACGCGACGTCCGCCAGCGCGACCAGGCGTCCCTTGTCAAGCTGGGACTCGATGGCAACGGCAAATTCGGGAATGTGTACTTCCGAAAAGTAGGCGCGATGCCGTCCGCTGTACGCGTACGGGGATTCCGCGACATCGGCCTGGGAAACGGGCGGGGAATGCACCATCAGCACCACATCCGCTCCGGAAGGGGAGTCGGCCATGACGGCGCCCGCCGAGGTCAGGTGGGACTTTATGCTTTCGTTCAAGCTGCGGTCCTCGTATTTCGGGACGATTGTCGGCCCGAGCGTCGAAGAATAGCGGACGAACACTTCGGGACGGTATCCGTGCAGCCGGCAAAACACCCGGGCCAGCAGCGTGCAGCCGATTTCATCCGCACCGGGATAGATGAGCACCCGATCCAGCAAATTGAGCTGTTCGACGGTGGTGAGCAGCTTGCGCTGTTCCATCGGACTGAAACCGTATTTCGCATTGTCATCCAGCGGAATGACAAGATGGTCGACGATCCCTTCGTCAACGAGGGAAATCGCTTTTAAGTTGACCGCGGCGTTGACCTGCCGGCGGTTCAGGAAATCGCGCAGCACTTCTTGGGGCACTTCGGCGGCAATCCGGTCGCGCTCTTGCTGTTCTTCAACACCGAGCGTCTCGTATTGCGCTTTGTCTTTCAACCAGCCGTATCGGTACAACCGGTACCCGTAATGTTCGTAATAATCCGGCTCTTCATCGCTGCTGTTGTACGCGGGAGCGCGCATGATCAAGTTGAACGCGTGGATTTCGAGCGACGGGTTGGACCGTTTCAGTTCGGATAACAGCGACAGCCGCCGCAGGCATTCGGACTCGCTCAGATGATGAAGCCGGGACGGAACGATCCCCCCGTAAACGAGCATGTCCACGGACACGATCAAATGAGTGGCATCCTTGGTTTCCTTGACGAGCCACGCTGCGATGTCTTCGTGCCGGGCCGGCTGCTTCTTTTTTCCGAGCATGTCCGCGGAAGGATAAACCAGCGGCATATCGGCGATCGACGCGAGCTGCACCGGATACTTCGCATTGCAGGGCCGCTCGTCCAGCGGCAGGTAAACAACTTTGCTCATCTTCAACCCTCCGGAAACAAGTCTAGTACGTTTTCGGCATCGATTTCTATTATACTTGATCTTCCGCAAGAATGGAGAAAATATTTATGAAATATAAATAAAAAGGAAATTTCCTTCATTCTTGTTTGTTTCGGTCTACTCCTTTCTAATAATGGTCGGCGACAACACGAGTTTCCGAATGACGACGGGAAATCATAACGCTCTCCTTGAAATCCGGGAAACTCTTAAACATAGATGTGTACCGAAGAACCGTCTCTCGGATGAAACAATCAGCGCGAAGGAGGGAATGGACCGCAAGTCCAAAGTGTATTCGAACATTGCCGGTTTCGTGAAGAAAAAACCACATTCTATGGAAAGGAGTTTGTCCTATGCCCAAGGAGCAAAAGGCGAAACTTGTCGCAATGCTGATGCTCGTTTTTTGCCTTGTGACGGTGGCGGCGTGCAGTTCTTCCCAAAACAATGGCGGCAGCTCAAATGTGGCGAACGACTCCAACAACCGTTCGAATCAAAACGACAACGCGGAACCGGCTCCGCCTGAACCGGAACCGACCATCAACATGAACGGCGAAACGCTCAAAATTCTCCACTGGTCTGCAGGCCCTCAGGAGGACACGCCGGAAGGCGCATTGACGCTGGAGCACTGGAAAAAGATCGAAGAAAAATACAATGTGGACATTGTTTGGGAACAAGTGCCGTGGGGAGAAAGCATCAAAATGGTGACCAACGCCGCGCTGACCGGAGAAGCCGTGGCCGATATCGTCGCGCTCGACTATTACCAAGCGATTCCGGCGATCAAAGAAGGACTTTTTATGCCGATTGACGGTTTTTTTGACTTTAGCGATCCGAAATGGCCGGCCAACATGGAAAAGTTGAGCACTTTCAAAGGACATCAATACGGTTTCACCAATTTGAACAATGCCGCTTCCGGACTTTATTTCAACAAAACCTTGCTGGAACGCGAAGGACTGCCCAACCCGCACGATCTGGTGGCGCAAGGCAAGTGGAATTGGGACACTTTCCTGGACATCGCCGTCAAAACGACGAAAGACACGGACGGAGACGACGTGATCGATCAATGGGGGATCGTGAACATACCGTCGAACCTCATGCGCATTCTCATTCACTCCAACGGCGGCGCGCTGATCTTGGAAAAAGACGGGAAGTACGTCTTCGCGAACGAAGATCCGAACACGAAGGAAGCGATCCAATTTTTCAGCGATTTGTACAACGTGCACAGGGTGGTGAAGCCTCCGAGAGGAGAAGCGTACGATTTCAACGACTACAACGATTCCCAAACGTTGTTCAGCCTCGGCAAAGCGGCGTTCGTCACCGGGGAACTTTGGGAAGGCGAAGGACGGAAAGACATGACGGATGAACAGGGATTCGTCTATTTCCCGAAAGGTCCGAAAAGACAGGATTCCTGGCAAGGAAGCGTGGAAAACTACGTCGCCTACTACATTCCTGCCAACGTGAAAAGAGCCGAGGAGAAAGCGAAAATTTGGGAAGAAATGCAAATGTGGGACCGCGCGAAACAAAATCTTCTGGAAAATGCGGAAAAACAACGGTTGTCCGATGAACGGGACATTGAAGTCATGGTGGATATGCCGAACTGGTCCGAGCCGGTGTTCCTGCCCGTCGGCGGCGCTTTAAGCGATGTCTCCTACTCGATCGCCGCGAAAGGAGAATCCCCGGAAACGGCGATGGAAAGAAACAAACAAGTGGCGCAGGATGATATCGACAAATATTACAACTAAGATCTCCGTGACGGCCGGCAGCGGAAGGGGGGATCCCTTCGGGGATTCCCCGGTTGCTTTCAAGGGAGTTGCACGCGGTTTGGGGACCGAAAGACGACAAACGGCCTTGTCGGGCCGGGATCTGTGCCCGTTTGACGAAAAAACGGACCATTCCGACAATTGTATATTTACAAAAAATATAGCAGTGTTAATATGGACTTATGCCATACGTGAAGGATGGAGGGGCTGCGTCGGTTTTGAGTGCCCATGAGAGAAGAAAACGGGCGGTGCTCGGCCCGAGCATCCAGATTGATCCGCAGTTTTCCTATTACCGGGACCGAAGCGCGGAAAGCGTGGCCGACGAAATTGCGTTGGCCGGATACCGGATCGTTCATTATTTTGTCGTCAACGAACAGGTCGTTTTCCAACCCTTGATCGACGCTTTTCACGATCGGGGAATATCGGTATGGGCGATGGTGATTGGCAATGGCACTTATTCCACCGAGCGGTTTCCGGAGGAGTGGCCGTCGTGGCAAATGGAACTGCTGAAGAAGGTGGATGACGGGTTTCGGAGGTTCTCCCATTTTTGCGAACCATACCGGCAATGGAAGAAAGCTTCGTTGGCTCGATTGGTCGCTGAATACGCTTTCGATGGAATCGAGATCGCCGAGCCGTATTTTCCGGAATGGGGCGGCATCGAACGGGGAGTGTACGGAGACGTTGGACCGCATGCGCGGCGAGCGTTTCGCGAACGATACGGCATCGAGATGCCGAATTTCCGGAACCCGGACGCTTCCAATTACTATTTGCGAGATCGTGAAACTTACGATCGATGGGTTCAGTTTCGCGTCGACGCCGTCAACGATTTTCTCGACGAACTCATTAACGGCGACGGCGGTGTTCGGCAGACGCGGCCCGACATCTTGGTGGCCACATGGTCGATCGCCGTCGACGCCGGCCCCGAATCGATCGGCAAATTGAGGGAGGATCAGGGATTGGACGCCCCTTCCATGATCGCGAAGGTTCGTCCGGATATGCATGTCTTGCAGACACACTGGCCGGATTGGACGCGGAACGATCTTCCCGCCGACTACGTGAAGAGGTATCTTCCGTTTGTGGAGCAAATCCGCCGTCCGATTCCCGAATTGCCGCTGGCCGTGCAGACGGATATCGGTTCGCATCGGAACATGATCAGAAACCGAAAATGGCTGGATACGTTTGCGGACACCGCCGCGCAAGTCGGATTCGACACATGGACCGCTTACGAGTATCATCTGGGCGGTTACATCTATGACGAATGTCCGATGCCCTTGTCGGCGACAAGGAAAAGCCAAAGCGAAATCGTCGTATCCTTCAGCAAACGGATTGACGAGAAAACCGCAACGAACGCCGACCATTATACGGTTTGGATCGACGGACAACCGGTGTGCCCGCGTTGGGATTCGATTTCCGTCGACGGAAACAGGGTGATGTTGCGCTCGGGAAGGCTTCCCAGCGGCGGTTTCGACCTCGAGTTGAGCCGCATCCAAGACGCGCCGGATCGACGTTTGTATAAGAACACGCATGCCAACATCATTCCCGACGGGACCAAAGTCAGTGTACTGGAAGTGCCGTGATGATGGACAAAATGGGAAGGTGAAGACAATGGCGGAACCTCCTTTGTTGTTGTCGGGCACGTTTTTGCAGCCTTTTCTCGGGGCGAATTGGACGGCGGAACAGTGGGACAAGGAATTCGAGCATATGAAGGAAGTCCGCATGCGCCAAATGATCGTGCAGTGGAGCGCGGACAGCCGACATGGAACCGCCGCGTATCCGACCTCGCTGCCCGGTTTCCGCAACGACACCCGGATCGACGTCGTGGAGACGGCGCTTCGGATGGGCGTACGGCACGGTTTTGAAACGTATATCGGACTGCAGTTGAACCACGACTGGTTTGAAAAGTATACGAGCGATCCGGAATGGCTGGACAACGAAGCGGACGTCGCCTGCGCCCTCGCCCGGGATCTTTGGGCGAAATACGGCGGGTACGAATCGTTTGCGGGGTGGTATCTCAGCTTTGAACCGGACAATGTGCATCAACCGACCGTGACCGATTGGGACCGGTCGATTGCGTTTTACCAAAAAGTGTGCGGCGTGATCAAATCGCTGACGCCGGACAAACCGATCATGATCGCTCCCTTTTTTGTGGAAGGGTTCGGGCGGTACGGCCAGACGCCGGAACAGTGGGCGGACATGTGGCACTACATATTGGCGAACAGTCCCATCGATATTTTCAACTTGCAGGACGGCGTCGGTGCGGCCCACGCCCTGCCCGAACATTTGCCCGCGTGGTTCCGGGCGACGAAAGCGGCGATCGACCGGGTTCCCCGCCGGGTCCATTTTTGGAGCGATACGGAGACGTTCAGGACGTTATGCGGCAAGTTCGTGCCCGTGCAGTTTCCCTGGATTCTCGAATGCATGCGGCTCGTCGCCCCCTATGTCGGCCGTTTTACGTGTTTCAGCTTTAATCATTACATGAGCCCGCAACAGGTCGACCCGAAATATTACGAAATTTATCGAAACTATGTGCGGCAAAACGTTCCGGACCAAACAGACAAGCCGGAGGGCGGAAGCGAAACGAGATGAGATCCGTACATGATATCCGATACGAAAACGGAAATGTTTTTAAAATCGTGCAGTTTACCGATATTCACTGGAGCACCGGAGGAGAGGAAGACCAGCGGTCACGCGCCTTGATGAACGAAGTGCTCGATGCGGAAAAGCCCGATCTGGTCGTTTTTACGGGAGATACGATCTACAGCCACCACTGCGCGGATCCCGCCGCTTCGTTTCGGGAAGCGGTGTCCGCCCCCGAAACCAGGGGCATCCCATGGGTGGCCGTTTACGGCAACCACGATACGGAGTCGGGCATTACGAGAGAGCAGCTTTCGAAATTGCAGAAAAGCTGCAAACACAGCCTGGCGGAACGAGACGCGGAACATTGCGGAGACCCGGGCGATTTTACGCTGCTGCTCAAAACATCCGACGGCGAAATCGACAAGGCGCTCTACTTCTTTGATTCCGGCAGTTATTCCGACACGCGTGCGGGAGGGTACGCCGCGTTCCGCCGCAGCCAGATTGATTGGTACGTGCGTCAATCGGTCAAACTGGAGCGATGGTGCGGGCATAAAGTGCCCTCGCTGGCTTTTTTCCACATTCCGCTGCCTGAATACGCCGAGGTATGGAACGCGGGAAATTGTTGCGGCCATAAGCATGAAGACGTGTGCTGCCCCAAACTGAACACGGGCATGTTCGCCGCCATGGTGGAACGGGGAGACATCATGGCCACCTTTGTCGGGCACGATCACATTAACGATTTCTGCGGCGAATGGTACGGCATTCATTTGTGTTACGGCAGGGCAACCGGTTACAACACATACGGCAAGGAAGGATTTGCGCGCGGCGCGCGCGTCATCGCGCTGACCGAAGGGGAACCCGGTTTTGTCACCTGGCTCCGGCTCGCGGGAGGAGAAGTCGTTCACCAAAACAGCGGCGCGCGATCGGAAAGAAAGCGTCTGTCAGGATGAACCGAAGTCGTCCGCGAAAAAACGAACTCGTCTGCGGGATTTGGACGGCTTTCACCATTCAACCGATATATGACCGAACTTGCATATTAAATAAATAAGGAAGGGAAGCCTTCGCATGAAAGTTTCTCAACAGCACTATCTGCAGTATGCCGAACACGTGGGCATTGAACTCGAACAGGCGGCGGACGAAGGCAAAGCCGTCGGCCCGGAGGTGATCGAGAAAGCGCAGCGCATCATGGCGATGCCGGCGGGAGACCCGGAAAAAGAGAAACGGGCCGCGCTGTTTTTGGATGAGATGGAGCGGCTGCCTTCTCGTCCGGATTATCCCTATACGGAACCGTCGGATTGGGAAGGAATCCGCCAAGCCCGGCCGGCGGACGCGCCGGATCGGCCGTTTCCCGTCAAGGAAGACGCCTTGGCCGACAAAATTTACGGAGCGTGGCTGGCGCGCTGCGCGGGATGTTTGTTCGGCCAGCCGGTGGAAGGATGGAAGCGCGACCGCATCACCGGATTTTTGCGGGATACGGGAAACTTGCCGGTTGTCGGCTACATGTCTTCCGATATTGACCAGGCGCTGATCGATCAATACGGCATCGTCAATGACGGGGGGCCTTACGGCAACGAAAAAGTCAGCTGGATCAACAACGTCCGCCACATGGTCGAAGACGACGACACGAACTACACGATTCTCGGCTTGTTCATCGTGGAGAAACACGGCGCAGACTTCACGCCCGACGATGTGGCGACGGCGTGGCTGCGGAGTTTGCCGATTCATTCGACCTGTACGGCGGAACGGATCGCCTATCGAAATATGGTCAATTTGCTGGACCCGCCGCGTTCGGCCACGTTCCGCAACGCGTATCGCGAGTGGATCGGCGCCCAAATTCGCGCCGATTCGTTCGGATACGTAAATCCCGGACATCCGGCCAAGGCCGCGGAAATGGCGTGGCGCGACGCCTCCATATCGCACGTGAAAAACGGCATCTACGGGGAAATGTGGGTCGCGGCGATGCTCGCGGCCGCCGCGGTGACCGACGATATCGACGAAATCGTGGAACAGGGGTTGAAGCAAATTCCCGAGCGCTGCCGGCTCGCCGAAGCGATTCGGCAGGTCGTCGAGTGGCGGCGCGGGGGAGTCTCCGGCGCGGAAGCAATCGACCGCATCCACGAACGGTATGACGAAAGCAATATCCATCATTGGTGCCATACGATTTCCAACGCCATGATCGTCACGTCGGCGCTGTTGTACGGCAGCGGCGATTTGAGCAAAACGTTCGAATTGGCGATCACGGCCGGATTCGATACGGACTGCAACTGCGCCACCGCGGGATCGGTGCTCGGCATGAGGAGCGGCGCCCGCTCGCTGCCCGCCGCATGGATCGAACCTTTGCGCGACAAAATCCGTTCCGGCGTCAACGGAATCGGTACGGTATCGATTTCCCGTCTGGCCGAACGGACCGTCCAATGCGCAAGAAACAATCCCTATTTGATATTGAATTAGGAGTGACCATGAAACCACTGCCGGATCATCTCAGAACGATATTGCAGCAGCACGGGGTGGAGGAGCGCGACGTCTTCGCCTGGATGGAATGCGACCGCGATCCGGACGGCACGTTCCGGAACCGGTGGCTGGCGCTCGACGCGCATTACTTGTATGTGCTGACGGATCCGCGCCCTGTCGCGGACAAGACGTTTCAGGGGTACGTGTTCCCCCGTTCGCCGAAGAAGGAGGCGACGGTGCCGCCCGCTGACGTGCAGGTGGAGCGGACGCCCGTGGAGAACATCGATTCCGTGTTCGTCGTCCATCTGGTCGCCTCCGGCTTGATCGCCGCCAAATGTCCCGAGGAGAAAGTGCTCGCGGCGTTTACCAACGCGCAGATGAGGGAGGCGGCCCAATTCGTCCGCACGTTCGAAAAATGGAAGAAGGGCGAGCGGCCGGAGTCGCGGCAGGACGATGAACGCGAGTCGATCCGTGCTTGTCCGACGTGCGGCATGCCGTATCCGGAAAAAGACCGGGCCGTCTGCCCGAAATGCATGAAAAAGCACGCCTTGTTCGTGCGGCTGTTGTCCTTCGCCTGGAAATACAAACGCTCCTTGATTTGGATTATCGTGTTCATGCTGCTCAACGCCGGCACCGGGCTCGTCATCCCGTATTTGATGGGCACCGTCTTTTTCGACCAGGCGCTGGGCGGGACCGGCAGGTTCGCCGGACAGATCGGCCTCGTCATCGCGCTGATTTTGCTGTTCCGGGTCCTGTCGCTGTTGTTTGGCATCGCTTACAGCAATCTCAACGCGAGAATGGCGGCCAACATCGCGTTCGAACTGAAGGCAAACGTATTTTCCGCCATGCAGCGGCTGTCGCTGTCGTTTTTCCAGCAGCGGCACACCGGCCAGCTCATGACGCGGGTGAACAACGACGCGACGGATCTGCAGTATTTTTTTGTGGACGGCATCCCGTATTTTATCGTCAACGCGATCAACATCATCGGCATCATCACCATTCTGGCCGTGCTGGACTGGAAGCTGACGCTGCTCTGTCTTGCGCCGCTGCCGCTCGTGTTGTGGGTCGTCCGCCGGGTGTTTCCGAAATTGTGGCGGCTGTCCTGGCGCAGGCATCGCCGCATGAGCCGCTTGAACGCGATGATCAACGATACGGTGCGCGGAGCTCGGGTCGTGAAGGCGTTCGGCAAGGAATCGCAGGAAATCGGCCGGTTTCAGCGGGCGAACGAATCGTTTTCCCAAGTCGAGCAGTCGTTCAACAAACTGGGCGCCACCGTGTTTCCCGCCCTGAACGCGCTGACGCAGGCCGGCGGTCTGATCATCTGGGCGCTCGGCGGGTATCGCGTGATGCACGGGCATCTGTCGTTCGGCGACCTTATGTCCTTCATCCAATATATTTTGATGCTGTACGGCCCGCTGCAGTTCATGAACAACATTGTCAACTGGTGGTCCTACTGCATGTCGGCGGCGCAGCGCATTTTTGAAATACAGGACGCGGTGCCGACCGTCGTCGAGAAGCCGGGCGCCCTGCATTTGGAAAAAATGCGGGGAGACATCGAAGTGTCCGACATCACCTTCGGATACGAACCGAACAAACCGGCGCTGAAACACGTGTCCATGCGCGCGGAACCCGGCCAGATGATCGGAATCGTCGGCCATTCCGGCGCGGGGAAATCGACGCTCGTCAACCTGATCTCGCGGCTGTACGATGTGGACGAAGGAGAAATTCGCATCGACGGCATCCCGATCAAGGACATCGCGATGTCCTCGTTGCGAAAGCATATCGGCATCGTATCGCAGGAAGTGTACATTTTCATGGGCACGATCGCCGAAAACATCGCTTACGCGAACCCCGACTGTTCGATGGAGGACATTATCCGCGCGGCGAAAATCGCCAAGGCGCACGATTTTATCGAAAAGCTGCCGGACGGGTACGACACGATGGTCGGTTCCGGCGGTTACGCGCTGTCGGGAGGGGAGAAACAGCGCATCTCCATCGCGCGGGCGATTCTGCACGACCCGGCGATTCTCATCCTGGATGAAGCGACAGCCTCGCTGGACACCGAAACGGAACTGCAAATCCAGGAAGCGCTGGAGACGCTCGTCCGCGGAAGAACGACGATCGCCATCGCGCACCGGTTGTCGACGCTGCGCAACGCCGACCGGCTCATCGTCATGGACCGCGGACAGGTCGTCGAAGCGGGGACGCACGAAGAATTGATGATGACCGGCGGCATGTACGCCAAACTGGTGAAGCAGCATTACGAAGCGCTGAAGATGAAGGGAGTGGGGTAGGCGTGACGTCCGACATCCGCTTTTTGCACCGGGAAAACGCGGTGTTTGCGTCAAGTCCCGGCGGCATGCTGTCTTTGCGCGTCGATGACGAAACGTACCCGGTCGTCTATCTGCACTGTTCGTTTCCGCACTCGGATCCCGAACGGTACATCTCCGTCCGGCTGCCGGACGACAAGGAGGTCGGCATGATCCGTTCGCTGTCCGACTTCGGCGGGCAGACGGCGGAGCTTTTGCGGGAGCATATTCGGATCCGCTATTTTGCGCCGGCGATTTTGTCGATCAAGAGCATCCGGGAGGAGTTCGGATATTCGTTTTGGGAGGCGGAAACGACCGCCGGCACGTGCCGGTTCACCGTGCGCAGCGGCGGAGGCAACGTGAAGACGGTGACGGACAAAAAACTGCTGATCACCGACGTCAGCGGCAACCGGTTTGTCATCGAAGACATCGGCAAGTTGAGCGACCGGGAATACCGCCTGGTGGAAATGTGCATGTAATCGGGGGAATTCGCTACCATGAACTTGAACTTTCCGCTGTCCGAGCGGGATTTGCAGGCGGCGACCGGCGCCGTGGGGGACGACATCGAATACTGCGTGCCGTCCGATCTTTCGCTGGACGGCCGCAGGACGCAAGCGTATCTCGTCATCGGCAAAGAAAAATGGGCTTGCGTGGAAAACGGAGAGGCGCGCGACGCCGCCTCGATCGCGGAAGCCAAGGAATACCGCCTCGTCAATTTGGTCGGCAACGCGATTCTCGAAGCGGTGCAGGCGGACGGAAGCGGCAGCCGCATCGTCGCGCGCGTGTCGATGCAGCACGCCCCGAGGCTCGCCTACATCGCCCGCGTGCTGAACGACAAAGCGAACAGGCAGCCGGTGCGGATTTATCCCAATGAAGAAGAACGGTTCTGCATCCGGTGCGGCGGACCGCTCGTGCCCGGCACGAACACGTGTCCGAAGTGCATGAACAAAGCGGCGGCGTTTCGCCGTCTCGCCCGCGTGTCCTGGGGCCACCGCTGGAAGCTGGCGCTCGGGCTGCTGATATTGGTCTCGGCCACCGGGGTATCCTTGACCGGCCCGTATTTCCAAAAACTGCTGATCAACTCGGCGCTCGCGCCTCCCGCCGGCGTCAGCCCCGACTTGCGCATGTTTGCGTTCGGCATCGCCGGCCTCGCTTTCGGGCTGATCGCCGGCGAACTGCTCGCCATCGCCCGCGGCCGCCTGATGACCGTGGTCAGCTCGCGGATCGCCGCCGACTTGCGCCGACTCGTTTTTGAAAACATCCAGAAACTGCCGGTCGGTTTTTTGACGTCCCAACGGGCCGGCGATCTCATCAACCGGATCAATTCCGACACGAACCAGATTCGCCGGCTGATCGAGGAAGTGTTTACGACCGCGATCATGCAGACGGTCGTTCTGGCCGCCGTCAGCGTGCTGCTGTTTGTGACCGACTGGCGCCTGGCGCTGATCATCGTCATCCCCGCGCCGCTCGTCGCCTGGCTGCAGATGGCGGTGTGGCGCTATGTGCTGCGCAAACTGTTCCATAAGCAGTGGCGGCTGTACGACCGGGCCAATTCGTTTTTGCTCGACGTGCTGGGCGGCATTCGCGTCGTCAAGGCGTTCGGCAAGGAAGAGCGGGAAATCCGCAAGTTCCGCGATTACAACAGCCAGTTCGCGGCCGCGACGATCCAGTCGGAAAAAGTGTACAGCTATTTGGCGCCGATTTCCCATTTTCTCATCCAAATCGGCCAATATTTCATCCTGTTGGTGGGAGGTTATCTGATCCGCGGCGGGGAGCTCACAATCGGGGAACTGATCCAGTTCACGGGGTACGCGGCGATGATTTACGGCCCGCTCGCCTGGTTCATGAATTTGCCGCGATTTATCGCCAACGCGGCGATCGCGATCGACCGCGTGTTTACGGTGATCGACGAGCAGCCGGAAATTTACGACAAGGACGGCGCGCGGCGGCACGAAATCGTCGGCGCGATTCGCTTTCGCGACGTGACGTTCGGATACAAATCCTACGAGCCGGTGCTGAAACATATCGATTTGGAAGTGAAGCCCGGGGAAATGATCGGCCTCGTCGGCCACTCCGGTTCGGGAAAAACGACGCTGATCAATTTGCTCTCGCGATTTTACGATGTGAATGAAGGGAGCATTACGATCGACGGCATCGATATTCGCGACATCCGGCAGGAAGACTTGCGTTCCCAAATCGGCGTCGTGCTGCAGGAAACGTTTTTGTTCAGCGGCACGATCCTGGACAACATCCGCTATTCCAAGCCGGATGCGTCGCTCGAAGAGGTGATCCGCGCGGCCAAAATCGCCAATGCGCACGATTTTATCATCAAGCTGCCGGACGGCTACGACACGCGACTCGACGAAAACGGCGGCAACTTGTCCGGCGGGGAACGGCAGCGGCTCGCGATCGCGCGGGCGGTGCTGAACGATCCGCGCATCTTGATCCTGGACGAAGCGACCGCGTCGCTCGACATCGAAACCGAGTCGCTCATTCAGGAGGCGCTCGCCAGGGTGACGAAAAACCGGACGACGATTGCGATCGCGCACCGCCTGTCGACGCTGCGCAACGCGGATCGGCTCATCGTGCTCGAGAAGGGGAGCATCGCCGAAGTCGGCACGCATACGGAGCTGATGCGCAAAAGAGGCATTTATTACAACTTGATCATGGCGCAGCGGAACATGGCCAAACCGAAATCCGGATTCCGTACGACGGCGGCGACGTAACGGGGGAAGACGAAAGGGGGAGCATCCATGAAACTTGCGGAAGAGCAAATCGCGGACAGATTGCGGCAGCTGGGAACTTGGGAGCGGACGGACGAAAAATGGATCGCGCGAAAATACCGTTTCCCGTCGTTTCCGGCCGCGATCGCCTTCGTCAACCGCGTCGCGGAAACCGCCGAGGCGATGAACCATCATCCGATGATTTCGATCGACTATCGGATGGTCGGCTTGAGGCTGACGACATGGCACGCGGGCGGATTGACCGAGCTCGATTTTCGCAGCGCGGAAACGTACGACAAGATCTATGGGGAAATGGCGCAGCGATGACGAAAACAAAGGCGCAAGGGTTAACCCTGCGCCTTCACTCTTCTCTGGAAATAAATGAACACGGGCAGCGGGATGACGATCCATCCCAGGCTCTTGATCAACCGGTTCACGGCCCTGGCCCGCGTCTGCTGCTGTTCTTCCTGGACGAGCCGGTCGTAACGCTGCCGGATGAGTTCCTCCGACGGAGGCGTTTCCGCATTGGCGTCCTTGCCTGACAGCACCATTTCCCGGTAGCTTTCGTAACTTTGATAATACGGCGGGGGCGAAACGAGATCGGCGACGGCCACGAACACGGACACACTGCCGCCGATGGTCATCATCAGCGTGGAGAAAATGACCAGGTAGTAAAAGATGCTTTTGATCAACGAGAACTCCCCCTTTTGATTGGTTGTTCCTTCATTATATTAGACCTGGGGCGGGGGAGAAAAGTTGCAAAAAACCGCCGCGGAGAGCGGCGGTTTTTCGTTTACACCTGGCGCATGCGCGGCCACGCGAGTTCAATGCCGGCCGTGACCAGACGCTGCTGGAAGTCGGCGAGCAGCTCCTGGTTTTGACGCACCTGCCGCGGCCGCAAATCGCGATCGAGACAGTACGCCGCCAGATGGCCGGCCGCTTCGCCGATGTTCCATTCCACGGGATGCAGGCGGTAGCATCCGTTGGTAATGTGCGTCACGCCGATATTTTTGCACGCGGGCAGCAAATTGTCCATGCGCACCGGCAGCAGGCTGCCGAGCGGAATTTGAAACGGCAGGGAGGAAATGTCGATGTAATTGCGTCCGCCGGTGCTGGGATGCAGATCGATCCGGTAACAGCCGATGCCGACGGAATCGTAAAACTCCTCCGCGCCGCGCCCTTGCCGCACATCCGCGGCGACATGCTGCTCCAGCACGGTGAACTCGGCCTTGATGCGGCGGGATTCGCGCACATAGACGTGCATCGCCAGGCCGTCTTCCGTGCCGGTCACGTCGGGGCGGAGCCGCAGGCCGGGGTATCCGGTTCCGCCGTCGGGGCGGGGCGCTTCGGTCTGCAGCCAATACAGCAGCGACAAGCTTAATTGTTTGGCCATGTACAGATGGCGCTGTTTTTCTTCCTCGGGCACATCGATGATCGGGCCGAGCCAGTAGTCGTTCTGCGGCCAGTTCACGAGCGTGATATCGCTCGCATACAATCCGCCGTGGAACTGGTGTTTGGCCGCGATGCGCCGGTACAGCCAGAGCGAGGCGGCTCCTTCTTCCGGAAACAGGCTGTAGCGCACCGGTTTCAGCGTAATCGGGTGGGAGCCGTACCATCCGAGATGCGGACCCGGCCAGAAGGGCGCCTGATAGCTGCGCCAAAAGTCGTACTCCGCCGGTTTGGGAATCGTAAAATCTTCGCCCTCCACGTAGTCCATCGCGAAGCAGTGCGTGATTCCCTGCATGTCATAAGGATCCGCCGCTCCCGGCAGCGCGTGGGGTTCGCCGGTTTCCGCCTGCGATTCCGCGCCGATCACGTACTCGGTGCCGGTTAACGGAAGCAGATCGCCGCATTCGGTGGCATCCAGAAAATAAGGCGCGACCAATTCCAGTTCGTCGCCGCTGTCGAGATGGCGGACGGTGACGGAAAGCACCCGGTCCGCCTGCACTTGCGCCGCAACCGGGCGATACCGGTGCAGCACCCGCACGCGGCCGCTGAACGTGTAGGGGGCCAGCATTTGCTCCAACACGGCCAGCGCGGCTCTCGGCTCATGGCATAAGCGGCTGACGTGGCCCGCGCCGGGATTGAGCAGCGGATTCGCGGCCGCTTCGGGAGTGAGCGGAAAATGGCGCCGATAGTATTCGCGTACTCCGTTTCTGAACTCGCGATACGATCTCGTGCAGCCGAACTGTTCGATCCACGGATGCTCGTCCGGCGGAACGGCCTGGCTCGTCAGCTGCCCGCCGATCCACAGCGTTTCTTCCGTCATGATGACGCGCTTTCCCGATTTCGCCGCCGCGAGCGCCGCCGCGCATCCGCCGGTGCCGCCGCCGATAATGACCACATCTGCCGCAAGTTCCCGTTTCAACTAGAAACCCTCCAATTCATCGTTCCTGTTGTAGTGGGTAGTTCCGGAGTTTTTTTGGAGATGGCGGTTTTTGCGCCATCTATGCCCAATTATAAGCGCAGCGGGGAAACCGGCATAGGCCGTGCCGCCAAAACACAAAAAGTGATAACAAACTTCTTAAAAAATGCACAATGCTGTGCGATGTTTATTGACAAAAATATCCGCATTTATGAAAATAGATGCAGGAAAATTCCATCTTTATATGTTCAAAAGGGATGATATCCGATGACGTTGCTGTTCCGCAATCCGGTTCATGACGATCATCCGTATTTTTTCGATCCCAAGCCTTTCGCTTCGTACCAGCTGTATCAGCTCGGCGAATTGATCTGCCCTCGCGGCTATTTGCTCGAAGAACACATCCAGGTGTGCTACGAGATTACCTATGTCGTGTCAGGAACAGGATGGTTTTCCACGAACGGCAAAGTGCATCGGCTTGGTCCCGGCGACATTTACATCCATATCCCCGGCGAGACGCACGCGGGAGGAGCGGACCATGCGGATCCGTTTCGATATTGCTATTTTGGTTTCCGCTTTCATTCCAACGCGGAGGGGACCCACCGATTCAAACAAATCCAGAAGTCGTTCGACACCCATACGGTGCCGGTGTGCCGTGACCGGCTGGGCATTCGCGCGCCGTTTTTCGGCGCGTTGAGAGAGCTGCGCGAGCCTTCCCTCTATGCCGAAGACATGCTCGAATCTTTCTTGAACCAGTTGATCATATTGACGTATCGCAATTTTTTTACTTCATGGGACTCGCCTTCCGACATGGGCAAACCGGGCGGGGGGGCGGAAGAAGCGGTCTATCGGGCGATGCAGTACATTGACCGCCATTTGTCGGACATGAAGGACCTTTCCGAACTGTCCCGGGCGGTCGGGTACAGTTATTCCTATTTGTCGTATTTGTTCGCCAAAACGACGGGCATGAACCTTCGCGACTATTTCACACACAAAAGAAAACAAAAAGTGCTGGAGTTGATGCGTTCCGGGCGCCACAGTTTGACCGAAATCGCGGAAATGATGAACTACCGGTCGATCCATACGTTCAGCAGAGCGTTCAAAAAAGCGTTCGGCGTCTCGCCGTCCGAATACAAAAAGCGCCATATGCAGACGGCCGAAAACTGAAAACAAGCAAACGATGTCCGTGAGAAAGGATCAATACACGCATGCTCCCGGTTGATACGATGAATGGGGCTATCCCGGGAAAAACGCTCCGATGAAGTTTCGATGACCCAGGGGGAAGGAGAATTCGTTGAATGTCCAAAAAGAAAACGTTGGCGGTGTCGCTCATTCTTCTCGTTATTGCCGCATGCGCCGTCCTCATCGGAGTGATGGATTCGCGCGACGACGATCCCCAAGCGCCGGAAGTCGTGTTGGAAGCAAGCCCCGTGATCGTGCCGATTGAACAGCTGAAACCGGCCACGGCCCTCCCGAAACCGACGTTGACGGCCGCCGGCGGACCCCTGATCTTCAGCGATTCGCCGGAAATGTTCAACGAACCCGGCGCCTTTTACCGAGATGTCGCGGAAGGGGAATTTCGCGTGTTTTGGCACCATCAAAATACGAGCAACCGGAAGATGACCGTGGCGGTCGCCTTTACCAACGAATCGGACGAAGCCATCAGGTTGTATGCCAAGGGAAGCGGCATCGGTACGAACCTTTATGTGGACATCGCCGGGCAGCGGGCGATGCAGGACTTTATGGCCACGCTGGGAACGAAGGAGTTGCTGGCCGTTTTGGAACCGGGAGATCATTATTTTATCGAAACCCCGACCGGCGCGCAGCAAACGACGGACGGGATCGCGCAGTTTGAGGCGGTGCGCAAGCGCGGCCACAAACCGGCCTCCGTCACCGTGACGGTGCTCGCGTATGATGTGCGGCCGGAGCATCCGGAGCAAATGCGCATTCTTCCGTTGGAGGAAAACGTCGTCAGAGGGACGTTTCCGCATTTCGACCGCATCGGAACGATCGAATACGATCCGGCCATGGGAAACGTATTTCTTGCGATCGACGCCGCGGCGGCCGGCCAATGGAAAAACGATATGCCGGGGGAATATGAAGAAGGCTGGAGCGCCGTCGACAACGCGCCGGTGATCAACAACGGCAATTACGGCGTGCTGTACCATTGGACGGTGAACATCACCAACTCGCAAGGGGCGCCGAAACAGGTCAAAGCGTGGCTCCATGCGTCCGGCGGATACGGGCACTTCACGCTGCGGTGGAACAATAAAATTCATAGTTCGGGCTATGTGGATTATACGGGAGCCTGGAACTTCGTCACGGAAAACCTCGATGCCAAAGGCGGCACGTTTACCATGAAGACGAGTCTGACCGGCGGCTCCTCGGGACCGCAAACGATTTATTTCACCAGCGAACCGTAACGTCGAACGCAGAAAACGGAAAAAAAGCAAACAAATGTAAGTAAGAAAGGATAAATACACGCTCCTTTCCAGTTGATACAATGAAGGTGGAATGCCACGAATTCGCTTACATGGCGTTCCCAAATCCAAAATGGGAAGGAGAAGAATGATGTTCAAACGGAAACCGCTGGTAGTGTCGTTGATGGTGATGTTGACGGCCGCCTTTGTCGTCGTCTCCGGCGGACTGGCGCCCCAGGCCAATGCGCAATCGACGCCCGTGATCGTGCCGATCGAAGAGCTCAGGCCGGCCACGCCCATGGCCAAACCGACGCTGACGCCGACCGGCGGAAAACTGATCTTCAGCGATTCGCCGGAAACGTTCAGCGAGACGGGCGCTTTTTACCGCGATACCGCGGAAGGGGAATTCCGCGTGTTCTGGCATCATCAAAACACGAGCAACCGCACGATGACCGTCGCCGTCGCCGTTACCAACGAATCGGACGAAACGGTTTTGCTGTATTCCAAGGGAAGCGGCGTCGGAACGAACATTTACGTGGATGTGGCCGGGCAGCTGGCGTTGAAGGAGTTCATGCGCACGCTGGGCACAAAGAAGATGCTGGCCATTTTGCGGCCGGGCGAACATTACTTCATCGAATCGCCGACCGGCGCGATGCAAACGACGGACGGAATCGCCCAGTTTGAGGCCGTACGGCAGCGCGGCCACAAGCCGGCCACCGTCACCGTTACGGTGCTCGGATATGATGAGAAGCCGGAGCATCCGGAACGGATGCACATTCTCCCCATGACGGATTACACGGTCCGGGGAACGTTTCCGCATTTCGATCGCCTCGGGATCATCGAGTACGATCCGGCCATGGGGAACGTCTACCTTTCGATCGACTCCGCGGCGACGGGGCCGTGGAAGAACGACATGCCCGGGGAATATGAAGAAGGTTGGAGCGCCGTCGACAACATGCCGGTGATCAACAACGGCAACTATGGCGTGCTGTACCGGTGGACGGTGAACATCACCAACTCGCAAAAGACGCCGCAACAGGTCAACGTTTGGCTGCATCCTTCCGGCGGGTTCGGGCACTACACGTTGAAGTGGAAAAATCAAATTCACAATTCGGGATATCTGGATTATACGCGGGCCTGGAACTTCGAAACGGTGAACATCGGCGCCAAGGGCGGCACGTACAGTATGTGGACCAGTTTGACCGGAGGTTCCTTCGGACCGCAAACGATTTATTTCACCAGCGAACCGTAATGTCTTCTCATCCGATCGCCAATGCCCGATGAGGGCGCACGCAAGATGGATCAAAACGACCGGCCTTCGTTTATCATGCCGGAACCCCGCCGTACATCGCGCATGAGACGCCGTGTACGGCGGAATTTTTCGATTGCGGCGAGTCGTCCTGCAAAACCTTCTTGTCCCTTGCGCGCATTACAAGATATAATGGAAAATCATTCCGAACCGTCCAGCGCGGTCAAATACAGCTATTTCCATTTGTCGCATCCGTTCGCCGAAACGACGGACATGAATTTGCGCGACAACCTGCGTTCCGATTTCCATTGCGAGAAGGAGAAATGATCGATGATGCATGCGGCAGACGAATGCAAAGCCATGGCGGAACCGGCGCCCGAGATCGTGCCGATCGAAGAGCTCAAGCCGGCGGCCGTCATCCCCAAACCGACGCTTGCGCCGGCGGGCGGAAAGCTGATTTTCAGCGATTCGCCGGAAAAGTTCAGCGAAGCGGGCGCCTTTTACCGCGACGTCGCGGAAGGGGAGTTCCGCGTGTTCTGGCATCACATCAACACGAGCGAGCGCACGATGACCGTGGCCGTCGCCATCACCAACGAATCGGACGAAGCGGTCGAGCTCTTCTCCAAAGGCAGCGGCGTCGAAACGAGCATTTACGAGGAAGTGGCCGGGCAGCTGGCCATGAAGGAGTTCATGCGCACGCTGGGAACGGCGCGGCGGCTGGCCGTTTTGCAGCCGGGCGAACATTACTTCTTCGAATCGCCGACCTTGCCGGAGCATACGACGAACGGAATCGCCCAGTTAGAGGCTCTCTCGCAAAACGGCGGCAAGCCGGCGGCCGTCACCGTCACGGTGCTCGGATACGAGCGGAAACCGGATCATCCGCAGCGCATCGGCATTCTCCCCATGACGCAACCCACCGTCAGAGGAACGTTTTCGCATTGCGACCGTATCGGGACGCTTCACTATGATCCGGCGGCGGGAAACGCCTGCCGAGCGATCGGCTCCCCGGCAACGGGGCGGTGGAAGGACGACATGCCGGCGGAGTATGAAGAAGGTTGGAGCGCCGTCGACAACATCCCGGTAATCAACAAAGGCAACTACGGCGTGCTGTACCGTTGGACGGTCGAGATCGCCGGCTCGCGGCATGCGCCGCATCAGGTCAAAGTGTGGCTCAATCCGTCCGGCGGATACGGTCAATTCACGCTGCAGTGGGACAACAAAATCTATAACTCGGGTCACCTGGATTACACGAATGCCTGGAACTTCGCCACCGTGAACGTCGGCGCCGACGGCGGCACGTTTGATATGCTGACCAGTCTGACCGGCGGTTCCTTCGGGCCGCAGACGCTCTATTTCACCAGCGAACGGTGAAGCCGCCGCCCCTTGTCCCCTCCGCGCATTTCAAGATATAATGTTACGGTAACGGTTTCGATCCAAATTATCGGGTGAGGGAACAAACATGGGCCGGAAATGGAACAATATCAAGGAAAAGAAAGCGTTGAAGGATGCCAATACAAGCAGAATTTACGCGAAGTTCGGCGTGGAAATCTACGTCGCGGCCAGACGCGGGGAGCCCGACCCGGAATCCAACCGAGCGCTGAAAGTCGTGCTGGAACGGGCCAAAACGTATAATGTTCCGAAGGCGATCATCGACCGGGCGTTGGAAAAAGCGAGAGGCAGTTCGGACGAAACGTATGAGGAACTGCGGTATGAAGGGTTCGGACCGGCCGGATCGATGATCATCGTCGACGCGCTGACCAACAACGTGAACCGGACCGCGGCGGAAGTCCGCGCCGCCTTTAACAAAAACGGCGGCAACATGGGCGTCAGCGGCTCGGTGTCCTATATGTTCGATGCGGCCGCCGTCATCGGCCTGGAAGGAAAAACGCCCGATGAGGTGCTGGAAATTTTGGTGGAAGCGGAAGTGGACGTGCGCGATATCGCGGAAGAAGACGGCGCGGTCATCGTGTATGCGGATCCCGACCGGTTTCACGCCGTACAGGAAGCGCTGCGCCGCGCGGGCGTGACGGAGTTTTCCGTCGCCGAGCTGACGATGCTGCCGCAAACCTATGTCACGCTGCCGAAGGAAGCCGTGCCGCAGTTTGAGAAACTGATCGACGCGCTGGAAGACCTCGACGACGTGCAGCGGGTGTACCATAACGTCGATTTCGGCGATTGAGTTTCGGGGCCGCTTTCGGACCCGGACACGGGTTTCGCCGCCATTTCTCACAAAAAGGGAGGATATGTCCATGCCGGATATGCTCGTCAAGTTGTACGAATTGCCGCAGTCGGAAAGCGCGCGGCAGTATGAGGAAAGGACAGGCATCGTCATCCGCAGGGCGATCGGTCCGGAAAAACGCATCGTCGCCTCGTGGGTGGAGCAGAAGTTCAATGCGCATTGGGCGAGCGAATGCGAAGCGGCGTTTGCGCGCCAGCCGGTGTCCTGCATCATCGCGGTCAAAGACGGACAGTTGCTCGGCTTTGCTTGTTACGACGCCACCGTCCGCGGATTTTTCGGTCCGACCGGCGTGGATGAGAGCGAGCGGGGGCAGGGCGTCGGCCGCATGCTGTTCTTGCAGACGCTGGAATACATGCGCTCGGACGGGTACGCCTACGCGATTATCGGGGGAGCGGGGCCGACAGCGTTTTATGAAAAAACGGCCGGCGCGCAAATCATTCCCGGATCCGAACCGGGCATTTACCGCGGTATGCTGAGATGACCGATCGGACCGGATTGCCATTCGCGGCCGTTCGTGTCCGCATCGTGGCATAACAATGGCCGAATTCCGTTCAATAAAAACTGGGAATGATGGGGCGAAGAGCCCCCGACGAAATGACCGCAAAAGGCGGAAGGTTCCTCTCGAGAACATGCATCGAGGGAACTTGCCGCCTTTCTTTTTCCCGGCCTTTTACTTCCCGGCCCTGTCCGCCTATGGATTGAGGCCGCGCATGTATTGATAGATCGCGTAGGCCATGTCCACCAGATCATCGCGGAGAGCGGCCCTGGTGTAATCGACGGCGCGCGGCGCCGCACCGATGCCGCGCAAGGCGGCAATCCACCCGTTCGCCCAGCCGGACGCCCCCTCCACATCCGCACCGTCCGCGTACGCAAGACCGGCCGTTCTCGCCATCGCCGCCGACAGTTCCTCGAGAGTCACGGCGGCTTCCGGCGCAAACTTGCGGCCGCCTTTACCGTTCATGACGCCCATCCGGAACACCGTTTCCACCCATCCCGCATACCAAGCTTCAGGCGGCACATCGACAAACCGCGGTTCGTCCGGACTCACGGGGAGCGGCTCCGAAAAACCGCCGAGTCTGGCGGCTACGGCGGCGGTTTCCGCCCTTGTGGCCCGCTGTCCGAAGCCGGGGCCGCCGTCCGCATAGCCGCTCATGATTCCCGCCGCTTTCAGTTCGAGATAACGCTGTTCCCGCTGGCGCAGCTGTTGCCGTTCCCGTTCCTGCATGTTCCGAAAGGAATCGTAGGAATGGATGGCGACGCCGGCAAATCCCGGATGTTTCGCGTAATGGCGGCGAACCGCTTCCAGCTGTTCGTGGAAAAACCACAGCTCCTGATGATAATACGTCACCTGTTCCGGAATGCCCTCGCCGTCGGGCGGACCGGTTTCCGCCCCGATATACGCCTTTTTGCCGACCTTCGCGGCATAGTCGAGTTCGGCGCGGGCGACGGCGATTTGCTCCTCCGCGCTGTCGCGGTACGCCATGATCGATACGGAATCCGCCGCATCCAGCAGGTGATGGCTCAACGGTTTGCGCACGCCGTCATAATCGACGACGACCGGCGGATCCCCCGTCGCATACCAGAACGGGATCGCCACATTCAGCTCCAACGCGTGACCGCGCTCCGAAATCATGCCGGCGGCCTTCGCGATCAGCCTCACAAACTGCAAACCGATCGCCTCCGCATCGCCGCGAAATTCCGGCAGCGTATACGGTTCGATATCGAACTGGATGCCGTCGAACCGGCGCTCCGGATGCCGTTCGTTGAAAGACAGCACCTGCTCAAGCCGGTCCAGCGCCTCTTCGTGATGCTCCTTCTTCGCCCATACCGCTTTTCCCGCCAGCGCAAACACCCGGATGCCGTGCGAGTGGGCGAGTCCGATCAATTCCGCATATTCGTCTTCATGATCCGCCAACGCGGGATCCGTGCCGACAAAAAGCACCCGAATCCGATGCCGGAGGGAGAATTGGATCAATTCCTGTCTGAGTTCCGCGGTGGCGGCGGCTGTGTCAAATTGCCACACCCACATCGCATCGGCGGGTTCCGGCTCCGCCCGCGAGACGATCGTGAAGAGACAAGCCGCCGCAACCGCTGCGGAGACAACATGGGCCAATTTCTTCAAAATTTTTTCCCCTTTCTACGTGATCCGTCATGAATTGACAATAAATATTTCAAAATCTGTTAACAAATGGATAACAAGTTTTTCCTATAATTCGGAATGTTCACAGGCAGTTCACAATTTACCGGGAACAGGGGGGATTTGTTCATGAAACGCGCGCCGAAGGCGCTGCTGCTCGGCGCCGCTCTCGGTTTGTCGGTCTGGATCGGCGGATGCGGCGGGAATGCGGCGGGCACCGACTCGTTCGGAGAATCCGATTTGCCCGGCGGCGGCATCCGCATTCCGCATAACGAGCGGCTGCACCTGTCCACCGACCAGCGTTGGGTCCATAGCGAAGGCCACCTGTCGGATTTGATCCGGCTGCAGTGGACCGCGGACCGGGCCAAGCCGGCGATCGCCTGGGTGGACGAACACGGCAACGACAAGACGGCCATCGTATCCCACGACAAAGCCAACAATCCGGAGCAGCACGACCACAAGCATATTTCCATCGAAACGACGATGTCCCCGGACGGCGAATACGCCGGACAGCTGTTCACGCGGCTGGAAATTCCGTATGACACCGACGTCAGCGAAATCCGCACGCACTCCGCGAATTTTAACGTCATGAGCGGATATTTGCGCGTCGCCGGAGAAGCGGAATCGAACCGCGTGCTGCAGTTCGCCAATTCGTTCGGCGACAACGAAGTTTCGCCGAGATGGGGCATCCGCGCGGACAGCGCCGGAGAATCCGGCGACAACGCCGGATCGAACTTCCGCATCGACCGCTACGCGGATGACGGGGAAGTCGTCGACAGCCCGCTGTTCATCGAAAGAAGCACGGGCCATGTCGGTCTTGGCGCCCAAGATCCGGCCAACCGGCTCGATGTCGACGACGACCGGATCCGCATTCGCAGCCCGCATACCCCCGGCTCGTCCAACGCTTCCTGCAGCCAAGGCCAGCTCGCCTGGGACGAGCGCTACTTGTATGTATGCGTGGCGGACAACCATTGGAAACGCGCCGAGCTCGCCGACTGGTGAGCCGAACGTTCCACGGCCCGGACGTTCCATTACATATAACGCCGGACATGTGCGGGAGGTTTGCGAAGTTACAAATTTTAATCATTTGATAACATATGCTAACATTTTCCACCCCCTTTTATCCGGTACACATGGTGAAATCGTTATAAGTGCAAGCGAAAAAAAGATCAAATTTTGACATTCGGAGGGAGATTATGTGCGGAATTGTCGGCTATATCGGATTTCGCGACGCGGTTCCGATCCTGCTGAACGGGTTGAAGAAGCTGGAATACCGGGGGTACGATTCGGCCGGCATCGCGGTTTGCGCCGAACAGGGGCTTGCGGTGCGGAAAGCGCAAGGAAAGCTGACCGCGCTGGCCGGTTTGTTGGAACGAAATCCGGCGAGCGGCCTGGCCGGCATCGGGCATACGCGCTGGGCGACCCACGGCAAGCCGTCGGACGCGAATTCCCATCCGCATACGGATGAGTCCGGACGCATTGCCGTCGTCCACAACGGCATCGTGGAAAACCACGAGGAACTGCGGGCCATGCTCGCGGCCAAAGGGTACAAATTTTCCTCGGAGACGGATACGGAAGTCATCGCGCATCTGATCGCGGATTTGTATGAGGGGAATTTGGCCGAGGCAGTCGGCAGCGCCGTGAAGCGGCTGGAAGGTTCCTTCGCGCTTGTCGTCGTCTCTTCCCACGAACCGGACAAGCTGATCGCCGCCAGAAAGGCGAGCCCGCTGATCATCGGCATCGGAGAAGGGGAGCAGCTGATCGGCTCGGACATTCCCGCCATTCTCGACCATACGCGCAACGTGCTCATCCTCGAAGACGACGAAATGGCGGTCGTGACTCGCGGGCATGTGGAAGTGTTCGACCAGCGCGGACGTTTGATCGCCCGAAAGCCGTCCTACGTGGACTGGGATGCGGCCAAGGCGGAAAAGGGCGGGTACGAGCACTTCATGATCAAGGAAATCCATGAACAACCGCAGGTGTATCGGGACACGATGCGCTCGCGGCTGCATCCCGATGCGGACAAGCTGGTCGAACTGAACGAGCTGCCGCTGACGCGGGAAGAGCTGCGCGACATCGATCGCATTCAGTTCGTCGCCTGCGGCACGGCCTACCACGCTTCCCTCGTCGGCAAATATGCGCTGGAACGCCTCTTGCGCCTGCCGGTGGAAGCGGAGATCGCTTCGGAGTACCGGTACCGCGACCCGATCGTCACCGACCGCACGCTCGTCATCGCGGTCAGCCAATCCGGCGAAACGGCGGACACGCTGGCGGCCGCAAGAGAAGCGAAGCGGCGCGGCGCCCGCGTCTGGGCGGTCACCAACGTGGTCGGCAGTTCGATTGCGAGAGAGGCGGACGCCGCCATCTACACCTGGGCGGGACCGGAAATCGCGGTCGCCTCCACCAAGGCGTACACCTCGCAGATGCTTGCGCTGTACATGCTGTCCATCTATATGGCGGAGCGGCTCGGCACGCAGGATCGCGCCGTGCTGCGGCGGCTGGCGCAGCGGCTTGTGGAGCTGCCGGAGAAAGTCGCGCAAATCTTGGAACGGTATGGAGACATCCGCCGTTTTGCGGAAGAAATTTCCCGCCGCGAACACGCGTTCTTCATCGGCCGGGGGCTGGATTACGCGGTCGCGCTGGAAGGGTCGCTCAAACTGAAGGAAGTGTCCTATATCCATTCCGAGGCGTACGCCGCGGGAGAATTGAAACACGGCACCCTCGCCTTGATCGAGGAAGGCACGCCGGTGATCGCCATCGCCGCCCAGGGCAGCATCACGGACAAGACCATCAACAACATTCGCGAAGTGAAAGCTCGCGGCGCCTATGTGTACGGCATCGCGACGGACGGTCACGCGAAACTGCGCGAATGCGTCGACCGCTTGTTTGTCGTGCCGGAAACCGACGAGCTGCTCGTTCCCGCGCTGACGGCCGTCCCCCTGCAGCTGTTGGCCTACTATGCCTCGCTGGCCAGAGGCATTGACGTGGACAAGCCGCGCAATCTGGCCAAAAGCGTAACGGTGGAATAGGATTTTCACCCATGGCCGCTCGAACGCGTCTGTGGATCGTCGGAGGCGCGCTGATCCTGTGCGCGCTTGCGGCCGCCGCCTTCTGGTTGTTCCATTGGTTAGACCGGATGAAATGGGCGGAAGCGGCGGACGGCGCGCGTCTCAAGTTTCGCGTGCAAGGGGAACGGTTCGAACGATACGAGAAGGGGGAATGGCAGCCGTTTTTCCCGCAGGGCGTCAACCTGGGAGCTTCGCTGCCCGGCCATTACCCGGGGGAAATGCCGATCGACAAAGACACCTATTTGCGCTGGTTCAGCCTGATGACGGAAATGGGCAGCAACGTCGTGCGCGTCTATACGATTCACCCGCCGCATTTTTACGAGGCGCTCGTCGAGTACAACAAACGCAACCCCGGACGGCCGCTCTATTTGATCCAGGGCGTATGGTCTCCGGAGGAAATGCTCATCGAAAAAAGGGACGCCTTTGATCCGGAAATCGTGGCCCAATTCCGCAAGGAAATCGCCGACGCCGTCGGCGCGGTGTACGGCGACGTCACGCTGGAACCGTCTCCCGGCAAGGCGAGCGGAACATACACCGCCAACGCGGGACCGTATTTGTTCGCCTGGCACATCGGGACCGAGTGGGACCCGCAAATGGTCGTCGACACCAACAAACGCCACCAGGATCGGGCGGGCTACGCGGGCGAATACATCCGGACGCGCGACGGGGCCTCCCCGTTCGAAAGCTGGCTCGCCGAACTGCTCGATCTGACCGCCCGTCTGGAACGGCAGCGCGGTTACGCGCATCCGGTCGCGTTCACCAACTGGGTGACCACCGATCCGCTCCATCATCCGGGCGAACCGACGTTCGAGGAAGACATGGTCAGCGTGGACGCCACCCATTTGGAACCGGGCGGTTGGGAAGCGGGGTATTTCGCTTCGTTCCATGTGTATCCCTACTATCCGGATCTGTTCCGGTTCGACCAGACGTTGAGGGAGGTGGTGAATGAAGACGGGCAACCGGACCCGTACCGCACGTATTTGCGCCGCCTGAAACGGCATCATGAAGGAATGCCCGTCATCGTCGCCGAATTCGGCGTGCCGAGTTCGTGGGGCATCGGGCACACGGAACTGCTCGGGCGCAATCAGGGAGGCCACAATGAACGGGAGCAGGGAGAAGTCATCGCATCATTGTTTCGGACGATCGTGGAGGAGGATTTGGCGGGAGCGATCGTGTTCGCGTGGCAGGACGAATGGTTCAAAAAAACGTGGAACACGATGCGGTACGAGGTGCCCGAAGACCGGAGAGCGTACTGGCTGAACGTGCTCAGCAACGAACAAATGTTCGGATTGATCGGCATGTACCCCTCAAAGGAAGAAACGCTGATCATTGACGGAGCGCGCGACGACTGGGAGCGGCTGGACGAAAGCGAGAAAACGCGGCTCATCGCGGACGGCGACGCGGTCAAAGAGCTGTGGGTTGCCCACGACGAAGCGTATGTCTACTTGCTTGCGGAACTGCACCGGCCGTTTGATCCCGCGGCGGAGACGCTGTATATCGGCGCAGATATCCTTCCGGGGGGCAACCGCCACGCGGAAGAACTGGCGGACCGAACGCTCGACGAAGGCCTGGAAACGTTGATCGTGATCGACGACGACGAAGCGGGCGACATCCGGATCGCTTCCAACTATGACGTCCACACCCGCATGTACGGATACGTGTACGGCATGATTCCGTTCCGGGAGGAGGAACTCCGGGACGATTCCGGCGTGTTCAAGCCGTGGAAGCTCACCGTCGGGCTGAAGATGGAGCCTCCCTATACCCGAGTGGAGCACCCGTTTGAGGACGTTCCCGCCGGTATTTTGCGCCGCGGCACGACGGACCCCGCCGACCCGGATTACGATTCCATGGCGGCCTGGGAGGCGAGCGGAACGGAGATCGAAATGCGCATTCCGTGGAACCTGCTCGGGTACTCGGACCCGAGCTCGAGGCAGGCGATCAGTTACCAATTGCCCAAAGGCAAATACTTTGAGAGCGAGACATCGGAGGGCATCCGGTTCGTGCCGTGGATCCGGCCGAAACACCGTTCCGGGGTGATCGGGCTCGGCAGCGGACCGGAGGCGTACGCGGTATCGGAACTTCCGATTTACCGCTGGAAAGAGTGGGAGGAACAAGTGAACTATATCGAACGGATCAAACAGAGTTACAACATTGTGAAGCAGGCGTTTTGGGAAAGGAGGGGCGCGAGTGACCGGCGGTAATCTGGAACTGGCGCAGCTGTTCATCGTGATCGGCGCAGTCCTGGTCGTATTGATCTTGTGCGGCATCCTGGTCAGCAAAGCGATTCGCCTGCGCCGGGCGCGGCTGATCCGTCAATGTGAACTGGAAAACCGCGCATATTTCGACCGGATTCGGCAGGGGCTCGACCAGGACGGGGCGCTGCCCAAGCCGGAAAGTCCGCTGAACCGCATCGAACGCAAGGTCGTCCAGGAAAAGCTGATGGCGTGGGCGGACCGGGTGGACGGCGTGTCCCGGGAAAAATTGACGGCTTTGTGCGAGGATCTCGGTTTTGTGGAAAGGGAGCTCGGCCGTTTGCAGAGCCGTTGGAGCGTACGCCGGGTCGACGCCGCTTATCGGCTCGGGCTGATGAGGAGCCGCCGGGCGGCAGGCGCCCTGCTGGAAGAGCTGCGCAGGCAGCGGTTCGGACCCGCGCTGTTCGTCGTCGCCCGGTCGCTCGCTTTGTGCGCGAGGGGAACGGACGATCTGGAACAACTGGTCGCACAGATCGTCAAACATCGCCGGCCCGCGCATGAGATGACCGCGTCGATCTTGGAGGAAGCGGGAGAAGATCTCGGGGAACTCGTCCGAAGATTGATGGCGAGCGGCCATCCGGACAAGCGGCGGATCGCCCGGTTGATGCTGGACAAAAATCCGGCGCTCCGCTTGTCCGTATCCGCTTATCCGGACCGAAAGGACGATTTTTCATCGCAAGCATCGCAACAACCGCAAGAGGCGCATGAGGCGCAGGTGGAGCGTCCGGAGACGCACGCCATGTGATGCGGGAAGGAGAGGAACATCAGGTGAGAGATCTTCTGCTCGGATACGGACTGTTTGCCATGTACTACATCATGACGGTGTACGCCATCTACTTTGTCATCATGACCTTTTCATTCCGGAAGATCGCATCGATCGTCAAAGGAACGTTTTATTCGCGGTTCCGGTCCCTCGCGGTATCGGACCACGTTCCTCCGGTCTCGATCCTGGTGCCGTCCTACAACGAGGAGTTGACGATTATCGAGAGCGTGCGGTCGCTGCTGTCGCTCGAATATCCGGAGTACGAAGTGCTCGTCGTCAACGACGGGTCCGCCGACCGGACGCTGGACGTGCTGATCGGGGAATTCGGATTGACCGCCCTCCCCGACAGCGAACTGCCGAAGTCGTGCGCGCTGGAAGCGTCCCCGATCCGCGCGGTCTATCACAATCCGGAATATCCGAATTTGTACGTGCTGGACAAGCCGAACGGAGGAAAGGCGGACGCGCTCAACGTCGGCATCAATTTTTCGCATTACCCGCTTATTTGCACGATTGACGCCGATTCGCTGCTGGACCGGGACGCGCTCATCCGCATGGTGCGCGTGTATATGGAAAACCCCGCGGAAACCGTGGCGGTCGGCGGCAACGTGCGCATCGCCAACGGCTGCCGCATCGAAAACGGCACCGTCAAGGACGTCCGCCTGCCGCGCAAACTGCTGCCGATGCTGCAGTCCATCGAATATTTGAAGGCGTTCCTCGGCGGACGCATCGGATGGAGTTCCGTCAACGCGCTTCTGATCATCTCCGGCGCCTTCGGATTGTTCCGCAAACAGGACGTCATCAACGTCGGCGGATACCGCGAAGGATTTCCCGGAGAAGACATGAACATCGTGCTGAAACTGCACAAATCGATGCTGGAACAGAAGCGGAAATACCGCATCGCCTTTTGTCCCGACGCGGTATGCTGGACGCAGGCGCCGGACACGCTGCGCATTTTGGGCAGCCAGCGAAAACGATGGGGCCGCGGCAACCTGAAAAACATGTGGGAGTTCCGCCATCTCTTCTTCAATCCGAAGTACCGGCAGATCGGGCTGTTCGCCATTCCGTACAACGTGCTGTTTGAAACGCTCAACCCGTATTTCAAAATCACCGGATTTCTCGCGTTGGTCGGATACGTGAGCATGGATATGACCAAGTGGTACATTTTGCTGACGTTTTTCCTGGTCAATATGATGATCAGCCTGATCTTCAACTGCGGCGCCATGCTGCTTGAGGAAATCGCCTTCCGCCGATACTCCAAGGCGCGGGACGCCTGGAGGATGGTGGCGTTCGCCTTGCTGTTGTCGCTCGGTTACGACCATCTCAACGCGTATTGGAGATTTCGCGGGCATATCGACTTTTTCCGGAACAAAAAAACATGGGGCGTGATGGAACGGAAAAGCTGGAAGGACGAATCCGCGAAAGCAAGCGCTTAGGCGGATCGTCTGCGCGCATCCCACAAAAAGAGGAGGCATCGATATGAAGTCCATCCTGGTTACCGATAGCGACGAAACGGTGTGCGAACTGCTGAAAGTGCGGCTCGGCAGCCGCGGATACGCCGTTTACACGGCCACCGACGGGCTGACGGGCCTGAAAATGTTCGAGGAAATCCGACCGAGGCTCATCATCACCGATTTGATGCTGCCGGCGATCAACGGCTATCAGCTGATCCGCAAAATCAAGTCCCGCGAACGGGAACACGGCAAACACGACTGCAAAATCATCGTGCTGTCCGGCCGAAAAACCGAGCACGACATCGAGCGCTGTTTTGAACTCGGCGCGGCGGACTATGTGAAAAAGCCGTTTTCGCCGATCGAACTGGAAGCCCGCATCCGCAAACAATTGGCGGAATGACGGATTGAACGGCATCACCCGTCCGTCGCGGGAAAGCCCCTGGGAACAACCCGTCGTCAGGCATCAACCCGCCGGGGGCGAAAAAAGACACATGGCTCGGCAAATCCATCTGAGTACGGGAGGAAACCGCATGAAAAAAAGATACGCACACTTGAAAAAGCTGATTTCTGCCAAATTGGCCAAAGTCGGCGTGATCGGGCTCGGCTACGTCGGGCTTCCTCTGGCCGTCGAAATGGTGAAAAAAGGGTTTACGGTTTACGGCATCGACACGGACATGGTCAAAGTATGCTCGCTGCGCAACGGCGTTTCCCACGTCAAGGACGTCAGCAACGAGGAACTGCAGGAATGCCTGAAAACCGGCCGCTTTTTTCCGACGTTCGATTACAGCACGCTGCAGTGGCTTGACGCCGTCAGCATTTGCGTGCCGACGCCGCTCAGCGAAAACCAGGATCCGGACACGTCCTACATTACGGCCGTGGTCAAAAAGCTGATCCAATACATGGAAAACGGCATGCTGATCACGTTGGAGAGCACGACCTATCCCGGCACCACGGAAGAACTGATCGAGCGGGAATTGGCCAAAAACGGACTGCGCGCCGGCGAGGATTACTTCCTCTGCTATTCGCCGGAGCGCATCGATCCGTCCAACCCGCATTACCAGACCGCCAACACGCCGAAGGTGATCGGCGGCACGACGCCGCGCTGCCTGGAACTGGGCGCGCTCTTGTACGGCCAAATCGTGGACAACGTCGTGCAGGTGTCCAACCCCAAAGTGGCGGAGATGTGCAAGCTTTTGGAAAACACGTTCCGCAGCGTCAATATCGCGTTCATTAACGAAATGGCGATGATGGCGGAGAAGATGGGCATCGACATTTGGGAAGTCATCCGCGCCGCGTCGACGAAGCCGTTCGGGTTTATGCCTTTTTATCCGGGTCCGGGCATCGGCGGCCACTGCATTCCGCTCGATCCGATGTACTTGTCGTGGAAGGCGAAAGGTTTCCGTTTTTACAGCAAATTTATCGAGCTGGCGCAGGTCGTCAACCAGTCGATGCCGGAGTACGTCGTCAGCAGAACGGCGCAAATTCTCAACCTCCATGCCAAATCGCTGCGCAATTCCCGCGTGCTCTTGCTCGGCATGGCGTACAAGCCGGAAGTGGACGACGTGCGCGAATCGCCGGGACTGCTCGTCTATGAACTGTTCAAAGAAAGCGGGTCCCGGGTCGATTATTACGACCCGTACGCGAAGTCGTTCAAAGACAAAAACGGCGACACGGTGGAGTCGATCGAATTTGATCTGCGAAAGATCGCGACCTACGACTGCATGGTGGTCATCACCAATCACCGCTCGGTTCCGTACGGCGAACTGGCGCGGCTCGGCGTCGCCATCTTCGATACGCGGAATTCCTTCCATCAGTACGACATGCCGCACATTTACAAGTTGGGCACGCCGATCACGAAAGCCGGCGCCTTCGACCTGGAAGCGGCATATTGAGCGCGTTGGCGCAAGAAGGACTGGCCATACGGGTACGCCGATCCCTCCAACCGATGCGTTCTGGAGTCGGCGTACCCGATGGGCGGGCTTGGCACGCCGGCGGCGCGATCATGACGCAGGGCAAGGCTCGTCCAAGCAAAATCCTTGAGCGATCACGGACCGTTTACGTTTTTTTAACAGTACGGCCACAATCTCGACACAGACGGATCATGTTCACCCGTTATGCTGAAAGGGAACCGACATTCCACATACCGAGGTGATCATGATGAAGAAGAAAGCCGTATGGGCGGCGGCCGCCCTGCTTGCAGCCGTTCTGGCCGGTTGCAACAACACCGACGGAACGGAAATGGACTTAAACGGCGGCTCGACGGATTCGTTCACCAACACGCCTGCGGGCAGCGAGGACCCGGCGGCGGGAGGCGCATTGGACGGAGTCGATACTCCTTCGGATGCGGCGGATGACGCCTCGACGGAGCCGGGCGACGCATCCGGAGACGCGTCCGACATCGGCACGGACGACACGGAAACTTCCGACAATGCGGCCGAATAACCGGTCCCATCAACATCTCGCGGCATGACCCAACACGGACGCCGGTTCTGCCGCCCCGACAACGATCAACGCGCTTTGCACCTTTCCCTCGGAAATCCCGCAACGTTTCTGCGGGATTTCTTTTCCTGTTTTTGGACGACTTTGCTCCCCCCAGAAATCGGCGCGGCGATTCGAACGTTATGAAGGATGAGTCTGGATTGTGGAGGTGGGATGCCGTGTACGGAATCAAGGTATTGGTTGCCGACGACGACCCCAACGTCAGGGAAATCATCCGGCTGTATTTCGAAAAACAGCAAATCCAGATGATCGAAGCGCAGGACGGGCAGGACGCCGTGGAAAAAGCGCTGGAAGCCTCGCCTGACATCATCATTTTGGACGTCATGATGCCGAAAATGGACGGATTCGAAGCGTGCCGGGAAATTTTGCGCCACTCCGACATTCCGATCATCATGCTGACGGCCAAAGGGGAAGAATTCGACCGCGTGCTCGGACTGGAGCTCGGCGCGGACGACTATGTGACCAAACCGTTCAGCCCGCGGGAACTGATGGCACGCATCAAGGCGATATTCCGCCGCATGCAGCCGCGCGGCAAAACTTCCCAGGAGGAGGAAACCCAACCGGGCGTGCTGGATTTCGGCGGACTCCGCATTCACATCGACCGGCGGGAAGTCACGGTGGAAGGCAACAAGGTCGCCTTTCGCCCCAAAGAGTTCGATCTGCTCGCCCATTTGGCCAAAACGCCCGGACACGTATACACCCGCGAACAGCTGCTCGAGCAGGTGTGGGGTTACGACTTTTTCGGCGATATTCGCACCGTGGACGTGCATGTCAAGAAAGTTCGGGAAAAACTTGGCGCTTTTCCGGGAGAGTGCATTCACACGGTTTGGGGCGTCGGGTACAAGTTCGAGGTGATCCATGATCAATAAAAGCCTATTCATGCGACTGTTTCTCAGCTATGTGCTGACGGTGGTGCTTGGTCTCGGCGTCGTCGGTTTTTCCATGTCCTACTTGACCAAAGACTACATTGTGAATGCCAAAAAGGAAGACATGATCCGCAAAGCCAAGAAAGTCAATTTGACGATCCAGGATTTTCGCGTCATCGACGACAACGCCAGGAGCCTGCTCCTGTTTTTGGACCAAGCCTTCGATTCGCGCATCTGGGTGTTCGACACGAGCGGCAAGATCGTCGCTTCTTCGGCCAAGGATGAAGTGTCGATCGGCAAGGCGGTGGATCCTTCGGTCATCAACAAAGTAAAAATGGGGGAAAATGCTGTCATCAATTTGAAGTACGGCGATACGTCGGAACCGGTGCTGTCGGTGGTGGTGCCCTGGGGGAAGGACAACCAAGTGTACGGCGGCATCATCCTTCATTCGCCGATTACGGGGATCAGTCAGGCGTCGTTCAACATTCGCGAAATGATCTTGTGGGTGTCGCTGTTCGGCGTCGTGCTTTCGTGCGCCATCGCTTTTTATATGTCCTGGTCGATTTCCCGGCCGCTGAAAATGATTGACCGCGCGGCGGCCCGCATCGGCATGGGCGATTACAGCGAGCGCATCGTCGTCAAGGACAAGGACGAGATCGGCGAATTGGCCGCCACGATCAACCAAATGGCGGAAAAACTCGAGCAGGCGGACAAGGAAAAACGCAAACTCGAGCAAATGCGCCTCGATTTTCTGGCCAACGCCTCCCATGAACTGCGCACGCCGCTGACGGCGATGCAGGGGTTTCTCGAAGCGCTTCAGGACGGGTTGATCGACGAGGAAGGCCGGCAGCGGTATTATCAGATTATTTACAATGAAACGATTCACATGAACCGGCTCGTGGACGACATCATGGATTTGGCGCGGCTGGAAAACAAGGAAATCACGCTGTCGCGCCACGCCGTCGACGCCGCTTCGCTGATGCAGAAAGTGCAGTTCAAATTTCGTCCGGAAGCCGAGGAAAGGGGGACGACGATCGAACTGCGCATTTGGGAGCCGCTGCCGCCGGTGTATGCCGATCCGGACCGGCTGGAGCAAATCTTGAACAATCTGGTCATGAACGCCGTCAAGTTCACGGAAAACGGCAAAATCACGCTGGCGGCGGGCGAGGACGGCGATTATGTGCGCCTGTCCGTCGCGGACACGGGCATCGGCATTTCCAAGACGGACCAGGAATGGATTTGGGAGCGGCTGTTCAAAGTCGACCGCGGCCGTTCGCGCAAGCAGAAGGGCACCGGGCTCGGCCTGGCGATCGTCAAGCAGTTGGTGGAGCTGCACGAGGGCAAAATCGCGGTACAGAGCGAGGTCGGCGAAGGTTCCACTTTTACGGTGTGGATCCCGAAAGCGGAACAAAGCCGGCTGGATACGGCCTAGGGAAGCCGCCAACCCGCGCACCAGCGCCGACATGGCGCCGGCTCGGCCTCCGGCGGCCATCGTTCGCGTTGACACTTTTCCGTAACATCGCCTTGCGAAACGCCGCCCCGCGGCACATCGCCCCAAGGCACATCCGGAGCGCATCGCTTGTCGAAACCTTATCCTGTGAAACGACGCGCTGCGGTATATCGCCTTGTCGGACGCGATTTGGCAAAGAAGACCGATTCCTGAATGGTACCGACTCCCGTTCCGTTGCCGTTTCCCCTTTTCTTGCAAACGCTTTTTTGACAGGCGTTTCCTGTTTGGGTAAGATGAAAGGGATCATGTCTGGCAAAGGGAGTGATCAAATCATGAACATTGTGTACCACGGACATTCCTGTGTGCAGATCAGCGATGGCGGGCGTTCGATCATCATCGACCCGTTCCTAACCGGGAATCCGGTGGCGGTCAGCAAACCGCAAGACATCCGGGTCGATGCGGTGCTGCTGACGCATGCGCACGCGGACCATATCACGGACGCCGTGCCGATCGCCACAGCGAACGATGCGCCGATCGTGGCGACGTTCGAATTGGCCAATTACATGAGCTGGCAGGGCGCCAAAACGGTGGAAGTGAACTTGGGCGGCACCGCCGACCTCGGATTCGCCCGCGTGAAATTCGTGCACGCGTTTCACAGTTCCGGCATCGTGCTCGATCAAGAGCGCGGCATCGTGTACGCGGGCATGCCGGGCGGCTATGTGATTCGGTGGGACGGCAAGACGCTTTACCACGCAGGGGACACCGGTCTGTTTTCGGACATGAAAATGATCGGCGAGCTTCATGACATCGACGTGGCTTTCCTGCCCATCGGCGATCTGTATACGATGGGGCCGGAAGATGCCGTCCGGGCGGCGGAATGGCTGCGCGCCAAACAGGTCGTGCCGATCCATTACAACACGTTCCCCGGCATTCGTCAGGACGGGGAAGCGTTTGTGCAGATGTTGAGCCGTAAAGGCATCGGCGGCCGCGCGCTGAAACCCGGCGAGTCCATGGAACTGTAGAAGGGAATTGGAAAAGCATAGCGGCGGATTCCAGGAAGCGCGTCACGGAACTTGAGAAGCAAGACGGAAACGAAACTTTCGGTGGAACGGAATACGGAAATGCCTGCTTGCCACCCCGGGAAATTTAACCATGTCAAGTAAAAACGATGCGTCGCACTGCATGTCGGAGATGCCGATTCAGGCATCTCCGACGATTTTTTGGGCTCATTTCCGTTTCAAAAGCCGCAAACCTGCCTCGTCCGGTCATCCTTTGCGGATCGTGAGGACATGATTGAAAGATAAACGCTGATCCGGCGCCGAATCCTTTCCGGACGGCCCGCGATCGCGCGGTAAAGATCGTGCGGAAAAGATTGTGCCGAAAATCATGAAATGATAACGAAAACGGGAGCTCGCCTGGCGTCACAGTTCAATCGGCGAACGATGAGCGGCATCCGGAAGGAGTTCGGCGGTCGGCATTGTGCGCTATTTTATCGAAACGATCATTTTATTTTTGCAAAAATCATTTTATAATAGTGCCAACGATTCAAAACGACACGACAAAGGCGGAACGGAACATGAAGCAATTGACGCTCTCCAAGGGAGACCGGCGGAGAAACGAAATTTTGTCCATGCTGCGGAAACACGGAAAAATTACCGTGCAGGAAATCGTCGAGCGCCTGCATTGTTCGGAAGCGACGGCGAGAAGGGATTTGGATTTGCTGGAAAAATCCGCGGGCATCATCCGCACGATCGGTGGAGCGATCGCGGACACCGGCGCGGTGCGGGACACGCCGTTTGCCGAGAAACAGGGCACGCTGCGGAAGGAGAAAGAGGCGATCGCGCGCGCGGTGATGGGGCTGATCAGCGAGGGGGACGTCATCTGCCTGTCGGGCGGCACGACGACGTTCATGATCGCGAAGGAACTCAAAACGCGGACGGGGATTACCGTCGTCACCAACGCGGTCAACATCGCCATGGAACTGGCGGACAGCGAAGGCGTCCAAGTCGTCGTCATCGGCGGCGTCATGCGCAGCAACAGCTATGAACTGTCGGGACCGCTCGCCGAGCGGATGATCGAAAGCCTGCACATCGGCAAAACGTTTCTCGGCATCGACGGCCTGTCCATCGAGGAGGGCATCATGACCTATTCCGAATCGGAGGCGCATACCGCGCGCATGATCATTGCGCGTTCGCGGCAAACGTTCGCCGTATTCGACCACAGCAAGGCCGGGAAAACGTCGCTGTTTTCCATGGCGCGTCTGAAAGAGCTGACCGGGGTCGTGACGAACCGGTCCATCGACCCGGCCATCGCGAAGCGACTGAGGGAAGAGGGGCTGGAAGTGCACATCGCCGAATAGCGTCGAGGAACATCGAGGACCGTTATTTTCGCCGGGGCTCGATGAGGTAGGCCAGCAGCGGGAATCCGACGTTTTGTTGCGAAAAATGTAGGATGATGCGAAAAATGTGATTATAAAATGATTGTTTCAATATGAATATGATTGAAACGATCAATATTTTACGTTATGATTTCTGTGAAACGATGGCGAATTCATAATGGGAGATGGAGGTCGGGTGACCATGAGCCAACACGGTGTATTGACGTATCGGGAAATTTCCGCGCAGCCGGAAGCGCTGGCCGCCGCGCTGGACGAGGTGAAGCGGCGCAAGGAAGACATTCTCCGTTTCAGAGAGCGCGCCGCGCAAGGGGAAGTGCTGTTCATCGGTTCGGGTTCATCTTATTACCAGGCGCAGACCATGGCCGCCACCGTACGCAAGTGGACCGGGCTGAGCGCCCGCGCGCTGCCGTCGTCGGAACTGTACTTGTTCCGTGAACATCACGCGTCGGTATCCAAACCGTGCACCGTCGTCGGCGTGTCCCGGTCGGGAGAATCCAGCGAAGTGATCCTCGCGCTGGAATCGGTGCAAAACCTTCCCGGTTGGAACATCTGCGGGGTGACCTGCCACGAGACGAGCGCCCTGTACCGCATGGCGCCGTGCCTGTTGTCCCCGCTGGGCAAAGAGCAGAGCACCGTCATGACCAAGTCGTTCAGCAGCATGACGTATATGGTGCAGGCGGCAGCCGCGGTCGCTTCGGAGCAGGCGGAGCATTGGGAGCAAATCGTGGAGGCCGGCTCCTTGTCGGCGGACGTCACCCGCAGGGCGGACGCGTTTGCCAAGAAGCTGACGGAGAATCCGCTCTATACGAACTATCTGTTCTTGGGCATGGGCGCTTACTTCGGACTCGCCCAGGAAGCCTGCCTGAAGCTGAAGGAAATGTCCTACGTCTGGACGGAAAGCTTCGGCACCATGGAGTTCCGCCACGGTCCCAAGTCGGTCGTGGAAAAAGGATCCTTCGTCTGCGTGCTCGTTTCCGAGCGGGCGCGAAGCCACGAGCTGAAAGTGGCCGAAGAAATGAAGCAGTACGGCGCCACGGTGCTGCTCGTCACGGCGAAAGCCGGAGAAGACACGGCGTTCGCCGACCATGTGTTCGAAACCGGCGGAGAATCGCTTTCCGATGAAGCGAGAAGCGTGCTGTATTTGCCGCTGCTGCAATATTTCGGCTATTACACCGCGATGAAAAAAGGCGTCGATCCCGACCATCCCCGCAACTTGACGCAGGTCGTCAAAATTTGAACAGGGAGCCGATACGATGTCTTCCTTCTATATTGGAGTGGATATCGGCGGAACGAATGTCGTTTGCGGATTGGTCGATGCGCAAGGCCGCGTCCTGCACACCGTCAAGCAGCCCACGGGAGCGCAGCGCGGAAGCGGCGCGGTGCTGCGGGGCGTGGCGGACTTGATCGAACGTTTGGCGCAGGAGGCCGGGCACGCCCTGCATTCCACGGCCGCCGTCGGCGTCGGTACGCCCGGACTGGTCGATCCGCAGCGCGGAATCACGCTGCATGCAAGCAATCTCGGGTGGAAGGACGTGCCGGTGGCCGCCATTTTGGCGGAGCATCTGCGTTTGCCGGTCTATATCGACAACGACGTGCGCATGTACGTGTACGGCGAAGCGACCGCCGGCGCCGGCCGGGGATACGGCACGGTGATGGGCATCACCCTCGGCACCGGCATGGCGATGTCCGTCATCCAAAACGGCACGATCTATTATGGCGCTCATTATATGGCCGGAGAGTTGGGGCATCTGGCGATGGACGGCATCCCGTACCGCTGCGCCTGCGGTTTGTCCGGATGCCTGGAAACGGTCGTTTCCGCCACCGGCATCGTCAGGCAGGTACGCGATGCGCTGGCGAAGGGAGAAGCCAGTTCGCTTGGACGTATTCCTTCCGATCAACTGACCGCCGCCGCGGTGTCGGAAGCCTACGATGCGGGCGATCCGCTGGCCGTCCGGGTGTTCAACGACACCGGCCGCTGGCTCGGCATCGGTTTGTCGTACGCGATCACGCTGTTCGATCCCGACGTCCTGATTATCGGCGGCGGCATGTCCGCCGCAGGCGAGCGTTTGTTTCGCCCGATGAAAGAACAGCTGCAAAAAACATTGCTCGGCAGTTATCTGGAACGTCTCGTCATCGCGCCCGCCCGGCATCCGGATTATGCCGGCGTCATCGGCAGCGCGATGTCGGCGAAATCCCGCCATGCCGCACAACAACCCGTAACGGAGGAATGAATCATGCCGCTCGTCTCATCCACACATATGCTGCAAACCGCCCGAAAAAACGGCTACGCCGTCGCCGCCCTGAACGTGCACACGCTGGAAATGCTGCAGGCGGCCGCGGAAGCGGCCGAAGAAACCGATTCCCCGCTCATTTTGCAGACGACGGCGGGCACCGTCAAGCATCTGGGGCCGGAATATTTGGCGGCCGCCGCCACCGTCGCCGCGAATCAATGTTCGGTGCCGATCGCGCTGCATCTCGACCACTGCTCGGATTTCGGCCTGATCGTGCGCTGCATTCGCGCCGGCTACACGTCCGTCATGATCGACGCGTCCCATTTGCCGTTTGAGGAAAACGTGCGGCTGACCGCGAAAGTCGTGGAAGTGGCCGCGGCGGCGGGCGTCAACGTCGAAGCGGAATTGGGCAAAGTGGGCGGCGTGGAGGACGATCTCGTCGTTTCCGAACTGGACGCGCTGCTTGCCGATCCCGACGAATGCGCGCGGTTCGTGGAACTGACCGGCGTGCACACGCTCGCACCGGCCATCGGCACCGCGCACGGCCTTTATCGCGGCGAACCGCGCATCGATTTCGACCGCATCGCAAGCATCTCCGCCAAGGTGGACGTGCCGCTCGTGCTGCACGGCGGGTCGGGCATCCCCGAACAGCAGGTGAAGCGCTGCGTATCGCTCGGCATGGCCAAAATGAACGTGGCCACCGAACTGCGCATCGTGTTTACGGACGCGATTCGCAGCGTCTTGCTGCAAAATCCCGAGGAAAACGATCCGAGAAAGTACATGGGATTGGCCAAACAGGCAATGAAGGAAGCGGCCAAAGAAAAAATACGGCTGTGCGGAAGCGTGGGGAAAGCCGATGAATGCCGCTAGTCGCGGACAAATTGCCGCCGTCGCGCTGAACGCGGCGATCGACAAGACGTATTTTGTCGATCGCCTGAGAGTCGGCGAGGTGAACCGGGTGCCGACCGTGCTGCCTTTGCCCGGAGGCAAGGGGATCAATGTGGCGAAAGTCGCGGCGGAACTGGGCGAGCGGGTCACCGTCAGCGGGTTTCTCGGCGGCTTCAACGGCCGGTGGATCGAAACGGCGCTGGCGGAGATGGGAATCCCGAGCCGCGTCGTGAAAGTGCAAGAGGAATCGCGTATATGTCTCAATATCATCTCCACGGAAAGCGGCACATCGACGGAACTGCTTGAACCGGGACCGGAAATCACCGCCGCGCAGGCGGACGAATATTTGGCCTTGTTTTCCGATCTGGCCCGGCAGTCGAAGGTGGTGGCGCTGTCCGGCAGTCTGCCTCGCGGATTGGCGCCCGATTTTTATGCGCGCCTGGTCAAGCTGGCCAAAGCGGAAGGGGCCGCCGTCATCGTCGATACGAGCGGCGGCGCGTTGAAGGAAGCGATCGCTGCCGTGCCGGACGTGCTGAAACCGAATGTGCATGAGCTGGCGCAGCTCACGGGGCGCACTTACGATACGGTCGAGGACGTTTTCGGCGAAATTCAGCGCCTCATGGAGAACGGCATCCGCGCCGTGCTCGTCACGTTGGGTGCGGACGGCACGGCGGCGGGCATCGACGGCAAATTGTACCGGGTGGAACCGGTGCCGGTCGAGGTCGTCAATCCCGTCGGCTGCGGCGACGCGTTTGTCGCCGGCGCGGCGGCGGGGCTCGTGCGTGATCTCGGTCCCCGCGGCCTGCTTGCGCTGGCCGCCGCTTGCGCCACCGCCAACGCCCTGAATCCCGGCGTGGGAGAAATTCGCCGCGAACAGGTCGAATCCTTGCTGCCGAGAATCGTCGTCAAAGAAGTCGGATAGTCCTCTCGCACAATCTCTTGCCGCTCGATGATTTTCTTTTTGCGCCACGCCTTCGGGCGTGTTTTTTCGTGCATATTTCCGGGCGTTTGACCGGCTGTTTCTCCATATGTTACAATCTTTTCCGTGAGGTGAACGGCTGGTCATCCGGAAGGTGAACATCCGGTCACTCCGTGTGCGAATCGATGCAGACAGAGATCCAAGGGCAGGAGTGAAGAGAATGGTCAACGGAATCATCAAATTTTCCCTCAACAACAAATTTGCCGTCTGGCTGCTGACAATCATCGTCACGGCCGCAGGTTTGTATTCCGGTTTGACGATGAAGCAGGAACTGCTTCCGGAACTGGAAGTCCCCATCATTTCGGTGACGACGATATATCCCGGGGCCTCGCCGGAAGAAGTGCTGGAGGGCGTCACCAAGCCGCTGGAACAATCTCTGCGCTACCTGGACGGCGTAAAATCGGTCACCTCCACGTCGATGGAAAATGCCTCCAACTTGATCCTGGAGTATGATTACGGCCAAAATATGGACTTTGCCATCATGGATGTCCGGGAAGCGCTGAAAAACATTTCGCTTCCGGATTCCGCCAGCGATCCGAGCTTGTCCAGACTGAGCATGAACATGCTCCCGGTGCTGGCCGTCAGCATCGCCGACGAGAACCGTCCGCTGGAAGATTTGACCCGCCTCGTCGAAGAGCAGATCGTCCCGGAACTGCAAGGTTTGGACGGCGTCGCCAGCGTGCAGATCGCCGGCCAGTACGTGCGGGAAGTCGAACTGCGCTGGAACGAGCAACGCATGCGGGAGCTCGGCATTACCGAGGAGACGGTTCAGGGCATTATCCGGGCGTCCGCCCTCCGCGCACCGCTCGGGCTGTTTGAGATGGAAAACAGCGAAAAAGCGGTCGTCGTGGACGGCAACATTCTCACGCTGGAAGATTTGAAACAGCTGGCCATTCCCGTCGTCCCTTCCCAGGCGCCCCAGGGGGCGGGCCCGCAAGGTTTGCCGTCGGGACAGCCGTCCGCCGGAATGGGGGGAGCGACTCAGGGAGATCAAGCGCCGGCCGCCGATGCGGGCGACGCTCAGCTTATGCCGGAGACGAACGCCGGCAGCGCAGCGCAAGGAGCGCAGGCGCCCGCCGGATTCGATCCGTCATCGGCAGCCTCGTTCGGCATTCCGACGGTACAGCTGCAGGAAATCGCCGATATTGAAGTCATCGGTCGCGCGGAGTCGATCTCCCGCACGAACGGCTCGGCGTCGATCGGCCTGCAGATCATCAAGGCGCCGGATGCCAACACGGTGGAAGTCGTCGATCGGGTGAAAGAGAAATCGGCGGAATTTGCCGAACGGTATGAAGGTCTCGACATCGTGCACCTGTTCGACCAGGGCGAACCGATCGTGCAGTCCGTCGCGACGATGCTGGACAAGGCGCTGTACGGCTCCATTTTCGCCGTGATCGTCATTTTGCTGTTCCTGCGCAACATCCGAACGACGATCATTTCCATCATCTCCATTCCGCTGTCGCTGCTGATCGGCATCCTGCTGCTGCATCAAATGGATATCAGCCTGAATATGATGACGCTGGGAGCGATGACGGTCGCCATCGGGCGCGTGGTGGACGATTCCATCGTCGTCATCGAAAACATCTACCGGCGGCTTTCGTTGAAAAACGAGCCGCTGAAAGGAAAAGAACTGATCCGCAGCGCCACACGGGAAATGTTCATCCCGATCATGTCTTCCACGATCGTCACGATCGCGGTGTACGTGCCTCTGGCGGCTGTCAGCGGCATGGTCGGCGAACTGTTCATCCCGTTTGCGCTGACGATGGTGTTCGCGCTGCTGGCCTCGCTGCTTGTGGCGGTCACGCTCGTGCCGGCGCTCGGCCACACGATGTTCCGCAAGGGCATCCGTGAAGACCGCCGCCACGATGCGGAACACCCGGGCAAACTGGCGTCCGGTTATCGCAAACTGCTGAACTGGGCGCTGAATCACAAAGCGATAAGCATGTTGGCCGCGGTGGCGCTGCTCGTCGCCAGCCTGTTCCTGATCCCCGTCATCGGCGCGAGCTTCCTGCCCGAAGAAGAGCAGAAGTACGCGATGATCACCTACAGTCCGTCGCCTGGGGTGCTGCTGGAAGAAGTGGAGCAGACGGCGCTGGAAGCGGAGAAACTCATTCTTTCCGAGCAGGACGTCATCAATTTGCAGTATTCGGTCGGCGGATCCAATCCGTTGAGCCCGGGACAATCGAAATCGGCGCTGTTTTTCGTGCAGTACGACAATGATGTCAAGCATTTCAGCGAAATCAAAACACAGCTGCTGGAAAAACTGCGCCGGGAAGTGCCGGGTTCCGGGGAATGGAATTTGCTCGATTTCGCGGCCGGACTGGGCGGATCGAACATGAGCCTGCTCGTGTACGGGGACAGCCTGGAATCGATCCAGTCCGCGACGCAGCAGATCGAAGAACTGATGAAGTCCGATCCCGCATTCGACAAAGTCGAATCGAGCCTCAGCGAAGCGTACGATCAATATACGCTGGTTGCCGACCAGCAAAAGCTGAGCTCTCTCGGACTCACCGCCGGACAAATCGTCATGGCGCTGAATCCGGTTCGCGAACAGCCGGTGCTGACGGAGATCGCCGTGGACGGCAAAAAGGTGGAAGTGAAAGTGAAGGCGGACCAAAACACGTTCACGTCCATCGAGGAGATTCGCAATCATGCGCTCCAGTCCCCGCTCGGCATTCCGGTGCCGCTGAAAGACGTCGTCGAAGTGCGCGAAGGCAAAACGCCGGACACGCTTACGATGAAAGACGGCCGGCTGTATGCGGAAATTACCGCGGAAGTGAAGGCGAAGGACGTCGCCGGAGCTTCCTCGGCCCTGGAATCGAAAATCGACGCGCTGAACCTTCCGCCGGAAATCACGGTGGATTTCGGCGGCGTCACCGAACAAATCACGGAGACGTTCACGCAGCTCGGCCTCGCCATGTTGGCGGCCATCGCCATCGTGTATTTCGTGCTCGTGGTGACGTTCCACGGCGCGCTGGCTCCGTTCGTCATCCTGTTCTCCCTGCCGTTTGCCGTCATCGGCGCGCTGGTCGGTTTGTGGTTGGCGGGAGAAACGCTGAACGTCTCGGCCCTGATGGGGGCGCTCATGTTGATCGGGATTGTGGTCACCAACGCCATCGTGTTGATCGACCGCGTCATCCGCAAAGAAGCGGAAGGTTTGTCCACGCGGGAGGCGCTGCTCGAAGCGGGGGCGACCCGTCTGCGCCCGATTTTGATGACCGCCTTCGCCACGGTCGGCGCGCTGCTGCCGCTGGCTTTCGGCAATGAGGACTCCGGCATGATCACGCGCGGTCTCGGGATTACGGTCATCGGCGGGCTGACGAGCTCCACGCTGCTGACGCTCGTCATCGTGCCGATCGTCTACGAGCTACTGATGAGATTCCGCATCAAAAAGCCGTCCGCAGCGGAAGAATGACGTCACATTGAACTGTTTCGGAAGACGGGATCCCATCCGGCCGGCGTGCCGCGCAAGTACCATACCGTGTTGTGGGGAAAACGCGCCGTTCCCCAACGCCGGTCGGCTGTTTTCGGACCCTCTTCCGGCGTTCTGAAAGGTGGCTGCCAATGAACGGAAAAAAACAGCAAATCCTCGAAGCGGCCATGAAATGTTTTGCGCAAAAAGGATTCAAGGAAACGTCCATCCAGGATATCGTGGACGAGGTGGGCATTGCCAAAGGGTCCGTCTACATTTATTTCAAATCCAAGGAGGACCTGCTGATTTCCGCATTGAGACACGCGTTCGAACGCATGGCCCAAGAAATGGACGCGGTGTCGGAAGATGTCCGGCTCTCTCCCCGGGAAGTGCTGGAGCGCCAAATCCGGGTCCAGTTCAAGCTCGCCGAGGAGTACGGCGATTTCATCCGCACGCTGATTCTGGAATCCGCCGTGTCGCTGGATGAAAAAATGGAACAGTTTCTGCGCGAAATTCGGTCGCGAACGTTTCAATGGGTGTACCGCCCGATGGAGAAACTGTACGGCGAGCGGTTGGAACCCTATATGATCGATGCGATCATGCTCTATTTCGCCATGCTGGGGCAGATGGTCGAGATGCTGGTGATTTACAACATCCGCCTTGACATGGACCGGCTGCCCGAATTTATATTGGACCGGCTGGACGACGTCGTGGAAGGCATGATCAAGAGAGGCCGGCCGCCGATGATGACGCCGGAAATGGTCTTGCCGTTGCAGATCGATCCGTCCGCCGCGGACGCTCGTTCGAAATGGCGGCGCATCCTCGATACGCTGCGGGAAAGGGCGGAGGCGGACGATCTGCCTGCGAACAAGCGGTCCGAACTGGAGTCGTATTTGTTCGTGCTGCAGCGGGAGGGCGAAAAGCCCGCCCCCAATCCCAAGGTGATTCACAGCATTGTCGGCGATCTGAAAAGCTTCGGCATCGTTTCGTGGTCCGAAACGCTGGACGAACTGCTGTCGGCGTTGCCGAACGAAGGCAAATCCGCAGGAAAGGACGGATGAGCATGGATTGGATCGCTTCCGTCGCCGAACAAAAAATCCGCGAAGCGATTCAGAATGGAGAGTTCGACCGGCTGCCCGGGGCGGGGAAACCGCTTCGTCTCGACGACGATTCCGGCGTCCCGGAACATTTGCGGGCCGGTTACCGCCTGCTCAAAAACGCGGGGATGATTCCGGAAGAACTGCAGCTGCGCAAGGAAATGCTGACGTTGGAAGATTTGCTCGCCTGCTGCCGGGACGAACGGGAAAAAACGAAACTGCGCGGCGAACTGGCCGTCAAAAAACTGCGCTATCAAACGTTGATGGCAGGGCGCGGATGGACGGCCACCGCCGCGTATTGGCAATACGAACCGAAAATCCGGGAAAAGCTGCTGGATGCGAAACCGCAGCATCCGCACGACCGCAGCGCCGAAGCGCCAAACGCATCCGCCGAAACGGGAGCGGAAACCGAACGGCACAAATGACGAAATAGACGAGAATCCGACCAATATGGTCGGATTTTTGCGTATACGCCCGCCCGTACGGCCGATTTTGTTTTTGAAAGTCCGGGACAAATCCACTACAATGAAGTTATTGCCAACGCGAACCGACAATGGGGAGGAGCCATGCATGCAGCCGATTGATCCGGGAGCGGTGCAGCGTATGCTGCATTCTTTTCAGGACACCGACGTCTATTTGTTCCTTGAAATGACGACCGGGGCTTACGCCTCGCTGATGGACAACACGAAGTTCACCGCTTCGGCGTTTGTGAAAAACGCCGTGATCCGCTACAGCGAGGGAACGATTGCCGGAAACGGACCTTATCGGGTCGGTCTGAAGCTGCCGCTCGGATGGGTGTACGCGCAAGGATTGACGCATTGGGACGAGGCGGCCGGCGACAAGCTTCTGCTCGCCGGCCACGACCATGAGGGCAAACTCGTCGTCGGCCTGTACATCGGCCGGGAACCGTTATGACGTCCGGGTATGACCGTCCGGGCGAAAGGGGGAAAACTTGGATGGACAAACAGCGCCATGTGCTGCTCGTGCTGCCGCATCCGGACGACGAATCGCACATATCCGGCACACTGGCCCGATATGTGCAGCAGGGAACGCCGGTAACCTATGTGTGTCTCACGCTCGGAGAAATGGGACGGAACATGGGGAAACCGATCATCGCCAACCGGCTCACGCTGCCGGAAATCCGCAAGCGTGAACTGGAACAATCGTGCCGGAGCATCGGCATTCAGGATTTGCGCATGTGGGGTTATCACGACAAAACCGTGGAATTCGAAGACCGGGACGCGCTGGCCGGCCGCATCGCGGATTTGATCCGCGAGCTGAAAACTTCGCTCGTGATCACTTTTTATCCCGGTTTCAGCGTGCATCCCGATCACGAAGCTTGCGGCGAAGCGGTCATTCGCGCGGTCGAAAGCTTCCCCGCCGCGGAACGGCCGACCGTTCACTGCGTCGCCTTTTCGGCGGGGTGCGAAGAAATCCTCGGACCGCCGGACGTCGTCAACGACGTCAGCGACTTTATGAAGCAGAAGATGGGGTCGTTCCACGCGCATCGGTCGCAGTTCCAGCTCATGGTGGGCGACCGGTCGTTTGACGATCCGCAGTGGAAAGCCTGGTGGGGAACCGAACGGTTTTGGACGTATCGATTTTCTTGATCGGCCGCGCCTCCGCTCAGTTCCGTTTCGGCGCGGCCGCAACCCAAACGGGCAAGCCGGAATTTTGCGCGATCGGAACGATACGCGGTAGGCGACGCCCGATGGACTCTCGGCGCAGGAAACGGCCGGCGGCCGACTTTTGCAGGGGGAACGAAAAGTGAAACGTCATGCGGTACTGTTGGGAGAAAGCGGGAGACACGCCATCGCGTCGGTGTATGCCGGCGGCACGATGGAGGAGCTGAAGCAGCTGGTCGAACTGTATCCGGACGTCATCGACCGAACCAACCTGGAACAGCATCGCGAGGCGGCCGCGAAAGCGGAGTTCGCCTTTTCCACCTGGGGCATGTGCGCCTTTACGCCGGAAGAAATCCGCACGTATTTTCCCCGCTTGAAAGCGGTGTTTTACGCGGCCGGGTCGGTGCAGGGATTCGCGCGGCCGTTTCTCGAATGCGGCGTCGACGTGTTCAGCGCCTGGGCGGCCAACGCGATTCCGGTGGCGGAGTTCGCCGCGGCGCAAATTTTGCTCGCCAACAAAGGCTATTTCCAGTCGGTGGTGAAATACCGCCGCGGCGGTTACCATGACGCGCGTTCCTATTCCTTGCGGCATCCGGGAAATTACGACACGCGGGTCGGCATACTCGGAGCGGGGATGATCGGAAAGAAAGTGATCGAGCTCTTGAAACCGCATCGGCTGGAAATCGCGGTGTTCGATCCGTTTTTGCCGGATGAAAAAGCGAAAGAATTGAACGTCTTCAAAACCGATCTGGAGTACATTTTCACCCACTGCCACACCATTTCCAACCATCTGGCCAACAACGCCCAGACCGTGGGGATGCTGAACAAGAAATATTTTCGCCTGATGCAGCCCTACGCGACTTTTATCAATACGGGAAGGGGCGCTCAGGTGGTGGAAGCCGATCTCATCGAAGCGCTCAGGGAAGTGCCGACGCGCACCGCGCTCCTGGACGTGACGGATCCCGAGCCGGCGGCGCAGGACAGCGAATGGCACAAGCTGGACAACGTGTTTTTGACGCCGCACATCGCCGGCAGCCAGGGACAGGAAGTCATTCGCATGGCGCGCTTCATGATCGACGAATGCCGCAATTACTTGACGGGCCAACCGCTGCGGTACCGGGTCACGCCGGACATGCTGGCGACCATGGCATAGGAAGGTGGACACCATGATCCGGACGGGGTTGATTTCGGTCACCTTTCGTCGGCTGGACCCGGAAAGCATCGTTTCGTGGGCGTCCCGCGCGAACTTGTCGGCGATCGAATGGGGCGGCGATGTGCATGTGCCGCACGGGGATGTGCAGCGGGCGCGCCTCGTCGGCTGCATGACAAGGGAGGCCGGACTGGACGTATGCTCGTACGGTTCTTATTATCGCGTCGGATGCGGCGCCGCGGGCAATGCGGTCGACTTCGAACGCGTTCTGGAGACGGCCGTTGCGCTGCAGGCGCCGGCCATCCGCGTCTGGGCGGGAGACCGCGGGTCGGAGGCGGCGGACGAAGCGTGGCGGCGGCAAGTGGCGGAAGACGCGCGCCGCATCGCGGAACTGTCCGCATCGGCGGGAGTGAGGATCGATTTCGAATACCACAGCCATACGTTGACGGATACGACGGAAAGCGCGCTGTCGCTGCTTTCGGCAATCGATCACCCCAACGTTCGCTGCCATTGGCAGCCGCGCATACAGGACGACTTCGCACAGAGCTGCGCCGGACTCGAGCCGCTGTTGTCCCGGCTGGCCAATGTCCACGTGTTTCACTGGCTGCCTTCCGGCGAGCGGCGACCGCTTCATGAGGGCGAGGAGAGGTGGCGGCGATATTTGTCGGCGCTCTTGCCGACGGGAAGCGAACACTATGCGCTGTTGGAATTCGTGAAGGACGACGATCCGATGCAAATGATGAGCGACGCGGAGACGTTGCATCGCATTTTGGACGTCATTGGCGCCGCCGGAAGTTCCCGCGCATAAACCGCCGCGGCAGCGCCGATCCCGCCGCGGCTTTGCGGTCCATTTCATGTCCGGCTTCCGACGGCGTTTGTGACCGAATACATACCGGACGCATAACCCTCCTCGTGAAGAGGTCGGAAAAAGCCATTGCCAAATGTATACTACCATGGTAGTATACAAAATAGAAAACGGTATCCGCTTTCATTCCGACCATCTTCAGAGACCGGTCGCCTCGGTACCGACTTTGGCGCTGCTATTCGGGCTGCGGCGATCGTTCGCGCAAGAACTTGCCATCCAGGTGAAGGAGTAGAGAACGGTGAACAAATCGCAAAGGAAAACCACCCCGTTCAATGTCAAGCAGTTTGTGTACAACTCGTTGTGGGACGACATCATGCAGGCGAAACTTCCGCCGGGAAAACGGTTGTCCGAGCAGGAAATCGCGCTCAAGCTGAACGTGAGCCGCACGCCGGTGCGGGAGGCGTTTATCAACCTGGCCAAGGAAGGGCTGGTGGAAATTTTTCCGCAGCGGGGAACGTTTGTGACGAAAATCGATTTGAAAGAAGTGCGTCAGGCGGTGTTTATCCGGGAATCGCTGGAGGTATCCGTGCTGACGGAACTGATCGGAAAGGTGACGGACGAACAAATTTCGCAGTTGAAGCGGATGATCGCCGAGCAGGAAACGGAGCGCCAACGGGCGGATTTTCTCCGTTTTTACGAACTGGATGAGGAATTCCACCGGACTTTGGCGGTCATGAGCGGATATCCCCGGGCATGGGAGGTGATCAAGGCTTCGAAGGTGCAGATGGATCGCGTCCGCTGGCTGAGCCTGCCGCTCGCTTCGCGAATTGCGAAACTGATCGAGCAGCATGCCGCCATTGTCCAGGCGTTGGAAGAAGGCCGTGCGGAAAAGGCGAAACAGGCCTTGTCCGAACATCTGACGTATGCCGCGCAGCCGGTGGAAATTCAAGAAAAGTTCCAGGACTATTTTGTTCATTCGCCGTAGAATTGCATAATTTCACACAACATTGCAGGAATCACCATGCTGGGAGGAGTGACGCAGGATGAACGTCAACGGAAAAGCGGCGCTCGTGACCGGCGCCGGAAAAGGAATCGGCAAGGCCGCGGCCGTTCGTCTCGCCGCCGCCGGCGCCGCGGTCGCGGTGGTGGATTTGGACGAACGGGCGGTGCAAGAAACGGTGCGCGACATTGAAAGCGCCGGAGGAAAAGCGGCCGGTTATGTGACGGACGTCTCCCGGGAAGAGCAGGTCGCCGATACGGTGCGGCGCGTCGAAGAACGGTTCGGCCGCATCGACATTCTCGTGAATTGCGCGGGCATTCAGCGGTACGGCACCGTGGTGGACACGAGCGTCGAACTGTGGGATGAAGTGATGAACGTCAACCTGAAAGGCGTATTTTTGATGTGCAAGCACGTCATCCCGGTCATGCGCAAGCAACAAGGCGGCGCCATCGTGAACATTTCCTCCGTGCAAGCGTTCGTCACCCAGAAACAGGTGGCCGCGTACACGGCCAGCAAAGGGGCGATCAACGCGCTGACGCGGGCGATGGCGGTCGATCACGCGGCGGAGGGCATCCGGGTCAATGCGATTTGCCCGGCGTCGGTCGATACGCCGATGCTGCGGTGGGCGGCCGGTTTGTTCGGCGGCGACGTCGAAGAAACGGTAAAAAGCTGGGGCAAAGCGCACCCGATCGGACGGGTGGCGCGGGCGGACGAAATCGCCGAGGCGGTGCTGTTCCTCGCCAGCGATTCGTCATCGTTCATCACCGGCAGCGAGCTGAAGGTGGACGGCGGAACGACATCGATGATCGCGGTCGCGCTGCCCGATTAACGATTAAGGGGAAACTCGCAGAGGAGAGGGATGAGGGAGTCGGATGAAAATTACGGATATCCGGGCGACGACGGTGACGGTGCCGCTCGAAGCGCCGCTGCGCCACGCCAGCGGCGCGCACTGGGGCCGGTTCGTGCGCACGATCGTGCAGGTGGAAACCGATGAGGGCATCGTCGGACTGGGAGAGATGGGCGGCGGCGGCGAGAGCGCGGAAGCCGCGTTCCAAGGCATGAAGACGTACTTGATCGGCCATGACCCGTTCGAACTGGAGAAAATGCGCTTCATGATTTGCAACCCGACGGCGAGTCTGTACAACAACCGCACACAAATTCACGCGGCGCTGGAATTCGCGTGCCTGGACATCATCGGCAAAAAGCTCGGCGTTCCGGTATACCAATTGCTCGGCGGCAAAGTGCGCGACGAGGTGGCGTTCGCGAGCTACTTGTTTTTCCGTTACCCCGACGAGAAAAGCGGCGAGGGCGAAGTGCGCACGCCGGAACAGCTGGTCGAACATATGAAGGAACTGCGCCGACGGTACGGTTTTCGCTCCCACAAGCTCAAGGGCGGCGTGTTTGATCCGCGGTACGAGCTGGAATGTTATCGCGCGATAGCGGACGCGTTTCCGGACGACACGTTCCGCTATGATCCCAACGCGGTGCTCTCGGTGGAAGACAGCCTGCATTTCGCGCACGCCATCGAAGATATTCGCAACGATTATTTCGAAGACCCGACATGGGGTTTGAACGGCATGCGGCGCGTCCGCGAAAACATCCGGATTCCGACGGCGACCAACACCGTCGTCGTCAACTTCGAGCAATTGGCCGCCAACGTGCTGCATCCCGCGGTGGACGTCATCCTGCTGGACACGACGTTTTGGGGCGGCATCCGGCCGTGCGTCAAAGCGGCGGGCGTGTGCGAGACGTTCCAGCTCGGCGTGAGCGTCCATTCGTCCGGCGAACTGGGCATCCAGCTGGCGACGATGCTGCATCTCGGCGCGGTGCTGCCGAACTTGACCTATGCGGCTGACGCGCATTACCACCATCTGCGCGACGATATTATCAAGGGCGGCAAAATGGAGTACCGGGACGGCAAAATCAAGGTGCCCGACGGTCCCGGCCTCGGCGTGGAGCTGGATGAAGACAAACTGGAGCAGTACGCGGAGCTGTACAAGGAACTCGGCGGATATACGTACGACAAGGATCCGTACCGTCCCGGCTGGATTCCGCTCGTGCCGAACACCAACTGGGCGAACCACAGATCGACCTGGAATTGAGGCGCAATGACTTTTTGTCTATGTCTTAATGAGAGAAGGAGGTTGGCGGCATGGCATCCCTGGTCCCGTTTGAACAAGTGGAAGTGTTTTTCGACGGCATCTTTACCGATCCGATGCTGAACCACCCGGAAGGGCTGGCGTTCGACAAAGACGGTGATTTGTGGTGCGGCGGCGAAAGCGGCGAAATTTTCCGCATCGATAAGGAAGGCAAGCGGATCGAGCTCGCGGCCTCCACCGGAGGGTTTTGCCTCGGCATGGCATTCGACCGCAAAGGAAATTTGTACGTTTGCGATTTGAAAAAAAAGGCGGTGTTCAAATTTCATCCGTCCACGGGAGAATTGACGCTGTTTGCCGGCGGAACTCCCGACGTCCCCATGACGCCGAATTTTCCGGTCGTCGATCACGAACGCAACTGCCTGTACGTGTCCAACAGCGTGAATGATGCACCGGGCATTTGGCGGTTCGACCTGGACACCGGCAGCGGCTTTATGTGGTACGACCGGCCGCTCGGTTTCGGCAACGGGATGGCGCTGGCGCCGGACGGAAATTCGCTGTATGTAGCCGAAACGTTTGCCCGCCGCATCAGCCGCATCCCGATTTTGGCGGACGGCCGTCCCGGGGAAAAGGAAGTCGTGGCGCACGTCGACGCGCTGCCCGACGGGCTGGCTGTCGACGAGCACGGCCGCATTTACGTCAGCTGCTATGAGCCGTCGCAGGTGCTGCGCATCAACGAAGACCGCACGGTGGTGACGGTCGTCCGCGACGAGGAGGCGCACACGCTGTGCCACCCGACCAACTGCGCGTTTTCCGGCGACAACTTGTACACGGCCAATCTCGGCCGCTGGCACATCACCAAAATTCCGGTCGGCGTGCGCGGCAAATCGCTGCTGTGAGCGCTTTGCCGCCGCCGTGCCGGCGAGCGGCGGAACCGTGCCGCGGCAACGCGGACCGGCCGTACCGTCCGCGTTGACATCCCGGACATGGTTCCCCCATAATATAGGTATTCCAACGAAGGAAAGGCACCTTGACAAAGCCGGACACATTTCTTGTGGACGCGACTTTTGCGAGGTGCCTTTTTTCCGGATGAGAAATGGAAAGGAGGCGGCGTCGTTGGATCGGAAACCAAACAAGCAGCCGGACCGGGTGCGCGAACAATCGTGGACCTATGACATGTACGCTTCGCTGCCGGAAGACGGCAACCGGTATGAAGTGCTGGACGGCGTGCTGGAATTGATGTCACCCGGGCCGTCGGCTTCTCATCAAACTGTAAACAGAGAGCTGCTATTTATTTTAATGCAAAGTTGCCGGTCGGATTATATTTTATTCTCCGCTCCATTGGACGTCATCTTGAGCGACACGGTCGTCGTGCAGCCCGACCTTGTCATGATTCACCGCTCGCGTGAACAGATCGTCACCGAAAGGGGGATCGAAGGCGCCCCCGATCTGGTCGTGGAAATCGTCAATCCCGGATCCCGCAAAAGGGACAAAGTGGTCAAGCTTGCGCTGTATGCCCGTCACGGGGTGCCGGAATATTGGGTGATCGACCCGGTGTCCCGCACGCTGGAACAGTATAAACCGGGGGAGGGCGGCGTCTATCGTCTGCACAACCTGTTTGAACGGGATGACACCGAAGTTTCGGACCATGTGCCGTGCATTTCGTTTGCGCTCCGCGAGCTGTTTGCGGACATGCCGTCATCAAAAGGCGAAGCGTGATCGCGGGATGACGATCCGATCAACGCTTCGATGCGCTGCGGCTCGCGTTAGGGAAAGCCGTCCCCAAAACGAAATTTGCCCAATTAGGTGAATATGCGACGCAACCTCCCGGCGGTTTCGCGATTCACGCCGATCCGTTCGAATCCGAGCGCTCCGCTGAGCCGCCCGTCGATGAACGGCGGGGACCGCATGGCGAAACTTTCCCAAAGCTACCGGCGCATCCCGCATTTTGCCCGTCCGCGACAGCACGCCTCCCAAAAGCACTTCCATCCGAAAGTAATGACATGGCGTTACGCAAGTCCAACTCCATGCGCGCGATTCCATGCGCGCGATGACCGCCCGTTTTCGCTTTCTCCATTTTACTCCGCGTTCAGGCGGCATGATGTGAAAGGCCTGAATTGGACCGCTTTTTTCCCCGATGTCGTTTCGGAAGTTTTCCCCGAAAACAGCTTGTTGTTCCATCCCGCCTCCGTATCTTCGCAAAACGGTATCCGGGAATGTTGAGGCAAAACGATCATAGTTTGATAGAAGAGGAGGTGACGGATGATGCCGAAAAACGCACGGGGCAAAACGCTGTGGAAACTGCCGGCGAGAGGCCGGGGAACTTGTCCGATTTGTTTGTCCACGAGAATCAAATTGTTGTATCCGAGAACGAAGACGGACGGAAGCCAAATCCGCGTATGCAAACGCTGTTCTTCCGCCTCGCAATCGAAAATCGACTCCGCTTTGAATCTTTCGCCATTCACGGCCTATCGAAGGAAGCATAAAAGGGAACTGGCAAGGTTGAAAACCGAAGCCAGGCCGTCACCGTAAGCCAGCACCGCCGCGGCCGCAGGGAAGCTCCCGGTCAGGCGGGAGGGAGAACCGCGCGCTTCCGCCGCCCGTTCGCGCCCGTCATCTTGCCGTGTATCAGCGCCGGAAGCCGGACGGGGACAAGACGGGAGCCGGCAGAGAGCAGGCCTGCGGAAACTCGGCGTTCATTCCAAAACGGCCCCATCAAGCAACCTCGAATCCGGTCCGTGCGCCGGGTTCTTTTTCTTGTATATAAACCGCGAATTTTGTAAAATAATCTTGGATTTTTTATTGACTTTTATTCTATTTCCCATTACAATACAATTCATAGTTTCCCGCTTGGAAAACTATAATCGACATTCAACCAAGAACAGTCAAATGAAAAATGGAGGTCAACGATGAAACACATCAAAAGATTGTCTATCATCGCGTTATTGTTTGCCATCATTTTCGTGGTTTCCGCATGCGGGAACAACAACAAAGACAATACCGGCGCCAAAAACAGCGGGAATAATGCCGGTGAAACGGTGAGTTATCCCACCAAACCGATTGAACTGATCGTTCCGTTTGACGCCGGCGGCGTATCCGATATTTTGGCCCGTTCTTTCGTGGATGCCGCGCAAGGGATCATCAGCCAGCCGATTACCGTGAAAAACATCGGCGGCGGCTCCGGCACGATCGGCAACTACGAACTGGTGAAATCGCCGCCTGACGGATACACCTGGTTGTGGGCGGCGACCGGACACATTTCTTCCACGCTGCACATCACGCCCGCGCAATATACGAAAGACGACTTTACGATCGTCAATAAGGCGGGCGAAATGGTGGCGGCCGTCGTCGTGCCGAAAGATTCTCCGTTCCAGACGCTGCAGGATTTGGTCGATTACGCGAAGGCAAACCCGGGCAAACTGACGGTCGGCAACCCGGGAGAAGGAACCGTCGTCGCGCTGTTGGCGAACATGTTCGCGGACGAAACCGGCGTGGAAATCGAGCATGTGCCTTATCAAGGCAGCGGCCCGCTTCTGCCTTCCGTGCTGGGCGGCCACGTTCAGGTCGGTTTCATGAACGTGCCGGAAGTTCGCGGACAAGTCGAAGCCGGAGAACTTCGCGCGCTGGCCGTGCTGAGCGAACAGCGGGTGGAACTGCTTCCCGACATTCCGACCGCCATCGAGCAGGGGATTGACGTCGCCGGCGGCGCCAGCCACTTCATCATCATTCCGAACAACGTACCGGAAGAGATCGTCGCGAAGATTGACGAACTGACGAAGAAAGTGTACGAATCGGAAAACTTCAAGCAAAAAATGGCCGATATCAGCTATCAGTTGGCGTACAAAAACGGCGCCGACGCGAAAGCGGAAGTGGATGAATGGTATGAGAAGACCGGCGAACTTTACAGAAAGTTGGGGCTTATAAAATGAGCCAAACCGTCTTCCGGGCGCGGGTGATCACCGCGCTTGTCTTGTTGGTGTTGGGCATCGTCGTCCTGTGGCAGTCCCGCGATCTCCCGTTCGGAACGCTGAACCGGATGCAGGCGGGATTTTTCCCGATACTGTTCGGATGCCTCATGTCGGGCTTGAGCCTGGCGATGCTGTGCAACCTGTACCGGAGCAGAAAGAACGGCGCCGTTACCGATGATGGTTCGCATGAAGACGAAGAACCGGTCCATTTGCGGGGCGCCCTCGCCTTTATCGCGATTTTTGTGCTGTTTGTGCTCGTGACGAACGCGTTCGGTTTTCTTGCCGCCTCCGTCGTGGCGATGGCCGCCGCAGGGTACGTGATGGGGTTGCGAAACTGGCGGCTTGCCGTCTTGTCCGTCGGGACAGCGGCGGTAATTTGGATCATTTTTGACGTCTGGCTGGGCCTTTCCCTGCCTCACGGCGCTTGGCTATAAAATTCGTTACCGACTTTTGGGGTGGGAATCCATGACGGGTATTGAAGAGATTTTGAACGGGTTCGCCTCCGCGCTGTCCCTCACCAACTTGCTGGTCTGCCTGGCCGGCGTCGCCTTGGGCACCCTTGTCGGCGTACTTCCCGGCCTGGGTCCCGTCGGAGCCATATCCATGCTGCTTCCGCTCACCTTTTCCATGGAACCCGTATCCGCGCTCATCCTGGTGGCGGGGGTTTATTTTGGCGGAATGTACGGAGGGTCGACGACTTCGATCCTCGTCAATGTGCCGGGAGAGGCGGCATCGGTCGTGACAACGCTCGACGGATACAAAATGACGCAAAAAGGGCGCGCCGGGGCCGCTCTGGCCATTTCCGCCATCGGATCGTTCATCGCCGGAACGATCGGGATGGTGCTGCTGACTTTTTTGGCTCCTCCGATCGCCCGCATGGCGATCAAGTTCGGTCCTCCCGAATATTTTGCCATCGTACTCGCGGGATTATTGATCTTATCCCGATTGACGGACAAATCGTTGATCCGCAGCTATTTGCTGATCTCCGTCGGTGTCGTCATCGCGCTCGTCGGCATCGATCCGTCCAGCGGCATGCTGCGGCTGACGTTCGATTCCCCGTGGCTCGTCGACGGGGTGGACTTCATCCCCATCATCATGGGATTGTACGGACTCGCCGAAGTGATCGGCTCCCTTGAGCAAGTTCACCTCAAACCCGAGAAGACGGATTTGTCCCTGAAAAAATTGCTGCCGACGCGCACGGAAATGAAACGCAGCACGGGACCGATCGTCCGCGGCGGGCTGCTCGGATTTTTCATGGGGCTGCTCCCCGGACCGGCCAACATTTTGAGCACGTACGCCTCGTACGGATTGGAAAAAAAACTGTCGAAACATCCGGAAGAGTTCGGCAAAGGGGCGATTGAAGGCGTTGCCGGTCCCGAGTCGGCGAATAACGGAGCGAGCACGGGCGCGCTTGTGCCGCTTCTTTCCCTTGGGGTGCCGTTTTCGCCGATGCCGGCCATTTTGCTGAGCGCCTTCATGATTCAGGGCATCACGCCGGGACCGCTGATGATGACGCAGCATTCCGCCCTGTTCTGGGCGCTGATCGCCAGCATGTACATCGGCAACGTGATGCTGCTCGTGTTGAATTTGCCGATGGTCGGCCTGTTTGCGAAAGTTTCCTATATTCAACCGAAAGTGCTGATGCCGATCGTGATGATCTTCTGCTTCATCGGCGCTTACTCCGTCAGAAGCAGCATGTTCGACGTCATCGTGATGATCGTGTTCGGCATCTTCGGATATTTGCTGAGAAAAGCGAAAATGGAACCGTCGCCGTTGGTGCTCGGCGTCATCCTCGGTCCGGTCCTGGAAAGCTCGCTGAGACAATCCACTTTGATTTTCCACGGCGATTTGACGCAGTTTTTCGCCAGGCCGATTTCCTGCACGCTGCTGGTGATCGCATTTCTCATCACGGTCTGGCCGCTGATCGGCAAACTGTTTCGGCGCAAGGCATCCCGCGAAAAGGCATCATGACACGGCGGAAAGGAGAGTGGCGTCTTGCAAATCTCTCGGGAACGATATGATGTGGTGATTATCGGCAGCGGCGGCGCCGGTCTTCGCGCCGCGTTGGCCGCGGCGGAACAAGGCGCCCGTCCCGTCGTGATCACCAAAGGCCAGCCGCAATGGTCGGGAGGAACGCTCTCGGCCCATTATTCATTTTGCGCCGTGCTGCCCACGGCCATACCCGGGGACAGTCCGGAAGTGTTCGCGAACGACATTATGCGGTCGGGGGAAGGCATTTCGGATCCGGAACTGGTGAACGTGCTGGCGGAGAAAGCCGGCGACGCGGTCGCTTATGCGCAAAGCCTCGGCGTAAAATTCGATCCGGCCGAAGAAGGCGGCACAACGCCGCATCTGGGATGGCTGGCCGGACATACTTACGCCAGAGCGGTTCATGTCGGAAACGCGGTCGGGCGCGAGTTGATCCGCGTGCTGCTCAAAGCGGTGAGAAGAGCGCAAATTCCGATACACGCCTTTACCAGCGCAACGGACCTCATCGTCGAGGACGGCGTGCTGAAAGGGGTGGCGGCGTTTCACATCCCGACCGGGGAACTGCGCATCTATGAAGCTCCGGCCGTCATCATCGCGGCGGGCGGCGGCGCTCAAATTTATGAACTCAATACGAATCCGATGGAAGCGACGGGCGACGGATACGGCATCGCGCTGCGCGCGGGCGTCGAGCTGATCGACATGGAGTTCGTCCAGCATTATCCGACCGTCTTCGTCGCTCCCGCCGGAGCCAGAGGGCTCATGTTCAATTCGGGCATTTTGATCCCGAAGGGCGCCCGCCTTCTGAATCGGCACGGCGAAGATTTCTGGGACAAGTACGGTGTCGGCCCTCTCGTCGAAGCGACCCGCGACGTGATGTCCCGGGTGATGTCACAAGAAATCGCCGCCGGGAACGGCACCGACCGGGGAGGTTTGTATATCAGCACCCGCGGCATCGATCCCCGCGAGCTGCCGCAATTGCAGGAAAAGCTGCTGCACGACGTCGGGGTCGCTCCCGACGTTCAAGAACGGGAAGTGGCTCCGGGCGCCCACTATTTCATGGGCGGACTGCGGATTGACGTGAACGCGGCGACGAGCCTGCCCGGCTTGTTCGCCGCCGGCGAATGCACCGGCGGCATTCATGGGGCGAACCGCCTGGCGGGCAACGCGCTTTCGGAAAATCAAGTGTTCGGAGCGATTGCCGGCAGGAACGCGGCGAAATGGGCGCTGCGGCAGGAGAAGAACTTGAAGGCGGAGGCGCGAACCGAGGCGAGCGTATTGGCGCCCGTGCGAGAACTGATCCTGCGATCCGGATCGACCGACAGAGAAGCGATCCATCCTTCGGAAGGCTGGAAACACGTACAGTCGATCATGCAGCGATGGGTGGGAGCGACGCGGACGGAGGCGGGATTGAAGCAGGCGATCGCGGCATTGAACGCGCTGCGGGAGGAATGGGAAAACCGCGTGGCGGCGCGCGACGCTTCGCTGCCTTACAATCGGGACATCGGCAAAGCGCTGGAACTGAGAAATATGGCGGATACCGGCTGGTGCGTGGCTCAAGCGGCCCTGGAACGCAAGGAAAGCCGCGGGGCGCATGTGCGGCTGGACGCGCCGCAGGCGAGCGCGGAATGGACTTGCAGCCTCGTGATCCGCATGTCGGCACGGGAAGCGATCTTTCGCAAACAACAGCGCGGCAGGGTGATGGGCGAATGAAAGAGACGTCGTCATATATCGATTGCGAGATTGCCAGGAAGCCGTCGGCCGATGCCGACGTGCGGTTTCAAACGTATCGGCTGCCGCGCAAACCCGGCATGACGATTCAGGATTTGCTGCGCTACATTGCGGACGAAGTGGACGGCACGTTCGCCTTTTTCGAACATTCGTGCAAACGCGGATTTTGCGGGAGCTGTCTCGTCGCCTTGAACGGAAAAAAAGTGCTGTCCTGCCGTACGCTCGTGCCGCCGAATGCGGAATCGCTGCGCATTGAACCCGCGATGAAAACGGAAAAAGATTTCTGGCCGGCGGACGAAAAATAGAAAGGAGATTCCACCATGTCGGACCCATCATTGGCCTTGAAAGAGCAGGCGTCTTCCTTGCGGGAGAAGCTGATCGGCATGCGCCGGGAACTGCATCGGCATCCCGAACTGTCCCACGAGGAATATGAGACGACGGCACGGATTCGCCGTTGGTTGAACGAGGCGGATGTGCCCGTGATCCCTCTCGGGCTGCCGACCGGCGTGCTGGCGGAAGTGAAGGGAGCGCATCCCGGGCCGACGATTATGCTGCGCGCGGACATCGATGCGCTGCCCGTGAAAGAAGAGACCGGGCTGCCGTTCGCCTCGACCAAGGACGGCGTCATGCACGCTTGCGGGCACGACTTCCACACCGCGTCGATGATCGGAGCCGCCATGCTGCTGAAACAAAACGCGCATCTCCTGGACGGAACCGTTCTCATCCTGTTTCAGCCGGCCGAAGAGTCGGCGACGGGCGCCCGCGCGGTCATGGAGACGGGGGCGCTGGACGGCGTCTCGGCGGTCTTCGGCATGCACAACAAGCCGGATTTGCCGGTCGGCACGGTGGGCATCAAGACGGGGCCGTTGATGGCGTCGGTCGATCGGTTCGAAATACTCGTCAACGGCAAGGGCGGCCATGCCGGAATTCCGGAAGCGGCCGTCGATCCGGTCGTCGTCAGCAGCGCGATCGTCGCGGCGCTGCAAACGCTCGTCAGCCGAAACGTCAGCCCGCATCATTCGGCGGTCGTCAGCGTGTGTAAGCTGCACGTCGGCTCGACCTGGAACGTCATCCCCGACTCCGGCGTGCTGGAAGGCACCGTCCGAACGTTCCAGCCGGAGGCGAGAGCGGCGATCCCCGAACGGATGAAGCAAATCGTGGAACATGTCGCGGCGGGATACGGCGCGAAAGCGGAACTTAGATGGATGCCGATGCTGCCGGCGGTTCACAATGACGGGCGGATGGCGCAAATCATGCGGCAAGCGGCGGAACGGCAAGGACTTCAAGTCGTTGAGGCGGAGCCCGTGATGGGAGGCGAAGATTTCGCCCTGTACCAGGAGAAGCTGCCGGGATGCTTTGTCTGGATGGGGACGGGCGGCGCCGAAAGTTGGCACCATCCGAAATTTACGCTGAACGAGGCTGCGCTTCCCGTCAGCGCGGCGTATTTTGCGGAAGTCGCCGTCCAGGCGCTGCGAGCGATCCGATGAGCCGTCACGCGAGATCATTAACCCGCAAATTGGCGGAGCTGATCGTCCAGAGCGATCCGTTGAATGACGCCGCGGCGCTGGAAGCCGCGCGGGAGGGCGTGCTGGACTGGTTCGCCTCGATTTTGGCGGCGAGAAGCGATTGCGGAGCCGACAAAATCGAGGCCGCCTTGGGCGTTCCGCTCCGGCAAAGGGAATCGGAAGCGCCGCACGTTCCTTCCTCGACCGTCATCGGCAGAGGATACCGGCTCCCGCCGCCGGACGCCGCTTTGATCAACGGCTATTTGAGCCACGCCCTGGATTATGATGATGTTCATGAGAGCATGCGCGGCCATCCGAGCGCGGTGCTTCTGCCGGCGCTCATGGCGGAAGCGGAGGCGAGACGCCTCGGCGGGGCCGATGTGCTGTCCGCCTATGTCATCGGCGTGGAGACGATGTGCAGGCTCGGATTGGCGCTCGGGCGGCGCCACTACGAAGCGGGGTGGCACAACACGGCGACGATCGGCGCGGTCGGCGCGGCGGCCGCGTGCGCGAGGTTGATCGGGCTGGACGCGGAGAAGACCGTGCATGCCGTCAGCCTGGCCGCCACGCAGTCCGCCGGCCTGCGGGTGCAGTTCGGCAGCGATGCGAAGCCGCTGCATGCCGGTTTGGCCGCCCGCGCAGGTCTGCTGGCGGCGAGGCTCGCCGCTTCCGGCGTGCAGGGAGCGGAGGAGCCTCTCGCGGGCAAAATCGGTTTCCTGTCGATATTCGGCGGCGGACAAGCCGTTGAGGACAAAGTCGTCGACAGCTGGGGCCAACCTTGGCAAATCGTCGAGCCGGGACTTTGGTTGAAATTGTACCCTTGCTGTTCCGCGGCCCATCACGCGGCGGACGCGGCGCTCGCGATTCGGGCGGCGCACGCGCCGGACCCCGCCGGCATCGCCGACGTCACGGCGGCTTTCCCGCCCGGCGGCGACGCCGCCCTCGTCATTCGCGAGCCGAAGACGGGGGTGGAAGGCCGGTTCAGCGTGGAATACGTCATTGCGGCCGCTCTCATCCACGGCGAGCTCGGTCTGGACACGTTTTCCGACCGGCCCGTCGACGAAAGCGTGCGAGCGCTCGCCCGCAAAGTCCGCCGCGTCTATGACGGCGAAACGGCTCCGGCGCCGGAAGCGATGCCCAAAGGCCGGTTTACGATCGTCACCGTCACCATGAAAGACGGAACGTCGTATACCGAGCGCGTGGACTGTCCGCGCGGCGCGCCCGGCCGCCCGTTGTCGGCCGAAGAGCGCTTGTTGAAATACGAAGACGCCGTACAGGGGCTGCCCGAGCCTTGGCATGCGCTGCCTTCCCGGATCGCGCGGTTGGAACGGATCGCCGATATCTCCGATTTGTTGCCCGACATTTGACATAGAAACCCGACCAGGAGGAACGAACATGGCATCCCACGTCATTGATATGGAATTGCTCAAAGCCAATTTCAGCACCGAGGAAATGCGCCGGATATGGTCGGACGAAGGCAGACTGCAGGCGCAGCTGGATGTGGAAGCGGCGCTGGCCTTGGCGGAAGCGGAACTGGGCATCATTCCGGCGGAAGCGGCCGAGACGATTGCGCGGCATGCGAAAGCGGAACTGATGAACGTGCGGGAGCTTGCCCAGGAAGGGCTCAAGATGAAGCATTCGCTGATGTCGATGATCAAAAAGCTGCAGCAGCTGTGCGGACCGGAACACGGCGAATGGGTGCACTACGGCGCCACGACGCAGGATATCGTCGATACGGGGATGATGCTGCAGTTGAAGGCGGCGCACGGGATCATCGTGCGCGATTTGCGCGCGGTCGCCCGCGAACTGGCGCGCCTGGCCCGGGAGCATCGCGAGACCCCGATGGCGGGGCGTTCCCACGGCATCCAGGGGCTGCCGACGACGTTCGGCTTCAAAATGGCGGTGCTGCTCGACGAGGTGATCCGCCACTTGAACCGTCTGCGGGAAGCGGAGTCGAGAGTATTTGCCGGCGTATTGGGAGGCGGCGTCGGAACGTACGCTTCTTTCGGTCCGCTCGGTCCGGAAGTGGAACGCAGGGCGATGGAGCGTCTCGGACTTTTGGCGCCGAACATCTGCTGGCATTCTTCGCGGGATCGTTCGGCGGAATACGCCAGCATCTTGGGGCTGATCAGCGGGACACTGGGCAAAATGGGCAACGAACTCTATAATTTAATGCGAACGGAAATCAACGAAGTGGAGGAGCCTTTCTCCACGGGAAAAATCGGATCGACGACGATGCCGCACAAACGCAATCCCGCCGCGCTCGAAGGACTGGTCAGCCTGACGAAGCCGATCCGCTATAACGTGGCGCTCATTCAGGAATCGATGATCGTCGAGCATGAACGCGACGCCATGTCGTGGCGCGGCGAATGGATCGCGCTTCCCGAGAGCTGCATTTATCTGGCCGCGCAGTTGGCGTCGGCAAAAGCGATTTTGTCGGGATTGGTCGTCAAACCGGAAAATATGCTGCGCAATCTGAACATGCTGGGCGGGCTGCTGCTCTCCGAGCGCGTCATGTTCGTGTTGGCGGAAACAATGGGCAAACAGACCGCGCACGAGCTCGTTTACGAATTGTGCATGAAAAGCGAGGAACAGCACATCCCGTTCCGCGAAGTGCTGATGGCGGACGATCGCGTGCGTGAGGCAATCCGTCAGGAAGAACTGGAGAAATTGTTGGACCCCGCAACCTATTTGGGTTCGGCGCCGCAAACCGTGGACAAAGTGCTGGCGGCCGCGGAAGCTTCGGGCTGGTTGAAGGAGGAGTGAACTTGAGCGACAGAACGATCGTATGGGGAGACATCAAGGCGGAGCCGGGGCAGTTTGTGACAGGCAAAGTAAAGGTAGCGGAACTGTCCCACGGAAGCCCGGTTTTCATTCCGGTTTTGATCGTCAACGGAGCCCATCCGGGGCCCCGACTGTGGTTGAACGGCGCGGTTCACGGGGACGAGTTGAACGGCCCGATGGCGATCCGTAATTTGTTGCCGAAGCTCGATCCGCAGAAGCTTTCCGGTGCGGTGATCGCGACGCCGATCTCCAATCCGCTGGCGTTTCAGGCGAGACAAAAAAACACGCCGCAAGACGGCCTGGATTTGGACATGCAGTTCCCGGGCGATCCGAAAGGAACGCTCTCGCAGCGCATCGCCCATGCGCTGTTCGCACAAATTCGCTCGTACGCGGATTATCTCCTTGATTTCCATACGTTGGGAACGTACTACGACGCCAAACCGTATACCGTCTTCAAGCGGATTCCCGGCGCGGCCGACGAAATCTGCGACCGTGCCGAGCGCATGGCGCGCGTATTCGGCGGCACGGCCCACTGCCGGGTCGATTTGGGCGGCAGCTTGAACGAACTGCCCGGCAATGTCAAAGGATTCCTGGACGTTCAATGCCTGCTGCACGGCATCCCCGCTTTCATGGCGGAAATCGGATCCGGCGGGCTGATCCAGCCCGACATGGTCGAACTCGGGGAAAGAGGCATTCTCGCCATCATGCATGATCTGGAGATGTGGCCCGAGGCGCCCGAAACATCGGAGCGATTGACGCCGTATTTGCCGGAACGGCCGGTGACGCTGACGCGGCGCAAGTTTTTATACACGGACCACGGCGGCCTCGTGACGGACGGCGCCCCGAGCGGTACGTTCGTCAGACGGGGAGAGCTCATTTGCCGCATCGTCGACATGTTCGGAACAGTGGAAGACATTCGCGCGGAGCAGGACCTATATATTATCGCCATTCGCAAAAACCCGCCGGTGGATACGGGAGACCGGGTGGCGTTTGTCGGAATCGAATGGGAAAAAGAGGGTGGACAGCATGGCTGATTTTCGCTTGGCAACTCTGGAAGACGCCCCCGCCTTGTTGGATTTGACGCTGCGGGCGTACAAACCGATTCGCGAAATGGGCATCAACTTTGCCGCGGCGACGGCGGATTTGGCGCTCGTGGAAAAAAACATCAAGTACAACATGTGTTTTGTGATGGAAGAAAACGGCCGTCTGCTCTCCACCATCTCGATCCGCATGCCCTGGGGACCGCAGCCCGGACCTTTCGGGCTGCCGCATCTTTGGTGGTTCGCGAGCGACCCCGATGCGGGGCGCAAAGGGCTCGGACGCGAGATGATCACCTGGGTGGAAGAAACGATGGTGCGCGACACGTTGAAAGCGCCCGCCGTATCGTTGGGGACGGCGGACCGCCATCCATGGCTCATCGACATGTACAAGCGGCGCGGTTACGAAATTCAAGGCACGAAAGATCTCGGTAGGGGACATATTACGGTATTCATGAAGAAAATCCTTATTCCGGACATGCCGGGGCAAGGAGGGCACTGAGATGGGCGAACAGATGGATCGTTTTACCGTGGACGGCGTCCCCGTATTTGAAGCGCTGCGCAATCCGGTCATCGATCAGATGACGCGGCACGTGTCGGTGCGCGATTTCGACACGTCGCGGCCGCTTCCCGAAGGGACGCTGGAAATGATGATCGCTTCCGCGCAAAGCGCGCCGACCTCGTCCAATTTCCAGTCCTGGAGCGTCATCGTCGTCCGCGATCCGGAAAAGAAACAAAAAATGATGGAGCTGTGCGACAATCAGGCCTTCGTTGGCCAAGCCCCGCTGTTTTTGGCGTTCTGCGCGGACACGTACCGACACAAATATGTGACGGCGAAGCAAGGGTACAAGTTCGGGTCCGACTACCTGGAGCTGTTGCTCGTGTCCACGATCGACAGCGCATTGGCGGCCCAGAACGCCGCTCTCGCCGCGGAAAGCATGGGGCTTGGCTGCTGCATGGTCGGCGCGATCCGCAACAAAGCGCGGGAAGTGGCGCAGCTGCTCGAACTGCCGAAGGGAGTATATGCGACCATCGGTTTGGCGGTCGGGTATCCGGCGCGGAAAAACGATGTGCGCCCGCGTCTTCCGCAGTCGGTGGTCGTCCATGAAGACAAATACTCGACGGAACACTATGACCGGGAACTGGAAGCTTACGACCGCCGCATGGCGCAGACGGACACGTATGTCGGCCGGCGCGTGCGCATTCCCGGCGTGACGCCGGAACCGGATCAAGATACCGGGCATTACGGATGGTTGGAACATACCGCCCGCCGGATGGCGCGCGGCAACGAGTTTCGCCGGGATCTCGCTCCTTTTTTGCAGGAGCACGGTTTTGTGTTGAAATAGCCGGGCATGCATCCCGGCTATCGTTTTCTCCGGTTATCGTGTTCGGGTATGATGATCATGTCTTCATGTTCAGGTGTGCGGCCTAACTTGAATAGCGAAGGGAGTCCTGCCGTTCATGACCGCTACTTTGGGAAGAGATTTGCTGTTCCAACTGCTTCAATATTATGAAGTGCCGTACGTGTTCGGAAATCCGGGAACATCGGAGCTTCCTTTCATCGATGGATTCCCCCAATACGACAACATCGAATATGTCACCGCGCTGCATGAAGCGAACGCCGTCGGCATGGCGATGGGATACGCGCGGCAGTCGGGCAAACCCGGAGTCGTGATCCTGCACGTTGCGCCGGGATTGGCCAACGGCATGGGCAATTTGTACAACGCGTACCGCGCGGGCATTCCGCTCATCGTCATTGCCGGGCAGCATCACTCCAAACTGCTCATTGAAGAGCCGATTTTGGCGGGAGACCACGTCGGGCAGGTGCGCAGCATGACCAAATGGGCGCATGAAGTTCGGCACGTTCACGAGCTGCCGCTGTCGCTGCAGCGCGCGTTCAAAGTCGCGATGACGCCGCCGCACGGACCGGTGTTTTTGTCGATCCCGTATGATATCTCCTTGTCGCCCTCCGCCGTCGACCGCATCGATCCGCCGACGATCGTCGCTTCCGGCTTCTGCGCGGAACACGCCGCCCTCGAGAACATCGCGAACGATCTGCTGCATGCGGAGCGCCCGCTCATCGTCGCCGGGGACGGCGTCGGGGACGCCAAAGCGCATCTGGAAGTGCAGGAGCTGGCCGAGCTTTTGGGCGTCGGACTCGTGTCCGAAGCGATGCCCACCCGGCTGAACGTCGATAACCGACATCCCCAATATCTCGGCTCGCTGCCGATGAACGCGGCGATGCTCCGCAACACGCTGCGGGAGTACGATCTGCTGTTTTACGTCGGCGTCAGCGCGCAGGCGCCGTTCCCCGTTTTCGACGACAGGGGCGCCCTCGTCGGACCGGAGACGAAGGTCGTGTATTTGAGCGATGATCCGTGGGAAATCGGCAAAAACGTCACCGGCGGTACGGGGGCATGGGGAGAACTGAAAACGAGTCTTGCGGCGCTGATCGGGATCGTGAAAGGCAAAGCATCTTCCCATGACAACGCGTTGAACGAACGGCGGGAACGCGTTCGCGCCAAATCGCTCGAAAGGCGAAAGAAACTGGAAGCCGCTCTGCTCGCGGAGCGCCAAAACGGCGTGCTGACCGCGAATATCGCCGCCGCCGAACTGGCGAAGCTTCTTCCGCAGAACGGAAACTTCGCCGTCGTGAACGAAGCGGTGTCCAATGCCGCGGCGTTTTTCAATTACATCCCGATGTGGGAACCGAATCATTACACGGCGGGAAAAGGGGGCGGGCTCGGCCACGGCGCTTCGCAAGCCGTCGGCGCCGCCCTGGCGGAGCGCGAGCGGACGGTGGTCGCCGTCATCGGAGACGGCACGTTCCTGTATTATCCGCAGGTGCTGTACAGCGCGGTCAACGAAAACGCCCGCGTGCTGTATCTCGTGGTGAACAACCGCGCGTACCACGTGTTAAAGACCGGCCTGCAGTCGCTGAAGTCGCTCGGCGCCTCGCTCGGTTCCGCTCCGCTAAGCTGCCTGGATTTGAACGGACCGGCCGACCTCGTGAAAATGGCGGAGTCGTTCGGCGTCCCCGCGGAGCGCGTCGCCTCGATCGACGAGCTGCCCGCCGCGTTGCAGCGAGGCTTGGGCGCCGCAGGACCGTATCTCATCGACATGATCATCACGGAGAAAACGGGAGGTTGAGAGCATGAACCGGCATTTGTACATTCAAGGGCAATGGGTGGAAACCGGGCAGCGTTTGGATGTGGAAAATCCCGCAACGAAGGAGATCATCGGAACGATCGCGTACGCAGGCAAGAAGGAAGCGCTCTTGGCGGTGGATGCGGCGGAAGCCGCGCTGCACGCATGGCGAAGCAAAACCGCTCATGAGCGGGCGGCGCTCCTCTTCAAGTGGCATCAGCTCATCGACGAGAACAAGGAGGCGATCGGCCGCATCATCACGATGGAGCAAGGCAAACCGCTTGCCGAGGCGATCGGGGAAGTGATCTATGCCAACAGCTTCGTGTCGTGGTTCGCGGAAGAAGCGAAAAGGGCATACGGCCAAACGGTTCCCGCATCCGCGCCCAACAAACGCATTCTGGTATTGAAGCAGCCGATCGGCGTCGTGGCGGCGATCACGCCGTGGAATTTCCCGGCGGCGATGATCACGCGCAAAGTGGCGCCGGCGCTCGCGGCAGGCTGCACCGTTGTCATCAAGCCTTCCGAGCTGACGCCGCTGACGGCCTACAAGCTGGCCGAACTCGCCCATGAGGCGGGCTTTCCCGCCGGCGTTCTGAACGTCGTGACCGGCAACGACAAGGAAATCGGCGAGACGTGGATGTCCGACGAACGCGTGCGCAAAATTTCGTTTACCGGCTCCACCCGCGTTGGGAAATTGCTGATGAGGCAGGCGGCGGACACGGTGAAAAACGTCTCGCTGGAACTCGGCGGCCACGCGCCGTTCATCGTCACGCAAAGCGCCGATCTCGACTTGGCGGTCGGCCAATTGATCGCCCCGAAATTCCGCAACGCCGGGCAAACGTGCATGTGCCCGAACCGCGTGTTTGTGCACGAATCGGTGAAGGAAGAGTTTGTCCGCCGGTTGGTGGAGGCGGTGAAGAAGTTGAAAGTGGGCAACGGTCTGGAGGAAGGCGTTCAGATCGGCCCGTTAATCAACCAGGCGGCGGTGGATAAAGTGCAGCGGCATCTCCAGGATGCGCTCGGCCATGGAGCCAAGCTGGAATTTCAGCAGGAACGGGTGCAAGGCAGCGGGTATTTCGTTTCGCCGGCCGTGTTGTCCGATGTGCATGAAGAGATGCTCTGCATGCGGGAAGAAACGTTCGGCCCGATCGTTCCCGTCGCTTCTTTCCGGACGACGGAAGAAGTGATCCGCCGGGCGAACGATACGCGCTACGGTTTGGCCGCCTACGTGTTTTCGCAGGACTTGAAGGAGTCGTTCGAAATTTGCGAAGGTCTGGAATACGGTATCGTCGGTTTGAACGACGGGCTGCCCGCGACCGCTCAGGCGCCTTTCGGCGGCATGAAAGAGAGCGGCATCGGCAGGGAAGGCGGACATTGGGGATTGGAAGAGTTTTTGGAAGTGAAATATGTTTCCATGAATTTGGGTTAATCGGAAAAGCAGGGGCTGCCCCGCCGGACCGGCAAAAGACCGGCGAAAGAGATGGGGGGAAGCCCCTTTTTTTTCATTCTTTCATCTTGAAAAGTCAAGGGATATAATAACCATAAACGAAGCCGGGAGGAAGCAGCATGACCAAACATCGCATTTATACGACAAGCTTGGCCAGCGTTTATCCCCATTACCTTGCCAAAGCGGAGAAAAAAGGGCGAACGAAAGCGGAAGTCGATGAAATCATCCGATGGTTGACGGGGTACAGCCAGGAAGAATTGGAGGCGCATTTGGAGAAAAAGACCGATCTGGAAACGTTCTTTTCCGAAGCGCCCCAACCGAATCCTTCGCGGGCTTTGATCAAAGGGGTCATCTGCGGCATCCGCGTGGAAGACATCCAGGAACCGATCATGCGGGAAATTCGCTATATGGACAAGCTGATCGACGAGTTGGCCAAAGGCAAAGCGATGGAGAAAATTTTGCGGAAATGACGGCGGCAATCGCGCACTGAAAAGTGAGAAAAACAAGGAAAGCGATGAGAGGAGGGGCTCAGTTCGGTAAACTCTCTCCGAAGAATGCAAGCGATATAAGGAATCTGGATCGAGCGATCAATGAATCGAAACATGAACGTGCTGCACGCCGCATTAGGGAAGGGAAGATCTGGACGCGAACAGACTTACAAATTTTGTATTGCAATTATTAATCACTTAGCTGTGTTTTGGTTCATTGTTGAAAAATTGCATTATACGAACGAATGTTCTATACTGATAATAAGAACATTTATTCGTAGAGGTGTGCTATGGACTTCAAAGATATTACGCGTCTTCTGCAG
>Ga0207866_1000158_pt1 | contig 111831 bp, 110 predicted proteins | sample HigsolmetaAR203D_FD_184835 | JGI IMG/M metagenome (GOLD analysis project Ga0207866, IMG submission 184835) | Ionic liquid and high solid enriched microbial communities from the Joint BioEnergy Institute, USA - AR20-3-D (SPAdes) (version 2) ...
CCATCCAGGATCTTTTCGACAACGAGTACCTTTTTCAATTCTGCTCTGGTCAATGTCACTCTCTCCTGTCCCATAGTGACATTATCTCAGAACAGTTATACCGTGACATTATCACAGCACAATAACAAAGCCGCCGCGGAAGCTTGACTTTGCCGGGTGCCGCGTTTACAATCTATATGAATATGGCTAGATTCAAGGATGGGAAGGAGTAGCTTCGCCCCCCGCATCCAGAGAGGAATGCCCAGGCTGCAAGCATTCTTGCGAAGACGAAGCGAAGGACATCCCGGAGAACCTTTGGTGAACGGCCTGCTGCCAGGCCCGGTCAGGCTCATTAGCCAAAGGCGTTTGGCGGGCGTTATTCCGCCTCTGAAGTGAGAGATCGCTGGCGGATGAAGCGCGTCCGTGGCGAACTCTAATGCGGGTGGCACCACGGGTGATTGCTGAAATCTCTCGTCCTGTAAGCAGGATGGGAGTTTTTTATTTTCCCCCGATTGTCGGAACAGGTGTGAAGGAGTGTTGGACATGGGCTATCAAAGACCGAAGGGAACCCAGGATCTGCTTCCCGAGGCGCTGGAAAAGTGGAGATATATCGAGGATACGGCCAGAAGCGTCTGCCGCCGGTTTCATTACCGGGAAATCCGCACCCCGATCTTTGAACAGACGGAACTGTTCGAGCGCAGCGTCGGCGAGACAACCGACGTGGTGGAGAAGGAAATGTACACGTTTCTGGACAAGGGCGGACGCAGCATGACACTGCGTCCCGAGGGAACGGCCGGCGTCGTCCGCGCCTATGTGGAAAACAAGCTGTATGCCGAACCGGATGTGGCCAAGCTGTATTACATCGGTCCGATGTTTCGCTATGAGCAGCCGCAGGCGGGGCGGTTCCGGCAGTTTCACCAGTTCGGCATCGAGGCGATCGGCAGCGCGGACCCGGCGCTGGACGCGGAAGTGATCGCCATGGGATATCTGTTTTACAGGGAGCTGGGGCTTGACGGCGTGCGGGTCGTGCTCAATTCCGTCGGCAATGCCGCAAGCCGCGCGGATTTCCGGGAAAGGCTGGTCGGGTTTCTCGCGCCGCTTGCGCCCGAACTGTGCAGGGACTGCCGGTCCCGCCTCGAGCGCAATCCGCTGCGCGTGCTCGACTGCAAGATCGACCGGGACAAGTTCGCCAACGCGCCCTCGATTCTGGACAGCCTGGACGAGGAATGCGCGGATCATTTTGAAAAGGTGCAGCGCCATCTGAAGGCGATGGGCATCCCGTTTGAAATCGACCACACCCTGGTGAGGGGGCTCGATTATTACACCCACACCGCCTTTGAGTACAAATGCGCCGGCATCGGCGCCATCGATACGATCGGCGGCGGCGGGCGCTACAACGGCCTGGTGGCGCAGGTCGGCGGCAGCGACCAGCCGGGCATCGGGTTCGGCATCGGCCTGGAACGCCTCGTGATGGTGCTGGAAAAACAAAACGTGGAACTCCCTGAAGCGCCTCCGCTGGACGTCTATCTCGTCGCGATGGGAGAGCGCGCCGACGAGGCCGCGGTGAAGCTGCTGTACGAGCTGCGCGCGGCGGGACTGGCGGCGGAAAAAAATTATCTCGGCAGGAATATCAAGGGACAGCTCAAGTCGGCGGACCGTGCCGGCGCCCGCCACGCCGCCATCATCGGCGACGAGGAGCTGGACCGGGGCGTGGTGACGCTCAAAAGGCTGGCCACAGGCGAACAGGAAACGGTGGACATCCGTGAACTTGCTGCAAAACTGAAAGCGGAAAAAGGAGAATGAGGACAATGCTGCTGAAAACCCATGATTGCGGAACATTGCGAACGAACCACGTCGGGGAAACCGTCATTTTGAACGGCTGGGTGCAGCGCCGCCGGGATCTCGGCGGAGTGCTGTTCATCGACCTGCGCGACCGCAGCGGCATCGTGCAGATCGTGTTCAACCCGGAGTTTTCCAAGGAGGCCCACGAAATTGCCGACCGCGTGCGCAACGAATACGTGCTGGCGGTCAGGGGTCAGGTCGTCCAGCGGGATGAGGAAACGTACAACCCGAACATCCCGACCGGTGAAATCGAGGTGCGCGTCACCGAAATCGAAATTTTGAACACGGCCAAAAACCCTCCGTTCTTTATCGAGGACGGCATTGATGTCGACGAAGCGGTCCGGCTGAAATACCGCTACCTGGACCTGCGCCGGCCGGAGATGCAGCGCACGCTCATGCTCCGCTCGAAGGCGGCGAAAATTTTCCGCGACTTCCTGGACGAGCACGGGTTCCTGGAAGTGGAGACGCCGATCCTGACGAAAAGCACGCCGGAAGGCGCGCGCGACTACCTGGTGCCGAGCCGCGTCCAGCCGGGCAAGTTTTTCGCTCTTCCCCAGTCGCCGCAGCTGTTCAAGCAGCTGCTCATGATCGGCGGCATCGAGCGCTATTACCAGATCGCCCGCTGTTTCCGCGACGAGGACCTGAGGGCCGACCGCCAGCCGGAATTCACGCAGGTGGACATCGAGACGTCTTTCCTGTCCCGCGATCAGCTGCTGGATTTGATGGAACAGCTCATTGTCCGGCTGTTCAAGGAAACGGTCAACGTGGACATCCCCCGGCCGTTCCAGCGCATTACCTATGAAGAGGCGATGCACAAATACGGCTCCGACAAGCCGGACCTGCGCTTCGGCCTGGAGCTTGTCACCGTCACGGACATCGTCGCCGACAGCGACGTGAAGGTATTCTCCACCGTGGCGAAATCCGGCGGGATCGTCAAGGCGCTGAACGCCAAGGGCTGCGCCAACCTGTGGAGCCGCAAGGAGCTGGACGACCTGCAGCCGTTCGCCGTCCGCTACGGCGGGAAGGGGCTCGCCTGGATCCAGATCAAGGATGGCGAATGGCGCGGTCCGATTGTGAAGTTTTTCAAGCCGGAGGAAATCGAGGCGCTGCGCGAGCGGCTGCAGGCGGAGGAAGGCGACGTGCTCATTTTCTCCGCCGACAAGCCGAAGGTCGTCTTTGACGTCATGGGGGCGCTGCGCCTGAAGGTCGGGCGCGAGCTCGGGCTCATCGACGAGTCCGCGTACAAATTCGCGTGGGTCATCGATTTCCCGCTCCTCGAATATGACGAAGAGGAGAAGCGCTATGTCGCCCTGCACCATCCGTTCACCCGGCCGGTGGACGAGGACCTGCCCCTGTTCGAGACCGATCCGGGCAAGATCCGCGCCCAGGCCTATGACCTCGTGCTGAACGGATTCGAGGTCGGCGGCGGGTCGATGCGGATTTTCAAGCGCGAGGTGCAGGAGAAAATGTTCGCCGCCCTTGGCTTCACGATGGAAGAGGCGCGGGAGAAATTCGGCTTTTTCCTCGACGCCTTCGAATACGGCACCCCGCCCCACGGCGGCATCGCCTTCGGCTTCGACCGCCTCGTCATGCTGCTGACCGGCGTCAGCAACCTGCGCGAGACGATCGCCTTCCCGAAGACGGCCAGCGCCACCGATCTCATGTGCGAGGCGCCGGGCGAGGTGAGCGGGAAGCAGCTGGAGGAGCTGTCGATCCGCGTCGCCGTGAAGCAGCCCGCGGGAGGCGCGAAGTAAAGGCTGAATCTAAACTCAACATCCATTTCTCACGGAAGATCATGGAAACCGGAATACCATGGAGGCGAAACGGATGCTGCATCAATTTTCGCGGACGGAACTTGCGATCGGCCCCGAGGGGCTGGACGTTATGAAAAAGAGCACGGTGGCCGTTCTCGGCATCGGCGGCGTCGGCTCCATTGCCGTGGAGGCCCTGGCGCGAACCGGCATCGGGCGCATCGTCATGATCGACAAGGACGTGGTGGACATCACCAACATCAACCGCCAGATTCACGCGCTGCTCACGACCATCGGCCAGCCGAAGGCGGAACTGATGCGGGAGCGGATCGGGCTGATCAATCCGGAGTGCGAAGCGATCGCTCTGAACATGTTCTATACCGAGGAAACGTGCGAGAAGCTGTTCGAATATCCGCTCGATTACGTCATTGACGCGTCGGACACGATCACCTACAAAATTCACCTGATCAAGGAATGCCTGAAGCGGGGAATCCCGATCATCTCCAGCATGGGAGCGGCGAACAAAATGGATCCGACGCGGTTCCAGGTCGCCGATATCTCGAAGACAAAGGTGGACCCGATCGCCCGCGTCATCCGCCAGAAGCTGCGCAAGGAAGGCATCCGGAAGGGCGTGAAGGTGGTGTTTTCCACCGAGGATCCGATCCGGCCCCGGGAAGACGTCACCCAGCGCATCGTGCCCGAGAACGCGCCGGAAATCCGCAAGGCGAAAAACCCGCCGGCAAGCAACTCCTTCGTGCCGCCGGTGGCAGGGCTGATCATGGTCAGCGTCGTCGTGCGCGACCTCCTGGAGAAGCGCGGCGTTCAAACGGCATCCGGCGGCAGCGCCGGTTGAGCCGAACAAGCTGAAACGGAAAGCGAAGTGATCGCCAGTGGATTTGTTCACCTGGCAGGAGCAGGAAAACGGGAAAGGGAACGATGCCGGAAAGGGACTGCTCGCGGACCGGATGAGGCCGCGGACGCTGGCCGAATACATCGGGCAGGAGCACATCGTCGGCGAGGGGACGCTGCTCAGACGCCTGATCGAGAATGACCAGCTCGCCTCCATCGTGCTCTACGGTCCTCCGGGATCGGGCAAAACGACGCTCGCCCACGTCATTTCCCGCATGACGAAGGCCGATTTTGTCCGGCTGAACGCGGTGGACGCTTCGGTGAAGGATGTCCGGGACGTGATCGACCGGGCCAGGCAGAACCGGAACCTGTACGGAAGGCGGACGATCCTGTTTCTCGACGAGGTGCACCGCTTCAACAGCTCCCGGCAGGATGCCCTGCTGCCCGCCGTGGAGAAGGGGACGATCATTTTCATCGGTGCGACGACGGAAAACCCGTTCCATTACGTCAACGGCGCGCTCATGTCGCGTTCGACCCTGTTCCAGCTTCAGCCGCTGACCTACGAACATACGCTGATCGCCCTGCGGCGGGCTCTGGCTGACGAGGAGCGCGGGTTGGGCTCGCTGAACGTGCGGGTGGAGGAGGAGGCGCTGGACCATCTGGCGAAAATGGCCGGGGGCGACATCCGCCGCGCCCTGAACGCCCTGGAGCTGGCGGCGATGGCCGCTCCTCCCGAGCCGGACGGAACGATCCGCATTACGCTGGAGACGGCGGAGCAGTCCATCCGCGTGCCGACGATCCGCGCCGATGAATCGACGCAGTACGACGTGCTGTCCGCCTTCCACAAAAGCTTGCGCGGCTCGAGCGACGCGGCCCTGTTCTGGTTCCTGTACGCGGTGGAAAAGCTCGGGATGGACCCGATGGTGTTCATTCGCCGCCTCGTCGTCGCCTGCAGCGAGGACATCGGACTGGCCAATCCGCAGGCGATGGTCCAGGCGGTGGCGGCCATGGAGGCGTATCACCGGATTGGCTGGCCGGAATCGAGATACATGGTGGCGCAGGCGATCCTGTTCGCGGTGGAAAGCCCCAAGTCGAACTCGATTCCGCTTGCCATCTCCCGCGCCCTGGAGACGATGAACCGGATCGGAGACGCGGAAGTGCCGCTCCATCTGAGGGACGCGCATTACAAGGGCGCGGAACAGCTCGGGCACAAGGGATACAAATATCCCCACGATTATCCAGGCCATTATGTGGAGCAGGACTACCTGCCCGCCCCGATCCGCGACGCGCAGTTTTTTGTCGCGTCTGAGCAGGGGATGGAGGAAAAAATCCGTCAGAACCAGCAAAGGCGCCGCAGAGGGCGCCCAAACACGGAGAATGGATGAAATTGCAAAAGGAGCATGCCTCTTGTCAAACAAGGGCATGCTCCATCGTTTTGACCCGGTCGATCGTGCCTCCGCCCAGGCACTCTTCCCCGTTGTAAAAGACGACGGCCTGACCGGGGGTGACCGCCTTTTGCGGTTCGTCAAACACGACGCGGCATGTTCCGTCGGGCTGCATGTGGACTGTGACGCCCTGATCCGGCTGGCGGTAGCGGAACTTGGCGGTGCAGCGGAACCCGGGCTCGGGGGCCTCGCCGGAAATCCAGTTGACGTCGCTGGCGATGAGTTCCGTGGAATATAGGCGCGGATCCTTTTCTCCCTGCACAACATAGAGGATGTTGTTCTCCAGATCCTTTGCGGCGACAAACCACGGCTCGCCCGTGCCGGATCCGCCTATGCCGAGACCCTGTCTCTGGCCGATCGTGTAGTACATGAGGCCGTCATGCCTGCCCTTGAGCTCGCCGTCAAAAGTGCGAATCTCTCCGGGTTGGGCGGGCAGGTATTGGCTCAAAAATTGCTTGAAATTGCGCTCCCCGATGAAGCAGACGCCGGTGGAGTCCTTTTTGTGCGCGGTGACGAGCCCCGCCTCGGCGGCGATTTTCCGCACCTCCGCCTTGTGCAGGTGACCGATCGGAAACATCGCTTTGGACAGCTGGTTCTGGTTCAGCGCGTTGAGAAAATAGGACTGGTCCTTGTTGCGGTCGACGCCGCGCAGCAGGCAGAAGCGGTCTCCCCGCTTTTCCACCCGCGCGTAATGGCCGGTGGCGATGTAGTCGGCGTCCAGTTCCAGCGCCTTTTGCAAAAATTCCCCGAACTTGATTTCCCGGTTGCACATGACATCGGGGTTCGGCGTTCTTCCCTTGCGGTATTCGTCGAGGAAATAGGCGAACACCTTCTCCGCATATTGCTTTTCAAAATTGACCGTATAGCACGGGATGCCGATTTGCGCGCAGACGCGGCGCACATCCTCGGCGTCTTCCTCCGCCGTGCAGTGGCCGAATTCGTCGGTATCGTCCCAGTTTTTCATGAAAATGCCGACGACATCATATTGCTGCTGTTTCAAAAGCAGCGCGGTGACGGATGAATCCACGCCGCCCGACATGCCGACGACGACGCGGATGCTCCGGTTGTTGACCGATGCAGACATGGGCTTGTACCTCCGTAAAAGGCTGGCGGCCGGGTACACATTTGCCGCCATTTTCCATGATTTTTATTCTTTTTTGATGTCATGGATGCTTTTCTATGATACCATATGTGTAATATGGGAATAAAGAATACTGTATAATTCAACCAGTTAACGGGGTGTCATGATTGAAAATTACGACCAAGGGTAGATACGGTCTGACGATTATGATGGAGCTGGCGAGAAATTTCGGCACCGGGCCGACGTCGCTGAAGGTGATCGCGGAAAAGCACAATCTGTCGGAGCATTACCTGGAACAGCTTGTCGCGCCGCTGCGCAACTCGGGGCTGGTCAAGAGCGTGCGCGGGGCCTATGGCGGCTATGTGCTGTCGAAGCCCGCGGATCAAATTACCGCCGGGGATATCATCCGCATATTGGAAGGGCCGATCAGTCCGGTCGATTTTACGGAGGAGGATGATCCGGCCAAGCGCGACCTGTGGCTGCGCATCCGCGACAGCATCGCCCATGTGCTGGATTCAACCACGCTGCAAAGTCTGATCAGCTATCAGGATGACGGCCACACCGAGGGCTACATGTTCTATATTTGATGTTTTTCCAAAAAGAGCAATCCCGCTCAAACAATTCTGGTCAATCCGGTCAGGACCATGAGCAGCAGGTGAACGATGAAGACCATCTACTTGGACCATGCGGCCACGACCCCGCTTCATCCGGAAGTGCGGGAGGCCATGCTTCCATATTTGGGGGGGATGTTCGGCAACCCCTCCAGCATTCACTCCTACGGCCGCGCGACCGGCGAAGCCGTTCGGACGGCAAGGGATCTGATCGCGGACAAGCTCGGATGCGGGCCGCAGGAGCTCATTTTCACCGCCAGCGGTTCGGAATCCGACAATCTCGCGATCATCGGTGCGGTTGAGGCGCTGCGCAAGGACCGCAAGAGGCCCGTTCATGTCATCACCACGCAGATCGAGCATCATGCGGTGCTGGGCGCCTGCCGGCGGCTGGAGGACACCGGCGTGGAAGTGACGTATTTGCCGGTGGATGTCCATGGACGGGTGAGCGTGGACGACGTCGCCGCGGCGATTCGCCCCGAAACCGCGCTGATCAGCGTCATGTTCGGCAACAACGAGGTGGGCACCCTGCAGCCGATCGAAGAAATCGGCGCGCTTGCCCGGGAGAGGGGCATTCTGTTCCATGTCGACGCCGTGCAGGCGCTGGGGATGGTGCCGATCCGACTTTCGGAGCTTCCCGTCGATCTGATGAGCTTTGCCGCCCACAAGATCAACGGTCCGATGGGCATCGGACTGCTTTATGTCTCCCGCCGGGTGCGGCTTGCGCCCCTGGTGTCCGGCGGCAATCAGGAGCGCAAGCGGCGCGCCGGCACGGAGAATGTGCCGGGCATCGTCGGCTTCGCCAGGGCGGTGGAACTGGCGGTGGACCATGTGGGGGATCGTTCCGGACAATGCCGCGGGTTGGGGGACGAGCTGCTTCGGCAGCTTGGCGAACTGCTCCCCGAGGGGGCCTTTGCGCTGAACGGGCATCCTTCGCTGCGGCTTCCCCATATCGTGAATGTCAGTTTTCCGGGCGTTTCTTCGGAGACGATGCTGATGAAGCTCGATCTCAACGGAATTGCCGCGGCGAGCGGTTCCGCCTGCTCTTCCGGGTCCCTCGAGCCGTCCCACGTGCTGATGGCGATGGGCCTGCCCGACGAACGGGTGCGGTCCGCCGTCCGGTTCAGCTTCGGTTTCGGAAATGTTCACGAAGATGTGACATTTGCCGCCAACCTTGTTGCTACCATCGTCCGCCAATTGCGTAAATAATAGAGAGACGGATCGAAGGCGAATGTCCCGCCGGGAGCGGTTCCGGGGTGCCCGGGACCGTTTGGGTCGGAGTAAGTCCGGGGATGTTTAAGAACCGTCGATGTTGGAAAAAACAATTAACAATGGTTGATCAATGGAAATGAGCGACAACCGAAGCGGAAAAGATACTTTTTCACGCACTTAGTCTGGATAGGGTGATGCTTATGAAATGTCCAAACTGCAATTCCAAGGATATCGGCAAGATTGGTTCGCACCAATATTATTGCTGGAGCTGTTTTATCGAACTGACTGTGCACGGCGAAAAAATGTCGGCCTATCAGGTGGAGGAAGACGGCACCCTCAGTTCGTTGGACGATCTGTTCCTGGAAGAGGAAATGGGGCCGCATATTCACGCCAACTGAACCGCCTTGCGCGGGTGTTTGCAGCTTGGCTGCCTCGCTTTCATCGAAAACCGGCCCTCCGCCAACCGGCGGGGGGCCGGTTTTTTGCATTTTTTATCGAGCAGTTCGCGGATCGGGGGAATCCGGCGGATCCGGGGGATCCGCGGATCTGGCGGTCCGGCGGCGCGCGCTAACGGAAATAAGAGACCTTATTTTGCCGAAAAAATCGTCCAAAAAATTTTAACGGAAATCAGAGACTTTATTCCGATTGATTTTTACAAATATTTCCATTTTCCGGGCGAATAAGGTCTCCTGGTTCCGTTACAATCAAACATCGCCGAATATCGCCCGAATAAGATCTTTCATTTCCGTTAAAATTTCCGTTGCGCGCAGGCTGGCCATGGCGCGCGACGCCAACTGAAGGCGTGGGGATGATTTGCCAGGGTTGTACATATACTTGAACCATAACAGGCGTGCGGATGACCATGCGTCCGAATGTTGGGGGGAACTCGGATGGAACGGTTTTTCAGGCAGCGGCTCTTTGTGTGGCTCGTCTACGCGCTGCTGATCATGGCCGCGCTCTACCTGCTCATGCTCATTTCTCCTGCCATCAAGGCCGTATATTCCTTCGCCAGCGCGGTGCTCGCCCCCTTCGTCATCGCCATGATCATCTCCTACGTGCTCAATCCGATCGTCAACCTTCTGAACGCCCGCAGGGTGCCGCGCACCGCAGCCGTGCTGCTCATTTATGCCGTGTTTTTCGTCTCCATCACGGTCATCCTCATGAACCTCATTCCCGTGTTCGTCAAACAGTTGAAGGAACTGGACGAATATTTGCCGCAGCTTGGATTCAAGGCGCAGTATTACATGGACAGCGTCAACCGAAGCGAACTGCTTCCCCCGAGCGTCAGGGAGGGCCTGAACCAGGCCATCCGCGAGGTGGAAAGGTCGGTCAGCGAAAGCATTTCCCGCTTTGTGGAGCACATCGGCTCCACGATCAACGCGGTGTTTGTCGGATTCATCGTGCCGTTTCTCGTGTTCTACATTCTCAAGGATTTCAAGCTGATCGAACGGACGGCTCTCGCCATCGTGCCGAAGAAGCACCGCCTCGAATCGATCCGGCTGCTCATCGACATCGATCAGGCGCTGGGCAATTACGTCCGCGGCCAGTTCATCGTCTGCGTGGTCATCGGCGTGCTGGCGTACATCGGCTATTGGCTGATCGGCATGCCTTATCCCCTGCTGCTCGCCAGCATCGTCGCGCTGTTCAACATCATCCCGTACCTGGGTCCGTTTCTCGGCGCCGCTCCGGCGCTCCTCATGGCGGCCACCATTTCGCTGAAAATGGTCGCGCTCGTCGCTGTCGTCAACATCGTCGTGCAGACGCTGGAAAGCAACGTCATTTCGCCGCAGGTCGTTGGCCGCAAGCTGCACATGCATCCGCTGGTCATCATTTTCGTTCTGCTCGTGGGCGGGGAACTGGCCGGCATCGTCGGACTCATCCTGGCCGTGCCGATGTTTGCCGTCATCAAGGTCGTGTTCCAGCACCTGTACGCCCATTACAAAAACCGGAGGCCGGTCTGAACAAGCGCCTGCCTTTTTCCCCGGGCAAGCCATCCGGACGCCCAAACGGTGAGAGTGCTGCATTCGGCGGGTCGGGTGAACGTGCTTCCGTGCGCGAGTTTTTTTGCCCAACATGCCGAAGTGATATATAATGAATGCAGCATCATGCAGGCAAATTCGCCAGGGAAACGCGGGAGTACAGGCTCGGAAAGGAAATGGTGCGCGGCGCGGCGCGGTGCGGCACGGTTCGATTTGCGGCCATTCGTCAGGAGGAATGAGGATGCATCCGTTGCGATATGAGTTTACAGTCCGTTGGGGCGATCACCGATTTTGGCGATCGGGGTCCAGCCCGGCGTTGACTGCGCCCGCTCTTGTTGACACTGCTCGTCCATCCCGCTATAATTTTACTGAAGATTGTGCCAGCAATAGCCAGGGTGACACCTTGAATGATTTTCGTCCCTGCTGAAGCCCAGGGGCGTTTTTAATTTATCCGCAAAAAATGATTACCCGCAAAAACGGATCGGAGGCTGTGATTGTGAAGTCCAGTGTATTGCGCCAGAAGTGGTTGGATTTCTTTGCCGAAAAAGGCCACAAGATTGAGCCGAGCGCGTCTCTTGTGCCCCACAACGACCCATCCCTCCTGTGGATCAACGCCGGCATGGCGCCGCTCAAACCGTATTTCGACGGACGGATGACGCCGGACAATCCGCGCATCGCCAACGTGCAGAAATGCATCCGCACCAACGACATTGAAAACGTCGGCAAAACCCGGCGTCACCATACGTTTTTTGAAATGATGGGCAACTTCTCCATCGGCGACTATTTCAAGGAGGAGGCCATCGCCTGGGCGTGGGAATTCCTGACCGACCCGAAGTGGATCGGCTTCGACCCGGAGCGCCTGTCCGTGACGATCCATCCCGAAGACGAGGAAGCGTTCCGGATCTGGAACGAAACAATCGGCATTCCGGCCGAGCGCATCTACAAGACCGAGGACAATTTCTGGGACATCGGCGAAGGCCCGTGCGGACCGTGCACGGAAATTTTCTATGACCGCGGCGATGCCTACGGCGACCTGTCCGATCCCGAATGCCATCCCGGCGGGGAAAACGAGCGCTTCCTGGAAGTGTGGAATCTCGTATTTTCCCAGTTCAATCACAATAAAGACGGTTCCTACACGCCGCTGCCCAAGAAAAACATCGACACCGGCGCGGGGCTGGAACGTTTTGCCTCGATTCTGCAAAATGTCGATTCCAACTTCGATACGGACCTGTTCCGTCCGATCATAGACGAAACGTGCCGCATCGCCGGCGTGGAGTACAACGCCAACGAGGAGTCGGATGTCGCCCTGAAGGTGATCGCGGACCATATCCGGACGGTCGTCTTTTCCGTCGGAGACGGGGTGCTGCCGTCCAATGAAGGCCGGGGCTACGTCATCCGCCGCCTGCTGCGCCGGGCGGTGCGCTACGGCAAGAAACTGGGCGTGGATGAGCCGTTTTTGCACAGGCTCGTCCCGGTCGTCGGGGACATCATGGGGTCGCATTACCCCGAAGTGGTCGATCGCAGGGAATTCATTGAGCGCGTCATCCGCAATGAGGAGGAACGGTTCCACGAAACGCTGTCGGACGGCCTGACGATGCTGGCCGAGCTCGTGGAGCAGGCGAAGCGGGAAGGCGGCAACCGCATCGCGGGGGATGCGGCCTTCCGCCTGTATGACACCTACGGGTTCCCGCTGGATCTGACGGAGGATTTCGCCGCGGAGCACGGCCTCGCCGTGGACCGTGAGGGCTTTGAGGCGGCCATGGAACGGCAGCGGGAGAGGGCCCGGGCAGCCCGGCAGGAATCCGGCGGCATGCGGGTGCAGGGCGGTCCGCTGGCCGATTACGAGGATAAAAGCGAGTTTGTTGGATATAATGAGTTGGTGGTGAATGCCACAGTTGCCGCCATCCTGCATGAGGACCGGTTTGTGGACCTGATCGGAGCGGGCAACACCTGCCAGGTCATCCTGGACCGTACGCCCTTTTACGCGGAAAGCGGCGGGCAGGTGAGCGACCGCGGCGTCATCCGCGCCGGACAGGCGGAGGCCGTGGTGGAGGACGTGTTCAAGGCGCCCCATGGCCAGCATGTCCATGTGGTGCGGGTGGAATCCGGCGTGCTGCGCAAGGGGGACGAGGTCGTCGCGGAGGTTGCCCGGGATTTCCGGGAATCGGTCGAGAAAAACCATACCGCCACTCACCTGCTGCACCAGGCGCTGAAGGACGTTCTGGGCAGCCATGTCAACCAGGCGGGATCGCTCGTGGCGCCGGAGAGGCTGCGCTTTGACTTTTCCCATTTCGGCGCGGTGACGCCGGAGCAGCTTGCGGATATTGAGCGCCGCGTGAATGAACAGGTATGGAGAAATACAAAGCTGAATATGATGTATAAACCGCTGGCAGAAGCAAAGGCCATGGGCGCGATGGCTCTGTTCGGTGAAAAGTACGGGGACATCGTCCGCGTCGTGCAGATCGGCGACTACAGCCTGGAACTGTGCGGCGGCTGCCACGTGAAGGAGACCGGCCAGATCGGCATGTTCAAGATCGTCTCCGAGGGCGGCGTCGGCTCGGGAGTGCGCCGGATTGAAGCGGTGACCGGCAGGTATGCCTTCGCCTGGATGGAGGAACAGCTGGACACCCTGAAGCGCGCCGCGGAGCTGCTGAAGAGCTCGCCGCAGGACGTGCCGAAGCGCATCGAGGCGCTCATGGCGCAGCAGAAAGAACTTGCGAGGGAAGCGGAGAGCCTGAAGGCGAAGCTCGGCAATCTGGAAGCGGGCAATCTGCTCAGCCAGGTGAAATCGGCGGCCGGCGTCAGCTTCCTGGCCGCCCAGGTGGCCGGAATGGACATGGATGCGCTGCGCAGCATGACCGACGAGCTGAAGGCGAAGCTCGGATCCGCCGTCATTGTGCTCGGATCTGCTGTGGACGGCAAGGTCCATCTCGTTGCCGCCGTCACCGATGATCTCGTCAAGCGGGGATTCCATGCGGGCCAAACCGTGAAGAAAGTCGCAGCTCTCTGCGGCGGAGGCGGCGGAGGTCGGCCGGAGCTGGCCCAGGCCGGCGGCAAGGATCCGTCCAGGCTGGCCGCCGCGCTGCAGCTGGTGGAGCAAATCGTCACGGAACAGGCAGAAATTGGATAGAAAAAAAGGATTTGCGTCCTGTGCAGCGAATGTCCTACCTTAAGGTCCCATTCAGGTCCCATACTGGTCCCATCGGAGGTGTAAGGTGATGAGCGGCATGGATTACACGATGAAGTACAACGTGAAGTCCGAAGAGCTGGAAACTTCGCCGCGGGAAGTCATTATGGCTGTGTACAATGCTCTCCAGGAAAAGGGCTACAATCCGATCAACCAGATCGTCGGCTACCTTCTTTCGGGAGATCCGGCCTACATTCCCCGCCACAACAATGCCCGCACCCTCATCGGCAAAGTGGAGCGAGATGAGCTGATCGAAGAGCTGGTGCGCAGCTACCTGCAAAAATGAGAATTTTGGGCATCGACTATGGCGACAGGAAAATCGGAATCTCCGTCAGCGACGAGCTCGGTTGGACGGCGCAGGGCGTGGGTGTGATCCGTGTCCGGGACGAGGAGGAGGCCATGGAACGGATCGGCGAACTCATCCGCGAGTACGGCATTTCCGAAATCGTCATCGGCTTGCCGCGCAATATGGATGCATCCATCGGACCGCGGGGGGAGTTGAGCATGCGCCTGGCCGATACTCTGCGCCAAAGGTTCCGGCTTCCGGTTCACCTCTGGGACGAGCGGCTGTCCACCGCTCACGCCGAGAGGACGCTGATTGCGGCGGACATGAGCCGCAGCAAGCGAAAGAAGGTTGTGGACAAGCTGGCTGCCGTCCTGATTTTGCAAGGTTATCTCGATTTCAGAAACAGAGGTGAATGATCATGGCCAAAAGGAAGCAAGAGGAAGACCAGGAAGTGATCGTCATTGTCGACGATGACGGGAATGAAGAGGAATTCGAAGTGCTCATGACCTTTGAGCCGGACGGATCGGATCAGAAGTACATTCTTCTCGTCCCCGTGGAAAGCGAATCCGCGGAGGAAGATGAGGTGTACGCGTTCCGGTACGAGGAGGACGGGGATGAGCTGAAGCTGTACACGATCGACAGCGACGAGGAATGGGATCTGGTGGAAGAAACCTTCCATACTTTGCTGGCTGAAATGGACGATACGGAATAACATCCCGATGAGGGATGCGTTGCTTTGCATGAGATGAGCGGGAAATTCCGCTCTTTTTGTTCGTCGGAGGGGGAGAAACGATGTGGAAAGTGAGTCTCACGATCGCGCTTGTCATCTTCCTGTTCGCCCTTGGCCTGGTGGGCGGAGTGGCGGCGTTTGTCATCAATGGCCTGGCCCCCATGGGAGAAGGCGAGGAGCGCAGGGTGGAAATCGAAGAGGGCATGACTTCGTCGGAAATTGCCAGGCTGCTTGAGGAGCAGGGAGTGATTCGCAACGCGCAGGTGTTCAAATATTACCTCCGCTTCAAGGGCGAGGGCCATCGTTTCCAGGCGGGCGCCTACCTGCTCCGTCCCGGCATGGAGCTCGATGATCTCATCGCCAAGTTCAACAAGGGAGATGTCATCCCTCCGGAAATGATCCGGTTCACCGTGCCGGAAGGGTGGACGGTGGAGCAGATCGCGGCGGAGCTGGCGGCCAAAGGTTACGTCGATGAGGGGACGTTTCTGGAACTGGCCAACCGGCCGGAGGAGTTTGCCGGCACCCGGGCGGAAGGAATCCCGGATGACAGCCGCATCCGGCACCGGCTCGAAGGGTATCTGTTTCCGGAAACCTACGCGCTTCCCGCCGAAAGCGACGAGAAGGAGCTCATCCGCCGCATGCTTGCGGAGCTGGACCGGAAACTGGGGCAGCTGCCGGAAGGATGGGAGCAGAGGATGGAGGAGCTGGGCATTGATTTTCATCAGCTCATGACCATTGCGTCGCTCATCGAAAGGGAAGTCGTTGTGGACAAGGAGCGTCCTCTCGTGGCCGGCGTCATTTACAACCGGCTGAAGTCCGGAATGAACCTGGAGATTGACGCCACGGTGCAGTATGCGCTCGGCGAGCAGAAGGAGCGGCTGCTGTACGAAGATCTGGAGGTGGACAGCCCCTACAACACGTACGCGAATGCCGGCATCCCGCCGGGACCGATCGCCAGCCCCGGCATCCGTTCGATCGAGGCGGCGCTTTATCCCGAGGAATCATCCTATCTGTTTTACGTGACGAAAAAGGACGGCACGCAGGAACATTATTTTGCCGAAACTTTCGCCCAGCATCAGGCCAACATAAGAAAGAGCAACGAAAATCAGAGAAAGTCGGGAGGAGCTTCCCAGTGACGGAAATTACCGACCCCGGCGTCGCCCGATATCTGAGCGGACTTTGCGTGACTGGCGCGAGACAGGTTGCGTCGCGGCCGGCGGGCAGCGATCCGTTGAATGCAGATCCCTGCGAACCCGCGGATCCGATCCCGTCACCTGAGGAACTGTTGGACTGGTTGGAGCGCACGGCCCGGGAGGAGGGCATCCCGATCATGGACCGGGGGACGCTCGGGCTTGTGACGGCATGCCTGAAGATGAAAAATCCCGGGAGGATTCTGGAAATCGGAACGGCCATCGGCTATTCGGCGACGTATCTGGCCCTCCGCCTGCCGCAGGCCGCCATCACTTCGCTGGAAATCGATCCGGCGAAAGCCGCCAGGGCGATGGCGCATTTTGCCGATGCCGGCGTGGCGGACCGGGTGCAGTGCAGGTGCGGCGACGCCCTGGAATTGCTGCCGTCTGTTCGGGAAACCTATGACGCCATTGTGATCGACGCGGCCAAGGGGCAGTACTCCCGCTACCTGGAACTTTGCCTGCCGCTTTTGGCCCCTGGCGGCATCCTGTTCACCGACAACGTGCTGTTTCGGGGAATGGTCGCGTGGGAGGACGAGGACATACCGAGGGAATGCCGCAGTCTCGTGCGGAGGCTGAGGGAATACAACCGCATGCTGGCGGAACACCCGCTGCTGGAGACGGTGTTTGTGCCCGTCGGAGACGGGCTCGCGATCAGCATGCTCCGCGGCGAGGCCCGTTGGGCATAGCGCTGCCGGAAAGGATTCCGGCGGAAAGAAGCGGCGGAAAGAAGCGGCGGAGGAAGCGGCGTAGGATGCGGCAACGGATCCACGCAGCGGATTCGATATTCATAGGAGGTGCTGCAGGTGCAGGCGTTCAAACCGGAATTGCTGGCCACAGCGGGAAGCATGGAGGAGCTGGAACGGGTCATCCGCGCGGGAGCGAATGCGGTGGAGATTGGCGACGACCGCTGGGGCATGAGGCTGTCCGGCAGCTTTGCCCCTGCCGAGATGCGCGAGGCGCTTGCCATTGCCCGCGGCCTTGGAGCGAAAGTGTACGTCAACGTCAACAATCTGCTGGACAACCGGCAGGTCGAGGAATTGCCCGATTATCTCAAACAGCTGGAGCGGCTTCAGGTCGACGCGGTCATTTTCGGCGATCCGGCGGTGCTCATGGTGATGCGCGAGCATGGCATTCGCCTGCGATTGCACTGGGGCGCGGAGATGACTTCCACCAATTCCGCCACGGCGATGTATTGGGCCGCGCGAGGCGTACAGCGGGTCATCGCCGCAAGGGAACTCAATCTGGAGGAAATCCATTCCTTCAAACGAAACATCAGCATCGAGCTGCAGGTGCAGGTACACGGCGCCACGAACATTTACCATTCCCGGCGGAGGCTTGTGCAAAGCTATCTGGATCATCTGGGAAAGGAACGGACCGGAACCGGCAGGGACCGCGGGCTCTATCTCGTGGAGCACGAACGGCCGGAACTGAGACTGCCTGTATTTGAGGATATGAACGGCACCCACATCATGAGCCCGGATGACATCTGCCTGCTGGAGGTGCTGGACGAGCTGCTCCAGGAACCGATCAACAGCCTGAAGGTGGAAGGGCTGCTCAAGACGGCCGCCTACAACGAAACCGTCGTCCGCAGCTACCGGCAGGCGATTGACGCCTGGTGCCAGGATCCGGCCGGATACCGGTTCAATCCGGAGTGGCTGGAGGCGATCCGCGAACTGCAGGATCCGCATCGGGAGCTGAGCTTCGGCTTTATGTTCAAGGAACAGGTGTACTGAATCATCGATGAATCCATCGGTTCAGGTGTGCAAGGAGGGGGAAAGGGAATGCCGACGACGACCGTGAATTCCATCAGGATTCGCCAGCAGCATCTGCGCAAACTGGCCAGACCGGAACTGCTGGCCCCCGCCGGAAGCCTGGAAAAATTGAAGTTTGCGGTCCATTACGGAGCGGACGCGGTGTACATCGGCGGGCAGAAGTACGGACTCCGGTCGAATGCGGACAACTTCAGCTTCGACGAAATGGACGAGGGCGTGCGGTTTGCCCGCAAATACGGCGCGAAGGTGTTTGTCACGACAAACATCTACGCCCATGAGGAAGATCTGGACGGGATCGGCGAATATTTGAAAACATTGCGGGAAATCGGCATCGATGCGATCATCTCCGCCGATCCCGCGGTGTTTCACGTCGCCCAGCGGGAGGTGCCGGAGCTGGAAGTGCATCTGAGCACCCAGCAGTCCGTCCTGAACTGGAAGGCCGTGCAGTTCTGGAAGGAGCAGGGCATCCCGAGAATTGTTCTGGCGCGGGAAGTGAGCCTCGACGACATCATCCTGATCAAAAGGAAAGTGGACGTCGAGATCGAGGCATTCATCCACGGAGCCATGTGCTCCTCTTACTCCGGCCGCTGCGTGCTGTCCAATCATTTCACAGACCGGGATTCCAACCGCGGCGGCTGCTCGCAGTCGTGCCGGTGGAAATACGATCTCTACGCGCCCGGGGACGGCGTGCCGGACGACATGCTCGCTTCGGACGTTCCGGTTTTTGACGAGGACGACGATCCGTTTACGATGGGCTCCAGGGATCTGGCGATGATCGGACATATGCCCGAACTGATCGAGGCCGGCATCGACAGCTTCAAGATCGAAGGGCGGATGAGAAGCATCCATTACGTTGCCAGCGTTGTGTATGCCTATCGTCAGGCGATTGATGCATATATGGAATCGCCCGATACCTACACCCTGAATCCGGAATGGGTGGAGGAAATTCACAAGGCGGCCAATCGTCCATTGAATACCGGATTTTTTCTGGGCGAGCCGGGAGCCGGCAATCTCATTTACGGCCCCGAGGAGAAGGCAGCTCCCTTCGACTTTGCCGGCCAGGTTCTGGGCTACGACCCGTCCGAGGGCGTGGCGGTCGTCCAGCAGCGCAGCTATTTCCGGGTTGGGCAGGAAATCGAATTTTTTGGCCCGCAGGGGGTCCGGTTTCGGCAGGTCATTTCCGATATGCGCAATGAAAGCGGCGAACAGGTCAGCGCCGCCAGGCACCCGCTGGAAAAGCTTTATGTGAAGGTGAACGGCCCCGTGCAGCCGATGGATATGCTGCGAAAAAGATCGGGCCGGGCAAATGGGTGATGCAATTCACAAATTTTCAGCAAAGTTTTGGAAACGGAAAAAAGGATAATGGAGAATTATGTCGAAATCAAAATACGGATGCTGGGAAATTTGACCGTGAGCAGGCTATCTGTGTAAACGTCGCAAATTCCTTCGAAGAGGTGTCATTTCATGAAAGAGCAAGTATCCGGATTATCCCGCGCCGTCAAATCCCTGTTTCGCCGTCCGGGGCAATCGGCAAACCCGGGCCCGGCACCGGCCAATGCTTCCGAGGAATCATCCGTCAGCTTCTTCGCCCGCATCAACCCGGCGCGGGCAGTCGGCGCCAGATTGCTGCTGATGTTCTTTGTCAGCATTGTTGCCTTCGTGTCGATCGTTGGATACGTTTCCTATAACCGGAGCAAGGCGATCATTCAGGATGAGGTCAGCACCTTTTCCAAGCTGGCAACGGACCAGACAGGCCAGAAGCTGGCCATGGTGTTTGACACGCTCAAGAACAACCTGGATCGCCTCAAAGTGGAAAATACATATCAGCTGGCCCTGTCCGACGTCTATTTGTCGCAGTCCGGTTCGGTCAACGAACTGCTTTCCATCAGCAAGCTTGAAGCGATGTTGTCCGGTCTGTCCGCATCCGGGGAGCATCTGGTGGCGACCAGATTGGTCAAGCTGGACGGAACGGTTGTTTCCAGAAACGATATTCAGGTGGATCTGTCGATCCAGGACTGGTTCCAACGTACCCTGGATAACCAGTCGGTAATCCACTGGTTCCCGACGGAGCCCGATGGCTTTGGCGGATCGATGAAAGGCAATTCCTTTGCCGTCTCATCCGTGATCAACCATTTCATTACGGGCGAACCGATGTTTGTGGTTTTGATGGAATATGATGTCGAGGCGATCCGGGAACACATTTCCACACTGGAACTGGAGGACGGCGTCCGTCTCGTGGTGGATGGGAACAACCGGATCATTTATGCCGACGACCCGTCATTGATCGGTACCATGTCTCCCATTGATCTCACCGAGGCCGACGGCAGCCGGCTGGATTCCAATGCGAAGACGATTCGTGATCAGGACGGCACGGAGCGGCTGCTGAGCTACTCCCGCATTTCCGACCTGAATGACTGGTACATCGTCACGACGGTTCCGGTCGACAACCTGACCCGCCAGGCGGGACAAATCGCCAATGTGACGCTGGCGGTGGCCATCGTCGCAGCCATTATCGCCATTCTGATCGGCGTCTACATTTACTTCAATGTCGGGCTGCCGCTCGTGCGCCTGCGAAATCTGATGATGGAAGGCGAAAAGGGCAACCTGGCGGTGCGCGCGCAGATCAGGAGCAAGGACGAGATCGGTCAGGTCAGCCTCAGCTTCAACCGGATGATGGAACAGATCACCCAACTTGTGAAGGAAACGAGCCGTTCTGCGGAACAGGTGCTGAACACCGGCTCCGAGCTGGCCAACGTTTCCCGGAATACGGCCACCTCCGCCCGTGAAATTTCCATGGCGACCGAGCAGATCGCTACCGGCGCGTCGAATCTGGCGCTGCAGGCGGAGAAGGGCAATGAGATGACGCTGGAAATTCGCGACAAGATGGAAAACGTCGTGCAGATGAACCTGGTGATGGGCAACGCGGCCAATGAGGTGCTGAAGGTGAGCGACAGGGGTACCGAGTACATGCAGGGGCTCATCTCCAAGACGATTTTGACGGAAGAAAAGACCCGCGCCGTCGTGGAAAACGTGAACAAGCTGAAGGAAAGCACGGCGTCCATCCGCAAGATTCTGGAAATGCTCAACAACATTACGAAACAGACGAACATCCTGTCCCTGAACGCCACCATCGAAGCGGCCCGCGCCGGAGCGGCGGGGAAGGGCTTCATGGTCGTCGCCGACGAAATCCGCAAGCTGGCGGACCAGTCGCGCCAGTCCATTGACGTCGTCGGGCAAATCATCGACACGATCCAGTCGGAAATCGACGGTACCGTGGAGGCGATCGAAACGGCCTATCCGCTGTTCCAGGAGCAGATCGTTTCGGTCAAGGAAACGGACCAGATTTTCAACGACGTGCGCAGCCAGATGTCCGATTTTATCCAGAAGCTGGACGAGGTGACGCAGTCGATCCAGGAGCTGGACCAGTCGCAGCAGGTGCTGTCGGAAGCCATTTCCAACGTGAGCGCCGTATCGGAGGAGTCTTCCGCCACATCGGAGGAAGTCGCCTCGCTGTCGATGCAGCAGCTGCATGCCAGCGAAGGTCTCGTCAAGCTGTCCGAGCAGCTGGAGCAGCTGTCCAGGAATCTCCAGGATTCTTTGAACAGGTTCAAGTACTGATTCCATCGAACATCGATTGCAGTATCCAATCCGGGCATTCTTACCGAAGATGCCGTCCGGAAAACCGCCGGGACGATCCTTTCGTTCCCCGGCGGTTTGTTTTTTTTGCCGCCGGTTCAGGATGCTTCTTTGAAGCCGCCGGATGCCGGATGGATGTGGGAGCTGGCTGCATATGGAAGGTTGCATCCTGCCATCCTAGTAAGGAACGGGACTTTCTCCGCAACTTTCTCAAGCGGGACGCGCATCGAGAGAAGCATTTTGCTTCTCTCGTGCGGGCATTGCGACAAAATTTTCGGGTGCCGGACTGGGGGGATCGGATTTGAGGTTCCGCAGACTGCTCATCGTTCAGCTGGCGGCAGCGGCGCTGGTGTTGGCAATGATTGGAAAACTGTGGATCATCCAGCAAAGAGGACATGTGGCCCCCGCCCTCGGCCAGCGCAAACAGGAAATTGTGCTAGATACGGGACGGGGGCATTTCTATGACCGTTATCACCGCCCCCTGACCGGGTACGTGTATCCGAGTCTGGCCGTATTTCCCGCATCCGGTGAGTTTTCCTCTTCCGGCGATTTTTCCACGGATGAAAGGGGCATCAGGGAGCTGGCCGGCATTTTGGGCGTCAGCGTGAAGGCATGGAAACAGTACCATGAGGAGCTTTCGCAGCCGGAGTTTTGGATGGATCCGTCCAGCCGCCTGCCTGTCAAGCTGACGGAGGAGCAGGCGGCGGCGATCGTCGGGCTGGATCTGCCATATCTGGCGGTGGTGCCCTACACCGCGCGCTATTTGCCGGATGCTCCGGCCAGCCAGCTCATCGGCTATCTGGGGCAAAACCCGGACCTGATCCGCGAACGGTACGGGCAGGAGTTGACAAGGGGCGAGTTGTCGGACTCCTCGGTCATCGGCGTGGCGGGGCTGGAAGCGGCATGGGAGCCGGTCCTCCGGTCCGCGCGGTATGCTTCCCTGGCCCGGTTCGCGGACGGCAAGGGCCATGGGCTGGGGGAATTCCGGCTGCTGGAGCCGAATGGCCGGCCTGACCCGGCGCGGATTGTCACCACATTGGATCTGGATCTGCAGCGCGAGGTGGAACGCCTGATGGACCTGCACGGGGTGTCGGACGGGGCCGTGGTCGTACTGGATGCGAAAACGGCGGATGTGCTGGCCATGGCCAGCAGGCCGGCCTTTGACCCAGGCCGACCGGATCCGCAGGGCGATGCGTGGGCCAACAGGGCGCTCAAGGCGTATGCGCCCGGATCGGTGTTCAAAACCGTCGCGGCCGCGGCCGCGCTGGAAGCCGGCCTTGTCCTGCCGCAAGAAACGTATGACTGTACCGGAGAATACGGAAAGTACGGGCTGTCCTGCTGGAAAAGGGGCGGCCATGGGCGCCTGCGCTGGGCGGAGGCGTTTGCCGAATCGTGCAATCCCGCCTTCGCGGCGCTGGCGGAGCGGTTGAACGGCGCGGAAATGGAGAGGATGGCCAACCGGCTGGGACTGACAATGCCGATCGGGTGGAAAACGGATGAATCCCGGCGGCCGCCCTTGTCCATTCGCCGCCAGTTTGATTACGAAGAAGGTGGCGTGGTGTTTGGCGCCGGGACTCCCGCGGAGGATGGGGGAGTGAAGGCGCAGACCGCCATCGGGCAGCGGGACGTCCGTCTGACTCCCCTCGCCCTGGCCAACATGGCGGTGACGATTGCGAACGGCGGAGTGGTCCGGGAACCGAGGGTCGTCGACTCGGTCCGTTTCCGGAGCGGCGCGCCCGCCATCCGGTTTCCCGGGCACGTGCGCGGGAGGGCGTTTTCCCGGGCGACCGCCCTCGAGCTCAAGAAATGGATGCGTCTGGTGGTGACGGAGGGAACCGGGCGCAGCCTGGCGGGGGCGAGATGGCCCCTGGCGGGAAAATCGGGCACGGCTCAGGTGCCGCTGGACAATGGATGGGGGGAAAACGAATGGTTCATCGGGTTTGGCCCCGCCGACCATCCCCTCGTTGCCGCGGCTGTTCTTGTCCGGAAAAGCCGGGCAGACGAAGGGCATCTGGCGGTCCGGTTGTTCGGGGATGTGATGGACGCAGCGGCGCGTATGTATGACGGCGGCATGGTCAACGGCAGCATGGTCAATGGCAGTACCGGTTCAACAGTTCCTTCCGGGAAATGGCGATGATTTTCGGAACGAGCAGTTCCGTCTTTGTTTCAATCCGTTCCTTGCCCTCCGGATGGATGACGTACATGAGAAGGCGCAAATACCATTTGGTGAAAAAGGCGAACACGCCCTTCGGCAGTTCAACGGTGGTGAAGCCGAAGCGGCGGGTTCCCCGGTGAATGAGGCTGACGCCGTACAATCCCTTGACCTCGCTGTATTCCGGGCTCCGCAGCAGCTCGGACAGCTTGGGCATCAGCTCCTCCATGCGGCGGATGAGCTGCACCGTCAGGTGAACCATGGAACGGGAGTTGGTGCCGAGCTGCAGGAGCAGCTCGTTGTCCAGATGCAGTTCGGCGATGAGATCGCCCCTTTGGATCACCTCTCCGTCCTCCAGCGGAATCGGAGAAGTGCCGGAGTATTTGCGGATGCGCAGCTTGAGAAAGGTGTTCTCCTGGTCCACGGGACGGATCCGGAACCATCTGGCAAACAGCCTTTCCCATTTCAGCCAGAGGGTGACGATGATTTTTCTCGCCCAATTGGCGGATCGTGCCCCGTTTGCCTCGTCCATGCGCATCATCTCCCCAACGGTCACATAGCCATAGTTTTTGTCCCTGCAATGGTCCAGAACGGTCTTCAGCGCTTCCAGCATATAGCGGGGCGCGTCCCGCCGGGCTCCGAACGTTTCGCCGCAGTCGTGCAGGAGGACGATGGCGCCGTCGGACATTTTCCGCAGGATCCGGTCGGCCAGCCTCCTGGCGTCCCCGGGCCCGGAGCAGGTCCAGTCGCCCGACATGACGGACCACAGCACGATCCGGTAGCGCCTCAGCAGCCACAGGTCGAAGATGTTGACGATTCCCCAGGGAGGGCGGTAGAGGGTAGGCCGCTCGCCGGTCAGACGCTCGATGACGGATGCAGTCCGCTCGACCTGGGAGCGCACGGTCCATGGCCAGAGAAGCCAGTTGGACTGATGCCTGTAATTGTGGATGCCGATTTCATGGCCCTCCCGATGCATGCGCTCGATCAGATCGGGGAAACGTTCGGCCCGGGAACCGACGACGAAAAACGTTGCCTTCACTCCGTACAGTTTGAGCAGATCCAGGAGCATCGGCGTGTACACGGGATCCGGGCCGTCGTCAAAGGTGAGTCCGATTTTGGGCGCGGCGGAAGGCTTGCCCCTGTAATAGGAAGCGATATGCAGCATGCGCGTCAGAATCCAGGGGAGCATGGCATAGAGAAATATGACGATGATGGCACCCCAAAACAGCCTCTTCTCCACGAATACCTCTCCTTAACGTCTCAAGGCAGGACATCCTGCAGCGAACCATATTCAGTTTTAAGTATAAAACAAACCTGCGTTTCTTGCACCCGGAGAAGGATGCTTTTCCCTGAAAAGATGGAAAGGACGAAATGAGGGTTACCGCGATTTGGCCGGCTGGAGTTTGCGCCGGACGTTGGCGGCGGGATGATCGGGAAGCTGGTTCACGGAGATGACGTGCTTGATCCGTTTGACGGGCTTGCGCCAGTAGCGCTCGTTTCCGGGCAGATCGTCGAACCACGCGGCGTCCGGCGGACAGTCGAGAATCATGAACTTGCCGTACTCGTTGTCGCGGGATTGGTGGTATTTGAGGTAGGCCTTGCCGTTTTCGATGGCGAGAATCTCGATTTTTCCGGACGTGTGGCTCATGGCCAGGCGCACCCGCTTGCCCAGTCCCGAGGTTCGCGCCTTCGCCTCCTCCACGATGCGGTACGCTTTCTGCAGCGGGAGCACAAATTCCTTGTTGCCCGCCACCGGCCGGTTGATGAAGAAATAATAGGGCGTCACACCGGCCCAGCTCAATTTGTCCAGGAGTTCCGCCAGCACCTTCGGATCATCGTTGATGCCCTTCAGCACAGGGGTCTGGTTGACGACGATGACTCCCGCGTCGTGCAGCGCCCGGATGGCCTTCCTTGCTTCCGGGGTCAGTTCCCTCGGATGGCTGAAATGGGCCATCACGTAAATGCGCTTTTCCTCCGTGGAATAGGTGCGGAACAGGTCAAGGAGCTTCTCATCCTCATAGATGCGCATCGGATTGAAGGCCGGCAGCTTCGAACCGAGCCGGATGATCTTCACGTGGTCGATCGCCCGGAGCTGCCCGATGATCATGCGCAGCTTTTCCGTCGCCAGGATGAGCGCGTCGCCGCCGGTCAGGAGCACATTGTTGATCTCCGGATGCCGGCGAATGTAGTCGATGCCGGGCTGGACGTCTGACATCGCCTCCCTGACGTCGTTGCGAAACAGCCTCTTGCGGAAGCAATACCGGCAGTAGGCGCCGCACACTTCCGATACGATCAGGAGAGCGGTCGTGGAGTATTTGTGCTGGCAGCCGGCAACGACGTAGTTGGTGTCCTCGTCGGAGGCGTCCCATCGGCCGTATTCCTGCAGCTCGCCTTCGTTGGGGATGACCAGCTTGCGGATCGGATCATCGGGATCGTCCCAGTCGATCAGATTCAGGTAGTACTCGTTGACCCGGAACACAAACTTGTCCGTGATCGGCTTCAGCTTCTCGCGCACATCCTCCGGGATCTGCGTGATGCGGTCGATGTCGGTGATGTATCTTGGCTTGTTCATGGCGTTTCTCCCTCCTTCTGATATTGATGAGGCGCAGGACGCCTATTCTCATTATAGGGGAACAGGCCGTGATCCCGGAAATGGACTGAGCGGCGGTGAGAGGCCATGATTCGGGCTCTCCTCCGATGAGCGGGAAAGAAGGTGCAATTTCGGAAAATTCCGCCGGTTTTCTCTGATTTTCTTCATGAAATCGCTTTCATATTTATTTCTCTTTGATTGTATCCGATTCTCATCAACTTTTCTCCTTGTTGCAAATTTTTGTCGGCCGGGACGCAATTTTTGTCGACCGGGATGGACAGCTGCTTGTTTCCGTTCTGCGAAAGTTGATGTACAATAGGTGGATGGATTGAAAGGATGGGGGGACTTTTTTCAAGATGATCAACGCATCCGTGACGGAAAAATTCATGCAGCAAAACCGGAACCGCGCCAGGCTCCTTGTATCATGCCCCGACCAGCCGGGGATCGTGGCCTCGATCTCGAAATTCCTGTTCGACCACGGGGCAAACATCATCACTTCGGATCAGCACACGACCGACCCTGAGGGCGGCATGTTTTTCATGCGCGTGGAGTTTGACCTTCCGGATCTGGAGGCGCGCGAGCAGGAAATTGTCCGCGAATTCGCGCCCGTCGCCAGCAAGTACAGCATGGACTGGCGCATCAGCCGGGCAAACCAGATCAAACGGGTGGCCATTTTTGTGTCCAAGGAAGATCACTGCCTCGTGGAGCTCCTGTGGCAGTGGAGAGCCGGTGACCTTGTGGCGGATCTCGTCATGGTGGTGAGCAACCATCCGGACCTGCAGGACATCGTCGAGCAGTGGAATATTCCATTCTATCATATACCCGTCACCGCCGAGACGAAGGCGGATGCCGAAAGAAAGCAGCTGGAACTGATGAAGGACCAGGTCGATCTGGTCGTGCTGGCCCGCTACATGCAGATCCTGTCCCCGGCCTTTGTGGACGCGTACAGGCATCGGATCATCAACATCCACCATTCGTTCCTGCCCGCCTTTGTCGGAGCGAAGCCGTATGAACGGGCTTACGAACGCGGCGTGAAAATCATCGGGGCGACGTCCCACTACGTGACGGAGGATCTGGACCAGGGACCGATCATCGAGCAGGACGTGCAGCGGGTGGACCACCATTACGATATCGGGGGACTGAAGCGGGTCGGGCGCTATGTGGAACGGACGGTGCTGGCCCGGGCGGTCAACTGGCATCTGGAAGACCGGATCCTCGTCCACGGCAACAAAACAGTCGTGTTCAAAAAATGAGAGGCAAACTTGCGCCTTTTTTGATATGATGAAAGAATAGAACTATTCCCGCCCAGGAGGACAAGATGAAGAAGAAAATGCGTTCCGATATGATCAAGAAAGGTTTCGACCGGGCTCCCCACCGCAGCCTGCTCAGAGCGGCCGGGGTGAAGGAGGAGGATTTCGACAAGCCGTTTATCGCGGTGTGCAACTCCTACATCGACATCATTCCCGGACACGTGCACCTGCAGGAGTTCGGCAAGCTGGTGAAGGAAGCGATCCGCGAAGCCGGCGGCGTGCCCTTTGAATTCAACACGATCGGCGTCGACGACGGCATCGCCATGGGCCACGTCGGCATGCGCTATTCCCTGGCCAGCCGCGAGCTGATCGCAGATTCGGTGGAGACGGTGGTCAACGCCCACTGGTTTGACGGCATGATCTGCATCCCCAACTGCGACAAGATTACGCCCGGCATGATGATGGCCGCCCTCCGGGTCAACATCCCGACGATCTTCGTCAGCGGCGGACCGATGAAGGCCGGCAAGGATTCCTCCGGCCGTTCGATCTCGCTGTCCTCCGTCTTCGAAGGGGTCGGCGCCTACCAGGCCGGCAAGATTGACGACAAAGGCCTGCGGGAACTGGAACAATACGGATGTCCGACCTGCGGCTCCTGCTCGGGCATGTTCACGGCCAACTCGATGAACTGCCTGGCGGAGGCGCTCGGGCTGGCGCTGCCGGGCAACGGCACGATCCTGGCGATTTCCGAGGAGCGGAAAGAGCTCGTCCGCGAGTCCGCGCGGCAGCTCATGAAGCTGATCGAAATGGACCTGAAGCCGCGGGACATCGTGACGATCGAGGCGATTGACAACGCCTTTGCCTTGGACATGGCCATGGGCGGATCGACCAACACGGTGCTGCATACGCTGGCCATCGCCCACGAGGCCGGCATCGAATACCCGATTTCCCGCATCAACGAAGTGGCGGCGCGGGTGCCGCATCTGGCGAAGATCGCTCCGGCTTCGGACTGGCACATCGAGGATGTGCATGAGGCGGGCGGCGTCAGCGCAATCCTGAACGAGCTGTTGAAGAAGCCGGGGATCATCCACGGCGACCGGATCACTGTGACGGGCAAAACGATCGCGGAAAATGTGGCCGGATGCGAAATCCGGAACAGGGATGTCATCCGTCCGCTGGACAACCCGCACAGCGAAACGGGGGGACTCGCCGTCCTGTTCGGCAACCTGGCGCCGGAAGGGGCGATCGTCAAGGTCGGCGCGGTCGATCCGTCGGTGGGCGGACGCCACGTCGGTCCGGCCATCTGCTTCGACTCCCAGGAGGAGGCTCTGAAGGGGATCGCCGAAGGAAAAATCAAGGAGGGCGATGTCGTCGTCATCCGCTACGAAGGTCCGAAGGGTGGCCCCGGCATGCCGGAAATGCTGGCGCCGACGTCGCAGATCGTCGGCATGGGCCTGGGAGCCAAGGTCGGCCTCATCACCGACGGCCGGTTTTCCGGCGCGTCCCGCGGCATCAGCATCGGCCACATTTCGCCCGAAGCGGCGGAGGGAGGACCGATCGCCTTCGTGCAGGACGGGGACATCATCGAGCTCGACCTGAACAACTGGAAAATCGAGCTGCACGTGAGCGAGGAAGAGCTGGAAAGACGCCGGGCCAGCTGGAAAGGATTCGAACCGAAGGTGAAGTCCGGGTATCTCGCCCGTTACTCCAAGCTCGTCACCTCGGCTTCCACCGGCGGAGTCATGAAAATTTAAAAGGCGCGCATCGGGGCGCGGCAAACGAAACAGGGGCTGCGCGGCAGGGGAATTGCCGCGCAGCCCCTTGATGTGTTTGGCGAAGCCATTTCGCAGGATTTCGCAGGGTGCGGATTTACTTGACGGACAATGTTCTCAAACACAGGTAGCTCAAGGCGGAGTGGATGACGATCGTAATGAGCAGGCTGCCAGCGATGGCCGTCGCCGGGTCGAGCCCGCCCATCAGCCGTTCCAATGATTCAAACCCGCCGGTCAGACTGAGCAGCGCACCCAGAAGCAGGCTGATCGCCGTCAGGCCGAACAGGCCCATGGCACCAAACCGGTGATACACCGAGGCCAGGAAAAATCCGGACACAAGAAGCATCAGGATGGCGCCGGAATGGAACAACCACTCCACGGGGACCGGTTTCCCGCTGAGCCACTGGTTGGCAAAGAAGTTGATCGGCAGCTGTCTCCAGGAAAAAAGCAGGAGCTCCAACCGGGCGAACACGGTCAGGAGAACGGCCGATGCGACCGCGTGGGAGACGTAATACAGCATCGATCCGGCGAAGATATCCTTGCGGCGCACACCCATGCCAAGGGAAAAGTACAGCGGTTCCCTGACGGACACAATGCCGCTCACAAAGGCGAAAATGTAGACGGCCGGCGCTCCGCTGAACTGCACGCTGCCGCCGCTGAAATACCAGACGAGTCCGCTGCTCAGGGCAAAGATGGCGAGCAGAATGCCCCAAAAGATCAGGAATGAAGTTTTTCCGTCGACCATGTACATCCGGTAGACAGCCCGAACCGGTTTCACGGCCGATCCCCTCCTTCCGTGGAATTGGTGCCGGTCAGGCAGACGAACAACTGCTGCAGCGAGACCGGTTGGATTTCAAGGCCAAGTTCGGCCGCCTGCTTCATGCTGCCCGCATCCAGCGGCTGCATCACCACCGCCGTCCGCAGGGATCCGAGCCTCTCATCGCGAAGGACGCGGCGGCCGGAGACGAAGGAGGACACGTTCTGATCCTGCCCGGACACGCTGTAGGCCATGCCCCGGACATTGTCCGCATCGTCGTCCAGAATGAGCCTTCCCTGGTCGATGATGAAGATGTGCTCGAGCAGCCGGTTCACCTCATCAATGAGGTGGGTGGACAGGACGATGGTCCGCGGATGCTCGCTGTAGTCCGCCAGCAGCAGATCGTAGAACAGGGTGCGCGAAGCGGCATCCAGGCCGAGATAGGGCTCATCGAAGATGGTGAGCGGCGCCCGGCTCGCCAGTCCAAGAACGATTCCGACGGCTGACAGCATGCCGCGGGACAACTGCTTGATTCTCCGTTCCGTCGGAAGCCGGAAGGCATGGAGAAGCTCCCGCGCGAACCGTTGGTCCCAGCGGGGAAACACAAGGGAAGCGAAGTCCATGACGTCGCTGATCCGGGCGTTCCGGACATACGTCTGGCTTTCCTTGACGAAGCAGATCTGCTCCAATACCCGGCGTTTTTCGTACGGACTCTCGCCGAATACTTCGATCGTTCCCGAGGTCGGAAACAGCTGGGCGGTGAGAAGATGCATCAGCGTCGTCTTGCCCGCGCCGTTTCTCCCGAGCAGCCCGTAGATTTTGTTCTCCTCCAGCGTGAAGCTGACCTGATCCAGGGCGCTTACGCTTCCGAATGTCTTGCTGAGCCGGCTGACCTTTGCAATCATGCCCGCAAATCATCCTTTCCCTTCAGAATCATTTGCACCAGTTCCTCCGCGCCGATCCCCAACTTTTCCGCTTCCCGCATCATGGCGAGCACATATTGCTCGTAGAACTGGTTTTTCCGTTTCAGCAGGATTTGTTCCCTTGCTCCCGGCGACACGAACATGCCGATCCCCCTTCTTTTGTACAAAATCCCTTCGTCCACCAGAAGATTGACGCCCTTTGCCGCTGTGGCCGGATTGATCTGGTAAAAGGCCGCAAACTGATTGGTGGACGGTATTTGCGAATCCTCCGGCAGCCGGCCGGTCAGGATATCGTCCTCAATCCGCTCGGCGATCTGCACAAAGATGGGCTTGGCGTCATCGATCAGGGGATTCATGCCTTCACCACCTTTATGGTTCATTACTCATGTAATTAACCATATATGCAATGGACCGATTTGTCAATCCCGGTCCCCGGCCCATCCGCTTGTGTCGCGCGGCGCTTCCCTGTACAATCAGAATACGAACGGGGGAGTGGAGATCCGATGACAGGCAAAGCGATCAAAATTCCGTTGAAGCAATATCTTTCGCTGTTGAAGCAATATCTGAAACCGCAATGGAAGGCGATGCTCGGGCTTGCCCTGCTGCTGTGCTTCGGCATCGGTCTGCAGCTTGTCAATCCGCAGATCATCCGTTATTTTATCGACACCGCCCAGGAAGGCGGCGACATGGGCAGGCTCCTGTATGCCGCCCTGCTGTTCATCCTGTTTGCCCTGCTGCATCAGGGGGTGACGGTGGCCGCCGCCTATGTCGGGGAAAACATCGGATGGACGGCGACCAACCGGCTGCGCGAGGATCTGGCCGCCCATTGCCTGAAGCTGGACATGTCCTTTCACAAAACCCGCACTCCGGGAGAAATGATCGAACGGGTGGACGGGGACATCAACTCCCTGACGAATTTTTTTTCCAATTTTTTTATCCTGCTCGTCGGCAATGTGCTGCTGATGGCCGGCATCCTGCTCCTCCTGTTCCGGGAGGACTGGCGCGTGGGGCTGACGATGACCGCCTTTGTCCTGTTCGCCGTCTGGTTCATCCGCTGGATTCGCCAGTTTGCGGTCCCCCACTGGACCCGCTTCCGGCAGATGAACGCGATGTTTTTCGGTTTCCTGAGCGAGCATATCGGAGGCACGGAGGATACGCGGGCCAACGGCGCGACGGGCTATGTCATGCACCGGTTTTACAGCCTGCTGCGCCGTTGGCTGCCTTACCGCGTCAACGCTTATATGGGCTGGGCCTCCATGTGGATCACGACGCTGCTCGTGTTCACCATCGGCACGGCGGCTGCGCTGGGCATCATCCATTATTTGTGGAGGAACGGCGGCATCACGATCGGCACCGCCTATCTCATTTTCCACTACACGGAGATGCTGACCCAGCCGATTGAAAAAATCCGCACCCAGCTGGAGGACCTGCAGCGGGCCGATGCCAGCATCCACCGCGTGCGCGAGCTCATGGCCATCCGGCCGAAAATCGAGGACGGCCCTAAAGGCAGTCTGCCCGAAGGGCCCCTGTCCGTGCGGTTTGAACATGTGACCTTTCGCTACGAGGACGACCAGGATCATCCGACGCTGAACGATGTCCATTTTGATCTGAGGCCGGGGGAAGTGCTGGGGCTCATCGGACGGACGGGCAGCGGCAAGACGACGATCGCCCGGCTGCTCATGCGGTTTTATGATCCCGTGCAGGGCACCGTCCGCGTGGGCGGGGAGGATGTGCGGAACCTGAAAATCCATACGCTGCGCCGGAAGGTGGCGCTTGTTTCCCAAACCATCGAGCTGTTCCAGGGGACGGTCCGGGATAATCTGACCCTGTATGACGAAAGCGTGGACGATCGCCGCATCCTGGAGGTGCTGGAGGAGCTCGGGCTGGACCGGTGGCTGGCCGGGCTGCCCGAAGGGCTCGACACGGTGCTCGATGCCGGCGGAGGAGGGCTGTCCGCTGGCGAGGCGCAGCTCATCAACTTTGCCCGCGTCTTTCTGACCGATCCCGGGCTCGTCATCCTCGATGAAGCTTCGTCGCGCCTGGACCCGGGCACGGAAAAGCGGATCGAGAAGGCGCTGGACCGCCTGCTTGAGAACCGGACGTGCATCATCATCGCCCACCGCCTGAACACGGTCATGCGGGCGGACCGGATCCTCATTCTCGAAAGCGGGGAAATCGTTGAATTCGGGGACCGCGAGGCTTTGGCCGAAGACGAAAGGTCCCGGTTCCGCCGCATGCTGAACGTCGGACTTCAGGAGGCGCTGACATGACGAACCGGCAGTTTTTGTGGAAGCTGTTCGAGGCTTTCCGATCCCTGTTTGTGACGAACACGATCGCCTGGAGCCTCATTGCACTCATGCCGATTTTTCCCGGACTTCTGACGAAGCAGTTTTTTGATACGCTGACCGGAGACGCCGTTCTCGATCTTGGCGTCGGCGCCGTCATCGCGCTGCTCGTCGCCACGGCGCTGGCCCGCGCCGTCATCATCATCATCGGGTTTCTCACCGATGTGCGGCTGCGCTTCCATGTGGGCGGGATGCTGCGGCGCAACATGCTGCAGCACATCCTCCGAAGGCCGGGCGCCCGGGCTCTCCCCGTCTCCTCCGGCGAAGCGGTGACCCAGTTCCGCGAGGATACGGAGCATGTGGAGGAAACGGTCAGCTGGTCGGCGGACACCTTCGGGCTCATCCTGTTTGCCGCCGTATCCTTCGTCATCCTGTACCGGATCCATGCGCCGCTGACGGTGCTCGTGTTCATCCCCCTGGTGCTGGTGGTGACCGCCGCGCAGATGGCCGCCGCCCGCCTGCAGAAATACCGGGCGGCCAGCCGCGCCGCCACCAGCCGGGTGACGGGCGTCATCGGCGAAATGTTCAGCTCCGTGCAGGCGATCCAGATCGCCGGGGCGGAGGACCGGGTCATCGGGCGGTTCAAGCGGCTGAACGCCGCCCGGCGCCGGACGATGCTGCAGGACAAACTGGTCAACGCCGTCCTCGATTCGGTGTTTTCCAACACGGTCAGCATCGGCACCGGCTTTATCCTGCTCGGGGCGTCGTGGGCGATGCGCCGCGACGGCTTCGGGGTCGGAGACTTCGCGCTGTTCGTCTACTGCCTGCAGTTCATCACGCAGTTTATCCAGAACTTCGGGAAGTTCGTCGCGCTGTACAAGCAAAACCAGGTGTCGCTGGACCGGATGGTGTTCCTGCTGCAGGGAGACGAGCCGGAAACGCTGGTGCAGCGGGGGCCTTTGTACCTGAAGGGCGAGCTGCCTCCGCTGCCCGCGCCCGCCAGGATCAGCGGGGAAGAGCGGCTGCGGGAACTTGCGGCGATCGACCTCACCTACCGGTATCCGGGGTCGGACAGGGGCATCGAGGGAGTGAGCCTGCGCCTCAAACCGGGCAGCTTCACCGTGATCACCGGAAGCGTCGGATCGGGGAAGACGACGCTCGTCCGGACGCTGCTCGGCCTCCTGCCGATGGAGCGGGGGGAAGTGTACTGGAACGGAAGGCGGATCGAGGATCCGGCGGCGTTTTTCGTCCCGCCGCGGTCCGCCTACACGCCCCAGTCGCCCAGACTCTTCAGCGACACGCTCAGGGAAAATATCCTGCTCGGACTCCCCGTGGAGGAGGAACGGCTGGAGGGGGCGATCCGCCAGGCGGTTCTGGAGCGGGATGTGGAGGAGCTGCACCAGGGGCTCGACACCGTCATCGGGCCGCGCGGCGTGAAGCTGTCGGGCGGGCAGGCGCAGCGGACGGCGGCGGCGCGCATGTTTTACCGGGACGCGGAGCTGCTCGTCTTTGACGATCTGTCCAGCGCCCTGGACGTGGAAACGGAGCAGCTCATGTGGGAACGGCTGGAACGCGGCGTGAACGCCGCCTGCCTCGTCGTGTCCCACCGGCGGGCGGCGCTCGCCCGGGCGGATCATATCGTCGTCCTCAAGGACGGACGGGTCGAAGCCGAAGGGACGCTGGATGAGCTCTTGAAGACGAGCGCGGAAATGCGGCGCCTGTGGGCGAGCGCGGACCGGGACGGCGGCGCCCGTTAGCGGCGCCATTCGCGGCGCCGGTCAGGCCGGCGGCTCATCCATGAGCAGGACGACCGGGCAGTGATCGCTGCCCATCACTCCGGCTTCGATGACCACGTCCCGGATCAGGGGAGCAAGCCGGGCGGACACGAGAAAATAGTCGATCCGCCAGCCGATGTTCCGCTCCCGGACCTTCGGCATGAACGACCACCACGTGTAGGCATCCGTCCGGTCCGGATACAGGTGGCGGAAGGCGTCGATGAAACCGGAGGCGACGAGCCGGCTCATTTTTTCCCTTTCCTCGTCGGTGAAGCCGGAGTTGCCCCGGTTGCTCCGGGCGTTTTTCAGATCGATTTCCCGGTGCGCCACGTTCAGGTCGCCGCAGATGACGACCGGTTTTTCCCGATCCAGCTTCCTGACATATTCGAGAAACCGGTCCTCCCACTCCAGCCGGTAGCCGAGCCGGGACAAATCCCTCCGGGCGTTGGGGGTGTACACATTGACGAGATAAAAACCGGAAAACTCCAGGGTCAGGATCCGCCCCTCCGGCTCCCGGTCCTCCTCCAGGCCGTATCTCACGGTATGGGGCTCCAGTCTTGTAAACACGGCGGTGCCGGAATACCCTTTCTGTTCCGCAAAGTTCCAGTACTGGCGGTATTCCTCTCCCAGATCGAGGACAAGCTGCCCTTCCTGCAGCTTTGTTTCCTGCACGCAAAACACATCCGCCCCCGCTTCGCGGAAGTAATCGAGAAACCCTTTTCCCACGCAGGAGCGCAGGCCGTTGACATTCCAGGTGATCATCTTCAGCAAGGTAATCCTCTCCCGATGAGTGTTGAATTTCATTATGCCTTCAAAATAAGTCAAATTTGGCTATGAAGCAAATTTTTTGGGTATTTCTTTCTTGACAATCCATGATAGTCTGATATTATAAGGGATTATTTTCAACATCATGTTTTATCAGCAGTTCACAACAAGGAGGGTGTCAAATGGATGAGCGCTTGACCCATGATTTTGATCCGCTTGCGCCGGAAACGTTTACAACCGCGCATGAGATGTATGCCGAGCTGCGCATGAAATGTCCCGTGGCACACAGCAACGCCTTCAACGGTTTTTGGGCATTGTTCAAATATGAGGACGTCGTCAATGTGCTGAAGCAGCCGGACACATTCATCACATCCGTGCAAAATGTCGTGCCGAAGGTGGCCACCACAGGCCGCAGGCCGCCCCTGCATCTCGATCCGCCGGAGCACACCCCTTACCGGAGGGCGCTGGACCCGTTCTTTACGCCGGAAAAAATGAAGCAGATGGAGCCGAAGGTGCGCCGGATCGTGGCCGAGCTCATGCAGCCGCTGCTCGACGCGGGCGGAGGGGATATTTCGTCGGAATTCGGACAGAAGCTGCCCGGCCATGTGTTCGCCGAGTTTTTCAACCTGACGGTCGATCAGTCGATGCGCATCAAGGAAGTATCCAAGGTGTACAACAAGGCGCTGCAGGATACGAACGATGATCTCGTGCGCGAAACGAGCAAGCAGCTGTACGACATCGCCGCGGAAATCATCGCCGACCGGAAGGCCAACCCGCGCGATCCGGCGGAGGACGTCACAGCGGCGCTGCTGGCCAAGACGTACCAGGGCAAGCCCCTCCCGGATGATCTCGTCCTCGGGACGATCCGCCAGCTGATCGTCGTCGGCATGATCGCGCCCAGCGTGTTTGTCGGCAACATGATCATTCACCTGTCGAAGGACCAGGAGCTGCAGAGGACGCTGCGCGAACAGCCGGAACTGATCCCGGCCGCCCTGGAGGAATTTTTCCGGCTGTACACGCCCTATCGCGGGTTTGCCCGCACGGCGAACAAGGACGTGGTCATTCGCGGACGTCTGATCAAGAAGGATGAGCCGATTGCGGTCGTGTTCATGTCGGCCAACCGTGACGAGGACGTGTTCCCGGAAGCCGACAAGTTCATCCTGAACCGCCCGAACATCAAGCAGCACATCGCTTTCGGCCTCGGTCCCCATCAATGCCCGGGGGCGCCGCTGGCCCGCATGATGATGGGCATCACCCTCGAGCACCTGCTCAAACATACAACCCATTTCGAGGTGACCGGCGAACCGGTCATGACCCGCTGGCCGGAGTGGGGAACCCATTCCGTGCCGATGCGCCTGACAAGAGCCCATTAAGCAGGAGCCCAAAAAAGAACCAACAAAGAAAACAAGCTGCCGGAATCGTCAAGACCGGCAGCTTGTTTTCATCTCAGGCCGATCACTTCATGCTGTCGCGGTATTCCTGCGGCGTCGTGCCATAGTAGTCCTTGAACAGCTTGATGAAGTAGCTCGGTTTCACATAGCCAAGCTCCTGGGCGATCTCGTACACCTTGCGGTTGGTGCGGCTCAGCATGTCGGCCGCCCGCTCCATCCGCTTGCGGAAAATGTATTCGCTCAGGCTTTGACCCGTTTCGGATTTGTACACCTTGGACAAATAGGTCGGGTTCAGATAGACGTGACGGGCGATGGAGTGCAGGCTGGCCTCGTCCAGATGCTCTTCGATGTAATCGTGCACCTGCTTGATGATCAGCGAGCGCGAATCCTGCACCTGCTGTTTGTGATGGGATTTCAGATGCTCGATGCAGCGCATCGTCCATTCCCTGAGCTGCTGGATCGTGTGGAACTCGAACTTGAGCATCCGGCCGTACTCGTCGCCCAGCACCTGGCTCAGGGTCAGGTTGTTTTTGTGGATAAAGTAGGTGAAACCGCTCGCAATCCGGAAAAATGTCTCGAGCAGATGCTCATGGGAACCTTTCCAGTGGACATGCAGCTCTTCAAAGACGGAACTGAGCTTGTCCGTGAGCTGCTCCCATTTGCCCGTTTCCAGCAGCACGACGATGCCGGGCTGCTCATACAGGGGCGCCAGGTGGCGGACCTTCGGGACGGTTTCGAACGTTTTGTCCACGAGGAGCAGTTCCTGCTCGTCTCCGATCCTGTGGCGCAGCGCGTCCGAAGAGTCGCTGAACACAGCCGCGATGTCATCGGGAAAGACGCCTTGCTGGCTGATCAGGATGGAGGTGCGGATTTCCAGATACCGCTTGGCGTAATGCTGCAGGCGCACGACCAGATGCTCGATATGCTCGAACGGATCGCCCTGTCCGGCCGCGCCGTCCTTTGGCGACAGCATCAGCACCATGTAGTTCTGGAAGTCGATGCAGTGAAACATGTGAAAGTCTTCGATGAACAGGAGCTCCGCGATATTCAGAAAGGCGTTGTCAATGGAATTGAAGCTGTGATGGTCGAAATGCCCGAAGTACTCGTCCACGCGAATGAGCACCAGGCGGAACGGCTTGCCGATGGCGACGTCGAACCCGAGAAGCTGCAGCGCCTTCTCCTGCTGGTCGGGCGGCAGAGTGCGTCCGTTGATCGTGCCGCGAAAAAAATATTTTTGCAGCACCCGGATATGGTCATCAATGGAATAAAATTCGCGGACACGGAAAATATTGCTGCGCCAGCTCGCGTCAATCTCGGCGATCATTGCCTTGACCATCCGGACGAGCTCGTCTTCGTCCGCGGGCGCATCCGGAAGGATGAGCTGTTTCAGGTGTCTGACGATCGCGGATTTTGCCAGGAGCCTTTTCAGATCGACACTCTTGCACTGCGCGTGGGTCACCAGGATATCGATGGGGCAGGTTTGCAGGATTTCCTCGGCTTCCGCGTCGGAGTGCGCGTGGTATGTCTGGGCGACGCCAGCTTCCAGCCATTTCCTTCCTTTCCCCCAATGCCGGGGGAGCACGGAGCTGTCGCCGATGAAAAGGACTTCATACAAAGGCATGTCCGACTTCCTTTCCTATTAGCGAGTCCTTTTAGCGAGTCCTTTGTTCGCGGTGAAACTATTATATCACAAATGGGCCCGGTGTCGTGCGGGGAGGGCGGCAAAATGAACAAAATAACGGCATCATTCCAAACATATTGGTAATGTTGGCCTCCGGGGATTTGCCATACAATGAAGACAGCATGGAAACGAATACATCAGGAACGGAGGAAAGGGTTTGAGTGAGGAACTGATCTTTTACGCAGCGGGAGATATCGCTCCGACAAGAGATGATATTGATTCCATTTTTGCGAAGGTGGCGCCGGTCATCCGCTCGGGCGATCTGGCCTTTTGCCAGCTGGAGGCGGTGCTGTCCAAAAAGGGCTCCAAGCTGCCCCAGGTGCGCATGCAGTGCACCGGAGAGCCGGAAATCGCCGGGGCAATCAAGCGGGCGGGGTTCCAGGTTGTTTCCTTCGCCTCCAACCACTGCCTGGACATGGGAACGGAAGCCTTCCTGGAAACGATCGATGTGCTGAAGGAGCAGGAGCTCGACGTCATCGGCGTCGGCCGGAACATCGAGGAAGCGCGCAAGCCCGCCATTGTGGAGGTCAAGGGAACGCGCATCGCCTTTCTGGCGTACAACACGATTTTGCCGCAGTCGTTCTGGGCGGAAAAGGACCGTCCGGGATGCGCGCCGCTCAGGGCGCACACCCTGTACGAGCAGATCGAGCACGATCAGCCGGGCACCCCGTGCCGCATCCATACGTTCGCGCATAGAGGCGATCTTTCGGCGATGGTCGAGGATGTGCGCAGGGCGAAGGAGCAGGTGGATCTCGTGTTTGTCTCCATGCATTGGGGCATTCATTTCATTCCGGCGGTGCTTGCCGATTACCAGAAGGAAATGGCCTATGCGGCCATCGATGCCGGCGCCGATCTGATCATCGGGCATCATGCGCACATTTTGAAGGGCGCCGAAGTGTACAAGGGCAAGGTCATTTTCTACAGCATCGGCAACTACGCCATCGAGCTGCCGCGCAATTTCAAGCAGAAAGAAATCAATTCCGACCAGTTCAAGGAAATCAAGGCGCTGAACAAGGACTGGGAACCGGAAAAGGCGTCCTGGCCCTACGATTCCTACAAGACAATGACCGTGAAATGCCGGATTGAAGACAGGCGGCTGAAATCGGTCTCCTTCCTGCCGACCTATATCGGTTTCGACGATACTCCGGAAATCGTGACCGCGGGCGATCCGCGTTTCCATGAAGTGGTGGAATACATGAAGGAAATTTCCGCGTCGCAGAACCTGAACGTGAAATTTTCCGTGCAGGGCGATGAAGTGCTGATTGAAGGCTGACAAAAACCTACGAAACGGAAAGGGGAGCGGAACGATGGACGACAAGGCGGTTGTGGAAACGTCGTACGGCAAGGTGCGGGGCGTTCGGGAAGGTAACGTGTACGTCTGGAAAGGAATCCCTTACGCGGCGCCGCCGGTGGGCAGGCGGAGATTTTTGCCGCCGGAACCGCCCGAGCCCTGGGCGGGAGTGCGGGACGCGTCCGTTTTCGGCAAGCAGGCGCCGCAGCCCGAGATGAGGTTTTCGGCGAGCGAGAGCAGCGAAGACTGCCTGTATCTGAACGTCTGGTCGCCCGCTCCTGACGGCAAACGCCGGCCCGTCCTGTTCTGGATCCACGGGGGAGCCTACTTCGTGGGCACGTCCGCCAATCCGATTTACAGCGGCCGCTCCTTTGCCGGGCAGGGCGATGTCGTGCTCGTTTCCTGCAATTACCGGCTTGGGCCGCTCGGGTTTTTGCAGCTGGCCCAGTTTGGCGGGGAGGACTACGCCGCTTCCGGCAACTGCGGCACCCTCGACCAGATCGCGGCGCTTGAATGGGTGCGGGACAACATCGGGCAGTTCGGCGGGGATCCGGACAATGTGACGATTTTCGGCCAATCGTCCGGGGCCGGGAGTGTAAGCGTTCTCCTCTCATCGCCCCGGGCGAAGGGGCTGTTCCGGAAGGCGATCGTGCAAAGCTGGAGCACGTCTTCCACGGGCTCGATCGAGTTTGCCGAAGGCGTCACCGACCGGCTGCTGCGGGCGCTCGGCATGGAGCCGGGGCCGTTCGTCATGCGGAAGCTGCTGGACATGCCCGCCCAGCAGCTGGCCAACGCCACGACGAAGCTGCCCTATGTGAGCATCCGTCCGGTGGAAGACGGCATTGTGCTGCCGAAGGCGCCGCTCGACATGATCCGCGAAGGCTTCATCGACGGCATGCCGGTCATGGCCGGATCCACGCGGGACGAATACTGGCGGACCGCGCTCATGACCCCCGCCTTCCAGGGGGACAATGAGGAGGAACTGGTGAACTACTGCGCCGGCGAAGCCGGGCCGTTCTGGGAGGAAGTGCGCGAATTTTACCTTCACAGCGCGGAGGCCGGCGCCACGCTGAAGGAGCGGATGAAGCGGCTCATGACCTATCACCGCTATCTGTATTCGATGGTGAAGCTGACCGACACCCTGGCCCGGCGGAAGGGCGGCGGGCCGACCTGGGTGTACCGCTTCGACTGGCGCTCCGTGGCCAATGGCGGCGCGCTCGGCGCATGCCATGGCATGGAGCTGCCCTTTGTGTTCAACACCATCGATCAGCCTGAAGCGCGGGAAATGACCGGGGACTCCCCCGAACTGGCCGCGGTCGCCCGCCAGGTGCACAGCGCCTGGATTGCTTTTGCCCATGGCGGCGATCCGAATTGCGGCGCGCTGCCCGAATGGAGCCCCTATGAGACGGAAACAAGGCCGACGATGCTGCTCCATGCGGCCAGCGGGCTGGCGCACGATCCGGACCGCGCCGAGCGCACGCTCTGGGCGGAGGCGGAGAGGAAGCTCGGCATTTCCCACCGGCCGATGGGCTGAACCGCGTCCACGTCAGCCGGCGGACTGCTGCCGGCGGGCCGCCTTTCTGCCATGCATCATGTAATAGACCGCCAGACCGATCAGCACCAGGACGGAACTGTACACATACATGTAGCTGTAGCCGATGGTTGCTCCGATCATCCCGCTGAACATCGATCCGATGATCACGCCCGAATCAAGGAAGAACAGGAAGGTGGCGGTGGCCACGCCCCTTCTCGCGGGCGGCGAAACCTTGACGGCAATCGTCTGGGAGCTGGGAAAAATCGTCCCCCACCCGAAACCGACGAGGGCGGCCGAGAGAAGGAACAGAAGCGGATTGTCCACGATGCTGAGCAGGGCCAGCCCCGCGGTGTAGCTGATGATGGTCGGGTACATGATGACGTTTTCCCCGTACCGGTCGAACCAGCGGCCGGTGAACGGCCGGGTGAGGAGCAGCACGCCCGCGAACACGACAAAATAAAGGTTGGACATGCGGCTCAGGTTGAGCTGCTCCGCGTAAATCGGAATGAACGTGACGATGGTGGAGTAGGCAAAGCCGAAAATGAAGCCGGGAATGGAAATCGGCATGGCCTTGGCCTCAAAGAAGGAGGAGAGGCCCCATTTTTTTGCCGCGGGCGCCGGCTGTCCGTTTGTTTCCGGCGCCGGGGCGGCGGTCCCGCGGGCGTTTTCCGCGGCATTGGCGTCCGGCCGGGAGATCATCGCGGCCGAGATCATGCCGAGAACGACGCTTCCCAATGCGGCGCCGAACATGACCGTGCTGCCCCATCCGTAGAAAATGGTCAGGCCGGCAAAGGGCCCGGTTGCCATGGAAATGCTGACCATGAGTCCAAAATAGCCCATGCCTTCCCCCTTGCGGGTTTCGGGGACGATGTTGGCCGCAATCGTGCCCATCGCCGTCGTGAGCATGCCGAAGGCAAACCCGTGCAGCGCCCTCAGGGCGAGCAGGACGGGGATGGAAGCGGCTGCAAAATAAAGCAGGTTGGGCAGCAGGTACAGCGCGACAGACAGGTAAAAGACGTTGCGTATGCCAAACCGTTCGATGATGGCGCCCGTAAAGGGGCGTATGGCGATGGCCGCGACAAAAAAGACGGCCACGATCAACCCCGCCTGCGAATCGGGCCCCTTGAGATCCTGCTGAAAATAGAGGGGGAGCGTGACCAGCAAATACTGATAGTTGAAGACCATGAAATAATAGGTAATGCAAACGTTGATAAAATCCCTGGTCCACAAACGTTCCTGCGTCGGGCGATTCATCCGGTGGTTCCCTCCTGAGTGATTCGCCGGCATCGTCGGCATCATTGTTCATCAATATTATAGCATGTTTGTGAGGAAATTTTTTGCAGAAAATTGGCCGGTTTCCGAATGTGACATTGACGTATGGATTGTCAGTGATTATGATAGGAATAATGAAAAAATCAACGTTCAGGGGGATTATTTTCGTATGAGCAAGCACATGAAGAAGTTCAGTCTCGTCATCGCCGTCGCGCTTCTCGCTCTGATGGTCGCTGCATGCGGAAACGGCAAAAGCGGATCCGGCGACAAGAAAACCTACACCATCGCCATTTCGCAAATTCTGGAGCATCCTTCTCTCGATGCGACCCGTCAGGGCTTCCTGGACGCGCTGAAGGATGCCGGGATCGTTGAGGGAGACAACCTGAAGGTGGACTACCACAACGCCCAGAACGATTCTTCCAACAACCTGTCGATTGCGAAGGAAATCGCTTCCAAGAAATATGATCTCGTGCTTGGCATCGCCACTCCTTCGGCGTCGGCTGTGGCCAATGAAGTGAAGGACATGCCCGTGCTGTTCGCCGCCGTGTCGGATCCGAAAGACGTCATGGAAAATCCGGAGGCGCCCGAAGGCAACGTGACCGGCGCGTCGGACACGAACCTGATGGCCACCGAGCAAATCATGGATTTCATCGCGGAATTTTTCCCGGATACGAAAAATGTCGGCCTGATCATCAACGAAGGTGAACCGAACGCCGTGTTCATGGCGGAAAACGCCGAAAAGGCGCTGCAAAAACACGGAATCAGCCTCATCCGGGCCGCCGTCGTCAATTCGTCCGAAGTGAAGCAGGCGGCGCAATCCCTGGTCGGCCGCGCCGACGTGTTCTTCATCACCCTGGACAACACCGTCGTTGACGCCGTCGATGCCATCGTCCAGGTCGCCAATGACAACGACATTCCGTTCTTCTCCAGCGACCGCGACTCCGTCGAGCGCGGCGCCTTCGCCACCGTCGGCTTCAAGTACTACGACCATGGCTATGAAGCCGGCCTGATGGCGGTGGAAATCCTGAAGAACGGCAAGAAGCCGGCCGATCTGCCGGTCATCTATCCGGAAAAGGTGGACTTTATCCTGAACCTGTCCGCCGCCAAGGAGCAGGGCGTCACTGTGACGGACGCCATGAAGGCCAAGGTGCAGGATCCGGAAAACAACATCATCGAGTAATTCGGACTGGTACGTTCGGCTGAACGACCAACAGCAAGCAAGCATCAAGGATCCCAATACAGACAAAGAGGTTGGCAAATGGCATATGTCCTGACCGGCGCCCTGGAGCTGGGGCTCCTGTATGCCCTCATGGCTCTGGGCGTGTATATTACCTTTCGTATTCTCGATTTCCCCGATCTGACGGTGGACGGCAGCTTTACCACCGGCGGGGGAATCGCCGCCATCATGATCATATCCGGTTATTCTCCGTGGCTGGCCACAGTCGCCGCCTTCGCCGGCGGCGCGGTGGCCGGGATGCTGACCGGCCTGCTGCACACGAAGGGCAAGATCAACGGGCTGTTGTCCGGCATCCTGATGATGATCGCGCTTCATTCCATCAACCTGCGTATCATGGGCGCTCCGAACCTGTCGGTGGCGCGGCTTGAAACGGTTTTCACTTTTGTGAAAGTCATCCCGCACATGCTGATCCTGGTCATCGTCATCAAGCTGCTGCTGGACGCCTTCTTCAAGACCGATCTCGGTCTGGCGCTCCGGGCGACGGGGGACAATCCCCGCATGATCGAAAGCCTCGGCGCCAATACGGACATGACGAAAATCATCGGCGTCAGCATGTCCAACGGTCTCGTCGCGCTGTCGGGCGCGCTCATCGCCCAGGAACAGGGATTCGCCAACATCTCCATGGGGATCGGCATGATCGTCATCGGCCTGGCCTCCGTCATCATCGGCGAGGCGATTTTCGGGGCGAAGACGGTGTTCCGCGCGACGCTGGCGGTGATCCTCGGCTCCATCGTGTACCGCCTGGTGGTGGCGCTGGCGCTGCGCGTGCCGTGGCTGAACGCCCAGGATCTGAAGCTGATCACCGCGGTGATCGTCATCATTGCTCTCGTTCTGCCGACATTCCAGCGTTCCTGGAAGCAGGCAAGCGTCGCCCGCAGGCGGACGGAGGAACTGTCGGGAGGCGATACCTGATGCTGCAGGTAACGAATGCCTACAAGCTGTTCAACGCCGGCACCCCGGACGAGAAGGTCGCCCTCCAGTCGATCAACCTTCATCTGGAGCGGGGCGATTTTGTCACGATCATCGGCAGCAACGGGGCGGGCAAATCGACGCTTATGAACCTCATCTCGGGCACGATGAAGCCGGACCGCGGCCAGGTGCAGATCGACGGGCAGGCGGTGGAGCATCTGTCCGAGTTTCAGCGGAGCCGCTGGATTGGCCGCGTGTTCCAGGATCCGATGGCCGGCACCGCGCCGCGCATGACGATCGAGGAAAATCTCGCCATGGCTCTGAAGAGGGGGCAGCGGAGGGGCTTGAGCTTCGGCGTCAGCAAGCGGAAGCGGGAAATGTTCCGCGAGCATTTGAGCCGCCTCGGCATCGGACTGGAGGACCGGCTGAACGCGAAGGTTGGTCTGTTGTCCGGGGGCGAGAGGCAGGCTCTGAGCCTCCTCATGGCCACCTTTACCGAGCCGCAGATCCTGCTGTTGGACGAGCATACGGCGGCGCTCGACCCGGCCCGGGCGGAACTGGTCACGCGGCTGACGGAGGAAATCGTCAGCGAGCTGAAGCTGACGACGCTGATGGTGACCCATAACATGGAGCAGGCGATCCGTCTCGGCAACCGGCTGATCATGATGGACAAGGGGCAAATTATCCTGGACATCGACCCGGAGCAGAAGAAGTCGCTCACCGTCGAGCGGCTGCTCGGCGAATTCGAGCGGATCAGCGGCCGCAAGCTGGCCGACGACCGGGTCGTGCTGGGATAGGAACGCGTGACTGTCGCGGGATGGACTGTGTCCATCCGGAAAGGGAAGCGCAGGGAGGCGCATTTTCCTCCTTTGCGCTTCTTTTTTTATTGCCCAAAATCCATTACAATGAAAGGAACGAATTGATCAGATATCTGAATGTTTGGAGGAGACGGGAACATGAATGACGGAAATGAACGGAGCCAGGAACAAGGGGCGGATATTTCCGGAAGGATTGCATCCTTGGTCGCCGACGCCCGGTTTGAACATTTGTCAGAGCGGGATATCGACGTGGCGAAGAAATGCATTCTGGACACCTTCGGGGTCATTCTCGCGGCGAGCACCCTGGGGGAAGGATGCAAGCCCTTCGTGCAGCTGGCCAAGGCGGGCGGAGGCATAGAGGAGAGTTCAATTCTCGGGTTCGGGGGGAAGGTTCCGGCACCCATGGCCGCCTTTGCAAACGGTTCCTTGGCCCACGCCCTTGATTTCGAGGAATCCCATGACGGAGCCTATGTCCATGCCAGCGCCTGCACCGTGCCCGCCGCCTTTGCCGTTGCCGAATCGCTTGGCGGCGTCAGCGGAAAGGACCTGATCCTCGCCGTCGCCATCGGCAATGACCTGACGGCGCGGCTCGGCATGGCGCTGACGGAAAACATGATCGAATACGGCTGGTACATGCCCCCGGTGCTCGGTTCCTACGGGGCGACGGCTTCCGCCGGCAAATTGCTCGGGCTCACGCGGGAGCAGATGCTGGACGCCTTTTCCCTCAATTTGTGCCAGTCGACCTGCAGCGCGGAGATTACGCAAAATCCGCAGTCGGTCATTCGCTCCGTGCGGGATGCCTTTGCCGCCAAATCGGCGGTCGTGTCGGCGCTTCTCGCGAAATCCGGCGTCAGCGGATTCCGCCAACCCTTCGAGGGCAAGCGCGGATTTTTCCAATCCTTCGCCCGGGGCAACTACAACCCGGAACCTTTGACGAAGGAGCTCGGACGGAGATTCGAGGGGACGGGGACGAGTTTCAAGCCGTGGCCGAGCTGCCGGGCGACGCATCCATACATCGAGAACGTGTTCCGGCTGATGAAGGAACATTCCCTTCGGCCCGAGGAAATCACCTCGATCCATCTGGAAGTGAGCCCCGTGTTCCGGATGCTGTGCGAGCCGCTGGAAGGCAAGCTGAACCCGACGACGGCCATCGACGCCAAATTCAGCATCCCCTTTGTCGTCGCCTCCGCTGCCGTACATGGGAAGGTGGAGCTGGCCAACTTCACGAGCGAAGAGCTGCGCAATCCGGCCGTGCTCGCCATGGCCCGCAAGGTGAGCTATACCGTGGACGAGAAGCGGTCGCTCAAGGAAGCGATCTGCAGCCGCGTGGACATTCACGCCCGGGGCGAAATCTATTCCGCGGAGGTGGACATCCCGTACGGCGATCCGCGAAAACCGCTGACCGACGAGCAGCTGCTGGCGAAGTTTTACGACTGCGCCCGGTACGCCGCCGAACCGATTGCCCGCGACCGGCAGGAACAATTGGCCGATCTTCTACTGCATCTCGAACAGGTGGAAGACATCCGGGACATCAGCCGGTGCCTCGCTCCGTGACCCCGCCTTCGGGATGATGAAATCCTGGATGAGGGGCTGAGTCCCTGATTCCGCGAAACACCGTGAAACGCCGTGAACCGTGACGGACGAAGCCGCCACGGTTCACGGTTTGTTTTTTGATTCACTTTGGTTGCTTGCCGTTCACGGGTTTGCTTGCCGGTTCACTGGTTCGCTTCCCACCATTTCAGGTACGGGAACGGGTCGATGGTGTACCAGGAGGAAGCGTCGGTTTTGTAAATGCCGAAGTGCAGGTGCGGAAGGAACTTGCCCTCGGTGCCCTCGGGACCGTAGCCTGTATTTCCGACGTATCCGAGCAGCTGGCCTTTTTTCACCTTGCTGCCGGTTCCGATGCCGCTGGCGTATTTGCTCAGATGCGCGTAGTAAAATACGGTGGAAGAGTCGACCCGCACCGTCACCCGCCAGCCGCCATACTCGTTCCAGCCGAAATTGATGATCTCCCCGTCCAGCACGCTGTACACCGGCGTGCCTTTGTCCGCGAAAATGTCGATTCCCTCATGGCTGCGGTTGGTTTGGCCATTCGGCGACCAGACGCGCGCCTCCTGGTAGTTGTTGACGAGCGGCTGCTGGTAAGTTCCCTTCGCCAGCGGAAATCGTCCATCCGCCCACTTCGACGGCCGGGCAACCGCCGGGGACGAAGCCTGGACAGTGTTTTTGCCGGCGGACGGGATATAGACGGTCATGCCGCTCATGATCCGATCCGGATTGGAGATGTGGGGATTTGCCTGGATCAGGCTCTGCAGGGGGACCTGGAATTTGCGGCTGATCGTCCAGAGCGTATCGTTTTTTTGGACAATATAAACGGCGCGAGGAATTTGCAAAGTCTGGCCGGGATAGATCCAGTCGGACGTCAGGCGGTTGGCCTGCTTCAGATCGGCCACGGACGTGTTGTGGGCCCGGGCGATTTTCCAGAGGGAATCCCCGGGTTTCACCGTATAGGTTTCTGCATGGACCGCTTGCCCGGCGAGCAGCGCGATGCCGGCGGCGATCCCCGCGATTTTTGTTCTCCACTTCATGCTTCGCAACTCCTCTCGTTCTGCTTCAGGTTTTTCATTTCTCTCTCTTTTCACTCTCTTTTCTCTCTCTTTTTCATGATAGGGGAAGTTGTTTGCGGGAGTCACCGCATAATTTTTGGCAGGGACATAAAAAAATCATGTTCGTCCTCGCCGTGAAGCGGGCTGAACATGATTTCTTCAGGCGCCTATTTGGCCTGCAGCGGATGGAAGCGGGCAAATTCCTTCAGTTCCTGGATGAACAGGCGAACGGACGGGTTGATGTTGTTCCGGTTCCAGATGAAGGCGAGATGCATCAAAAACGGTTCGCCGTCGATGTTCACAAAGCGGATGTTGCGGTTGTTTTCGTACAGGCCCAGGTACTCGGGGAGGATGGCCAGGCCGACTCCGGCTTCCACCAGCATCAGGATGGAATCGGTGTGGGGAGATTCAAACATGATGTTCGGGGAAAAGCTGTGCATCCGGCATATGTCCTGCGTCGCCTCATAGGCGATGGGCGAAACGCTCCGGCTGATGTGAATGAAGGATTCGTCCGCCAGCTCCTGCAGCCGGACTTTGTCCCTGGATGCCAAAGGATGACTGGCGGGCATGACGATCTTCACTTCGGTGGAAAAAATGTTCCGGTATTCCAGTTCCGGGTATTTTTCCAGGCCGTAGGAATAGGCGTATCCGACGTCCACCTCCTGGTGGACGAGCGCCTCGATCAGTTCGCCCCAGCTGTACTTCGTCACATTGACGGCGGTGTCAAAATATTTTTCGCGAAAGCGGCTGATCAGTTCGGGAATGAGCTCCTTGTCGAAAATATACCCGAGGGACAGGCTGCCGATCAGCCCGCTGCCGGCCTTGCGGGTTTTGTCGATGGCTTCCTCCGTCAGGGCGAGGATTCGCTGGGCATGCTTCAGCAGCACCGCGCCCGCCGGCGTGAGCGTCACGGAGCGGTTGTTGCGGATGAGCAGCTGCACGCCGATCTCCTTTTCCAGTTCCGCAATCTGCCTGCTCAGGGACGGCTGGCCGACGTACAGGTGTCTCGCAGCCTCGGTAAAATTCAAATGTTCCGCCACGGCGACAAAGTATCGCAGCTGCAGGAAATCCATCTGGACCATCACCCGATCGGACGCATCATGGCGCCGGATGTCAGCGCTTACAATTGATTTATAATTTTCATTTTACCTGACAATTCGGTGTTTCACAACAGCCGCGCGTCTTTTCTGCTATTCCTTTTCGTAATGGCATGAGTGAAAACAGGCATTTTACACCGAAATCGGGCGGACCTTATACTGGATGCAAATGGAAACGCTTTCCCACGGCGTTTTCAGACAGAACATTCAAACTTTTTTGTTGGGGGGAAGAACGATCATGAGAAAACATTGGCTTTCGCACCTGGCGCACGTGGAAATCTACAGCCCGAAGATGGATGAAACGGTGAAGTTTTTCCGCGATGTCATCGGGTTGAACGAGACGGAAAGGACCGGCTCGTCCGTGTACCTCAGGGGTTGGGGGGACTACTACCATCACAGCCTGAAGATCACCGAGGGGCCATCCAACGGGCTCGGCCATATCGGCTGGCGCGCGGACAGTCCGGAGGCGCTGGAGGAGTGCGTCCGCTACCTGGAGTCAACGGGCGCCGGCGTCGGCTGGATCGAGGGCGATCGGGGCCACGGCAGGGCGTATCGCTACAAGGCGCCGGACGGCCACCTGCACGAGCTGTTCTGGGAGGTGGACTGCTACCAGGCGGCGCCGGAGCTGAAAAGCAAATGGAAAAACCGGCCGTCCAAAAATACGGGCAAGGGCGTTTCGCCGCGGCGCATCGACCACGTCACGATCCAGTGCGCCGATCCGAAGAAGGACCGGGAGTTCTACCAAAGCCTCGGCTTCAAATACCATGAGGGCATCCACAAGAGCCCCCGTTCGGATATTGAAATGGGCGCCTGGCTGTCGGTGACCAACCTGTCCCACGACATGGCGCTCGTGCGCGACCCGTTCGGCCACCGCGGCGTGCTCAACCACGTCTGCTACGCGGTGGAAAGCCGGGAAGAGGTGCTTCTGGCCGCCGACCATATCATTGAAAGCGGCTATGAGCTGGAAATGGGCGGACCGACGCGGCATGCGCTGGCGGAAGGATTTTTCTTCTATGTCGTCGAGCCGGGCGGCAACCGGTTCGAACTGTATGCCGGAGCACATCTCATCTTCCCGCCGGACTTCGGCCCGGTCATCTGGTACCTGTCGGAAAATCCGAACGACGCCTGGGGACGGGTCAGCCCGTGGGACGAGGACGGAAACATCAAGCCGGAATTCCTGGCGCATCAAAAATCCTGATGTTCAGCGAAGGGGGGGATCAACATGGGAAACACGATGGACACGGTGGAACGCATTTCCTATGAAACGGCGATTGCCCGGGCGCATGGGCTCGTGCCGGCGATCCGGGAGCGCGCGAAGCTGTCCGAGGAGATGAGGCAGCAGCCGAAGGAGACGATCGAAGATTTTGTCCGCTCGGGACTCATCCGCATGCTGCAGCCGGCCAAATTCGGCGGTCACGAGCTTCCCTTCGAATCGCTGTGCGATTGTATCATGATCATTTCCAAAGCGGACCCGTCCACGGGATGGTGCTTTGCCCTGCTCGGACTCCATTCCTGGATGCTGTCCGGCTGGCCGGAGCAGGCGCAGCGCGAGGTATGGGAAAAGGATCCGAACGCCCTCATCGCCTCCGCCTTTGCTCCCGCGGGCAAGGCGGTGCCGGTTGACGGCGGGTACCAGCTGCAGGGCAAATGGCATTATTCATCCGGCATCGATCATTCCGACTGGGCGATGGTCGGCGCCATGCTTCCCCCGGAAAAGGAAGGGGATCTGCCGCGCCACACGATGTTCCTGGTGGGCAAGGACCAGTTCCGGATCGAGGATGACTGGCATGTCGCCGGCATCAAGGGCAGCGGAAGCAAGGCCATTGTCATCGACCAGCCGGTGTTCGTGCCGGACCACCGGGTGGTGAACCTGAACCTCTGGTCGAAGTTCGGCGACGCCCCCGGCTTCAGGATTCATTCGGGCCCGCTGTACACGCTGCCGCTGCAGCCGGTGATCCCGTTCTTCCTCGCTTCCTCCATTGTCGGGGCGACCCGGGGAGCGCTGGAGCTGTGGGTCGAGCAGGCGCGCAAGAAGGTGGCCGTCTACACCCAGACGTCGGTGACGGAATTCACCCACCAGCAAATCCGCCTGACCGAATCGGCGGCGGAGCTGGACGCGGCGGAGGCGCTGCTTCGAAGCGGCCTGCAGGTGATCAAAAACGGCGGCCCGCTGTCGCTGGACCAGAAGGTGCGGATCGGGCGCGATTACGCGTACACGGCGAAGATGTGCAACCGGGTCATGCAGCGGCTGTTTGAAAACAGCGGCGCCAGCAGCGTCTACGAGTCCAATCCGATGCAGCGGTACTGGCGGGACATTTCGATCATGTCGATGCACGCCGGGCTGAATTTCGATTTTGCCGGCGAAAACTACGGCCGCCATCTCCTCGGCCTGCCGGTCAGCCCGAGAAACGCGATGTATCTGTAAGATCCGATCCGAATCGACGAACAAGGAGGCGGAGATCATGTGGCATTATTGGCCAGAGCATTATTCCTGGTCCTACCAGGTGATTCGCATCCTGAGCCAATGCCAGTTTGGCGGCGGGGAGATCAACGAGGTGCTGGATACGTGCTCCCGCATCATCCCCGGCGATTACGACAGTTTTCACAGCGAATGGATGAATCTGGGCAACCGGGTCCTTGCCGCGGGCAACGAAGCGATGGACCGGGGCAACCGCGAAACGGCGCGGGCCGCATATCTTCGCGCCTCCAACTACTACCGGACCGCCGAGTTCTACCTGCAGCCCGGCGACGAGCGCAAGCTGCCCACGTATGTGGCCGGCGTGGAGGCGTTCCGCAAGGGAATCGGGCTCATCGACCGGCCTCCGGACATCGTCCGGGTTCCCTTTGAACAATCCTTCCTGCCGGGCTATTTTTACCGGGCTCCCGGCGTGGACAGGGGGCCCCTCGTCATCATGTTCGGCGGCCTCGATTCCACGGCGGAGGAGATGTTTTTCGGCAATGTCCCTCTCCTTCTGGAGCGGGGGATTTCCGTCCTGGCCATGGAGGGGCCGGGACAGGGAGCGGCACTCCGGCTCAACGGCATCACAGCCCGCCACGACATGAACGTGGCGGGAACGGCCGCGCTGGAATACGCCATCGCCCATCTGGACATCGATCCGGAGCGGATCGGGGTGCTCGCCTTTTCCATGGGCGGATACCATGCCGCGCGCATGGCCGCCTTCGAGCCCCGGTTCAAGGCGTGCGCGATTCTCGGTGCGGTGTACGACTACGGGGAAGTGTGGCGCAGCCGGCCCGACCATCATCCGCTGTCCCGGATCGTCCAGCATGTCGTCGGGGCCGGGTCGATGGCGGAGGCGCGGGAAAAATTGCGGCTGTTCACGCTGGAGGGAGTGGCGGACAGGATCTCCTGCCCCACCTATATTATCCATGGCGAGGACGACCGGCAGGTTCCGGTCAGCCATGCGTACCGGGTGTACAACGCGCTGAAATGCCCGCGCGTGCTGAAAATCGTGCCGACGAGCAGCACCGGTTCCGCCCACTGCCAGCTGGACAACATCACGGAAACTTACTCCATGTTCGACTGGCTCAAGCGGCAGCTGTCCCGGTGACGGAAGCGGGCATGCCGCAAGAAACTGGCCATATGCAGCTGGGAGGGGTTGAAGATGCGGTTCATCGATTTGAGCGTCAGCATTGAGGAAGAGTTGAAGGATCCGCTGCCGTTTTCCATCACATACACGGATCATGTGAGCGACCTGGAAACGGCCACGCGGCTGGCCGGCGTCGGTCCGGAGGCGTTTCCGGACGGCATGGCGCTGGCCGCCGAGCAGCTTGTCATCAGCACCCACGGGGGCACGCATGTGGACGCCCCGTGGCATTACGGGCCGACGAGCGGGGGGAAGCCCGCCCGCACCATCGACCAGCTGCCGCTGGAATGGTTTTTTTCCGACGGGGTCGTGCTCGATTTCACCGACAAGCCGTCCGGCTACGGGGTGACAACGGAGGACCTGAAGCAAAAGCTGCGGGAAATCGGCTATACGCTCAAGCCGCTGGACATCGTCATGATCCGCTGCGACGCGGACAAGCGCAGGTACGAGGACGATTACGCGCAGATCCATGTCGGCGTGACGGCCGAGGCGACCCTGTGGCTCATCGACCAGGGCATCCGAGTCATGGGGACGGACGGCTGGGGTTGGGACGTGCCTTTGAAGGTGCAGGCGGAGCGGTACCGGAAAGATCCCCGGCCGGGCATCATCTGGGAAGCCCACTTCGCCGGAAGGATCAAGGAATATTGCCAGATCGAGAAGCTGGCCAACCTCGATCAGCTCCCGCCGTTCGGCTTCCGGGTGGCCGTGTTCCCGGTGAAAATCAGGGGAGCCAGCGCAGGTTGGACACGGGCGGTGGCAATTCTCGAGGATTGAAGGGCATGGGCCATGGGCCGCCCGCGGATGATTTTCCTGTGTTCTCCCGCTGAAACATGCTATACTGGCAATAAAACGCGCGGGAGGACAAAGGATGAAAATCAAGGTGCTCATTGCGGATGACAATTCCTTCGTCCGTGAGGGACTGAAGATCATCCTGAACAGCTTCGAGGAGTTCGAGGTGGTGGCGGCGGTGGAGGACGGCGACGAAGCGGTCGACTACTGCCTCGGCCACGACGTTGATGTGGCCCTGCTCGATGTGCGGATGCCCCGGATGAACGGGGTGGAGGCGGCCCGCCGCCTCGCCGCCGAAACCGGCGTCATGCCGTTCATCCTGACCACCTTCGACGACGATGAATACATTCTCGAAGCGATCCGGGCGGGCGCGCGGGGGTATTTGCTGAAAAACAACGATCCGGAACAGATCCGCGACGCCATTCGCAGCGTCTTCCACGGGCACCGCGTGCTGCAGGATGTGGTGCTGGACAAGATCCGGTCGAATCTGGCCGCGCCGGACGGCGGAGGCAAGCCGGCGGAACAGGCGGAGGCGGGGAGTACCGGCCATGATCTGCCGCCCCCGGGAAGCCGCATCGACCGGAGCCGGTTCACCGAACGGGAGCTGGAAATCATGGCCCTGATCGCCAGGGGCCTGTCCAACAGGGAGATTTCCCGCAAACTGTATATTTCCGAAGGGACGACCGCCAATTACATCACCTCGATTCTGAACAAAACCGGCCTGGAGCACCGGACGCAGATCGCCATCTATTACCTGACGGGCGAAGTCAGGACGGCGGAGGATTAGGGGGCTGCCATGGACGCCTGGCTCATCGGCAGCAAGTCGGTGCTGCTCGTTTATGTCATCGCGGTCACCTATTTTTATTCAACCGCGCCAAGGTCCGAACTCGTTCTTGCGTACCTCATGTATCTCATTCTCAATGTGGCGGTTTCGGTCATCCGGCCTCCCTCCTTCCGCCTGGCGGCGGTCCTTGGTTCCGCCGCGCTGATCGTAGGCCTCGCGGTCCGGCTCGATCCGGCGTTCATCCTGCTGCTCCCGGTCAATCTGTATGAACTGGGGCTGCAATTGTCTTCCCGTTTCCCGCTGAAACCATGGATGCTGTTGGCGTTCATGGCGCTTCCGGGTGTGTTCGTCGAACGAACACTCATGCCATCCTACTGGCTTGCTTCCATGCTCGGATTTCTCGCGCTGTCCGCTTCCACGTTGTATGTGACGCGGACCGGCCGGCTGGAGGAGGAACGGGACCGCCTGCAGCGAGAACGGCATCAGCTGCTCCGCAAGCTCAACGAAAACAGGGAACTGCAGCGGCAGGCGGCCTATACGGTGCAGCTGGAGGAGAGAAGCCGGCTGTCGCAGCAAATTCATGACGAGGTCGGGCACGCCATGGCCGGGGCGCTCATGCAGCTGGAGGCGGCCAAAAGGGTGCTGGAGAAGGACCGGGTACAGGCGGAGCAGCTCATGGACAATGCGATCCGGATTTCCCGGCAGGGACTGGAGCAAATCCGGATGACGCTGAAGGGGCTGAAGCCCCGGCCGGAGGAAATGGGCATCAACCGCCTGCGCCTCCTGGCCGACGAACTGTCCGCCCGGCATGGCATCACCTCCACCGTCACCCACACGGGCGATCTCGATCTGATCACCCCGCTGCAGTGGTCCATCATCCAGCAGAACGCCTATGAGGCGATCACGAACTCGCTCAAGTACGCGGAGGCTTCGCACATCCGCCTCGAGGTGCACGTGCTGAACCGGCTCATCCGGTTCGTGGTGGCGGACAACGGGAAGGGGGCCGGGAAGGTGAAAAAGGGGCTGGGCATCCTCGGGATGGAGGAGCGGGCGGCTTCCGCCGGCGGAACGGTCATCGTCGACGGATCCCGGGGATTCAGCGTCATCACGCTGCTGCCGATCCGACAGGCGGAAAGCGGACCGTGAACATGTTCAGGATCAAAACATGAATATTTTCATATGTGAAGGATGAACTTTTGCACTGACAAAGGTTCATCCTTTTTCTTTAGAATGGAGCCAGAAAACAAATCCGGGAATCGACGGAAGGGCCGCGCGGAATACGCGCAAAATAATGGAACCGTCGATTCGGCCGAGGGAGGGTGGACCGTGAACATACTGGAAATCAGGGGACTGACCAAAAAATTTCAGGACTTCGTCGCCGTGGACGACATGAATCTGGCCGTGGCCGACGGGGAAATCTTCGGTTTTCTCGGCGCGAACGGGGCGGGCAAAAGCACGACGATCAACATGATCGCCTCCCTGCTGCGCATGACCGGCGGAGAAATCCGTTTGCTGGGCAAGGACATCACGAAGCATCCCCGCCACGCCAAGATGAACATCGGGCTGGTGCCGCAGGATCTCGCCATTTACGAGGAATTGTCCGCCTATGAAAACGTGAAGTTTTTTGCCGGCCTGTACGGGCTGCGCGGCAGGCTGCTGGAGGAACGCACCCTGGAGGCGCTGGAGTTTGTCGGCCTTGGCGACAAGATCAAAGGACTGCCCAGGCATTTTTCCGGAGGGATGAAGCGGCGGCTGAACATCGCATGCGCCATCGCCCACCGTCCGAAGCTGATCATCATGGACGAGCCGACGGTCGGCATCGACCCCCATTCCCGGAACTACATCCTGCAATCGGTGAAAAAGTTGAACGAAATGGGCTGCACGATCATCTACACGAGCCACTACATGGAAGAGGTGGAGGAGATCTGCACCCGCATCGCCATCATCGATCACGGCAAAATCATCGCCGACGGAACGAAGGAAGAGCTCAAATCGATCATCACCGATACGAAGGAGATCTGGATCACCGTCAAAGAGGCGCCCGAAGGGATCGCGGATGCCCTCGCCCGGATCGGCGGCGTCAACCATGTGCTGCGGGAGGAAAACCGGATCCGGATCGTGTCCCGGGGCGAGGTCAACAATTTGAGCGAAATCCTCCGGCTGCTGCTGGATGCCCAGGTGGACATCCGCGCGGTCGAGGAGAAGGCGCCCGATCTGGAAACGGTGTTCCTGACGTTGACGGGCCGGAATTTGCGGGATTGATTGACCGGGAATGGTTTGCGGAACGGATTTATTGACATGGGGGTGGGTATGCGATGCATCTATGGAACATCGCGATAAAGGAAATCCGGCTGGATGTTCGCGATCCGCGAACGCTGATCTTCATGCTGCTGTTTCCCATTGTGCTCATGCTGATTCTCGGCACAGCGTTGTCGGGCGCGTTTTCCGGCAATGTGAAGGTCGGGGAGTTGAGCCTGCTGTACAAATCCGAACTGGGCGAACCGCTGGCCATCTATTGGGACGAATTTGTGCAGGGACTCGAGCGGGAAGGCGTGCGGGTGGCGGAGGCGGCTCCGGATGCCGACGGGCGCGAGCGGGTGCGAAGCGGCGAGTTCGCCGCCTATGCGGAAGTGCATGATGGAGGCATCCGGTTTTTCGGCAGCGCGCAGAACTCCCTGGAGAGCAGCATTGTCGAAGGGATGCTGGCGGCATTCGCGGACCGGGTCAATCTGGCCGGGGCAGTGCTCATGCACGCGCCCGACCGGATCGGCGCGATCGCGATTGGCGAGGATCAGGGTCAAGCGGCGGGCGGCATCGCCATTGAAACGGGACTCGATCCGGACCGGAAGCCGGGCGCCATGGACTATTTTGGAATCGTCATGACGACGATGATCGCGCTGTACGCTTCCGTTTCCGCCAGCAATCTCATGCGCGGAGAACGGGTGCGCAAAACCGCGCTCCGGCTGTCGGCTGCGCCGGTGAGCAAATGGGACATTTTTGCCGGCAAGGTGCTCGGATGCACGGTGATCAACGCCACCTGCCTGCTGCTCGTCTTTCTGTTCAGCAAATACGCGTTTCAGGTTTACTGGGGCGAGCATACGGGCGTCGCGCTTCTCGTCCTCCTGTCGGAGGTGATCCTGGCCGTGAGCCTCGGACTCGGGTGCGGGTATCTGTTCCCGGATAAAGGCGCTATCGCTGTTCTCATGATCTTCATCCAGCTCGCCTCGATGTTCGGCGGAGCCTATTTTCCGATCGATATGGCGGGCGGAGGCTGGCTGTCCAAAGTGGCGCAGCTGTCGCCGCTGTATTGGGTCAATTCGGGCATGATGGAGCTCATTTACAACGAGGAAATGCGGAAGGCGCTCCTGGTGAGCGGGGCGAATCTGGCCATTGCCGCCATTTTGCTCGGCTTCTCCGCCGTGATCATGCGCAAAAGGGAGGCGATCTGAGATGAACAATGTCATATGGTTGGCCCGCAAAACGATCCGCACCACCTTTAGAAAACCGTCCGCCTGGCTGATCTATTTCGCCCTGCCGGTCATTGCCGTCATGTTTTCGGTCATGGTGTTCGGGGATGACCAGGGGCAGACGATTCGGGTCGGCATCGTCAACCAGGATGGCGATGAGGCCGTCACGCAGGACGTGATCGCCTTTGTCGCGGGGCTCAGGCAGGTGGAAGTAAGCTGGCTGGATGAGCAGGACATGCGGCGGGAGGTCTCCGGAGGCAGGCTGGACGGCGGCATCGTGTTCCGGGCCGGATTTGCGGACAGCGTGAAAGCCGGCGCGCCGGATGGCGTGGAAATCGTGTCCGTCAAGGGAGCGCCGGTCACCGCCTATGTGAAGGCGATGCTGGATCAGCGCATCGACGCGATCGGGCGGATCGGACTGGCGGCAGGGGGAGATGAGGCCGCGTTTGACGCGATGTACGCATCGTACATGCAGGGCGGGTTCGGGATGGAAAGCGGGCTCGTGACGGATGACTCCTCGGCGCGGGTGGTCACCGAGCGATCGATCGGATTTCTCATCATGCTGATGATGTTTTCCGCGACGAACATGGCCGAAATCATTCTGCAGGAACGGGAAAACCGCACCTTCCTGCGCCTCATGTCGTCTCCGATTTCCGCGCGAACGTATGTGCTCGCCAATGTGCTGGTGAACGGCGCGATGCTTTCCCTGCAGATTGTGATCATGCTGGTCTTTTTGCGGATGGTGGCGGGCCAGCATTCGGCGGCGGCGTTTTGGGAGATGTTCCTGGCCCTGTTCCTGTTCGCTTTGGTGGCGGTGGCGCTGTCGCTGGCCATCGTCGCCTTCTCCGGCAACCGCAAGGCGTTCAGCGCGCTGACCAACCTCATCGTCACGCCGACGTGCCTGCTCGCGGGCTGCTTTTTCCCGGCATCGTTCATGCCGGAGGCGGTGCAGAAGCTGTCGTATTTCCTTCCGCAGCGGTGGCTGCTGGATATGACGGAGAGCCTGCAAAACGGCCTCCATGCTTCCGGGCTGTATCTGCACGGGGCCGTGCTCATCGCCTTTGCGGCGCTGCTGGCTCTGGTCGCGGTGTACCGGTTCAACCGCGGCAGCGACCTGGGACAGTTTGTCTAGGTGATCAACCTTATTATAAAAAGTCTGTTGACCAACGTTTGTCAATGATCTCGGACGGGCGAATCACTTTCGTGTTCTGCCCGTCCTTTCTTTATGATCGGCCTTTTATGGTTTTTTTATTTTCTGCAGCCCGGTCCTTATCTATACTTCCACCCGGATCGGCACGTTCACCGCGCTCCATTCGGCCCATTCGGCCCATTTGTTCATTTTCATCTCGCCGTCCGGTACGAAATGCTTCGTGATGGAAAAGGCGAATTGCCCGGTCCGGGGTACGTGAGAGAAGCATTTTGCTTCTCTCGGCGGCGAAACGCACGGCCCGGGGCGCGTGAGAGAAGCATTTTGCTTCTCTCGGCGGCGAAACGCACGGCCCGGGGCATGTGAGAGAAGCATTTTGCTTCTCTCGGCGGAGAATTGCCCGGTCCGGGGTACGTGAGAGAAGCATTTTGCTTCACTCGGAGGCGGAAAGTTTGGCCGGGGGTGCGTGAGAGAAGCATTTTGCTTCACTCGGAGGCGGAAAGTTTGGCCGGGGGTGCGTGAGAGCAGCATTTTGCTTCACTCGGAGGCGAAACGCACGGCCCGGGGCATGTGAGAGAAGCTTTTTGCTTCACTCGGAGGCGGAAAGTTTGGCCGGGGGCGCGTGAGAGAAGCATTTTGCTTCACTCGGAGGCGAATTGCCCGGCCCGGGGCACGTGAGAGAAGCATTTTGCTTCACTCGGAGGCGGAAAGTTTGGCCGGGGGCATGTGAGAGAAGCATTTTGCTTCTCTCGGCGGCGATTCGTGGAGGCGGACAGCCGGCCTTGGGGCTCCGGTGTCCTCGCTGCGGTTTCCTCGCTTTCATCGCAGGTCCAGGCCATTGGTGAAAAGGAGAATAACAATAACAATAATTTACAGAATAATTTTGCTTGACATAAATGATATATCCTATATCATATATGATATAGCATCTATCAATTGTAAATCCTTAGCCATATGGGGGGGTGAGAGATGGGGTGTCCTGCTCTGCGCCTGATTCGTCCGATTCTCTGAAGACAGCATGAATGGAGGAGTTTTCCCATTTCTATGTTGGGAATGATTGACACAAAAATCATATATTATATATGATATTTGTGAGAACGTTTTAATGGAGTTGATTGCTGTTGAAGGGGTATCGGACGAAAAGAGAGACCATCTATGAAACGCTGAAGCAAGAAATTTACGAGGGCAAATACAAATTTGGAGAGAAACTGATCATCAGTCGGCTGGCAAAGCGTTTTGAAAGCAGCGAGATTCCGGTCAGGGAAGCGATTAACCAGCTGAGTTCGGAAGGACTGGTTGATATCGAGCCTCATGTGGGCGCGGTTGTAAGCCCTTTATCATCCAAGGACATCCAAAATATTTTTGATATGCGGATTGTTCTGGAGGCTCTGGCAACCAGATTGGCGACAGAGCATTTTACACCGGAAGATTTTCAGGAAATTCGTACCATCATGGACCAGTCGATTGAAGCGTTTCAGCAGAAGGACTACGGCTTGATCACGAATCTCAACTTTCAGTTTCACATGCACATTTACAGCAAATGCGACAATGAGCTGTTGGTCAAAACCATCCGGGATTTGTGGATGAACACAAACCGCTACCCAAGCTTGTTCGAGCGCAACGACGAACACATCAGGCTATCGCTGGAGGAGCATGAAGCCATTTACAAGGCTCTGCTGGACAGGGATGGCGTCCTCGCTGAAACCATCACGTTGAAACACAAAGCTCGGGCGTACAGGGAAATCCTTCGACTGGCGCAACGCAATTACTACAACGTCTAGGATGATCAGCTGTGAGATAGCAGGAGGCTTTATCAGATGAAACTGATCTCTTACCAGCATGACGATTGCATCAAGGCGGGGATCGTTCAGGACAATACTGTGATTGATCTGAGCGGCGAGTTTCCGGATGTGTTGTCCATCATTCGGTCGGGAGAAGAAGGATTGGAAAGGATCCGGAAATTTGTGGCCTCCAACCCGGGAGGCATTCCTCTTCGGGATGTGCAATTGTTGTCGCCTATTCCGCAGGTGCCTCGAAATATCATCTGCATCGGATGGAACTATCTGAAACATTTCCATGAGCGTGTGCGCCAGGATATCCAGCTTCCGGACAATCCGACGGTATTCACGAAAGCGACCACAACGGTGGCAGGACCCTATGAGGATATTCCCTTATCGGAGGAACTGTCCAGCGAGTTCGATTTCGAGGCGGAGCTCGCTGTTGTCATTGGAAAATCGGGCAGCAAGATCCGGGAAGACGAGGCGCAGGATTTTGTATACGGTTACACCGTTGCCAATGATCTTTCCGCCCGCCTCACGCAATTTCGCCACGGCGGCCAATGGTTCCTGGGCAAAAGCGTTGACAAATCGTGTCCGCTCGGTCCATGGATCGTGACGAAGGAGGAAGTGCCGGACCCGCAAAACCTGGATATCAGCTGCACGTTGAATGGCGAGGTCATGCAGTCCAGCAATACGAGCCTCATGATGTTCCCGATCAAACGGATCATTTCGGAAATTTCCCTTTACATGACGCTTCTGCCCGGGGACATCATTCTTACCGGCACGCCCGAGGGGGTCGGTTCCAAACGCAATCCTCCGGTATTTTTGAAACCGGGCGATGTGGTGGAAGTGACCGTTTCAGGTGTGGGACAAATCAGAAACCGCATTGTCAAGATGCAATAATCCCTTGGGAACCTTGACATAAATCACCCCGATTTTTTTGAATTTGGAGGGTTCTGCATGAGTGGAGTTATGGTGATCAGAGCGGAAGAGCTGGATCAGCAAACAGGCACGCCGCAATCGCCGAATGTGCAAAGAAGAAGCGGGGTGGACAGCCCCAGGATCTGGATGGGCAGGGAAATGATCGAGCCCGGCAAGGAATCCGGAGCGCATCATCATGGCGAAGCGGAATCGGGTTCTTACGTGTTCAGCGGAAAGCTGATCGTGCTGTGGGGCAAAAACTTTGAGAATCAGGTGGAGGCGGAGCCCGGCGATTTTGTGCATATTCCTCCCCATGTTCCGCATATCGAACGGAATGCCAGCCCGACGGAACCGGTTGTGCTGATCACGGCCAGAAAGCCTGGCAATATTGTGGTCAATCTGGAAAGCGAGGAGGAAATTCGCGCGGCCCAGGAGCGGCCTGACCTGAAGGAAGTGAGCGTCACCAAAGCCGCCGAACTGGACAAGCAGACGGACCAAACCCACAATTTGCCGAGAAAAACGGGGATTCATGCGCCGAACTTGTGGATGGGACGCGTGACCGGCGAACCGGGCGGCGATTCCGGCGCCCATCACCATGGGGAAGCGGAAACGGCCGGCTTCATCCTGAGCGGCACGACAACCATTCTCTACGGCGATCAATATGAGCAAAGCGTGCATTTGAAAAAGGGCGATTTCGTCTATGTTCCGCCCTTTGCCAAGCACATCGAAAGAAATCTGAGCTCGGAACCGGTCGTGTTCATCACTGCCCGGAATCCCGAAAACATCGTGGTCAATCTGAACTGACTGTAATCGCACGCAGTCCTTCGCCCCGTGGCTGGAGGAAATGGAATTTTGAATGGCGGAGATGGTTTGATGGACTTTACAGGAAGAGTTGCCTTAGTGACAGGCGCCGGCTCCAGACGGGGAATTGGCCGGGAAACGGCCAGGCAGCTGGCGGCGAGGGGAGCGACGGTCATCGTTTCCGACATCCATTATGAAGGGGCAATGGACACGGCCAGGGAGATTCAGGAGCAAAACGGCAAGGCCGAAGCGCTTCATCTGGATGTCTCCAACCGCGCCGAGGTGAAAAAAGCGGTTCAGCATGTGCTGGAACGTTACGGCAAGCTGGACATTTTGGTGAACAACGCCGGCATTTCTCTTCCGACCCGCGTTCTGGACATCAGGGAAGAGGAATGGGACCGCATGTTCAACATCAATGTCAAAAGCGTGTTCTATCTTACGCAGGAAGTGCTTCCCCACATGAAGGAGCGCGGCTACGGACGCATTGTCAATGTCAGTTCGGTGGCCGGCAAGAGGGGCGGCGGATTGTTTGGCGGGTCTCATTACGCCGCCTCCAAGGCCGCGATCTCCGGCTTCTCCAAGGCGGTGGCCCGTGAAATGGCTCCATTCGGCATCACTTGCAACACGGTTCTGCCGGGCGTCATCGATACGGACCTGACGGGCGATTTGCTGACGGAGGAAATCGAAAGGAGAAGGACGGAAGGAATCGCCATGGGCCGTGTCGGAAAGGCCGAGGACGTAGCCTTCACAATCGCATTCCTTGCCTCGGAAAAGGCAAACTATATTACGGGCGAGGAAGTCGACGTGAACGGAGGGCTGCACATTGACTAGGGTTCTCGTGATCAACGGCGTCAACCTGAACATGCTCGGTATCCGGGAACCCCATATTTACGGGACGGAAACGCTGGACGACATCCGCAGGAGGGTGGAACGTCTGGCGGAAGAGCTTGAGGTGTCCATCGATTTCTTCCAGTCGAACCACGAGGGGGCCCTGGTCGACAAAATCCATGAGGCCTACGGGAAATATGACGGCATCATCATCAATCCGGGCGGATTTACCCATTACAGCTACGCAATCAGGGACGCCCTGGCGGCGGTAAGCATTCCGTTTGTGGAAATTCACCTTTCCAACAACTACGCGAGGGAAAGCTTCCGCATATCGGTCACCGCCGCGTTGGCGGTCGGCTCCATTCAAGGGTTCGGGGCCTTCGGTTATGAGCTGGCATTGCGCGCGATCGTGGACAATGCAGGCAAACAGGCCAGAAAATACAAGTAACGCAAAACGAACGAGGGGGATTTCAGCCATGAAAAAATCGATTCGCGCATTGTTGATTCTGTTTATGGTCTTGTCGGTCGCGCTGGTCACCGCTTGCGGAGGCGGCTCCTCCAGCCAGGGCTCGGGTTCCGGCGGCAGCGGCGGAAGCAGTGGTGGCAGCAGCAGCGGCGGAAGCAGCGGCGGAAACAATGATCAGGTATTTGTGTTGAAAGCGTCTACAGCGCAGGACGTGAACATCACGCAAAACGGCGCCTTTCAACCGTTCGTCCAAATGGTGGAGGAACGAAGCAACGGCCGCATCAAGATTGAATACGTCGGCGGTCCGGAAGCGATCCCGACCTTCAACCAGGGGGAAGCGGTTTCCACCGGAGTGATCGACCTGACCTTTGCCGCGTCCGGCTACTGGTCGGAAATGGTTCCGGAAATTCTGGTCATGGGCCCCTCCGACCTGACGTATGAAGAGGAAATCGAGCGCGGTTCCATCGAGTTCATGAGCAAGTTCACCGAGGAAAAGATGAACGCCAAGCTGCTGGGCCGTTCGGGCTACGGACAATTCGCCTTCTTCATGAAGGAGCCGGTGTACAAGCTGGAGGACTTCAAAGGCAAAAACATTCGCGGCCACGCCATTTACGCTCCGCTGATGGAATCCGTTGGCGCCAGCGTCATCTCGATGCCGGGTGAAGAAATCTACGGTGCTCTGGAAAAAGGCATGATCGACGGATTCGGTTGGGCGAACTACGGCATTACGGAACTTGGCGTCTTCGACCTGATCAAGGCGAAAATTCATCCGCCGTTCAACCAAATGGACATCATGACCCTCGTCAACCTGGACACCTGGAACAAGCTGCCGAAGGATCTGCAGGAAATCATGCAGCAGGCCGCCATCGATTCCTTCTATGAGCAAATGAAACTGGTCGACGAGAAGATCAAGTACGAAGAAGAAGAAATTACGAAGCGCGGCGGCCAGGTCATCACCCTGGAAAATCCGGATGAATACCTCCGCAAGGCTCGCGAGCTGGCCTGGGAATGGCTGGGGCAGCGGGTGGAAAACGTGGATCAGTTCAAACCGTATTTCATCAAGGATTACAAGCAGTGATGTCGCCCATGACCACGGGCAGTCTTTGATCAATACAAGCTGATCAATACAAGCTGAAAATTTGTTTGGCGTCAGGAGCAAGGAGTGTTCCACCAAATCGACCCTGGATCGGTTGGATTTGTCGATTGGGGGCACTCCTCTTCTGATTCGTGAAGTTGCCTGGATGCATGAAGGAGGGATCGGCATTGGAACAGGCGGCTGTCCGCTCCAAGGGGGCGCGAAGATTCATCGAACTGTTGGACAAGGCGCTCAGCGGGCTCGAATATGTGCTTTTGTGTATTTCCGGAATTTGCCTGGTCGGCATACTGGCCATCACCATCATGGGCATCGTTTACCGTGAACTGCTGGAGAAGCCGATTTTGTGGACGAATGACCTGGCCGGCTATTTGCTGGCGTACACCGTCATGCTGTCCTCGTCCTGGCTGTTGAAGGAAAAGGGGCATGTCATTGTCGATATTGTCGTGGCCCATTTCAAGGGAACGATGCTCCGCATCAACACGCTCATCATTTCCGTTGTTTCCGCTGTCTCGTTCTCGATTTTTGGCTGGTTCGCGGCCAAAAGCACCTGGACGCTGTACGTGAAAGGAACCGTCATGATGAACAATGTGCCCTGGCCGAAGTTCGCGCTGGTCATGCCTTTGGCTGTCGGTAGCTTTTTTCTTGTTTTCCGTCTCATCGTGATGATTCTGGAGTGCATCTGGAAACCGGAACTGTTCGGGCAACAGGATGGGCACGACACATCTTCGGACACGAGTCAACAGCCTGAAATGGGGTAATGGTTCATGGAATGGTATATGGTAATCCTGCTGTTTATTGCTCTGCTCATGATCTTCATCTTTTTCGGATTTCCGGTTGCCTTTGCGTTTATTACCATCAATATTTTTCTCACCATCCTCTTTATCGGATACAAGGCCGGCATGAACAATCTGGTCAACAGCGCCTATGACGCGTTGGTCAAATTTACGTTGACGCCGATCCCCCTGTTTTTGGTGATGGGGGAAACACTGTATCATTCCGGGCTCGTGATGAGGATCATTGACGCTTTCTCCAAGCTCCTCGGCCGCATGCCGGCGCGTCTGAGCATTCTGGCGGTCGGCACCGGCACGGTCATGTCCGCCATGAGCGGGTCGGCGATATCCGATGCCGCCATGCTCGGTTCGACTCTGGGCTCCGAGATGAGAAAAAGAGGTTACCACCTGAACATGATCGTCGGTCCGATCATCGCCGCGGCCACCCTGGCGCTCATCATTCCGCCGAGCACGACCAGCATTCTGCTCAGCAGCACGGCCAGAATCTCCGTCGGCGACATGCTCATCGCGGGCATCCTGCCCGGTCTGTTGATCGCCGCCCTGACGCTCGGGTATTTCATGATCAGGGCCGCCATCCAGCCGTCCCTTGCGCCCATCTATGATGTCGGCGCCGTGTCCTTCAAGGAAAAAATCCGGTCGTTTGTCGTGGACGCCATGCCGTCGATTATGCTCATTGTGCTCGTGTTGGGCTCCATCACCTTCGGCATCGCGACGCCCACGGAGTCGGCCGCTGTCGGAGCTGCCGGCGCCCTCGTCCTGGCGGCGCTGTATCGGAAACTGAACTGGCAAACGATCAAGACGATTGTCGTCAGCTCCACGAAGGTGAGCACGATGATCCTGCTCATCATGGCCATGTCCAGCGGATTCAGCCAGCTTCTGGCGTTTACCGGGGCGACCCGCGGCCTCGTGCAGTGGGTGCTTGGCTGGGAAGTCCCCTTCATGGTCACCATCATTTTCATGCTGGTCATCGTGCTCATCCTCGGCATGTTCATTGACCCGATTTCGATCATGATGATCACGATTCCGCTGTACATGCCGGTCATTACGAGCATGGGAATCGATCCGATCTGGTTCGGCGTTCTCATGCTGATCTGCCTCGGCCTGGGCAATGTGACGCCGCCCTTCGGACTGCTGCTTTTCGTCATCAAGGGCGTCATGCCGCGGGAAGTGAGAGCGACACAGATTTACAAGGCCGTCATCAGCGTCGTGGTGATTCAACTGGTGGCCATCGTTCTGATCATGATTTTCCCCGAGATCGCAACCTGGTTGCCGCAAGTTTCAAAAGAGTGACAATTCGGAGGATGAGGAGAGCATTCTATGGCGGCAAAGCTGTTTGAGCCTTACACCATCAAGGATCTTGTGCTGAAAAACCGGATCGTCATGTCCCCGATGTGCATGTACAGCGCCGAGCCGGAGACGGGACTCGTCAACAACTGGCATCTGACCCACTATACTTCCCGCGCCGTCGGGCAGGTGGGGCTGATCATCGTGGAAGTGTGCGAGGTTTCCAGGCAGGGCCTGGGCAGTCCGGGGGAGCTGGGCATCTGGGACGACGCCCACATTCCGGGATTGGCCAAGCTGGTCGAGCTCTGCCATGAACACGGTTCGAAAATCGGCGTGCAAATCGGCCATTCGGGCCGCAAGGCGTATGTGGACGGCCCGATCATCGCGCCTTCGCCCATTCCCTTCGATGAAAAGTCCAGAATCCCGCAGGAGATGACGCGCGAGCAGATCGGGGAGACGGTGGAAGCCTTCCGGAAGGCGGCGGTCCGCGCCCGGAAGGCCGGGTTTGACGTTCTGGAGCTGCATGCCGCCCACGGCTATCTGATCAACGAGTTCCTGTCGCCCCTGACCAATCATCGGACCGATGAGTACGGAGGATCCAGGGAAAACCGATACCGCTTTTTGCGGGAAATCATCGACGCGGTGACGGAAGTGTGGGAGGGCCCGCTGTTTGTTCGCATTTCGGCCAACGAGTTTCATCCCGAAGGGACCACGCTGGACGATCATGTGTATTATGCCCTGCGCATGAAGGAACAGGGCGTCGACCTGATCGACTGCAGCGCGGGCGGAGTCGTTCCGGCGAAGGTGGATGCCTATCCCGGCTATGAGGTGCCCTACGCGGAGTACATTCGCCGGGAGGCGGGCATTCCGACCGGCGCCGTCGGACTGATCACCTCTCCGCTCCATGCGGAGGAAATCGTTCGGAACGGGCGGGCGGATCTCGTGTTCCTCGGGCGGGAACTGCTGCGCGATCCTTATTGGCCTTACCGGGCCGCCAGGGAACTGAAGGCGGAATTGGAAGTGCCGGCGCCGTACCGGCGGGGCTGGCTTGTCTAGCGGGAAAGGCTGAAATCAACAGAGACCAATTTCAAGGGAGCGAGCTCAAGTGATTCAGAAAATTGCGGTCATCGGCGCCGGCACCATGGGCCACGGCATCGCGGAATCCTTCGCCCTTCACGGCTATGAGGTAAATCTTTACGACAGCGCGGCGGATCGGCTCGCGGCTGCCCTCGGGGAAATCGAGCGGGAGCTCCGGCTCATGGCGGAGGAAAATTATATTCCGGAGGAGGCCATTTCCTCCACGTTGGACAGGATCCGGACGGTGACCGATCTGGAAGAGGCGGTCCGGGACCGGGATTACTGCATCGAAGCGATCCCGGAACATCTTGAGCTGAAGCAGGAGCTGTTTCAACGGCTCGATTCGGTTTGCCCCGCTCACACCATTTTTGCCAGCAACACCTCCAGCCTGGAGTTGAGCCGGATGAGCGAACGGGTCAGCGAGGCGCGAAAGAAGCGCATGATGATCAACCACTGGTTCAACCCGGCCCACCTCATTCCGTTGGTGGAGCTGTCGGACTTTGGCGGCACCGCTCCCGAGGTGTATGAGGAAGTGGAGACGCTGTACAAATCCATCGGGAAACAGCCGGTGCGGGTGCTGAAGGATATTCCCGGACTGATCGGAACCAGATTGCAGCAATGCCTGGCAAGGGAAGTGTACGCCCTGATCGAAATGGGCGCGGTTGACGCGGACAATATTGACATCGCCTTGAAGTTTGGTCCCGCGTTCCGGCATGCGACCACCGGACTGATCGAGGTGAGCGACATGGGCGGCCTGGACATCTGGTGCACCGTGGCCGACAACCTGTTCGGGGAGCTGGACCGTTCCGACCGTGCGCCCGATATCATCCGCAGCAAGGTGAAAGAGGGCAAACTCGGCATCAAATCGGGAGAAGGCTTTTATCCATACGGTGCCGGAAAGGCCGAGAAAGTGCGCGAACGTTTTGCGAGACGGCTCATTCGCCAGCTGAAGGCTTCGGAAGCCTACGCCGGCAGTCTGCGCCATGATGGATAGATGCGCCATGATGGATAGAATGGAGGAGAAACATACATGAGACTGAACGGAAAAGTGGCGATTGTCACGGGGGCGGGTTCCGGCAACGGAGCGGCAATCGCTGTGGAATATTTGCGCCAGGGAGCCAGGGTCGTGTTTGCCGATATCAACGAGGAATCGGCGCGCGCGGTTGCCGGGCAGTCGGGATATCCGGATACGCAGTGGCTTGTCCAAAAGGTGGATGTATCCAACCGGGATTCGGTCAAGGCTTGCGTCGACGCCGCGGTGTCCCGGTTCGGCCGTCTGGACATCATGGTGGCCAACGCCGGCATCACCGTCCGGAAACATTTTCTGGAGATGACGACCGAGGAACTGGACAGGGTCATGGATGTGAACTGCAAGGGCGTGTTCCTCTGCTGCCAGGAAGCGGCCCGGGTGATGGCCGACCAGGGGGAAGGAGGAGCCCTTATCCTCATGTCTTCGATCGCCTCGATCATCGCTCCTCAAGCCAACATCGTCGGCTATGGCGCCTCCAAGGGAGCGGTGCTGTCGATGACCCGCCATATGGCCCTGGATCTGAAGGATTACAACATCCGGGTCAACGCGATTGCTCCGGGCACGATCCTGACGGGACTGAACAGGGAACGGCTGAGCCGGCCGGAGGTGCTGGAGTGGCAGCAGAAAAATATCATGATGGGGCGCATCGGCTCTCCGCAGGAACTGGCGGGAGCAGCCGTCTTTCTGGCATCGGATGAATCGTCCTTCATGACGGGAACGCAGATCGTGATCGACGGCGGCGAAACGGCCCAATAAGACAGATCGGTGGAGGGAAACACGAAATGGAGCTGGAATTGACCCGCATCTCCAATGAATTTGAAGGCAAGGTGGCGATGATCACCGGCTCGGCGAGGGGCATCGGCCAGGCGACAGCCGTCGCCTTCGCCCGCCGGGGAGCCGATGTGGTTGTTCTGGACATGGACGAGCGGGCGGACGAGACGTTGTCGTACATTGAGCGCCTTGGATGCAGGGGGTTGTACGTGCAGACGGACGTAACCGATTCCCGTTCGGTGCAGGAGGCGGTCCGCCGAACGATCGAAACGTTCGGCAGGCTGGATTTCGCCCATAACAACGCGGGCATCCGGGCGGTGGCCAATGTGGCGGATTTGCCGGAGGAAACCTGGAGAAAGGTGATCGAAGTCAACTTGACGGGCGTGTTTTTGGGAATGAAATATCAGATCCCCGAAATATTGAAGACCGGGGGCGCCATCGTCAACACCGCGTCCGTGTTCGGCATTGCGGCCGTTCCGGGAAGGTCCGCCTATGTCGCCAGCAAGGCCGGCGTCATCGGGTTGACGAAAACGGCAGCGAGCGAATATGCGGAGCAGGGGATCCGGATCAACGCGGTGGCTCCGGGGTTGATCATGACCGAGGCGGCGATGGCGACGTTGCAGGAAGGAACCGGCGCCGATGCGGTCATTGCCCGGACGCCGCGCCGAAAACCCGGGACTCCGTCGGATATCGCCGAAGCCGTCGTCTGGCTGTGCGGGCCGTACAGTGTCAATGTGAACGGCGCCGTGCTGCCGGTGGACGGCGGATGGTCGGCGGTTTGACATTCATGAGGGGGGTCACGCCTGATGGCTGCGTTGTTTGAACCGTTTGTTTGCAAGGATTTGCGTCTGAAAAACCGGATCGTCATGCCCCCCATGTGCCAGTTTTCGGTGCATGCCAAAGACGGCAAGCCGAACGATTGGCATTTCACCCATTACATGAGCCGGGCCGTCGGCGGCACGGGATTCATCATCATCGAGATGACGGATGTGGAACCGGATGGCCGGATCACGGACTTCGATCTCGGCATCTGGTCCGACGAGCATGTAGCGCCTCTGGAGCGAATCGTCAGGGTGTGCCAGCAATTCGGCGCGAAGGTGGGCATCCAGATCGGCCACGCCGGGCGCAAGGCGGAGGACGCTCCGGTGCCGGTGTCCTGCTCGCCGATTCCCTATTCGGAGAAATACAAAACTCCCCGCGAACTGTCCACGGAGGAAGCGGAAGGTATGGTGCGGAAATTCCGCCAGGCGGTGGAGAGGGCTGTGCGGGCGGGGGTGGACGCCGTGGAACTGCACGGAGCCCACGGGTACCTCATTCACCAGTTTCACTCTCCGCGGACGAACAGGAGAACGGACAAATACGGCAGAGACAGGTTCCGTTTCGGGGAAGAGATCATCTCCGCCGCGCGGGAAGTGATGCCCGAGGGCATGCCGCTTCTGATGCGCATTTCCGCCGTGGAATATGCCGATGACGGGTACGATCTCGAATACGGCGTGGAAATGGCGAGGCGGTATCAGGCGGCCGGCGTCGATCTGTTCCATGTTTCCTCCGGCGGGGAAGGGCCGAAGGGCCCGCCCGATCCGAGCCCCGGCTACCAGGTGCCCTTCGCGGAGGCGGTCAGAAAGGCCACCGGCCTGCCGGTCATCGCCGTTGGAGTCCTGAAAGATCCGTTCCTGTGCGACCAGATCATCCGGGAAGGGAAAGCCGATCTCGTTGCCGTCGGCAGGGAAATGCTGCGCAATCCCTACTGGGCGAACGAAGCGGCCATCGCCCTCGGGAACGATCCGCTCACTCCGAAACCGTACGAACGCGCCTATACCCGGAAGGCTTTCCGGGCCTGAAGCCAGCAACAGCCACTTTTTTTCCGTGCCCGGGAGGTCGTGCCATGATATTTACTTCCGTCGTCATCTCCGTATCGGTCATGGCGATCATGATCCTGATGGGAGCCTTTATCGAGTTCAGGCTGAAGACGCCGCAGGCGACCAAGGCGATGATGGCCTTTATCCTGATCAACATCGCGGTGCCGAGCGTTTCGTTGAGAAGCATCTTCAACTCGGACGTCACGCCGGACAAGCTCCCCGTGTTCGGCCTCATTTATTTGTCTTCCATTGCGTTCAACGCGAGCGGTGTGTTCATCGCCTATACAATTGCAAGGACCATGGGCTGGAAAGGGATGAACGCCCGGTTGATGGCGGCCATGGGAGGACTGGGGAATACGGCCTTTGTCGGGATTCCGCTGTGCGCAAGCGTGTTCGGACCGACGGGCGGCCTTTACGCGTCCATTTATGATGCGGGATTGACCACGTCCCTGTTTTCCTTTGGCATTCTGATCATGCAGAAGGAGAAGGCGTTCACAGTCAGGAGCCTGCGAAATATTGTCAACCCGCCCATCATCGCCATCGTGACCGGGCTGACGCTCAGTTTGTCAGGCTTCCATCCTCCCGCCGTGATCATGAAGCTGCTCGACAATCTTGCCTCGCTTGCCGCGCCGCTGGCGATGATCTATATCGGGCTGCTCATTCCGAACATTTTGAAGGTGTTCAGGGAAAACAATTACCTCCGGCAAACCTGGATTCCGGTTTCGACCAAGCTGCTGCTCATGCCGCTCTTTGCCCTGCTCGTGGTGCAGCTGTATCCCGTGGAGTCCATGGTCAAGCTGGTCATTGTCATGCAGGCCGGCTCGCCGGTGTTTTTGCTGGCGCCGGTATTGTTCGCGAGGTACGGGCACGATCCCAATTACGGCAGCATCGGCATCATTTATTCGACCTTTGCCTATTTGCTCACCATCCCCTTTGTGGCCTGGCTGGCCGGGAAGGTGTTGCAGTGAAAGTGTCGTGAAACACCGGGCTGATCCGGATGAACTTGCACAAAAAAAGGTTGGACGGAAACCGTACACGGTTTCTGTCCAACCTTTTGTTTTTCCTTATTATACTTCCACCCGGATCGGCACGTTCAGGGCGCCCCATTCGGCCCACTTCGTCATCTTGATTTCGCCGGCCAGCTCGAAATGCTTCGTGTTGGAAAGCAGGTACTCGAGCGTGATGCCGAGCATGTGGCGCATATAGTGCGGAGCGGGGCAGCGGTGCGGTCCCCGGCCGAAGGCGATGTGATCCTGGATGTTCGGACGGTTGAGAATGAACTTGTTCGGCTCCGGGAACACGTCCTCGTCGCGGTTGGCGGAGTAGTACACGATGCAGACGGGCTCGTGCATCTTGATCTCGTGGCCGCGGATGACGACGTCCCGGGTCGGCGTGCGCGACATGCCGCGATACGGCGAGTTCATCCGGAACAGCTCCTCGCAGGCGGCCGGAATGAGGCTCAGGTCCTTGCGCAGCATGTCCTGCACCTCGGGCTGCAGCGCCAGGGTGGCGATGCTGCTCGGCAGCACGACGGAGGGAGCGACCATGCCGAGAACGATCAGCTGGCGGATCGTGCCGAGCAGCATGTTGTCGGAAATCGGCTCGCCGTCCTTCTGCGCCTGCAGGAACGCGCTCGTCATGTCTTCCTCGGGATCGAGCGGATTTTTCCTGCGCTCCTCGATGATGCCCATCGCGATTTCGTACAGGTCATAGCTGTACTTTTTCACGACTTCGTGGTTTTGCTCGTTGACCGCCGCCACATAGATGCCGGTCACGGAACGGATTTTGCGGGCCAGATCCACCGGCAGGTTGAAAAATTCCGAAAAGACGTAGGCCGGGAACACGTGCCCGAATTCGGGACCGACATCGCCGCCGCCCTTGTCGATGATCTGCTGCAGCAGGAAGGCGGCGTCCCGCTTCATGGCGGGCACGAGCCGTTCCACCCGCTCCCGCGTGAAAAACGGGTTGATGATCCGGCGATACACGCTGTGGTCCGGCGGATCCAGATGAAGCGGCGGGCGCACGCCGGTGAAGGCAAAGTTGGGCACAGCGTTCTGCACGCTCGTGGTGAAGGTCGGGTAGTCTTCCAGAGCCTTGACGACGTCCTCGTATTTGAACAGCGCCCAGAAGCCGCCGTAGGTGTTGCTGTGCGCAACGGGGCAGCGCTGTCTCAGTTCCGAATACAGTTCCGCGGCGCTGGTGAACGTTTCGGGTTCGGTCGGGTCAAAGTCGTGGTGGAGGATCCTGCCGATCCCCCCTCTTCTGCGCAGTTCTTCAATTTCTTCAATCGACCATGCCATTGCATTCCCCTCCTGGTCATCAATTGATCGGTTTTGACATCGTTTTCAGCAAATGACGGGCGCATTTATTTAGAATGCAAAAGATTTCGTTACAACTATTCTACTTCGACCGTCCGGCATTCGTCAATGCAAAGAATGGGAGTTTGCAGGGTTTGACGCTGTATCCTGTATCATATATCATATAGGATATTATGAGAATGCCCGGACAATCCGGGAAATCCTGCGAATGGCGCGGCGCATGGATGACAATGTTCGGGAATATTTGCACTGAGCAGGCGGGAGGATGAAACGGATGAAACTGGTTTCTTTTCAACATGGTGATCGCATCAATGCAGGTGTCGTTCAAGGCGATTCGGTGATCGATCTGGGCGGCGAGTTTCCGGATATGCTGTCCGTCATTCAGGCGGGCGACGAGGGGAAGGAACGGATTCAAAGGATTGTTTCCTCCCGTCCGGGCGGCATGCCTTTGGAGGATGTGCAGCTCCTGGCTCCGATCCCGAAGCCGCTCCGGAATGTCATGTGCGTCGGGTGGAATTATCTGAAGCATTTTGAGGAACGCGTGCAGCGGGATATCGAGCTGCCGGATCATCCGACGGTGTTTACGAAAGCAACGACAGCGGTGGCCGGCCCCTTCGAAGATATTCCCGTGACGGAAGAGCTGTCCCGGGAGTTTGATTACGAGGCGGAGTTCGCGGTCATCATCGGCAAGCCGGGCCGCGGCATTCGGGAGGAAGAGGCGCTGGACCACGTATACGGTTACACCGTTGCCAATGACATGTCCGCCCGCTCCACGCAACTGCGCCACGGCGGCCAATGGTTTCTGGGCAAAAGCGTGGACAAATCGTGCCCGATGGGCCCGTGGATCGTGACGAAGGAGGAGGTCCCGGATCCGCAAAACCTGGACATCAGCTGCACGCTGAACGGCCAGGTGATGCAGTCGAGCCATACGAGCCTCATGATTTTCCCGATCAGGCGGATCATCTCGGAAATTTCCCGGTACATGACCCTGCTGCCGGGAGACATTATCCTCACCGGCACGCCGGAGGGGGTCGGTTCCCGGCGCAATCCTCCGGTCTTTCTGAAGCCGGGCGATGTCGTGGAAGTGGCCGTATCCGGTGTGGGGCAGATCAAAAATCGCATCGTCAGGCAATCATAATTGTTAACCATAATATAGGAAGGAAGCCGCGAAAAGCGGATCCGTGACTACAGGGAGGGAACAGGGAAATGGCCAGGGCAAAACGGGTGAACCATATCGCCATCATCGTGGACGATCTGGAGAAGGCGATGGAACCTTATGTGAAGGGGCTTGGGCTCGAACCGACGGAGATCGAGTTTGTGGAATCGTACAACACGAGAATTGTTTTTTTGCCGGTCGGCGATACCCAGATTGAACTTCTGCAGCCGCTCGGGGATGCGGGGGAACTGCAGGAGTTCCTGAAGGCGGGCGGCGGCCTGCATCATATCGCCTTTGAGGTGGAGGATGTCGAGGCTTCCATTGCCGAACTTGAGGAGAAGGGGATCCGGATGGCGGACAAGACGCCGAAGCCGGGCGCGCAAAATACCCTCATCGCATTTGCCAAAAGGGAAAGCTTCAGCGATGTGCTGGTGGAAATCGTGCAGCCCGCGGAGCGTGAATGACAGTGCAATCCCGAAGGTTGTTCCGGAAAGGAATCGGACCTTCGGGATTTTTTTTTTGCCAGTGAATTCAACGGGACCGGTACACGCACACCCGGTTGCGCCCGCCGCGCTTGGCCTCGTACAGAGCCTTGTCGGCGTAATGCAGCAGTTTTTGCAGCGTTTCTTCCTTTCTCCCCGACGATTCGGCCACCCCGAAACTGGACGTGACGCGGATGAGGTCACCGTCCATCGCCACCGGCTGGCTGGCGATTGTTACCCGCAGCTGTTCGGCGAATTGCCGGCCCTCTTCCGCCGTCCGCCCGTAGAGGGCCAGGACGAATTCCTCCCCGCCGTAGCGGGCGAACAGCACTTCGTCGGTCAGGGACGATTCGCAGATCCTCGCAATGTGAACGAGCACCCGGTCGCCCGCCAGGTGACCGTAGGAGTCGTTGATCTGCTTGAAATGGTCGATGTCAAACAGGATCACCGTGAAGGCGGCCGCTTCTTTCCTGGACCGGGCGTAATTTTCCTCGCATCGTTCCATGAAGGCGCGGCGGTTGAGAATCCGGGTGAGCTCGTCGTAATACGCGTGGCGCTCCAGCGTCCGCTGCATCCGCTTCAATTCGGTGATGTCGGTGATGATCATCACCGTTCCCCTGAGCTCGCTCCGCCCGCTTTTCTTCAGCGGGGAGATGCGCACCTGGCAGATGCGCTCGTCCGGCTCGCGCGCGACGACTTCCAGTTCCTGCATCTGCTCGCCGGGCAGCGGCAGCGGGGATAACGGGCCGAACATCGCGGGCCAGATCTTTTCCAGAGGCTGGCCGAACATCGAGCGGTCCAGCTTCGGAAACATTTTCTGGCAGCTGTCGTTGTATTCGACCAGCCTGTCCCGTTTGTCCAGCACGATGACGCCGCTCAGGATGCTGTGGAAGATCGCGTCCTTTGCGATCGGAATAATGGTCAGTAGTCTTGATGATTCAATCGTCCACCACATCAGGATGGAGGTTGCTCCCAGCACCATCGGCACGGGGTCGATGCCGGCCGGCGTGACGCCGACCAGATACAGAAAGGATGTCGCCATCGGAATGAAATGGGCCCCCAGCAGGGTCAACAACTGCGGCCGATAGGCTTTGTCGGTGTCCTTCCAGCGGGAAAGGAGGAGCAGATGGCTGCTGATGAAGCACAGGAAAATGAACGCGCCCATCACGATATAGGTCGGACCGACCTCAATGTCATTGTAGGGTGCGCCCAGCAGAGGATGGACCTGGTATTGCTTGTAGTGGAGGTGATGGAACCGGTTGGTGGCGTTGCTGAGCAGGCTGAGCGCCGGGATGGCGAGCAGCGCCGCGATCTGGCCCTTTTTGACCTTGAAGCCGAAATATTTCAGGACAAACAGGAGCCCCAGAGGAGGCGCAAAGGGCATGCCGATGTACTGCACCACGCTCCAGAAGCGCAGCTGCTCCAGGGTGGAGGACGTCAGGCTGAATGTGTAGCCGAAACAGTAGATCGTCTTGGCCGCCGTCCCCAGCAGAAAGTATGTGGAAATTTCCGAATACTGTTTCCTTCTGAAAAAAACGTACAGCCCCAAAAAGAGATTCAGGGTTCCGGAAACAGTCACAAGAGTCATATATGTGGTTAACGCAGAATCCATGTTGACCTCACACCGTCATCAGCGGATCCCGCGTATCGGCGTTGGATCCGGATTTTTTTCACAAAATTCATTATAACATCAATTGAACACGAAATGTCATAATCATGTCAGATGGCGAGCGGACCGCCGTCTGCAGGATCCTTGCGCGGTTTTTTTGAAAAACTTATGCTTGCAATTCCATCCGGGGATATGGTATATTCGGTCATTGTCGCGGTGCTCAATGGCAGGAGTATGGGATGTTCCTGCCATTTGTTTTTTGGCGATGTTGAACAAGGGAAAGGGGAATGATATGCTGTCCAATCCGTATGTCCGTTCGATCCTGCTGTCCAATGTGCTGCTGCAGTTGGGCATCTGGATCCGCAACTTTGCGATCCTGCTGTATGTGGCCGATCTGACCGGCAACAATCCGTATTATGTGTCGCTGATCTACATCGTGGAAATGGCGCCCATCTTTGTCTTTTCCATGATCGGCGGGACGTTCGCGGACCGGTGGAAACCGAAAAAGACGATGGTGTGGTGCGACTTCCTGTCCGCCGTTTCCGTGTTTGTCGTGCTGCTGGCGATGATTTACGCCGGCTGGCAGGCGGTGTTTCTCGCCACCTTCGTTTCGGCGATTTTGTCGCAGTTCTCGCAGCCGTCGGCGATGAAGCTGTTCAAGCTGCACGTTGCCGAAGACCGGCTGCAGTCGGTCATGGCCATGTTCCAGTCGTTCGTGGCCATATTCATGGTCATCGGCCCGGTGATCGGCACCTTTGTCTACCAGCGGTTTGGCATTGAAATTTCCATAGCGATCATGGGCACGATGTTTCTCTGTTCCGCGCTCGTGCTTGTCCGGCTGCCCCGCGATCCGGAGAAGGAATCGGCGGGAAAGGGGCCCGGGTTTGTCAGGGAGCTCGCGCGGGGACTGCGCTATGTCTGGGACAGCCGGGTGCTGAAGACAATGCTTGTCAATTTTGCCGCGGCGGGATTGGCCGTCGGCCTGATCCAGCCTCTTGGCATCTTCGTTGTGATGGAAAACCTGGGAAAAGACAAGGATTTTCTGCAGTGGCTGCTCGCCGCCAACGGGGTGGCGATGCTGGCCGGCGGAGGCATGATCATGGCCATTTCCCGCCGGATCAAGCCGCAGCAGCTGCTGGCGCTCGGCATGACTGTGGGGGCGGTTTGCACGATGATCGTCGGATGGTCGCACAGCGTGCCGCTGACCATCGCCGCGCAGATCGTCAACGGCCTGTTTTTCCCGAGCATCCACGTCGGCCTGAACACGATGATCCTGCAAAACGCCTCGCAGGAATTCGTCGGCCGGGTCATGGGCGCCCTCAATCCGATGTTCATGGGCCTGATGGTCGTTGGCATGTCCACCTCCGGGGCGTTGAAGGAAGCCCTGACCCTGCCCTGGGTGCACATGCTGTCGGGCGGGCTGTTCCTCCTGGGCGTGATGGCGCTTGTGCCGCTGTTCCGGCTGGCGGGCGGCGGGGCGCCGCTTCCGGCGCAGCAGATGCCGGTGTCGCCGCAGTCTGCGGATGGCGAATCCGGGAGCCGGTGAAAAACGCCTCTGTTCCGGACGACAGGGCCGGAATGGAGGCGCTTTTCCGCAGATGAGCCTCGAAATGTCGTGGAGAGCAGAACCCGTCTTTTAATTGGATCACTCAGCTTCGGATTCCTCTGTTTTATGATATGATGAGTGTATGAAATGAAGGAGAGAAATGCCTGATGTTGGACGTGATCATGGAAAACGGCATCTGTACAGAATGCGGAGCGAAAGAAGCGGATGGTTTGTCCTGCCGGGATCAATTCGGGAATCTTCTGGCCTGGGAACAGTACAATTCCGAGCTCAGGGACCTTCATTTCTGGAACGTTTCCTGTTACATGCTACAGCATCCGTCCAACTTTACAAAGGAAGGGTATGAACTGACCAAAAAGTTATTCTGCGATGCCTATGATCACAATTGGGGCACATCATATATCTTGAAAAAGAACAGGGAAATGACGACAAACAAAACATTTAAAATCGTCAATCCGGTTCCTTTTGCCGAGAGAGTCAGGGTTTTGACAACATGGGATCTGACGGTGCATGATGTGTATGCTGCGGGCGAAAAGAATGCGGTTGAGAATGTGTTGAGATGGAGGAAAGTGATCAGAGAGGCGTTCCTCAGGAAGCCTCCGCAGTCGTCAAACCTGTGATTAAGGAGAGAACATATGACTAGTTATCGTTTGCTGGATATTCAATTTGAATGGAATGGTCAACAACAAACGATTTGGCCGGTCATGATTTATGATGAATCCGACGTGATTCTGGTTGATTGCGGGTACCCCGGCTTTTTGCATTTTCTGGAAGAAGCCGCTGAACGGAGTCAGTTCAGGTTTGATCATGTGACCAAATTGCTTTTGACACATCACGATGTGGATCATGTCGGTTCGGCCGCATCCATCAAAAGAAAATATCCGCACATCGAGATTGCCGCACCAGCATTGGAAGTTCCGTACATAAACGGCACGCAAAAACCGCTGAGGTTGGCGCAAGCGGAGTCAACTCTTCACGAATTGACAGGTGAGGACAAAATCCGTGCGGAACAGTTTATCCGTTTCCTCCAGTCGGTCGAACCCGTTCATGTGAATCAGGAGTTGCATGCAGATGATTCCTTGCCCTGGTGTGGCGGGATTCACGTGATCCATACTCCAGGCCATACGCCCGGGCATATATCCTTGTATCTGCCTTCCAGCAAAACATTGATTGCCGGAGATGCCATCGTCATCGAACATGGCAAACTGGACATTGCCAATCCCCAATATGCGTGGGATTTAAAAGAAGCGGTCCGATCTGTTGAACGATTGTCAGCTTATGATATTTCGCAAGTTGTTTGTTATCATGGCGGATTGTTTCAAGGAGATGTCAAGAGCGCACTTCATCAACTCATAAAAGAATATATGTGAATGAATCCTGCCCTTGAAGATGAGGAGAGAAAGGATGAAAAGAGCTTTCCTTCCTGTTGGTGCCTTGATCATTTTCGCAATCGTCTATGTTTTGTGGAATGATCAAAAACCATCATTGGAAGAGAAGATCATCAATCAGGATCAATATTCCCTTCGTCTGATCAGCTCACAGGAGGAAGTGAGTTTTGCAATTGACAAAGACTGGATTCCGTCAAAACATGGCGACAGGGAAATAAACAAGAAGATTCAATCGATCGAGAGTACGGATATTTACCTGGTCTCGATTCGGAAGGATGAACAATTCGGGACGATCTCTTTTCTTATAGAACTCAAACAAAATTTTTCAAACAAGGAAAACGGGAAGTTTCTTTATACCATGAAAATCAATGAGGATCGCACTTTTTCAACTGGCGCATTTTCGCACATTCAGGGTGCGGTATAAAGGGTTATTGCTGTACGAATATACGAGGGAGTAAGGGTTGCGAGAGATCATGAAGCGATTCGGTATCTGGCTTCCTCTCATTTGCTTGATCCTCATGTTATTTGGTTTTTCGGACGAGAAAAGGATCCTGATTTTTCTCATCAGCCCGCCATCCTGGATACATGGAAACTCGATGGTTTGCTGTGAATGTTGTCTATCCTTCCCAAATCCCATTGGCATGGATCTGTGCGGCCACGATTCTGTTCTGGATGGTTGTTGGAATCATCATTGATCTTATGGTTCGAAAATCAAGAGAGTGGAAAAAATTCATAGGGGAGTATCCAGATTGATTCTTGAAGTTGCCATGATTTTTCGTATAATACATAGTGACTGATCACTATGTATTTTTCATTGGAGGGATGGTATGCCTGGAGCCCGCCGGACCCAGAGGGAGCGAAAAGCGGAAAGTTATCAGCGGTTACTTCATGCCGCGCAAAAGGTATTGTCGGAACAAGGATATGCCGGAGCGACGATCGAACAGATTGTGAAAGAAGCCGGTTATTCCCAGGGCGCCTTTTACAATCACTGGTCGTCCAAGGAGCAGATGGTTGCCGATCTGGTGAAGCATGTGGCCGGCCAACAGGTGGATCATCTGCAAACCCAAAGTCTGGAGAGCGGAAATCTGTTTGAAAACCTGAAGGCGATTTCCGGAGATCCCCGGTTGTTTTTCGAATTATGGCTGATGGCCGCACGCGGGCACCCGATCTCGTCTTTCCTGAAAGAGCATTACAGGATGTGGAGAACCATTTTATCGGAATTCATCCTTGCCAGGTTGAGGCAAGCAAATCAGCAGCATTCGTCCGCAAAATCTGAAGAAGCCATCCGGCTGAAAGCATCCATGCTCATTGCATTGTTCGATGGCCTGCTCATTCAGGAACGGCTGGAACCCGGGTATTTTTCCACTCAGGCATTTCAACTTGCTTTTGATGATTTTGTGAAGAAATTGGTGGAGGACTGACGGATGGGGAAAATCCTGATCACAGGAGCGACCGGATTTATCGGTTCGGCTCTGGCCAGACGTTTTTTTCAACTCGGCGAAGAGCTCATTCTGTTTGTTCGGAACAAGGAAAAGCTGCCCGGCGATTTGTTCGCATCGCCCAAAGTTGCGATTGCGGAGGGAGATATCACGGATCCGGATGCGGTATCCCGCGCCGTTTCCGGAGCTGGGCAGGTGATCCATTGTGTTGTGTACCCCGACAATGTCAGCTGGGAACACGCGCGCCGCGTCAACGTGGAAGGCACGCGAAACCTGCTCAGAGCAGCCAGCGGCCATCGGGTAAAACATGTGGTTTTTCTGAGCACCTGCGCTGTGTACGGCTTGCAAACGGTTGGAGTCGTCGATGAAAACTCGCCCATGGTGCGGTCCAACGATGTTTACTGCGATACAAAAATTGAAGCCGAGGAAATATGCCTTGAGTATTCCCGCTCGGGGATTCCCGTCACCATTTTGCGAATCCCGTCCGTTTATGGACCCGGCAGCAAATTGTGGACCATGGATCTGGGCGATATGCTCTTGGACCGGAAGTTTCCCCTCATCAGTGGCGGAAAGGGCGCTTTTGCCTGCACGTATATTGATGATCTGGTAGATGCGGTCTCTTTGGTCCTGCAGGAAGAAAGGGCCCACGGTGAAATATTCAATGTAATCGGAGAGCAGTCCACCTTGAAGGATTTTGTCACCGGCTATTGTCTTGCCCTTGGAACGCCAGTCCCCCGCAGGATCCCCGGCTGGGCCGCCAAAGCCTTTGCCCATGCCAGCCTGGCCGTTTCCAAAGCGAGAGGGGTGCCTCCCGCCATCCATCCCAAAACGATCGATATGCTCACCATTCAGGTGAAATATGACGGGGAGAAACTCCGATCGTTTGGCTGGAGGCCGAAAACAGGTCTTGAAGCCGGCTTGAGGAAAGCGGCGGAGTGGTACAGGGCAAATCGGGCCTAGCGGACTCTTTGGCACCGAGATGAAACTTTTTCCAGCCTGTTCCCGTCTGTTGGAGCGAAAAAATCCCGAAATGGACCCGTGTGAAAAAGGAGCGGAAAGCCGATGAGAACGATCCGGTCCGTGATTGTGTTGGTGCTTATTCTGTTTCCCGTCCTGGGATGTGCGACACATTCCGTCGATTCCGTCCACGTGGCGAAGCCGAATGAAGGGGAAATGAACTCCGCGCAGTCCGAATCTTCGGACGGATCCCATGGAATCTCGTCCACATGCAGTAAGCCGCCGGAGTCCCTGGTGTGGGGGGACAAAACCTACCGGTTGAAGGAAGTTGGCGGCCAGGATCTGGAGCCGGGCATGAAACTCGGTTACCTCGAATGCAGCAACGGGGTTTACACTCAGCGTGATGTAGGCGAGAATGCAGTCTTCAACATGTACTCTTTCGGAAGTCCCCTGCAAAGCGATGATCTCCTGTATTTCGGAACATGGGGACGGGCCTTGTACACGCCTGCAGATACGAGTGAGGAGCGGGGCAAAGTCAAGTTGGAACAATCGGTCCATTACATGGATGATGCCATACCGGCGGAAAAATCCGAAGTTCGGGAATTGAAACTTTCTCCGGAACTTGAGGAAGCGATGAAAGAGAAGAAGCAGCCCATGCAAGGACTGTTTGAAACGACGCTGGAGGCCAAACAGTCTGACGGAAACATCGACATCCTCATCACCCTCAAAAACATTTCAGGCAGGGACCTGAATCTCCATTCCGGCTCGGGGCAGCGGTATGACTTCCATGTTCTTGACGAAAATGGTGAAGAAGTGTACCGTTGGTCATACGACAAAGCGTTTACCGCCGCCCTGGTCCGGTTTGAATTGAAGAAATCCGAACAGCTCGAATTTGAGGAAGTGTGGATGCTGCAGGACAACAAGGGCGAGCCGGTTCCCCCGGGCAAATATACGATTGTGGCGCAGGTGATGGCCAAACCGGATTCTGGAGAGATCCGTCCGGAGGAACTGACCGCCAGGACAGTTGTAAACGTACAATAATCGCGGCATGTAACTCGCTGCCGGTTTGCAAGAAGGAACAGGAGGAAGACTCAGTGTCCATTGAAAAAGTGAAGGATTTTTTTGCCCAATATGGAATGGAGCATCGTATCCGGGAATTTGATGTTTCAAGCGCCACTGTCGAACTGGCGGCGGCAGCTTTGAATTGCGAACCTTGCCGGATCGCAAAGACGCTTTCTTTTATGGTCGGGAGCACCCCCGTCCTCGTCGTTGCCGCCGGTGATACGAAGGTGGACAACAGGAAATTCAAGGAGCGGTTTGGCACAAAGGCGAAAATGCTCCGACCGGAAGAGACGGTTTCGGTGATCGGACATGCAGTCGGCGGCATTTGTCCCTTTGCCGTGAACGAAGGTGTTGAGGTCTATCTGGATGTTTCCCTGAAAAGATTTGATACCGTATTCCCGGCCTGCGGCAGCAGCAACAGCGCGATCGAACTGACAATCGCGGAACTCGAACAGTATTCGTCCTTTCTTTCGTGGGTGGATGTATGCAAGGGATGGGAGGAACCGTCGGGTCAGTTGGCGAATGATCTCCAGGCTCAATCGCAGTAATCTGCAATCTGTTTCCACTCTGACAGTTTTTCGTGAAACGACATGGTTGTATGGGCCGGACTCGAAGAGGGCAGACGGAGGATGGAGCAATGCGCCGGCCAGCGGACAGCGCCGGAAAATGCTTTGTATGCCAGCGATCCGTTGAACGCAAGGCAGCGAATGTTGGGGTGCGCGGCAAAAAAGCCCCAAAAATCGTTCGTGATCCCGTTTTTGATGTTCGAGTCCAGGCTGCCCGTTCGTTCGCACTGGGCGTATACATCCCAGAGGGCAATGCCTTTTTGCAAAAGAAATCGGATCCTCTCTTCGTAATCGGCCGGAACCTCCGGTTCGCCAAACACGGCATAGATCAGCTTCCAGAACAGGTTGCGCGGATTTATTTCGCAATGGAGCATCCCAAAGGTTGGGTTGATTTTACCTTCATACAATTTAAACCCCTTTACTGAGGAGTTGGAATATGCATACCTCAAACGCTTGACAAGATCTGCATTGGCTTGTCTCATATGGATCCCGTATTTTCTGAAATTCAGGAGAGTGAAATACATTTGTGAGATGAATCCAGGATGGCGCCAGAGGAGTGGCGGCCCTTTCACATCAAGGATCAAGGGGGATTTTTCAATGATAACAGTTGATCAGGTTCGGGAAATGGCTCTGTCGTTTCCGGAATCCAAAGAAATGGAACATTGGAGCAAGCCATCCTTCCGGGTAAACAATAAGATATTTGCTGTCATTCAGGAAGACGGAGTTACTTTGACCATAAAGACAGCAGGCGAGGACCGGACAATTTATACGTCAATGGCTCCTGAAATATACAGTGTCCCGGAATCATTTTCAAATTTGAATTATATGCATGTCCATTTAAACCTGGTTGACCCAAAAGAATTAAGTGGATTGCTTGAAAAGGCCTGGAGAAGTGTGGCACCCAAAAAAATTGTAAAGGCATACGATGAGGGCAAGCCCAACAGAACAGGAGGATAAAATGAATCATCCCTTGTTGTTTCAATTAAAAATGGCCAGGGATTGGTGCATTGAAGTCGCCGAATCCTGTCCGAAGGAATTGTCGGAAATTCAACTTGATGTGTTCAACAATACGATTCAGTGGCAGGTTGGGCATATCCTGACTGTAGCCGAAAGGGTCATGTTTGGCCCTTTGGAAAAAACCGCATATCTCCCCGGTGACTTTACGAATTGGTTTGACTCCGGATCAAGACCGATGGGTTGGACGCAACGCCCTCCTGAATTGGAAGACTTGATTGTGCTCCTGAAAGAGCAGCAAACCCGGCTGCTCTCCATTCCTTCCGAACAATTTGATCGTCGGCTCGATAAACCGATTTACGGTTTTACAACATATGGGGAATGCGCGGCATTTGTAGCCATCCATGAAACTCTTCATGTGGGAAAGATGGAGGAAATGTTGCGTGTCATACGACAGAAGTTCAAATGAACAACTCCCAACTTTCACACCCGCACCACCTGACCGTGTCGCTGCCGTTCCGATCCTGGGCGTTTGCCCAGCTCGTGTGGGTCACTTAAGATGGTTTCGAATAACAAAACCAGGGTTAGATTTGAAAGCGACGGACAAGCAGTATTAATTTTTCTCCGATAATCGGTCAAAAAATTATTGAAATAAAAAAGAGGTTTTACACCTGAACAAGTGCAACTGCCTTTAATGAGCCCTCAGATGTTATCCGATCACGCGGGCAACATCGGCGGCGATTGAATTCCCTCTTATGCGTTAAAACGAATCCGACCGCCCTGGCGATTTAAACAGCGGCACCCCCACAAGTTTTTCCAGCCGGGCAATTGTTTTGCTAAGAGCGGGCTGCGCGATTCGCAGCTCTTGGGCCTCGCGCGTCATGGGCTCCCATCGGGCAACGGTGCGGAAATACTGCAACTGCAGCAGTTCCAACTTCTCTCCTCCTCATATCATATACCTCAGTATATGGAACACATGATGAAATATATATTTTAATTTATGTTAGACCCATTATAAAATAAAAACATCTTGAAATGAACAGGAATGAGGGATGAACCATGAAGGCAGCCGCATTTGCGTCATTTGGCGGCCCGGAAGTGATGAGGGTGATGGAATTTCCCGAACCTCAAGCCGGTCCAGGCCAGGTCAGAGTCCAGGTGAAGGCAGCGGGTGTGCAGCATTTCGATTGCGCCGTTCGCAAAGAATTGTCTCCGGCGGGAGTTGCGGTCAACTTCCCGCAAATTCCGGGAAATGAATTTGCGGGCGTCATTGATCAGATCGGGGAAGGCGTCACCGGGTTTGCAAAGGGCGATGAAGTGCTTGGCTTCAACATCTTGAACTGTTATGCCGAGTATGTGGTGGTGAATGCGAGCCAGATCGTCCACAAACCAAAGACGATGTTATGGGCTGAAGCCGGCGGTTTGAGCGGAAACGGGCAGGGTGCTTATGCTGCGCTGAAGGCGATTGGCGTGACTCCGGGCGACACGATTTTGATTCATGGCGCAGCCGGAACGCTCGGGTCGATCGCCGTGCAGCTCGCCAGGGAATGGGGAGCCGGTACCGTGATTGGCACAGCCAGCGAATATAACCATGACTATCTTCGCTCGCTCGGGGCTATACCGGTGACATATGGGGAAGGACTCGTCGAACGGGTCCGCGCGATTGCGCCGAACGGGGTTGACGCCGCCTTTGACACGGCCGGAGCGGAAGCGGTTCGGGCTTCTGTCGAATTGGTGAAAGATCGCAGCCGCATTTGCACTTTCGCCGCGCCTGAACTCAATGCGGAACTCGGACTTGCCACCGTCCGCGCCGAGCGAACCGCGGCCCGTCTTGCCGAACTGGTCGAACTTCATACCAAGGGAAAGCTGCGCCTGCTGATTCGGCAGACGTTCCCGCTTGAGCGGGCAGACGAAGCCCACCGGTTGATCGAAACCCGCCGCGGGCGCGGCAAAATCGTCTTGACGTTGGAGTAATTCCACCAGCCGAGAAGTGAATCACATGCTCATCCAAATGATCATCGGCAGTGTCAGGGAAGGCCGGAGAGGCACGTTATATGAAGAATGGGGCCGAAAGCCGGCAAGCTTCATCGGGTAAGGCCCGGCTGGCGGCATTCGCGCAATCGAGCAGTAGAGCTGAATTCCGAAAGGACAAAGATCTTTAGTATTTATCCTTCGTACAGGCACAGTTGGGCCCGCGCCCACATACACATAGAGTGTTACGTTACGGAAAGGGAGAATGTTCAAAGTTGGCGAGGCTTGGCTTTGGGCATTCTCCCGGCATTTCTAGCGGGGGTGTGCTGACTGTGCCTGGATTCATTGCGACGATTGCCTGGTTCATCAAGCAGCTGACGCTGCTCGTCTCCTATGTCAAAAACAACGTGTTTCCCCAGCCGCTGTCCGAACAGGAGGAAATGAAGCACCTGCAGCTGATGGCGGAAGGCAATATGGAATCGCGCAACATCCTGATCGAACACAACCTGCGGCTGGTCGCCCATATCGTGAAGAAGTTCGACAACACCGGGGAGGACCTGGAAGACCTCATTTCCATCGGAACGATCGGGCTGATCAAGGCCATCGAGTCGTATTCCCCCGACAAGGGGACGAAGCTGGCCACCTTTGCCGCCAGGTGCATTGAAAACGAAATCCTGATGCATCTCAGATCGCTGAAAAAAACGAAAAAGGACGTTTCCCTGCACGACCCGATCGGTACAGACAAGGAAGGCAACGAAATTACTCTGATTGATATTCTCGGCAGCGATACCGACGAGGTTCCGGAGCAGGTGCAGATGAAAATTGAAAAATCGAAGATCATGTCCCATCTGGGCATCCTCGACGAGCGGGAACAGGAGGTCATCCGCGGCCGGTTCGGCCTCGATCACGGCGGGGAAGAGCGCACCCAGCGGGAAATCGCAAAGGAGCTGGGCATCAGCCGCAGCTACGTCTCCCGCATCGAAAAGCGCGCCCTCATGAAGCTGTACCACGAGTTTTACAAGGCGAGGCGGTGAGGGGTTCTCTGCCGCTCTTCTTCTTTCACCCCCGGCCACTGCTTTATCGGACGCATTCTAGGTGAGCATTGGGATTTTTCGTGAACCGATTTCAGGGTGGTTCACAGTTCATTATTGGTATGAAACACGGTGCTCACCCTTTCTAATTGTCATCGTCGAAATTCATTTGACCCACCGGCGCCGGAAAAAAATTGACCCAACTGTGTGCCTGATGTCGAATAGTTTCTAAAGGGGTGGATCATTTTCTTTTCAGCGATGCTTAGTCAATTATATCCCGGCAGTGACACTCGTGAAATTATTGATGCTACGTGTTTGGCACATTTGTAAAAGTTATAGTTCAAATAAAGTCATTTGTCTTTTTTTATCTGGATAATATATGCCTAATACCATAAAGGCATCTTTATAAGGATATTTGTTTCCAACAATTAAGTGGGTATCTTTTTCTGGAGAACACAATTCACCGAAGAATTTCTCGTATATTTTTCTTTTTATATATTCTTCTGCATTTTCAGATTTTTTAAGATTATAAAAAAGTGCTCCTAATTCCCAATCAACTATTGATAGTTTATGGGGTTTGGTACATTTTGGGTCATCGCACAAAAAAACATAACAGCATTTAGGATTCGCTATATCTTCTATCGGGACAATTCCACGAACCTCTAAACGGTCTGGATACACCCACAGCTTAACTTGTAACCTGTCAAGCAGTTCCTCCCAGGTTACTATTCTTTGTGGGAACCCGACCGTTAAATGTTTTTCATCGTGAACCTTCACAAAGGCAATATTTTCAGTAATTTTATCGTCATCCGGTTGGTAGCGGACATCAAACAGTTCCTCTTCAATCGCTTCTTTCACAACAGCAATATTCTGCTCCAGCTTTGTGAGGTTTTCCATCTCAGGCCAGTAATGCTCACAACGCCTGCGGACAGCAAGCTCCTGCTCTTTCAGTTCGTTGATTTGCCGCTTATAATCTTCGTGAGACAAAGCCCCGTCAACATAGACAGTAGCGAGCCTTTTCTGCTTCTCCTGCAGATGAGAAATTTGCTCTGTTATGGGAGAGAGCAGGGTTTCAAGTTCTTCTTTCCGGCGTTCCAGCGAACCGACGTACTCCTCGATGGCTTTCCGCATCTGGTCTTTGTTTTGAAGCATATCAATAAGCCGTTTTTTGACTTCTGCAGTAACTGCTTCGCCGTCAAGCACAGGGCTGTCGCATTTCGGGCTGCCGTCAAGGTGGTACTGTTTCAATTTCCCGTTGCACTTGAAAACCAGCTTTGTGCCCTTGTTATACATAGCATCGTGAAACGGGCGCTGACAGACACCGCAGAAGATACGACCGGCAAGTATCGGCTTGGGTCTCTTGCGGTTAAACCCGCCTCTGGACTGCACTCTCTTCTCCTGCGCTTTCTCCCAGAGCATCTTGTCAATTATCGGCGGGAAGTCTACCTCAAACCACCCATCAGTTTTTTCCTTCTTTATTTTTTCGACCTGTTCTGGACTGACCTGCATTTTATCACCCCTCCAGAGATAATTTGTCCCGGCGTAAACAGTGTGAGTAAGAATACGCTGGACAGTAGCGTCGCTCCAATGAGCCTGCATTTTCCCAGCGCGCCCTTTTCGGGTTTTGCGAAATTGGTTAGGCGTGGGTATACCGAGTTCAGTCAGCTTTTCGGCAATCCGCACCATGCCCAAAGGCTGTCCTGACTCGTCTCCATAGACGTACCACTGGAAAATAAGCTTAACTATCTTGGCTTCATCTTCTCGAATTACCCATTTTTCTTTTTCGTCGTCCCACCTGTAGCCGAACGGCTGAGAGCCGCCAGAATACTTGCCTGCTTTTGCCAGCTTTTTCTTGCCGGTCACCGTCCTTAATTTGATAACTTCCCTTTCGTACTCCGCAAAGGTGGCGAGGATGTTTGACTGCAGCTTGCCTTCAGGAGTGTCGTCGTTAGACCCCTGCACAAAAATAAAACCGTCTCCTTTAAGGCCGCACCGCCTTACTTTTCGGGCTTCGTCCCGCAGGGCGGCAAAAAGGGCAAGAGAGCGGGAAAGCCTATCTTGACGGTAGACGAAGATAGCGTCATATTCTCCCCCTTGATATTTCTCCCAAAGCTGATGGAGCACTGGTCTAGCATCAATCCCCAGTGCTCCGCTGTAGCCGTCTTCTTTGAATATGTCTTCTTCTGTAACGTGGTAACCGCGTCTTTTTGCTTCCTCCATGCAGATTTCCGCTTGAGTATCGAGAGAAGTCCCCTCTGCTTGGTCTTCTGTGGAAACCCGACAGAGGACGGCGGCACGCTTCAGCAGCCCTTTCATTGCATCACCTACTATTACAATTGACTAACTAAGCAATAACGGAGTTATTGCAAATGTAGCGATTATATAAGAAACAACGATACATACCACAATCCCTACTACCCAGAACAATAGTGAATGATTTTGTTTGGAACGTGCATAATACCAAAGACCTACCAGCGATAAACCTAATAAAATCAGAAAAGTGATTATTCCTGGCCAGAATACAGATGCGGTAACTGCAATAGAACGGGAAGATAAATCTTCATTTGTTTCATTCTCCCCATTAGTCGCTTTTTCTGTTTGTGTAACAGTCGGGTCAACAGTGTCGAGAAATTCATTGTATGTTTCAATGTAATCCTTAATCTCCCAATGCTCGTCATTGATACCAATGTTACTGCCACCCAATAAACTTGTTACCCGTTGTCCTTCAATGACTGCAATACAGTTAAGGTCAAATGTGACATATGGATTGTCATTATCATCATTTCTTAAAAACAGAAGCAATTCTGTGTTGGTTTCCGGTAGAGCATGAACACTACCCATCCAACCGTAAACACGATTTTTCTTCCCAGTAAACACTATTTCTGGTTCGGAATATTCACCTTTTAGAACCCGGTCTACCAAAACAGTAAATGTTCTTTCTTCTTCCACTTCGTTACTACTAATGACTTTTCCGGTCAAAATAAGTGTGGAGTTAGAAATTACATTTTCTGGGCTACCAGCTACTAAACGTGCTTGGGCTACAGACACAAAGATGGTCATTACCGATATGGCAATAATAACTATTCTTAATAGTTTTGATTTAAGCATTCAAACACCCCCTAATTGATAAGACGAGAGGAACCATTATTTGGTTCCCATATCAAAATAAATCGGTATCTTTAAGGTGTTTCCCGCTTTGATACAGTGAGGATCGGTAATGTTGTTAAGTTTCAGAACCTGTTCAGCATACCATTCATAATTCATTCTGAAATGCTCGTTCATAAAGTACGGGTTGATAATGTCAACCAGCGTATCTCCTGGCTGAATGGTTATTTCCCTTATCTCCTTTAACTCCCATACATCATCGGGACGGTTTGAAATATTTATACCGCTGGGTATGCCTACTTTATCGGGGTCAAAATATTCTTCGGGTGGTATTACCTTGTATCCGTACTTAACGACATACCAAACACCAGTAATTTTGTTAATATACCTTCCTGTTTGTTCATCATAAATATATCCCTCAAGCGGTTCAACCTTTTCCTCAGATAAGATTTTTCCGGCGGCATCAACTGTAACTTTACTACCGTCCGGCAATATTTTCTCTCGTGTCTCTACTTCTCCACAGCCAGCAAGGCTGATAATTGCCAGTCCTAACACAAGTAAAAGACTTATGCGTTTCAACTGTACCACCTCGGGCAAACAATTTTCCAATTTACATTTTACTACAAATAAAGGGTTACCCTCAATGAGTATATCCCGTTTTTCCTTTTTCAAAAAAAGTTGCTTATGCCCTCCGGAGTATAAATATATTGACAAAAAAAGTTCCGTAGGGCATAGAGTCGTATAATTGGTTGTAATTTAAGAAAAAGCGAGAGTAAAGCGAGAGTGCCGCTGTTTTGATTAGGCGGCACTCTCATTTTCTTCCTTTCCCGAAGTCTCCTCCTTTTTTCTTTCTACTTTGTAACGGGCAATTTCCTCTTCCACTTTAGCGATTTTTTCTCGGTAAAACTCAATCCGCAGTTTTTGCTCCGCCAGCTTCAGTTCCAGCTTATCAATTGTTAACTGGTCGGCTCCAGCCTGCATTGCTTCAGTGTAATCTACTGCGTACTTGTCCTGCATCTGCACCGCATAAGAAAGGTTAGCGCGGTAAGTCGCCCGTCTCTTTTGCAGCTCCTGCAGTTTAGGGTCTTGTTCCTTACCCTCTGTGGAAACAGTAAACTCAACCTTCATTTCTTCCTTCTCCTCCTTCTTGGATTTTTGGACTGTTTGATTGTTACCTGCCATTTTACTCATCCTCCTTTTTTACCTCCCGTTCCAAAATTTTTTTCAATCGTAAAAGAGCAGTATCCACATCCCCGCCGGAATTCTTAAAGCGGCTGTAGACGCAGCCCAACTCATAAACCAGAGAAGCTGGAGCCTCTTTTACGAGCATCTCCAGCTTCCGTTCCGCGACCTTAACACAGTTTTCTTGTTCCGGGATGTCTCCGCTTTGTTCCAAACAGCGGATGATTTCCCGCACCTTCTTTTTAACTTCTCTCTTGTTCAACGGCATCAACTCCTTATCTGTTAAATATTTCCATCCGCTTAATTATATTATAATGTACATCCATGAAAATTTAAAGAGGGAACCAAAAATTTTGTCAAAATTTGTCTTTTTCTTTCATTGTACATTCCCTGCGCCAAGGTCAAAAATTTTGAGCTTCTTATTGAAAGTTGCTGAGGCCAAATGTATAATATTACCATAGGCAGAGGAGGTTTTAAGTATGAAGAAGTGGAGGGTTGATTTTAACGAGTCTCTTCATCCCGAACCTTGGCGGGATTTTTACGCCCGCTATTTTCCTGAACTGGACAGGATGGACATAAAGGAAGACGGCTTTACCGTCCAATCTTTAAAGTGCTTATACCACAGCGACCGGAAGCCTTCCGCGACGGTCAACGTCAAGTCGGGCTTTTACGTCTGCCATGTATGCGGGAGCTTTTCGCCGTACCGCTTTTTAGTTGAAATTGCAGGCATTGCGCCGGAAGACGCGAGCTATTTCATAAACGACTACCTCCGCGAGCTTTACGTAAAAGACGAACGGACAGGAAGCTACCTCCGAGCGTTCCCCCACTACGACCCCAGCCACACCTATATCCCCACACCCGGACAGGAAGAGGAATTTGAAGAGTTTATCAAAGAAGCAAAAGCGCGCCTGCGCCCGGAACTGCCGATTGTCCAAGAGTACATTACCGCCAGAGGAATCAAGTATGAAATGCTGGAGCGTTTCGAATGGGGTTATGTCCCCCATGACGAAGATGCAGGACAGGTTGAATGCTTGGTAGTCCCTTTTCGCGTGAGGGGCAAAATCAGGGCTATCAGAGGGAGGGCTTACGACGGCAGGAAAGGAGCGGTTAAAAACTCCCGTTTTTCATTGTGGAATCTCGACAGTCTTGAGGGGAAGAGCCAAGCAGTTATAGTAGAGGGAGAAAGCGATGCTCTAAGGACTATCCAAGCCCTTGAAGCCTGCGGCGTAGACATCCCTGTGGTGAGCGTGCCGGGCAACAATTTCCGCAAAGAATGGAAGCGTGAATTTGAAGGCATACGCACTGTCTACCTCATCCCGCAGGATGACGACGCCAGCGCCAACTTCGTGAGGTCTGCCCTGGCGGTGCTCGGAGAAGAACGCTGCAAAGTCGTTGAACTGCCGTGGAAGCGGGGAGATGTCGGCAAAGACATCTGCGAGTGGTTGACCCGCAACAACCATACCGACCAGGAACTGGTAGAGCTAATCCCGCTTGAAGAGCGCCAAGACCGGTTTTCCCGCTACTACAGGGTGGAAGAACTGCTGAAGAGAGAGCCTGCAGAGCCTGACTGGCTGGTAAGAGGGATGATAGCGAGAGGGCAAAAAATCCTTGTCCAAGGGCCGCCGAAGCAGATGAAGACGTGGTTTGTCCTAAGTTTATTGAAAGCGCTCAGCCGCGGAGAAAACGTCTGCGGGGTACCGTTTTGGAAAACTACCGTCTCTGGAATCAAAGCCGTTATGGTGGAGGAAGAGCACTCCACCAACGCTTTAATCCAGAGAGTACAGCAGAGCCTTGCCGGTACAAGCAACATCGTCATCCCCCACAGGACAGGCGTGAAACTGCTCCCCAAAAACCCGGAATTTGAAGACCTGCTCAAATTTATTGACGAGTTCCGGCCTGACCTGCTCGTACTTGACCCACTGAGGAGCTTCTTCGACGGAGACGAAAACGACTCTTCCGTCATGCAGCAGGTATTTGCGCCGCTGAATATGCTCCTCCGCAAGTACCCCCACATGGCGGTCGTCGTCGTTGACCACACCGCAAAAAAGCCGTCGGACGTTCTTGTGTATGCCAGCAGGGGGTCTTCTGTCAAAGGGGCGGAAATGGACGGCGTAATAGACATCCGCAAGTTCCAGAAAGACGAAGATGTAGGTGTCGTCGTTACCGGAGAGTTCCGCGACGCTGAGACTGTAGAGAATTTGAGCTTAAAATTCGAGGACGGGAATTTGGTTTACGACGACGGTTTCCGCATCAACATCAAGCTGAAAGACAGCGAAGTGCGCCTGCAGAAGCTGGCGAAGCTGTTGACACAGCGGAGCTACACGCAGAAAGAGCTAACCGATTTGCTGAAGGTCAGCGACCAGACTGTCAGAAACGACATCAGCAAACTGCGGGCAGGCGGATTCACCATTGAGGAAGAAGGGGGACATCAAGGGTCTCCAAAAACGTACACCCTTACAAAGACGCCCGATGGGTGGAAAGCGGACGATGAAGACAGCGGTGAATGAACACTTACCGCGCACGGAAGGTCAAAATGTCAAAACCGCTATATATATATTTTTGAGCTTTGACCTTGGTCAAAGACGGGTTCGTCTGAAGCCGCTGAAGCGGGACCGCGTTGTAGACGACGGTTCCACGCTCGCAGGGCTTCAGCAAACCTTACCCGGCGGTTTGAGGCAGTAAGCCCAAAACAAGAATTATTACCAAACTTTGAGCTTTGAGCTTGATTGTTTGATAACTGTATCCGATAAATATTCAAAGGAGGTTGACGCAGTTGACTGTTCTCCAAAAAGAGGTTGCACAGCCGCAGGTGGTTATCCAACCTGACGGGCGTATTAATATACCCAAAAAGGAAGACGGCAGCGTTTGGACGCTGGAAGAACTGAGGGAGAAAATGAAGTGGAACCGCTGGCCGATGTTCGATGAACTTGAGCCGCTTTTCCGCAGGTGGTGGGAACTTCGCTACAAAAACAGATTCCACCGCTACTGGACAGTTGAGGAACTAATGGAGATGAAGGACATCCAGCAGTTTTTGGGGTTGGAGAGTAGTTAATTCATATATTCAGTGAGGCAGTTTTATTTCCTTTAGATGTATAATTTACCTTTAATGATTGTATTAGCAGGTTATGAAATTAGTCAGATAACTTGTTGAGGAGGGAAGCAATGTTTTATAATGACCCATTAGAAATAAGTGCTGATGTATGGATTGAATTACTTACAGATAGAGAAGTTACTACAGAACCTGACTTAATTATTCTAAAGATTGTGTATGAGAGTAAAAACCATGAGATAAGAGCATCTGAGATAGCATCAAGGTTAAACATACTACATCATGGGCCAATTAACTTACAGATAAGCAGATTTAGCAAACGTGTAATTCGTAAAACAGGAGTCCAGCCACCCTTAAGAAGAGACGGAAAACCTCGATGGTGGCACGTTCCTTTTTTAGGATACGAAAAAGCTGGAAGATTCCCTTGGATTATGCGTCCTGAACTGGTAATTGCCTTTGAAGAAGTTTTTGGTCAAAGTGATACTGAGTTCGTTTATTCTGGAGAGATTACTATTGAAGATACCTCGTCTCTGTCCGAGGGTACAGTAAGACAAGTTTTTGTTAACCGTTATGAAAGAAGTAGACATGCAAGAAGTATATGTATCGCTCATTATGGTAGCAGGTGTGTTGTCTGTGGTTTTGATTTCGAGAAGATATATGGACCGATAGGTAAGGATAAAATTCACATACACCATCTCATACCCTTATCTGAGATACAAAAAGAATATGAAGTTGACCCTATACGAGATTTACGTCCAGTATGTCCCAATTGTCATCTTATAATTCACAGCAAGAGAGAACCTTTCACCATTGAAGAGGTAAGAAAAATGATTACTATGTCCCGTAACGGTTAATAATTATTTGCATGAAGCCACCTTCGGTTTACTTTACCGAATAACACGAAAAAACGGCTTCATCCAGCCGTCCTTACTGTGTTAACGATATACAACTGTCAGCAGGAGGTTTACCCAAATTCGATAACAATTATGAAAGGCAACCAATCTAAATTAAAGCGATTCCTAAATACTGAAGAGAATTTATAGTTCAATGGAGTTAATGGAGAGGAAATATCAGTTTTATGTTCGCTAAATACAAACATCAGTTGTTGAAATTCATTTATCTGGGAAGCTGGTACTTCTTCTACTATTAAGTCAATTATTTTTTTCGGCTTAATTATTCCTAATGAAGTATTTGGGTAATTTTCCTTCAGATACTCAAGAGAAGGAGAAACGGTTTTTAGCACAATTTCGTTACGTAATTCCCATCCATTCTTAGTTGGAAGTTGGTCTGAAATAATTTTTAGCGATTCAATTCTTGGTCTGTAACTTTGAATACGATTATCATTTGGGTTTCTTTGTAATTCCACTTCAATCCATTGGTATTTTTTAAACTGCAGATTCTTATCAAGATACCTAAAGGGGATCGGATATATTCTTATCCATTCCCCTTCACTTGTTATCCCAGCAGTGCAAACAGTCTCGACATATTTTTTTGATGATTGTGGGTAAGCTTTAACTGTAATTAAAACTTTTTTCTTTTCCCATTTGTTTTCCATCATTACAAATGCACAACCCTCACTCTCTCTGGGTATATTTCCTCGAGTCGCTTTGCAACCGAGTGCCTATGACACCTTGTGTGATTTTTTTCGAAACACATGAAACACGGGCGTTCATTTTCATAGGTGGTGATAATTTCTTTAAGAAGATCGTCTTGTGCAGCTAGGTGTTTTTCATATTTCTCAAAAAAAACATCGTAGTTGAAATCGTTCATTAATTGTTTCCGGATGTCTGAAGGTGAACCAAGTGATCGGTAATGTGTGTATTCAATATTATGCTTTTCAAGGTAGTTTTTTAATGCAGATTTCGAGAATCCCTTTTTTCTGCTTATTGGTTTTTCTCGGATATCTACAAGTACGGTAATGCCTGCTTGTAGTAAACGATTTATCCAATTTTCAATTGTTTCACCCTCATAACCAATAGTGTAAACTAACATTTTGCCACTTCCTCATTATGTTAATCTCATCGACATTAGTCTAAGGTAAATTTAATAAATGAATCAAGCAGTTTTATCTGCTGAACTACACGCTGTAATACGAACGCTCGTCCCGCAAAAATGTCCGCAGCAACCCCTCATCGATCCGCTTCAGGGAAGCAACCTCATTCGGCACGCCGCAGGCCGCCGCGGCATCGTAAATGCTCCCATACTCCCGCACGACATCGTCAGGCAGCAGCAGCTCCACGGCAAACTCATTCGCTTCCTTTTCCAGCCGGTCCGTATAAAAAAACGTATTTGACCTCAAAAATGGCGTATTCATGCGCGGATGAAGCACGGCATGCCCAAGCTCATGCGCGCACACATATCTTCTCATGCCGTCATCCAGCACGCTGTTGATATGGATAAATTTGAAACGTTTGTACGATGAAAAAAATCCGAAGGTGTCGCCCAGATCATTGAATAAAATCGTGATGTTTTTGTGTTCGGCGATCTCAAACGGGTCGTTGGTTTTATATGTTCTGACGATCCGGGAGACAATCTGTTTGACCGTACTGATGAGATTTCCCCCCTGTTCACTCAACTTCCGGTTCATCATTTCTGAACTTTTTGGGAGTGAATTTCTTTTTCGCCATCTCCTTTGCCAACCGCATGGAATTTTCCAGGGACAACCGCACCAGTTTCCTCGTTTCCTCATCCATGGGCTCCCCGTAGAATGACATCGCTTCGTTCGATTCCAGATCGTTCATCATTTTTTCCAGATCTCTCGCGATGTCCCGCTGATCCTTGTCCGTTAACGCATAGTACGGCCTGGACCTGTCGGCGGGCGGCGTGGGATCATCGATGCGGCCCAAAAGATAGTCGGTCGGCACGTTGAAAAAATTCGCAATCCTGTTGACCGTCTCGAAATTCGGCTCCCTTTCGCCGCGTTCGTACATGCCGATGGCGCTTTCGCTCACGTTCAATTTCTTCGCCAGCTCTTTCTGGGTTATTTGGCGGTTTTCCCGAAGCTTTCTCAAGCTTTGCCCAAAGCTCATCATCATCACCCTGGGAGAATTATAGCACACTTCGTGCAGTTTTTCCATCAAAAGTCGGATTGACTGCACAAAATGTGCTGGTATATATTGGAATGGCATCACGTTTTGTGTGGAAATGGGGTGGTTTAGTGAATGAACAGTATTTTTTTGCAGAGGAAAAACACGATTTGTGTTGTTGGACAAGCCTCACATATTGCGGAAATAAACCGGAATGGAAGATGGGTGGTGTAAAAGATGAAAAAGAGGGAAATTGAGCAAACGCTGCGGGACTACCATTGGCTGATCCGGGAAATTGAGAGGCTTCGCGAACTTCTGGGCGATGCGGGAGAACGGATCACGCAAAACTATGAGCTGCTGGGTGCGCCCAGGCCGAAGGGCGGGCGCTCGGATCCGGTCGCGCTGGAGGCGGCGAAGAGGGAACGTCATTGGAAAAAACTGCGCGAATACGAGCAGAAGGTACTCTATATCCAGGAGCGGATAGAGCATGTGAAGGGTCACAGGGAGCGGACGGTTCTGGACTGCCTGCTGGACGGCATGAAAATCGTGGAAATCGCCCGGCATATGGGGATTTCGGAGCGGCAAGTGTTTCGCTACAGGGACAGCATCGTGCATCAGATGGCAGAAATGTCATGGTTGGCAGACGAGACAGGTCCGGCAGGATCGACATAATTGGCGCCAGGTGGCAGGTTCGGCAGCGGTGACAGGTCCGGCGGGAAAGTCACCGATGACAGGAAAGATGCAATGCGATTCGAGGCTGATGTAAAATGGGGCTGCAGAAAAAAACAGAAAAACCGGAGTCGCAGAAATGCGGCTCTTTTTGTTTGGGGGGATTTTGTGAGAAAGAACAGACAAGCCGAGGAGTTGGATGAGGAACTACCAAACATTCCGAAGCAATGTGTCGGATGCGTCTGGGGCAGGTGGTGCGGAACGAAGCAGGTCTGCAGCATGCCGACATGTGTAAGGGAACAGTGGCCTTCCCGGGCCCCTGATGAGACTTCAGGGGCCCGAATTCATTTTCGCGGCCGGACACCTGCCGCAGGGAACTTCAGGAGGTGATCGATCATGAAGTGAAGGTGTCATGTCAGGACCAACAATCATGATTGAAAGGTGGTGGATATGTCTCTGAGTCAGGTCACAATCAACGACGTGCGCCAGGCCGTGCGCGCCGCGCTGGAAACGGCCTTTCCGGATATCGGCGTTTACGATCAGGGAAGCGGCCCGGAGCCGGCTCCGCCGTATTTTCTCGTCAACATGCTGGAGCCGACGCACACGCAGGAGCTCGGCAGGCGATATTGGCGGGTGCATCCGTTCGATGTGAAATATGTCGCGCTGAACGGCGATATGGCGGATTTGTGCGGCAAGGCTGAGCAGTTGACGGATGTTCTTCAGTCGATCACGATCAGCGGGCGCGCGGCGCGCGGAACCGGCATGCGGTTCCAGATTGCCGAAGGCGCGCTTCACTTTTTTGTCAACTACAATTTCCACGTTTGGGCTGCGCGGACGGATGAACCGTTCATGGCGAACGTGGAAGTGCGGGAGGGTTTGAAGTGACGGAAAAAGGCAAAAGCCGCAAGTTTACGAAACAGCAGTTCATGAAATCGGCTCAGTTTACGCAGGTTCAGAAGGATGCGTTGCGGGCGCTGATGCGGGATGATCAGGCCTGCGCCATCGATGAAGCGAAACGATTGATCAAACAATACGCTAACAGGAAGGTGGATTGACATGGCGGGAGGAACCTGGACAGTTCAAAACAAGGTGAGGCCCGGGGTTTACATCAATTTCAAAGGGGAGCAGCGTGCGGCAGGCGCGCTCGGCGAGCGGGGGATCGTCAGCCTGCCGCTGGCGCTCAGCTGGGGTCCGGCGAAACAGGTTGTGGCTGTTGAGGCCGGCGCGAACACGTTTGATGTGTTGGGGTATCCGATCACTGCGCCGCAATTGCTGCTCGTACGCGAAGCCCTGAAACGCGCCAGAACTCTGCTTCTGTACCGGCTCAACACCGGCACAAAGGCGACGGCGACCGCCGGCAACCTGACGATTACGGCGAAGCACGGGGGCGTGCGCGGCAACGACATCACCATCGTCATTGAGCAGAACATTGACGACGCGTCCAAATTCGATGTGAAAACGTTGGTGGACGGCAGGGAAGTCGATGCGCAGACGGTGGAGGACATCGACGATCTGCAGGCGAATGACTGGGTGACCTTTTCCGGCTCGGGGTCTCTTTCGGAAACCGCCGGCACGCCTCTGACGGGCGGCGCGGACGGGACGGTTCAGGCCCAGGACTACCTGGATTATCTGGAGGCGATCGAAGTCCATGATTTCCACACGATCGGCCTGACGTCGACGGACAGCGAGACGAAAGCGGTGTTCGTGTCATTTGCGAAGCGGCTTCGGGACGATGAAGGCAAAAAAATTCAGGTTGTGATGGAAAACAATCCGATTGCCGATTACGAGGGAGTCATCAGCGTGAAGAACGGCGTCGTGCTGGCCGACGGAACAACCCTGACGGCGGCCCAGGCGGTCGCGTGGGTGGCAGGAGCCACGGCGGGAGCCGCTCCGAATCAGTCGCTGACGTACGATTCCTATGACGGCGCGGTGGACGTTGCTCCCAAATACACGAACAGCCAGATCATTGCGGCGCTGCAGGCGGGCGAGTTCGTGTTTGCCGCCAAAGACGGCCGTGCCATCGTTGAACAGGACATCAATACGCTGCACACGTTCACGCCGGAAAAAGGCAAGGCGTTCAGCAAGAACCGGGTGGTGCGCGTGCTGGACGGGCTGGGCAACGACTATATGCGGGTGTTCAGCCAGTCCTTTATCGGCAAGGTGCCGAACAACGACGACGGCCGCAACCTGTTCAAGAGCGAAATTATCAGTATTACGAACCAGTACCAGAACATCGGCGCCGTGCAGAACTTCAATCCGGATACGGATCTGGAAGTGCTGCCGGGCTTTGAAGGGGATTCCGTCGTGGTGAACCAGTGGGTGCAGCCGACGGATTCCGTTGAGAAAATCTACATGACCGTGACGGTCCGCTAAAGGGGGCAGGATGAACGATGTTTTTCCGAAATCAGGACGCAATCAGCGGCAAAATGGCGCGGGCGTACCTCAAGATGAACGAGCAAAATATCGAGCTGTTTTATGCCAAGGCCATTGAAGCGACCATCGAAAAGAACAAGGTGGATGTGCCGATTCTCGGCAAGACCAACACCTCCAAGCGTTCGGCCGGATGGAGCGGCAGCGGCACGCTGACCATCTATTACGTCACGTCCCTGTTCCGGAAACTGATGGAGGAGTACGTCAAGACCGGAAAGGATTTCTGGTTCGATCTGATGATCGTGAACGAGGATCCCGTCTCGAGCGCGGGAAAGCAAACGGTCGTGCTCAAAAACTGCAATCTGGACAGCGTGATTATCGCCAAGTTCGACGCCTCCAGCGACGACATGCTGGAAGAGGAGTTGCCGTTTACGTTCGACGACGTGGAAATCATCGATCAGTTCAATCCGATCGAGGGCGCCTGATTTGGGCGCCCCATTACATTCATGAAGGAGGAATCACCGAATGAGCAGCCTGAAAGCATTTTTTGCAAAAACGAATCCGGCCGATATCGTTGAGGAGTTTGTGGTGTCCGAACGGTTCAGGGATGAAAAGGGCAATCCGATTCCTTGGAAAATCCGGGCGCTCACGGAGGCGGAGAACGAGGAGCTTCGCCGGGCTTCCACGCAGTATGTGAAAGGGAAGAACGGGCAGCGCGTTCCGGAGACGAAGCCGGAAGTTTACCTCGCGAAAATTGCTGCCGCCAGCGTGCTGTATCCCGATCTGAAGGATGCGGATCTGCAGAAGTCCTACGGCGTCATGGGCGCGGAGGATCTGTTGAAACGGATGCTGCTGGCCGGGGAATACGCTGCCCTCATTCAGAAGGTCCAGGAAATCAACGGCTTCGACAAGGATCTGGAGAGCCAGATTGAGGAAGTAAAAAACTGATCCGGGAGGGCGACAGCGAGTGGCATCTCGCTTATTACGCCCTCCACAAGCTGCATATCAAGCCGTGGGAAATCGCCGATTACACAACTGAGCAAAAAGCCGCCCTGTATGCGCTGATCCTTGAACGGATCCGGGCGGAAAAGGAAGCGGAGCGCAAAATGAAGAAGCCCTCCAGGCGGAGATGAGGGCTGCAAGCCGGATATTTTGCCGGAGCTACTGTATATTGAAAGGCGGTGAAAGAATGGCGACGGTTTCCATCACGATAAGCATCGTAGATGAAATGAACGAACATCTCAACCGCATGTTGGATCGGATGAACGATCTCGTGGAATCAGTGAACAGATTGAACAAAGCCATGGAGAGACTTTCCAGAGTAGGCCAGGTCACCAAGAATATCATGGACAATTCAACAAGCATCACGGTTGTCAATCAACAGTTCGTGCATATGACCGAGGTGGTTCATCAAAACTATCAACAAATTAACCAAACAATCAATCAGCAAAATGTTCTGTTGGCGCAAACGAATCATACAATCAATCAGCAAAATGTGCTGTTGAATCAAACGAACAATTCGATCAACCAATCGGTTCAAAGTCAGCAAAATTTGAACAAATCCATAGGTTTGGGCCAAAGGTTGTTGGCGAGCATGTGGGGCAAGATCAAGGGAATTGCCAAACAGTATCTGTCACTCGAATCCGTGCAAAAAGTTTTGTCTGCTGCGGATACATTCATTGCCATTCAGACCAGACTTGATTTTGTTGTGGATGAAGGTCAAACCGCAGAGCAGGTAAAGGAAAAATTGTATGCGGCTGCGAATCGTGCCAGAAGCGACTTCCACTCGTTGTTTGAAAATGTAAGCAATCTGAAATTGCAAGCAGGGTTTGCATTTTCCGGTACGGACGAAATCATCGCCTTCACGGAACTCGCCCAAAAAGCATTTCAATTGGGTGGAGGTACGGCCGCCGATCAGCAGGCCGGGATGGAACAATTGATTCAAGCCATGACAAATGGTGGGTTGGATGAATCCGGTATGCTGATGATCATGAATCAGGCACCGATGCTGGCGGACGCGATCGCGGCATTTACAGGAAAATCGAAAAGCGAATTGAGGTCGATGGCGGCGGAAGGGATGATCACGGCCGATATCCTGAAAGCTGCGATCTTTATGGCTTCGGATGAAATCAACAGCAAGTTTTCTGATCTGCCCAAAACCTTCAGCGATGTATGGCGGCAGTTCCAGAATGACGCCAGGCGGTTCTTTGAACCGGTGTTCCAGCGGCTGAACGACTGGTTGAATTCTCCACAGGGGGCGGCGTTTGTTCAAACTTTGACCAGCGCTCTTTTTTTTGCAGCCCAGGCAGCCGATGCTCTGCTAGGCGCTTTCATTTGGTTGATAGACACCATTCAGTCAAACTGGGGAATCATTGAACCCATAATCGTCACAATCAGTTCTGCATTAGCGTTTTGGGCATTGAACCAAATTCCCATGCTCATCAGTCAATTAAGGCAGATATTAAAACCAATACTTTCCGCCGCAATGTCCTGGATGATAATGAACTGGCATATTTTGCTGGTTGGTGCGATCATTGGTTTTCTGATCTATGTTTTTTACCGTTGGGGTGATGCGGCTACGGAAGTAGTCGGCTTTATTGGCGGCTTGATAGGCATGTTTGTTGCTTTTGTGCATAACAGGATCGCCTTTTTCCGCAACATCTTTGCAGCAGCGGCTGAGTTTCTGTTAAATGTTTTTCGTCATCCGGTATATTCTGTCAGAAAGCTGTTCATCAATTTGGGGAATGAAGTGTTGGATCAATTAAAGAGAGTCGCATCAGCCATTGATTGGGTGTTTGGGAGCAATTTGGCCGACAGGGTTTCTTCGTTGCAAAATGATCTGCAACAAATGCTAGGGGAAGAGCCGAGCGACTATATAACGATCGATCGCATGCAGACCATGGATTATGATGAAGCATTTCGGACAGGTCAGGCTATTGGAAAATCTTTCGGTCAATCTGTTACGAATGCTATAACTGACACCGTGGATTATTTCAGTAGCATGTTTCAGGTGCCAGGTTTGCCAGAAGATTCGTATGGCAACAGACCATTTGGTGATGATCCGTTTGGAGATTCATTGTTCAATAAGAAAGGCCTGGACAGCATCGGGAGGGTCGACGAAGTCGGCAAAATCGGAGAAACCGTGGATATTTCCAGCGAGGATCTGAAGATCATGCGGGAGCTGGCGGAAATGCAGGCGATTCAAAACTTCGTGACGCTCCAGCCTCAACTCACCTTCGGAGACACCCACATCCGTCAGGATGGACGCTCCGTGGACGAGATCATCGCCAACATCACTGCCAGGCTAAATGAGGAAATCGCCTCTTCCGCGAGAGGGGTGTATACGGTTGGATGAGCGAAAGTACGGGATCTGGCTCAGCTGGAACAATCAGGAGGAAGGATTTGAGCTGCCGGTTCTTCCCCGCGAATTGGGCGCTTCGATCCGCGGAGATGGAGCCGTCCATGAAGTGTATGGACTGGGCAAGATCAACGTCATCAAAGACCGGGGGCTCGCGGAATATTCGATCGAGAGCATTTTTCCGGCCATCCGGTTAAATGAAGATGGCAAAGCCTTCAGGTATCCCTACATGACGGCTTCCATCGTGATGGAGCCGATGAAATACGTGGACTACATCATGAAATGGTGGAAGAGCAAGCGGCCGATCCGGTTCATTTTTGTGGGTGGAAACGCCTATTACGACGAAGCAAAGGGCGAAACCATCTCCGAAATCAACATTCCCGCCAGCATTGAGAGCTTTGAGTGGAAAGAAGTGGCAGGCAGCCCCGGGGATATTGCGTATTCCTTGCATTTGAAAGAGTACAGGTTTTACGCCGCCCGGCTCATTCCGCAGCAGAATGGCGGGGGAACGGCCGTAGGCTCCTCTCCGGCGCGTCCGGACGAACGGGTGCAGCCGAAAACGTACACGATGGTGGCGGGCGATACGCTCTGGAGCGTGGCAAAAAGGTTTCTCGGCGACGGAACCCGTTGGCGGGAGATCCAGCAACTGAACGGCATCAGGGACTGTGACATCAGGCGGCTGCCCGTCGGCAAGGTGTTGAAGCTGCCATGATCGAGATCCTGATTGACAAAAAAAACGGGCAAATCTGGGACGTGTCGGACATCGCGAAGGACCTGACCTGGACGACGACGCGCGTCGGCAGGCCGGCAAGCGTCGAGTTCAAACTGATCGCCAGCGGCGTGTTCCAGCACCGGGATTTTTCGGTTGACAACGGCGACATCGTGCAGGTGCGGAAGGACGGAGCGAAGGTGTTTTTCGGCTACGTGTTCAACGTCTCGCAAAACCAGGATGCGGAGATCGGCGTCAGGGCCTACGACCAGATCCGGTATTTGCTGAACAAGGATACGTACAAATTGAAAGGCGTCACGACCGGCGATGTTATCCGGCAGATCGCCAGTGAGTTCAACCTGAAGGTCGGCCGCATCGACGAAACCGGGTATCGCATCCCCAGCCTGATGGAAGACGGCCAAACGTTGCTGGATATCATCGAAAAGGCAAACACGCTGACCATGTCGGCTACCGGCCGATTTTTTGTATTCTTTGACGATTTCGGCGAGCTGTCGCTGAGGGATGTGTCCGGTTTTCAGGCCGGCATTGTCATTGGCGACCAAAGCCTGCTGACCGGTTTTGAATACGGGCGGGACATTGACCAGGACACGTACAACCAGATCGTCCTGTATAGGGACAATCAGACAACCGGCAAGCGGGAAGAGTACATGTTCGAGGACAGCGTGAACATTGCCCGTTGGGGAGTGCTGCAGCTGTACCAAAGTGTGGATGAGGAGAAAAATCCTGCCCAGATCAACGACCTTTTGAACAAGCTGGCCACTCTGAGAAACCGGGAGCAGCGTTCGCTGAAGCTGGATGCGATCGGCGATATCCGGGTGCGCGCGGGCATGTATTTGCCGGTGGTGATTGAATCGCTTGGGATCAACCAGCCGATGATGGTCGATGAGGCCCGGCATCAGTTTGACGGGGACAACCATACGATGTCCATCACGCTAAAGGCGATCTTCAGGTGATTTGATGGAGTATTGCGATGAATGAAAGGTGATGGAGTGAGGGGATCTGTATGCTGGAAGCGATCAAGCGAGCCGCGCTGGACGCGGTGGCGGCAAGCAACGCGGTGGCCGTCATGTTTGGAACAGTCACGAACAAGAATCCGCTCGAGGTAAACGTGGACCAACGGTTTACCCTCGATGCGGATTTTTTGATCCAGACGGCGGCTACGACAGAACTGAAAGTGGAGATTGGAGGTTATGAGCACGTCATCCGTCCCGGTCTGCAGGCCGGGGACCGGGTGGTGCTTCTCCGGATCCAGGGCGGGCAGAGATTTTTGATCCTCGATAAGGTGGTGAGCGGATGATTCCGACGGGAGGAACATTGAACACGCAAGATATGGAAACTGTCGCGGCAACTCAGCCTTCCCGAACGTGGCGGCTGGATGTGGAGCGGGGGCGGGTATCAGGATTCATTGACGGAGTGGAAGCAGTGAAGCAGGCCGTGTTCAAGATTTTGAACACAGAGCGTTTTTCCTATCTGATCTACGATTCCTCGTATGGTTTTGAAGGGCATGGATTGGTTGGAAAGGACAGAATGTTGGTGCAATCCGAACTCCGCCGTCGAATTCGGGAAGCGCTGATGCAGGATGATCGGATCATGGACATCGAGAGAATTCAGGTCGAATTCGAAGGGGATGCTGCCCGGGTCCAATTTACCGTTGTCAGCGACTTTGGATCCTTTGATATGGAGGTGACACAAGGTGTATGAGAGCCAGACGTTTCAAGCTATTCTTCAGCGGATGCTGGACAGGGTATCGGACGACATCGACAAACGCCCGGGTAGCGTGATCTATGACGCGCTGGCGCCGGCGGCCGCCGAACTCGCGCAGCTGTATGCGGAACTGGACATCAACTACAACCTGTCCTTCGCTGACACCGCCAGCGGCGAATACCTGACCAGGCGGACAGCTGAATTCGGAGTCAATCGCCGGCCGGCCACCAAAGCACGCCGGCAGGGGATGTTTTACGCCGCCGGCGATGTGCCGCTGGACGTACCAATCGGCAGCCGTTACGGCATAGACGGACTGGTCTACGCAGTGATCAGCAAAGTGTCGACCGGCGAATTTGTGCTCGAATGCGAAACGGCCGGAGCCGTCGGAAACCAACCATTCGGCACGCTGCTGCCAATCGATTATGTCGCCGGCCTTGCGCGGGCAGAGCTCGCCGCGGTGCTTGTGCCCGGGGAGGACGAGGAGGGCGATGAAGCGCTCAGACAGCGCTATTATGCGGTTGTGAATGAGCCGGCATTCGGAGGGAATGTCGCCGACTACAAGCAGAAAATCGGCGCGATGAATGGTGTTGGCGGCGTGAAGGTGGTCCCCGTCTGGAACGGTGGCGGAACAGTGAAATGTACGATCATCGCGTCCGACTGGAGCGCACCGTCGCCGGCTCTCGTGGACAAGGTCCAGGAAGCGATCGATCCGCCGCCGCAAGGGGAAGGGTATGGTCTGGCTCCTATTGGCCATCAGGTGACGATAGCCGGCGTTCAGGACGTGACAATCGACGTGGAAACCACCGTGATGCTGGCGAATGACGGCACCATCGGACAGGTTCAGGAGCCGATCAGGGAAGTCATCGAGGCGTACCTCCTCAGTTTGCGGAAGGAATGGGCCGATCAGTCACAACTCGTAGTCCGGATCTCGCAGATCGAGGCGGCGATTCTTACCGTTCCGGGCGTGGTCGACGTGACCGGAACAAAACTGAACGGATCCCCTTCCAATGTGGCGTTGGACGCGGAAGAGATTCCGGTACTCGGGACGGTGATCATCAATGAGTGATCGGATCCTGCAATACTTGCCTGAGTTCTATCGTCATATCAGGGATTTCGTAGAACTGGACAAAACGGAAGAAGTTGAGTTGGACTTTACGGAGACAGCTGTCCGGCAGTTGTTCGATGACCAGTTCGTTGAGACGGCCAGCGTCGCCGGCATCAAACGCCGGGAAAAGATGTTGGGCATACAGGCAGATCCGGCCACGGAACCGCTCGAATTCCGGCGCGCACGGATCATCAACCGGTATTCCATGAAACCGCCGTTTACGTCGCGATTTCTGCAGGAGTTACTGGACAGGCTGGTAGGCCCCGGACGGACGCTGGTAGAGGTAGAACTGGAAAACTTTCTGTTAATCATTAAAGCCGCCATACAAGACGCTGAGGTATTCCGTGAGGTCGAGCATACGGTCAAACAGATCAAGCCGGCCAATATCGTGTATCAGCAGAATACAGCACTGAATGATGATCTGGTGTTGGTCGAGACGATTGTCATGCAAGAAGTGGCCTGGAATTACAAGTTGGACGGCTCATGGCAGCTCGGCGCCGCGCCGTTTGCAACATTAGGACCGGAGGTGCCCGTGATATGATTGAATCAACGTTTTTGAATAACGTGACCGAATATGTAGACGGCCGCGTTGCAAAGGTGGTTATCAACGAGTCATACGAAATAACCGATTTTGAGATCAAACAGGTAACGGGAAATGTGCTCGGGATGAAATATCTTGTGCCCGCCGAAGAAGTGTCGACGATCACAAAGATTGAGCTCAAAGACGCGCAAAACAACGTGATTAGCTCGCATGATGTCAACATCCCCATCACGGCGGATCATCTCATGATCCAATCCATCACGGTTAAGGAAGGTGAGAGCTGATGGCCAAAACAGATTGGACAATGAATGACACCGTGCTGCCCGCTGATATGAACCAGATTGGCCAGGAAATCAATGACGCTGCAGCAACTGCAGACGCGGCATTAGAGACTGCAAACAATCACGCCTCCCGCCACGCTTCGGGCGGCGACGATCCGCTGACACCGGAGGATATTGGGGCGGCAAAGAAATCCGACTTTGATAACCACATATCATCTTCAGCGACCAACGCTCATCTGGCAACAAACATCGGCATCGAAGATACTGGCGGTCATTTTACGGCGACCAATGTTGAGGGAGCTTTGGTCGAGCTTTTTACATCTGTCAGTGATGGGAAGGCTCTAGTCGCTGGGGCTATCACTGACAAAGGCATTCCAACTTCTCCCAGCGATACGTTTCAGCAGATGGCTGATAACATCCAATCAATACCTGTCGGCCCGGACACGAGCGACGCTACTGCTACACCGGCTGACATCTTGAGTGGCAAAACGGCATATGTAAATGGTTCAAAGGTTACAGGATCGATGCCGAACCGTGGAGCGCCTACATTTACACCTGGAACCACGAACCAAAGCATTCAGGCGGGATATTATTCCGGTGGGATTGTTCAGGGTAGTGCTAACCTGACGGCAGGGAACATTAAGAATGGCGTTAATATCTTCGGTGTTACCGGGACGTACAAAGGCGACCCATATTTTTGGGGTGGCAGTATACACACGTTTACATCTGATAACTCAACCGAGTGCCGGGTTTATAATGGCGATCAGACATTTAGTTATTATGAGGTAAACTCAAGTCTACAAGTCACCAAAAGCATCAGAACTGCTTCCGGAACGACAATATCAACCACTGTTCTCACAACGTTGCCCAACGCTTCGACTCTTCAGTTAACCATGCATTACTATGATGATCTAATTTACATCTACACCGTCAGATCGGAAAATTCGTACCTGTATGCCCTAAACACATCTGGAACAATCCTCAACACTTATAGCATACCTGGACTGTCAAGAAATCCAGTGTGTGTAAGCAAAAACGGACAGGTGCTGTTGGCGAATAACGGAAATGTTGTAGAAGCATACTCGACGAGCGGAACACTATTGTCGTCGGTAAGCTTTAGTTACTTTCTGCAGCGAGCAAACACGTACAAATGGATGGTCGCGCTTGACAACACAAAATATATAGTCCCACGGAGTTACCAAAATAATGGGCTTATAAATGGCATTGTTTTGTTGACATATTCGGAAGATCACACGTCAGTAGCTTACTCTCAGCTAGGAAATGCTAATTATGGGTCAACCGGCGCTATTGGCCTGGCCCCATGGATTGGGGTCATCGAGTATTTGCTGATTAGTAAGTAAGGAGGAGATAATTATGATGTTTGTAAAAGTCGTAAATATTTTGGGTCCGAATGGTCATATCGACTATAAAGGGCTCGACATTGACAGGTTTGTACCTGGGTCACAGGCGTACAAAGTAGATTTTTCTTTCTGCATTTTGGCTACAACTGAGGAGTTGGCTGAATTGCCGTCCGATGTTGAAGAGCTGACTCAGGAGCAATATGAAGATTTGCGAAATCAGATACTGGAAGAAGAATATCAGCGTCAAGACCCGTATCAGGCACAAATTGATGCGTTGACTTTCGAAATCTTGCAACTGAAAGGGATGGTTTGAAATGCAATGGGATAAGCCGCTGGCACAGAGCATTCATAACCTATACAAAGCTGGAACGATCACTCAACAGACCGTGTACAATGCGGTCGGAGCCGATCTTATCAGCGCACAAGACTATGAAAAGATTACCGGAGAACCTTATAGCGCATAACCCGATGAGGGTTATTTTTATTTGGGGAGGTGTTTGGATGAGCATGACCCAATCGGAAGTGACCGCGCTGGGGAAGATCGAAAGCCGCCTGGCGCGCCTCGAAGCGCTCCAGGAAGGTTATAGTCCCTAGTAGTGGTGTAAAATTGCACTGAGCTTCTTGACAAGGGAAGCCACGGTATGATTTCTACTAAAGTGACGCAACTCTACTTTAGAAGGAGGATCAAACCGTGGCTTCTATAGATA